>Ga0074044_10005467_pt1 | contig 10361 bp, 8 predicted proteins | sample BogForMeECP23OM1_FD_94443 | JGI IMG/M metagenome (GOLD analysis project Ga0074044, IMG submission 94443) | Bog forest soil microbial communities from Calvert Island, British Columbia, Canada - Bog Forest MetaG ECP23OM1 | ecosystem: Environmental > Terrestrial > Soil > Wetlands ...
CAAAGCGTGTTGCCGTTGATGCCGCCGAACGCGGAACCGTTGTTCCCTGCCGACGACGTAAACAAGTAGAGGATTTGGGTCAAGCCGTGTGGACCCGCATTGCTGATGCTCGATGTACCAAATCCCGCGATCGATGAAATTCCCGTGAGCATCAGAATGATCAGCGGGAAAACCAGTGTGACCAGCATCGCCATCTTCACGTCATAGGCTTCAATTTTCTTGCCCAGATACTCGGGTGTTCGCCCGACCATAAGCCCGGCAATGAACACCGCCAGCACCACGTAGATCAGGATGCCGTAGAGGCCTGCGCCCACTCCTCCAAAAACGGTTTCGCTGAGCATGATGTTGACCAGCGGCACCATTCCACCGAGCGGAGTAAACGAATCGTGTTGGCTGCTGATGGCGCCACAACTCGCGTCGGTGGTGACGGTGGCGAACAACGCAGAACCGGCGATGCCAAAGCGCACTTCCTTGCCTTCCATGTTGCCGCCCGGCTGTGTTGCGGTGGCGTGTTGGTCAATGCCGTGCAGCAGAGGATTGCCTCGGGACTCGGCCCAGTAGGCCGTCGAGACCCCGCACAGGAATAGAATCGCCATCGCCGCCCACACCGCCCAGCCGTGACGCGGCGACCCCGTCATTCGGCCAAGCGTGTAAGTAAGACCTGCCGGGATGGCGAAGATGGAAAGCATCTGCAGAAGGTTGCTAAGCGGGGTGGGATTCTCAAAGGGATGGGAGCTGTTGGCATTGAAGAATCCGCCGCCGTTCGTGCCCAGCATCTTGATCGCCTCTTGAGAAGCGACCGGCCCTTGGGCGATGGTCTGGTCGGTCACGGTGTCCATCACCGCTTTTCCATCCGGCCCAACCATTGGCTTGCCGTCGGTTCCAGTCTTCTGGACTTGTTGCGGCTCGACCAGCTTCGCGGTGTCATACGGCCTGAGGTTTTGCACGGCTCCCTGCGAAACCAGGAGCATTGCATAGACGATGCAGATGGGCAGCAGCACCCACAGGGCGGAGCGGGTCATGTCGACCCAGAAATTTCCGATCGTCTCTTTTTCCCTGCGCGCGATGCCGCGAACGAATGCGATCGCCAGCGCGATCCCCACCGCCGCCGACGCGAAATTGTGGAAGGCCAGGCCAGCCATCTGCGTGAGATAGCTCATGGTGGACTCGCCCGAATAGTTCTGCCAATTGGTGTTGGTCGTGAAGGAAGCAGCCGTGTTAAAGGCCAGCGCCTGAGCGACCGCCCCGAACTTCTGCGGATTCCACGGCAGGAACTGCTGCACCCGCTCAATCAAATAAAGCAGCAGCATGGTGGCGCCGCTGAACAGCAGCATGGCGAAAGCGTATTCGGTCCAGCGCATCTCGTGCTTTTCATCGACTCCGGTCACGCGATAAAGCAACCGCTCGATCGGCCGAACCACGGGATCGAGAAAAGTGCGCTCATGGCTGAACACTTTTGCCATGTATACGCCGAGCGGCTTGGTGATCGCCAGAATCAGAGCCAGAAATATGAAGATCTGCATCCAGCCATTGGTTGTCATTTCAGAATTTCTCCGGTCTCAGCAACGCATAAAGCAGGTAGACCATCAACCCTGCACTTACGATCAGCATGATGATCGATTCAGCATTCATTTTGATTTGCCTCAGGCGATTATTTCTCAGCGAATTCGATCGCAGAATTGCACATAACCGAGCGATAGCACGAAGAACGCTATCGTGACTACGACAAAGATCAGGTCTTGCATGGAACCTCCCTACAAATGACGTCAAGTACTCGCTGACTTGTCGCCACGATCAGAACTTGACCAGCCCGGCTGGGTTCAGCCGGTCCTCATCCGGGCAGAACCCCGGCGTCTTACCGAAAGCAAGCTGGTGGCTTGTACTCGTCCAAATTAAACATGTCTCTCCATAAAAGTGCGGTAAGCGATTCGTAAAGAAGTCATAAAGATAATGCGTGCTGCCGGGCATTTCGTGGGCGCTGCGGTCTTCCCGGTTTTCGTTGTATGCGGGGGCCCAGCCCACTACACTTGAACCCGATAAAGCCATGAGGAAGAGCCTGAGGTTGATGCTTCGCCACGCTATGTATAACCTGCGTGGCGGCTTCTTGATTCGCCCGCTCACCATCGCGCTGACGCTGGGTTGCGCGGGCGCACTCCTGTCGTGGTTGGAAGAGGAGTTTCCGGCGGCCAGCGCCTGGGTACCGACGGTCCTGTTTCCCTCGCACGCCGACCCGCAAGTCGCCCAGGTAATTCTGGCGGGCATTGCCGCCTCCATCATGACGGTGGTGTCGATCGTCTTCGCCATCCTGTTGATGACGCTCACCCTGGCCTCGATGCAGTTCTCCCCGCGCATCATCGTCAGCTTTTCCCGGGACCGCGTGACGCAGTGGACGCTCGGTATCTTCCTCGGCACTTTCTTGTACTGCCTGGCGGCGCTTCCGGCGGCGCGTTCGCTCCCTCACCCCTTCGAGCCCGTAGCCACCGTACTGGGCGCGATGGTGCTGGCACTGGTCTGCGTCGGTTTGCTGCTCTTTTTCATTCATCACATCTCGCAGGCCATCAGCGTCAATCACATTGTCGACAGAATCGCGGCAGAAACGGAAGCCATGATCGATGAAGTTATGCCTTGGCCGCACCGGCTGAACTACCTGGAGGATGCTGAACCGCTCCGGCCCAACCCGACTGAGGTGGCCGTCTTGAGCCATGATTCCGGCTACATCCGGTTCGTCGATACAGCGCGCCTGGTCGCCCTGGCGAAGCACTATCACGTTACAATCCGCGTTCTGCGCCGGGTCGGTCACTTCGTTCCGGCGGGAATCCCGCTGATGATGGTCTCCAAGGGTAACCGCCTGCCCTCCGAAGGACCCGCCGAGTTGCTGGCCGCGTTCGACTTGGGCCCGACCCGAACGCTACAGCAGGACGTGGAGTTTGGTGTCCTGCAGATTGTCGATGTGGCGTTGAAGGCGATCTCGCCCGCCGTCAACGACCCGACCACAGCCATCAACTGCGTCGATCAGTTGAGCCGCATCATGATCCGCTTCGCGTCCCGAGAGGCGCCGGAGGATCTGCTCTACGATCCCCCGGGCATCGTTCGCGCCAGCATTGGATCGATCCACTTCGAGCGCCTGCTGGAGGCAGCCTTTGAGCAGATCCGCATGTATTCGAAGGCGGACGTGGCCGTCAGCTTGCGGGTGCTGCGAGCCCTCGGTGACATCGCCGCCTCGACGCCTGATCCGGAGTTCCGCCAGATACTCGTCGAGCGCGGAATGCGGACCGTGGCAGGCTGCGCCGAAAAGCTCGGCGAAGAGGAAATGGGAGAGTTGCGCGCTCGGCAGGCCGCGCTGGAGAGGTTCGCCGCGATCTCGCAGCCGGAGATTAGAGAGTTGGGGCCGTGATGCGGCTGCCTGATTCGAACCAGCATGACAAGAATCAGGTCTTGCACACAGCCCCTCCCAAATGCGGGCTAACCTCTTGTCACGGTCAGAATTTGACCATGATATCGATGTCGACCAGTGACTCATCCCTGCGCAGATCGGGGAACCATATGGCGCTGGTGCTGTTGGTGGGGCCGCCACAGGCCGCTTCCGCGGCGGGCAGGTTGGCTCCGTTTGGCGCCCACGGCAGCCCGGACGTGTTTCCGTTCATGCAAGCATAGTACTCGGGGAATCCGTTGTTGGTATAAGGCACTCCGGTCGGACCGGGCGGCGTAATTCCGCCATGACCAGTCCAATACGGCACACTCGCGTGGCGATAGTCGTACTCCCAGCGGAAAGTGAGCCATTGCTTGGGCATGTAATCGTACGTGACCGACATATCCCAGGCCTTGAATGGATCCCCGGGATTCCCGGTAAAGTAGGGTGCGCTGATCGCCGCGGAAGGGGCAGTTTCACCGTTGATGGGCGGGAGCAGCACGAGATAGCGTCCGGGATTGTTGATCATGCCGCCGCCAATGGTTAATCCGTGCGTATCCTTCTTGAACCAGGTGCGGTCGTACAGCATAAAGCCGATAAAGCTCTGCTTGGGACCACTTGACGTATTGCCGTGGCAGCTTACCCCGCCGCCAAATTCACAACCCATATCACCGGTGAAGGAGAACGCCATCTTGTCGAGGGTCTGTCCCGGTTTGTCGAAATACTTGATCTCGATACTGTCGTCAGTGTGGATGCGGCCGCGATTCGGTATGTACAAGTCGTCGTGGCCCAGGCCGTAATTGTTGGAGATGATGTTCATCCAAGGATACGGAGTCCACTTGATCTGACCACCCACACCCTTCCTCGAATTGGCGGAGGAGTACGATTGCCATCCGTTGATGAACCACGGCTCGATTTTCAAGTGAGGGGTGGGGAAAATCTGCACGCGCAAACCCTGGAAAAACCATGGCGTGTTGGAAGAAACGTACGAGGGTTGATAGGCCCAGTTATCAAAGTTGTAATAGCTGAACAGCCCGATGTACGACATGAAGATTCCAGCGTCAATGTTGATCCCGTTCAAGGCGTTAATGTGATAACCGCCGTACGCTTCCGACAAGTAACGGTCCGCATCGTTGACAAGCCATTGCCCCTTGGCGTAGCTGGGGTCATTGCGCACCGTGGTCGTGGAATACATGCCAAACTGTGTCATAAATCGGGCGCGGACGTTGTCGTAATGGAAGTCGCCTCCGATCCCGAGCTGCTCCAACTGGATTTCGTTGGAGCGAAAAATTTCGCTCGACCCACCGATCGAGTTGTCGACTGGTTTGTTGAAATCGTAGTTGTAGGTAATGTCGGCCCGGATTTCCGGGGTGAAGAATTTCGAGTCGAACGCAGTATCTTTGTTGCGCGGGTTGCCGTTGAGCCAAGTCCAATCCCAGTCCGAGAAAGGCGCGATCTTTTCCACTTTTGTGGGTGCCGCGGCTGCGGACTGGTTTGGCATCTGCGCCACGGCGGGCTGAACCAGCGCCGCAGCCGGCGAGATTTCCGCCACTCTTGAGGAAGTTCCCGCCGCCGGAGATGGCTCTGTCGCCACCGCACGAACCTTCAGTTCCGCTTCGAGCTGCGCGATGCGTTTTTTCATGGCATCAAGCTCTTGCAGAATCTCTTGCTGTGTCGGCTGCCTCGTTGCGCTCGCCGCTTGGTCGGGCATTCCCGAAGCGATGGCCGGAACATTGTTGCCCACTTGCCGGCCAGTTTGTAGACCCGTCTGTTGGCCAAGGAGCGGCAGCGTTAGTGCCGCCACGATGCCTACGACGAGTGCCGCCCCTTTACTAATTGCTGCAGCACGTTTACACAAGTAGTTCTTGACATTCATCATTGTTCGCTCTCCATGTCACTGAGCTGGATTGGACTTGACAGAATAAGCTCTTACCGTTTGCGGTGCGGACTCTTTCCTTCTTGCCCTTCTTGCCGCAGGCTCTCCCCCTCTTTCAGAAGAGCGGCTAGAAACCACCGCATGAAAACATGGCGCCACACAACGATCCGAGGACCAGGTTTATTCCGACCGTCCGGGCACAATTGTCAGGAAGACGCCGCAACCACCCATTGGATGACTGCGGGCGTAAGGGTTGGCTAAGGGATGCGTAAAGATTTCATAAAGAAGACCGGCTTGAAACCAGCCGGGAAACCCTAGCAGCCCCAATTCGCCTCGCCGGGCTTGGCGAAATACCGGCGATCGACTGGCGCCTTCTCGGACGTTGTTCCTAGCTCCAGCAGTGCCAGGCGCGCTGCTGCGACCATCAGTTTGCGTTCATTCTGTGGCACTTGCTCCCAGGCCACCGACGCGCCTTCCCTGGGCAGACCATGGAAGTCCTCGAAGAGAGCTCCCTCGTAATGGTGAAACAACTTTGCCAGTTCTTCCGCGGATACTTCTTGAATCGACATGCATTTTGCCTTTCTTTGGTTAAAGCGTTCACTTGCTTCGTAAGGGCTCTCCCTTGGGGTCCGATCTAACTTCACTTTGATTGGATAATCGGTCTCATAAGGATTGAATAAAGGTTCCATAGAATGTTTGTAAGCAGTCGGGTGAAAAGCGAGGGAGGGACGTCTTGCCCGGCTGGGCGGGGACGCCCGGCGCTCCACCAGCAAGCCTATCCAGCTGGTTCGAAGCGGTAGCCTACCCACGGCTCGGTGACGATGTAGCGCGGCGAGGATGCTTCCGGCTCCAGCTTCTTGCGGAGCTGGCCGACAAACACACGCAAGTATTCCACTTGTTCGGTGCTCTGGCCGCCCCAGATCGCTCCGAGCAGGGTGCGGTGCGTCGTCACTTTGCCGGGATGACGGGCCAGATAGGTCAGCAGATCGAATTCCTTGGGAGTAAGGTGCACCTCGCGGCGACGGACCGTGACTTTGTGGGCCGCCAGATCAATGCGGAAATCGCCAATCTCAATTAGCGGCGCTGGTTCGCTTTCCGCCGCCGGAACGCGGCGGAGATTAGCCCGGACTCTCGCCAGCAGTTCCTCGATCCCGAACGGCTTGGTGACGTAATCGTCGGCGCCCGCATCCAGCGCCTGAACCTTGGTCCGCTCCTCACCGCGCACCGAGAGCACGATGATGGGAATTTGCGTCTTCGTCCGCAGCCGGCGGCACAACTCCAGGCCGTCCATGTTGGGCATGGCCAGGTCGGTGATGACCATATCCGGCGACCAGTCTTTCATGATCTCCAGCGCAGTTTCGCCGTCATTGGCAACACGGATGTCGTAACCGTGACTGGACAGAGAAGTCCGCAGCACCCGTGTGATCTGGGTTTCATCGTCGACCACCAGAATGTGTTTATGGTCGGGCATGACGATCAGCCGGGTTCCTGGGTCACAATGTGCACGTCCACCGCCGGGGCGTCGCGCAGAAACTGATGGATCGCGGAAAGATAGAAATATCGCTTCCAGCCCCGCGTCGCGGAGCGTCCAAAAACAACTTGCGTGATGTGTTTCTGGTTGACGAATTCCGCAACGGCATGGGCCACGCTCTTGCCTTTCAGCCGCACCACCGATGCCCCAACGTTTTCGGCGAAGCGAATGTTTGCGGCCAGAGTCCGCTGATTGGCTTCGCTCGTGTCCTGCCCCAGGTCGGTATAGACGACAAAGAGATCGGCGTTCATAGCCTGGGCCATGCGCGCCCCTCGCGCCACCAGGTACTGCGCCGCCGGGTTCGAGCTGACGCACACCGCGATGCTTTCGCGGATGGCAACCGGCGCTCGATCGTCCGCCTGCCCTTCGCGGTGCTGTTCCAGGCTTAGATCCACCTGTTGCGCCACCTGGCGCAAAGCCAGCTCGCGCAAAGCGATCAAGTTCGTCTCGCGGAAAAAGTTTCCCAGCGCCCGTCCCACGCGTTCCTGCGGATAAACGTCGCCGCGCCGCATGCGGTTCTGCAGCGCTTCCGGGGTCAGGTCGATCATCACCACTTCGTTGACTCTTTGCAGCACCCAATCGGGAACGGTTTCCCGCACCTGTATCCCGGTGACTCCCTGCACCGTCGGCGTCACACTCTCGAGGTGCTGAATGTTCATGGTGGAAAGAACGTCGATGCCGGCATCCAGCAGTTCCAGCACATCTTCGTAGCGTTTGGGATGTTTGCTGCCTTCGATATTGGTGTGCGCCAGTTCGTCCACCAGCACCACCCGAGGGTGGCGCGCGAGAATGGCGTCCACGTCCATCTCTTCGAAGAGCGCGCCCTTGTACTCAATCGCCTTGCGCGGCACCGCTTCTAGATTCGTGAGCAGATCCGCCACCGCTTTCCGTCCGTGGGTTTCCACCACTCCGATCACCACATCCTCGCCGCGGCTGTGGCGGCGGATCGCCTCGGTCAGCATGGTGTGGGTCTTTCCCACGCCGGGGGCATATCCGAGAAAGAGCTTGAACACGCCTCCCTTCTTCGTTGGCGAAACGTCCTCCAGCCATTGGTCGGGGGTCTTGGGCATCGCGATTATTGTCGTTGAGAGATGTGAGTTTGTCGATGCGTGAAAGCCGATCTTGCTACAATCGCCTCGTGAATCCTGCGGCCAGATCTGTATCGGGATACCTGATCGCGGCGCTGTCTGTCGCTGGAATTACTCTCGTCGGCTACCGCTGGCTCCATCTGAATCCGACCACCATCGCGCTTGCCTTCTTGCTGAGCGTCCTCGGCGTCTCCGCTTCCTGGGGCTTGCGGCAGGCAGTTTTCATGTCGGTGATCGCCACCCTCGCTCTGGATTATTTTTTCCTGCCTCCGATCGGCGCCTTTACCATCGCCGACCCGCAGAACTGGATCGCACTGTTTGCCTTCCTGGTCACGGCGGCAGCGGTCAGCGAACTGGCGGGGCGCGCCCGGCGCTGGGCGCGCTTTGTCGTCGAGCGCCGGCAGGAACTGGAACGCCTCTACGCCTTCAGCCAGTTGCTGCTCTCGAGCGACAACCCGGCCGAGCTGTTGAACTTGATTCCCCGCTACATCGTCGAATCCTTCGGCATCCGGTCCGCGGCGATTTCGTTGTCGAGTCGCAGCGATGTTTATCGTTCTGGACCCACCATCGACGGATTGGAATCGCGCGATCTCCAATTGGTCTGCTTGCGCGGTGAACCTCGATTTGATGCTGCCCATGAACTAACCTTCATGCCGCTCCGCATGGGCATGCGCGTGGTGGGCTGCATGGGCGTCGCCGGCGGTTCGGAGCTATCGCGGCAAACCCTGGAGGCCATCGGCAGCCTGGTAGCCATCTCCGTCGAGCGCGCGGGCGCCGTCGAAAAACTCAGCCGCGCTGAGGCCGCCCGCGAAAGCGAGCAATTGCGCTCCGTCTTGCTGGATTCGGTCACGCATGAGTTTCGCACTCCGCTCACCGCCATCAAAGCCTCAGTAACCACGCTGCTCGGCAGCCCGAGTCATTCTCCGGACGGTCAGTCGCCGGAGGGTCGCTCGCCCCTCCATTCTGACGAAGAAAAACAGGAACTGCTGACCATCATCAACGAAGAGAGCGACCGGCTGAACCGCCTGGTGGGAGAAGCCGCCGAGATGGCGCAGTTGGATGCCAACAAAGTGGAATTTCGCTTCCGATCCGCGCCCATCGGCAACGTGGTTGGGGAAGCGCTGGACGAACTGAAGCAACTCCTGGTCCAGCATCCCGTGGACGTCAGAATCCCCGCTGACCTTCCCAATGCGCGCATGGACTCAGCCCACATCAAGGAAGTCCTGGTGCACCTGATCGAGAACGCCGCCAAGTACTCACCCGCCGACGCTCCCATCCGCATCACTGCCGAAGCGAAAGGCCAGATCCTCACCATCAACATTGCCGATCGCGGTCCCGGCATCGACGATTTTGAGCAGTCCCTCGTCTTCGAAAAGTTTTATCGCGGACGAAACCAGCGCGTGCAAGTCCACGGCACTGGCATGGGACTGGCGATCTGCAAAGCCATCGTAGAAGCCCACGGCGGCCGGCTCGGCCTTACCAGCCAGTTGGGGCATGGGTCGGTGTTTTACTTTAGTTTGCCGGTGGGGTGAGGCTGAGATGGTTAACTGTCGCTACCCGCGAACCGGGGCCAATGAGTGCAATCGGGATGTTACGTCAACCACAGAGCGGCTCTTGCAGGGAATTAACTTCCGCTTCGAGCTGGCTGAGAGTCTCGGACGGCCCCTGTTACAACATCAGTGAGAACGCCCAAGAGAAACTTGCGGACCTTGAAATACTTTGCAGTTGCCTTCACACCGAAAATGGCTTTCGGTTGTTTGTTCAGCTTTGCCTGTTTCGTAAGCTCTTCATCTGACTCTCGGATCACCAATCCAAGTTTTTCAAGCCTCGCCCATTGGCCGACCAGTTCGGATGATATGCCTCCTGCGTACGCAACGCTGCCCTCCAGTGGGGTCTCCGCAACCAAGGTGATATCGGCAGCCGTCATCCCCGAGAGACCGTCTCGAACGTCTTGGTTCGCTTGGTCGGACAGACTCTTCCCGACGCGGAGCGATACGCTACCTACCGTTAGAGTCTCTGAGTTCGCGAGTGCGTCTGGAAGTGCCGAAAGCATCTTATGGAGAGGCGCCCAGAATAGCCCTACGAGCAAGAGAACCGTCACCGGCCATGCCAACCCCTGAAACTCTGTCCTTGGTTTCGCGTCTGCCATGTTGATTGCCTCCTCGCACCCGCGGTGAGAGAGTGTGTCACCTCATTCTTACACTGCTCGACTACGCGCAAAAGTGCATCGCAGGGCACGTCCATTACCCTTCGCAGTCGGTTGATGAAATCAGGCAAGAATTGATCCCGCTGCACGCGCCGCCGTTGACTCGACTCGCAGCTGCGTCTACGATCTTATTGAGTATTGAATAATATAGTGACATTCCTGACGGTCTGTGCTACCGTCGGCCCATGGGAAACCCAGCGGGAGTACGACGGGACTTTCAAGCGTTGGAGCAGCGGCGCTTGCGGGCGGCG
>Ga0074044_10005468_pt1 | contig 10358 bp, 8 predicted proteins | sample BogForMeECP23OM1_FD_94443 | JGI IMG/M metagenome (GOLD analysis project Ga0074044, IMG submission 94443) | Bog forest soil microbial communities from Calvert Island, British Columbia, Canada - Bog Forest MetaG ECP23OM1 | ecosystem: Environmental > Terrestrial > Soil > Wetlands ...
GGCTCCGCTCATAACGCCCGCGGTTCTCGCTCGTCCACACCGGCGACCCCTCAACGAATCAGGCCGCCTTCCTTGATTCACAAACGATTCTAACGATTCGTTATGTTCCCGGACGGGCTCTTACAGATTTCAGGGGCAATGATCCGCGATTTATCGCCTACTTGCTAAGCACCCTCAATCTGGCGAAATTCAATTCCGGCAGCGCACAGCCCTCGCTCAATCGGAATTTCCTCTACCCCATCGAGACCCGCGTACCGCCTCTCGCAGAGCAGACTTCAATAGCCCGAATTCTTTCCCGCTACGACGACCTCATCGAGAACAACACGCGGCGGATTGCGATCCTGGAGGAGATGGCGCGGCGCATTTTCGAGGAATGGTTCGTCCATTTCCGCGCCCCCGGCTGCGAGGGCCTGGCGATGGTCGACAGCCCCCTCGGGCCGATCCCGCAGGGGTGGGAGGTAAGGCGGCTAGGAGAAGTCGCTCGCGTCAATCCAGAACAGATTGGTCCCCGAAATACGCCAACCGCAATCCGCTATATCGACATTGCATCGGTGGCCCCGGGCAGCATCAATGCGATAACCGAGATGCCCTTCGACCTGGCGCCGAACAGAGCGCGCCGCATCGTTCGGCATGGCGATACCATTTGGTCCTGCGTCCGGCCTAATCGCCGATCTTTTGCGCTTGTCCTCGATCCGTTGGCGGATACCATTGCGTCGACCGGGTTCGCTGTCTTACGACCGAGCGGCCTACCTTGGCCCTACTTATATGTGGCGACCACAACGCAGGTGTTCACCGATTACTTAACCAATCACGCGACAGGCTCCGCTTCCCCGGCCGTGAAGGCCGACGATTTCGAGAAGGCTCAATTATTGGTTCCTTCTCCCGCGGTGATAACGAGCTTTGGGAACGCAACAGAAGCCATGTTCCTGCTCATCCATGTGCTACAACAGCAAAACCGCAACCTCCGCGCCCAGCGCGACCTGCTCCTGCCCAAGCTCATCTCGGGCGAGATCGATGTGAGCGCTTCGGCGGCTCAATTCCCCGAGGCGGCGGAATGACCGATCAGCTCGGACGCCTCGAACCCGTGCCGCTGCGGCAAGTGTGGCCACACGAAGCGAACGACTTCGCCCCATGGCTGGCGAAGCCGGAAAACCTGTCGCTGCTCGCTGAAACGCTGCAACTCGGCGAGCTCAGCGACCAGCGCACGGAGGTCTCGGTCGGCAGCTTCTACATCGACATTCTCGGCAAGGACGACGCAGGGGGAGCAGTCGTCATTGAGAACCAGTTCGGCCCGACGGATCACACACCTCGGCCAGATCATGACCTACCTCGCCGGCCAAGAAGGACATGTCACGGTCGTCTGGATTGCGGAGACGTTCCGAGACGAGCATCGCGCAGCAATCGACTGGCTCAACGCAAGTACGATCTCTGGTTTCGATTTCTTTGCCGTCGAGGTGGAGGTCCTCAGGATCGGCCATTCGCCTCCGGCTCCGCGCTTCAACATCGTCGGGAAGCCGAACAGCTGGAGCAGGAGCGTAACCCGAGCAACGCGAGGCGGCGGCGAAGGAGAGCTTGATGAACGTGAGCGTGAATATGTCGCGTACTGGTCGGCCTTCGATGCCTTTCTTAGAGAGCGCAACGCCCCCTTCAAGGTTCCCGATCCCCCGCCCAGCAACTACTACTGCGGCTTTGGCATCGGACGTACCGCCTTCTGGCCCGTTGCACTGGCTGGAATGCGCGACAATCGCCTGAGCGTGGAACTGCAATTCAACCATCGCACCGCCTCGAAAGCGATCTTCGACGAGTTCTCGAAAGAGAGGGACGCCATTGACGCGGAGTTCGGCGAGCGCCTCGAATGGCTGCGGCTCGACGATCAAATCCGGAGCAAGGTCGCCATCGTGACAACCGAATTTCGGCTGACCGATCGCGATCAATGGCCGCAGCAGCACGCTTGGCTCCTCGATCGGCTGCAGAAGTTCAAGCGGGTGTTCCGCGACCGGATCAAGGATTTCCGGTTGCCGGAGGGCCAGCAAGAGGCGCCGAATTGACGAAGATGAGAGGATGACTGGTCCCGACGACTTCGTCTCTGAGCAACGAACGCCCCGTTATGGCGGCTTCTCGGAAGCCGATCTCGTCGAGCAGCCAGCGATCGAATTGTTTGCCGAGCTTGGCTGGACAGCCGGCAATCTGTTCGGCGAGTTCCGCGGAGGCGCCAGCGCTGAAGGACGCTCGTCGAAACGCGACGCCATCCTGCCCAACCGCTTGCGGCTCGCCCTGGAGCGCCTCAACCCCGGCATCCCCCAAGAAGCGCTCGATGACGCCTTTTCGATCCTCACGCGGGAGCGCGGAGCGATCGACCCCATCCGCGCCAATGCCGAAGTTCATGATCTGCTGCGCAAGGGCGTCCCGGTGGACGTGCGCGACGCGGACAGGACGCGCAAGACGGAATTCGTCCGCGTCGTCGATTGGGAGAGCGCGGAGCGGAATGAGTCCTTCCTCGCCTCGCAGGTCTGGTTCGCAGGCGAGCTCTACACCAAGCGGGCCGATCTCGTCGGCTTCGTCAACGGCCTGCCGCTGCTGTTCGTCGAGCTGAAGGCGAGCCACAAGGCAATGGCCGACGCCTACAACGACAATTTGAGCGACTATCGCGCGACGATACCCCACGTCTTCACGCCCAACGCCTTCGTGATTCTTTCGAACGGGCTCGAGGCCGTGCTCGGCGCGCCCTACGCGCCGTTCGAATTCTTCAACGAGTGGAAGCGCATCGACGACGAAGAGGAGGCGGGCGTCGTCAGCCTCGACACGCTGATCAAAGGCACGTGCCGGCCGGCGCGCTTTCTCGACATAGTCGAGAATTTCATCGCCTTCGAGGAAGACAAGAACGGCCTCGTCAAGAAACTTGCGAAGACCCATCAGCTTCTGGGCGTCAACCGCGCCATCGCGGCGGTCGAGAAGATCGATGAGAACCGGGGGCGGCTCGGCGTTTTCTGGCACACGCAGGGCTCAGGGAAGAGTCTGTCGATGCTGTTCTTCGCTCGCAAGGCTTTGCGCAAGAAGCCGGGCGACTGGACGTTCCTCGTCGTCACCGACCGAGCGGAACTCGACGATCAGATCGCCGGAACCTTCGCCGCCTGCGGCGAGCTGACGAAGCTGCGCGAAACTGTGCAGGCTCAGAGCCGCGAGCATCTGAAGGAGCTGTTGCGCGGCAATGAGCGCTACATCTTCACCCTGATCCAGAAATTCGGCACGGCGCGCGGCGAGGTTTATCCGGTCCTCTCGACGCGCAGCGACATTATCGTCATCACCGACGAAGCCCACCGCAGCCAGTACGACATTCTCGCCGCCAACATGCGCGCGGTCTTGCCCAACGCCGCCTTCATCGGCTTCACCGGCACGCCGCTGATCGCGGGCGAGGAGGAGCGCACGCGAGAGGTGTTCGGCGATTACGTGTCGATCTACGACTTCGCCCAATCGATCGCCGATGGCGCGACGGTCCCGCTCTACTACGAGAGCCGACTGCCCGAACTGCATCTGACCAATGAGCAACTCGGCGACGAAATCGCCCGCGTCATCGACGAAGCCAATTTGGGCGAGGACGAAGAGGACGCGATCGCGCGGCGCTTCGCCAAGCAATACCACCTCATCACCAACGAGGACCGGCTCGACAAGGTCGCCGCCGATCTGGTGCGCCATTTCTCCGCCCGAGGCTATCGGGGCAAGGCGATGTTCATCGCGATCGACAAGGCGACTGCGATCCGCATGTACGACAATGTGCAGCGGCACTGGGCGGAAATGCTGGTGCGCGAGGCCGAGCGCGTCGCCGGGACAGAGGACGCGGTCGAGCGCGCGGCGCGTCAGGAGCGACTCGCCTGGCTGACCAAAACGGACATGGCGGTGGTCGTCAGCTCCTCGCGGAACGAAATCGCCCTCATGGCGAAGCAAGGCCTCGACATCGAGCCCCATCGCCGGCGCATGCTGAAGGAGGACCTCGACGAGAAATTCAAGGCGCCAGACGATCCGCTGCGGCTCGTGTTCGTCTGCGCGATGTGGATCACCGGCTTCGACGTGCCGACCTGCTCGACCGTCTATGTCGACAAGCCGATGAAGAACCATACGCTGATGCAGACGATCGCGCGCGCCAACCGCGTCGCGCCCGGCAAGCGAGCGGGGCTCATCGTCGATTACGTCGGCGTGTTCCGCAACCTCAAGGAAGCGCTGGCGATCTACGCCCAACCGCGGCCCGGTGTGATGACGGACCCGATCGAGGGCAAGGACGAACTCGTCGAGGCGCTGAAAACTGCGTTAGGCCGCGCGGTGACTTACGCCGAGGCGCGATCGGTTCGGCCGACCGAGGTGCTCGCCGTGACGGGATTCGAACGGCAGGCGGCGCTGCGGCAGGCGGCTGAGAATCTGCTCGGCAGCGACGAGGAGAAACGCGCGTACTTACGGCTCGTCGGCGACGCCTGGAAGCTGTTCCGGGCTGTCCTGCCGGACCCGGCCGCGAATGCGTTTCGAGGCGACATGATCGTTCTTTATGTCATCGCCGAAATGATCCGCACGATGACGCGAAAACAGCCGTCGAAGAACGTCCTGGCGGCGATCGCGGAAATCGAACGCCTGATCGACGAGGCGATTTCCGGCGCCGCCGTTGGCGCCCCGGTTCCCTCCGGCGAGGACATGAAGCGGCTGTTCGATCTCTCGACGCTCGATTTTGAGAGACTGGCGGAACTGTTCGCGCGCGGCGAGAAGAAGACAGCGACCGAAATTCTGCGCGGCCAAACGGAAGATAGGGCCCGCGCGATGGCGAACCGCAACCCGACCCGAATCGACCTGTTGGAGCGGTTGAGCGATCTCATCGACCGCTACAACGCAGGCAGCCTCGACGTGGAGCGCCTGTTCGAGGAACTGACCGCCTTCACGCGCGCCCTCGACGAAGAGGAGCAGCGCCACCTCAAGGAAAACTTGAGCGAAGAGGAACTGGCGGTCTTCGACATCCTCACGCGGCCGGAGCCGAAGCTGTCCAAGGCGGAGGAATTGGCAGTCAAGAAAATCGCCCGCGAGCTTCTCGACAAACTGAAACGGGAGAAGTTCATCCTCGACTGGCGGCTGCGCGAGACGGCGAAGGCCGACGTGCGCGAGACGATCCGGCAGGAATTCGATTTACTGCCGCCCGTCTACGGGCGCGAAATTTGGGACGACAAGGTCGAGCGCACCTATCGGTTCGTGTTCGAACACTTCGGCCCGGCGCAGCCGATCTTGTAGCGTCGTCGTCAAGCCCCTCAAGGCAGCTCGTTCGGCTTTCGCCGTCTTCGGCGTCTCCGCTCAATTCAGCCGCCAGATCTCGAAATTGAGCAGGCTCGCGAAGGCGACCCACAGCGCCAGGGGAACGAGGCAGGCCGCGGCGAGCCGGTCGAGCGGCCGGAAGAGCGCGATCGTCGCGGCGACGAGCAGCCATTGCGGCACGATGTCGACCAGCCCCAGCAGCGGACTGCGGGCGGCGAAGAACAGGAACGACCAGAGGACGTTGAGCGCGAGCCCGGCGAGGAAGACGGCGATCGCCGCGCCGCGGCCGGGCGTCCGCGCCGGCAGGCGCAGGATGCGCCAGAAGGCGAAAGCCATCAGGAGATAGAGCGTCGTCCGGACCGGGCCGAACACGAAATCAGGCGGGTTGAACGACGGCTTCACGAGGCCCGCGTACCAGGGCGCGAGATTCGGAGAGGTCGCGAGCCGCCCGATGATGGCGCCCCACGCGACCAGCCCGACGGCGAACAGTCCAAATATGAGGCTGCGGCGGCCCGCGCGCGCCTCGGCAATTGCCGCCATGTCAGCCTCCGACTTTCATTACGCCGCCCGCCCCGGCCGGCTTCATTTCATCGGCGTGTCGGAATCGCCCGACAGCAGGCGCGGGAAGAGTTGGCGGAAGGACCAAGGCGCGCCGGGCGCGCGGTCGAACCGGAGCACGACATCGAAGCGAGTTCCATCCCACTTGCTTGGCATCCCAGGAAGACTCCGGCCGTGTGCGATGCCCGGGAGGATCACGCCGGCGATCGCTTTGTGTTCCCAGCAGACCAGCACAACTCCGGCCAGACCGACGATCTCGGCTACGAGATCGGACTCCTGTCCGAGCGCATATCTGACATTCGGCTGCAGCGCCAAGCGAGAGGCGAGCGGCGTGATCGTTTCAAACGGACGCTGGCTCGGGTCGTCGCCGGTGGCCGCCTTTGGATCGGCGGCATAAATCGCGGCGGGCTGCGGAAAGGCATCGCCGCCGAGGCCGGCGCCGAACAGCGCGGACCAGCTGCCTGCGCGCTGCCAGCCGCGGATGACAAGGGATTTCTTGTCGGCGATTCCGTCCGACGTGAAGCCCGGGCCGGGCCAGGATTCTTCAGGCTTCTCTGCATGGCGAATAATCAGAATCGTGAGTGCGGACATCGACGCTTCCTCCCGAAATGCAAGCTGCGTTCCGAGCAATATCATCCTTGCGCGCCGCCCGCCCGCTCACGCCACGCGCCCGCTCCTGAACGCCTCGACGGTTTGCATGACGCCGCGCAGCTCGGCGAGGCCCTTGAGGCGGCCGACGAAGGAATAGCCGGGGTTGACGCGCTTCTTGCCGTCGTCGCCGAGGAGGTGGCCGTGGTCCGGCCGCATCGGGATTTCGGCGTCGGCCCGCCCCTCGTCGCGGCGGCGCCGCTCCTCGCTCATCAGCTCGGCCACGAGGGCGACGAGGTCCGCATCGCCGCCGAGATGATCGGCCTCGGTGAACGATCCGTCCGCTTCGCGCTTGACGTTGCGCAGGTGGACGAAATGCACGCGCGGCCCGAACTCCCGCGCCATGGCGACGAGATCGTTCGCAGGGTTCGAGCCGAACGAGCCGGCGCAGAGCGTGGCGCCGCAGGCTTTTGACGGCACGGCCGCGAAAAGCTTCCGCACGTCCTCGGCCGTCGACATTACGCGCGGCAGGCCGAAGATCGGGAAGGCCGGATCGTCCGGATGGATGGCGAGGCGCGCCCCCTCCTCGTCCGCGACGGCCGCGATCTCGCGCACGAAAGCGACGAGGTTGGCGCGCATCTCCTCGACCCCGACTCCGGCGTAGCGCTCGAGCATGGTCCGGAAACTCGCGCGGTCGTAGGCGAAATCGCGGGCGGGCAGCCAGTCGATCAGATTGCGCTCGAGCGAATCCTTCGCTTGCCGAGTCATCGCCTCGAAGCGAAGTTTTGCGGCGGCGATCCGCTCGGGCGAATAATCGGCCTCGGCCCCTTGGCGCTCGAGGATGTAGAGATCGTAAGCCGCGAAATCGACCGCGTCGAACCGGAGCGCCGTCCCGCCGTTCGGCAGCCGCCAGTTCAGGTTGGTGCGGCTCCAGTCGGTGATCGCCATGAAGTTGTAGCAGAAGGTCTTGACTCCGGCCCGCGCGGCGTTGCGGAGCGAAAGCTTGTAATTCTCGATCTTCTGCCGGAACGCGCCGCTGCGCGTCTTGATCTCCTCGCCGACGCCGATGCTTTCGACGACCGACCAGACGAGGCCCGCCCGCTCGATCTCGGCGCGGCGCTGCAAAATCTCATCCTCGCTCCACGCCTCGCCCTGGTTGCGATGATGGAGCGCCGTGACGACCCCCGCCGCGCCGGCCTGCGCCACGTTTTCCAGGCTGACCGGATCGTCCGGCCCGAACCAGCGCCACGTTTGGAGCATCGCATCCTCCTTGCTCCCCTCGCCCGCATAGCCCGTCGACAGACGGGCGTCTTTCGACGCCCTATGCGGGAGAGGGGCCGGGGGTGAGGGTGCGCGCGCGGGGAGTCGCGCGCGATCAAGCCGCGCCGAGCCCTCATCCGGCGCCATAGGGCGTTCGTTAGGACGCCCGTCTGTCGACGGGCTATGGCGCCACCTTCTCCCGCAAGCGGGAGAAGGAAGCCTAAACCTTGCGCCCGATCGCCAGATACTTCTCCGCCCGCGCCTCGCGCAATTGCTCCGGGCTCAGGTTCTGCAGCGACTTCAGCGCCTCGCCGATCGCCTGGCCGGTCGCCGCGACCGCCGCCGCCGGATCTCGGTGCGCCCCACCGACCGGCTCGGAGATGATCGCGTCGATGATGCCGAACTTGATGAGGTCCTGGGCGGTGATCTTCATGCTCGTCGCCGCGTCCTGCGCGCGCGACGAATCGCGCCAGAGGATCGAGGCCGCGGCTTCGGGCGAGGCGACGGTATAGATCGCATGCTCGAGCATCAGCACCTTGTTCGCGGTGGCGATGGCGATCGCTCCGCCCGAGCCGCCCTCGCCGATCACCACCGCCACATTGGGCACGCCGAGCGACAGGCAGGCGTCGGTCGAACGCGCGATCGCCTCGGCCTGGCCGCGCTCCTCGGCGTCGACGCCCGGAAAGGCGCCGGCCGTGTCGACGAGCGCGATCACCGGCAGGCCGAAGCGGTCGGCGAGCTCCATGAGCCGCACCGCCTTGCGGTAGCCCTCCGGCCGCGCCATGCCGAAATTGTGCCGGAGGCGGCTCTCGGTGTCGGCGCCCTTCTCCTGGCCGATGACGCACACCGCCTCGCCCTCGAACCGGCCGAGCCCGCCGACGATCGCCTCGTCCTCGCCGAAATAGCGGTCGCCAGCCAGCGGCGTGAATTCCGTGATGAGGCCTTTGAGATAATCCGAGCAGCGCGGCCTTTCCTGCTGCCGGGCGACCTGGGTCTTCTGCCACGGCGTCAGGCTGGCGTAGAGTTCAGCGAGCGCCTTCTCGGATTTCGCCTCGAGCTTGGCGACCTCCTCCGCGATCGCCGGCGAATCGCCTTTCTCCGCCACGGCTCGCAACTCGTCTATGCGGGCGTCGATGTCGGCGACCGGCGTTTCGAAGCTGAGATAAGTGCGCATCAACCTTGCCGCCAGTCGAACGGGTCCGCGGAGGCGCGCGAAACTGGCCGCACGCCGTGGCGAAGTCAAGTTTTCGCGCGGAGCTGACAGGGGCGCCAGGCGGGCTAGAACGTTGGCCCGACGATCCGGACCCGCCTGGGCTGGCCGTCCGGATCAATCTCTTCGACCGTCCGCCCCTGGTTCAGGCGGAAGATCGTGCGGCTTCGCGGGCTCTCGTCCTTGATGCCCGAGGTCTCCCTGCTCATCGACGCTGCGGCTGCGCTGAGTTTCGTGTCGACGCCATTGATGTCGAGGTCCAATGGGGACGGGCCTGAGTCGTCGGCGGCGTCGGCTTTCATCATATCGGCCCGAGCGGACATCGTCTTGGGGTTCTCGATCGGCCGGGACATCTCAGCGGATTTCTCCGGAGTCACCAGGATGTCACGCGCGTTGTGGCCGTATTTCGCCTCGGCGTTGGCGAGCGCCTCGACCCAGCTCTGCCCGGGGCGACGGCACGAGCAGCTCGAATCGTAGGATTGGTCGAACTTATGCGCATTGGGCAAAGTGGCATAGGGCTGGCCGTTCGAGGAGACGGCCTGGTCAATCGTGCCGCCCAACGGAAACGAGTAGAGTTTTACCTCCGCGTTCGGGCACAACGACCGGCAGACCCCCTCAAGAGTGTCGGCGCGGCTGCCCGCTCCGAAATAAGTGACGGGAAAGAAGCCGCCGTCGCAGGTGCGGACGCAGACGGTGTAGGATCCGCCGCCCGCCTCTCTTCGCCCTGTCCATTCCCTTCGGAACTCGCGTCTCGGCGCCTCCTCGCGCGCAATTCGCCTGAAACCGGCGAACGGAGTCGCCAGTCCAGTGGTCGGGCTCGACAGTGCAGCGCCGCAACGAGCGCACCCGCTCGTCTGCGCGAGGACCAGGCCGTTCGCCAACGCCGCCGCGAGAAGAACGAGGCCAAGCGCCACAAGTCCGCCTGCCGCTCGGTTTCGGGTCGCGGCCGCAAGGGCCCGAACCAAAGCGCGGCGTAGACAGCGGCGAAGGGCAATGGCGATCATCGCTGTTCTCGCAGAGGCGCGCCTTCACATGCCTCCCTGTGGCAGCCGGATGTCGGCGGCTGCCAACCTTCAACGGTCGCCGCTCGTCATCGTTCCCGATCTGCTCGCGTGATGGTGACGAAATCGGACCCCGCCACGGCTTGGCCGAACCTGGCGTTGCACCCTGGCCCTACATCCGCTTGCATCGGCGCGCGCGATGCGGCATGAACGGCATTGCTAGGAGTGTAGCTCAATTGGCAGAGCACCGGTCTCCAAAACCGGGGGTTGCGAGTTCGAGTCTCGCCTCTCCTGCCATCGCCGGCCGAAGGCCGCTTCATGTGCGGGGGCGTGAAAGCGCTCCAGCGGGGAGGAGCGATTTCGCGGGCGGCTGGCGATAAGCGGGCGTAGTTCAATGGTAGAACGGAAGCTTCCCAAGCTTCATACGAGGGTTCGATTCCCTTCGCCCGCTCCAATAC
>Ga0074044_10005469_pt1 | contig 10356 bp, 6 predicted proteins | sample BogForMeECP23OM1_FD_94443 | JGI IMG/M metagenome (GOLD analysis project Ga0074044, IMG submission 94443) | Bog forest soil microbial communities from Calvert Island, British Columbia, Canada - Bog Forest MetaG ECP23OM1 | ecosystem: Environmental > Terrestrial > Soil > Wetlands ...
CCGCCAAGCTCGCGGTAGTGGCGGTCGTCGAAGCTCTTGAGGTCGACCTTGTAGAGATCGATCCAGGGGTGGAGATATTCGAGTACCTGCGGAGTTCCGTTGCCATTCGAAACAAATGCGGTGAGCAAGCCCGCTTGGCGGGCCTGACGAAAAACCGCAACCGCCCACTCGCTGGTGATCAGCGGCTCGTTATAGGTGCTGACTACGACTTTTGCTCCTTGGGCAAGCGCGTCTTTCACCAACAGTTCTGGATCCGCCTCTAGTGGTGGTGAAACGGCGTCCGGGTCGCGGAGCGCTTGCGAAGTGACCCAGTTCTGGCAGTAAGCACAGTGCAGATCGCAGCCCAGCATTCCGAAGCTGTAGGCGAGGGCTCCGGGATGGGCATGGAAAAACGGCTTCTTCTCGATCGGATCGCACTGCACCCCGGCGACGTAACCGTAGGGGACATAGAGCGTGCCTCCGTGGTTGAAGCGAACCTTGCAGACGCCGGGTTGTCCCTCGGGAATCGGGCAGCAGTGGCCGCAGGCGTAGCAACGCACCCGATTGCGATCCAGCTTCTCCCAAAGCGCAGGGTCGCCTTCGTGGACGCGGTCGTCGGAGGTCAAAACATCGCGCAGCGTGGCCACATAGACATTCTACGGCTGTTCTAGCGGGCTGTGGAGGGCGAGTTCTTTACCACAAGGGAGCACAGAGGACACAGAGGAAAACGGAATAGGATTGAAGACCGCTCAGTTCGCTTCGGATTTTGCGCGCTGGTTATGGGAGCGGAGCCACACCTCGGCCTGCTGGCGCGCGGCGGAGACCTGCGCCCGGGTCATTTGGGAAGCCAGCCCTTCGAGTCGAGATTTGCTGTTCTCGTCACCTTCGGCGAGCGCGATCTCGGACCAGAAGTAGGCTTTGGACAAATCTTCAGGAACTCCACGCCCCGCCCAATAGTAGGCGCCGAGCGCAGACTGCGCGGTGACATGTCCCTGCTCGGCGGCGCGCAGAAACCACTGCATGGCCTGCGCGTCATCCTGCGGAACATCCTCTCCGTTATGGAAGCGCACGCCCATTTGATATTGCGCTTCCGCGTCTCCCTGATCTGCGAACTTTCGCAAGTCGGCGAGGGACTGCGCTTGCGGGCGTTGCGATTGCAATTTCGATGACGGCTGCGACGCTTGGGTCGAGTCGGGCCAACGCTTCTCGATTATAGGAGCACTTAAATAGCCGGCGGCCATCGCGACTACTGCAACGACTGCCCCGAGCAGGAAGAGATGAGGCAAGCGGGATGGAGCTGCCGACACAGGCTCGAGAACCGGCTCTGGAATCTTCTCTCGAACTTGCTCTCGATCTTTCTCTCGAATTCGCTCTCGAACTAGTTCCGAGATGATCTCTCCAGGCGCCTGCTGCGGGAGTTGCACTGGAAGTTCCGGTTCCCGCTCCCACAAGGCTTCGCGAAGCGCGTGTATCGACTCGAACTCGGGTGCATCGACGTCGGCCACACCAGACTCCATTGTCACGGGAGACGGGGCAAGCCCCGTCTCTACGGGCGAGTCCGGCGCGGCTAACACAGCATCTGGCTCTATCGGCGGTTCCGGTTGAGTCGCTTCGGGGTGCGTATTTTCTAGATGCGCGTTCTCCGGCTGCGTTTCTTCGCGATGGATTTTGGGAATCAATTCCACGAGCCGTTCCAAAACCGTCCCGTGGGCATGCGTAAAACCGCGCCGCTGCGGAGAGAAAACCTCCAGCAGGCCGACCACTCGGAAATTGGACAGGATGGGAGCGGCCATGAGCGAACCGATCCCCAGCGTGCGACCGACTTCCGGATCAATCCGCGGATCGTTTTCCGTATCCTCGCAGAAGACGAGGTGGCCGCTGCGAACGCATTCTCCAGACAGCCCTCGTTGCACGTCCACGGGAGCTCCCAGCGGCGGGGCGGGCTCGCCGGCTCGCGCCCGGCAGATCATCTGGTCGTCGGTGAGAAAGGCGAGGGCCGCGCCACTGGCTCCCGTAAGACTCAAGGCGCGCTCGGTGATGAGCTGCAGAACTGCATCCGCGTCGGCACTGGTATTGGTATTGGTTTCGCGAACGTCGATTTCGCGGACTTCACGGCGAATCACTTCCAAACGTGGAGACGGGGCAAGCCCCGTCTCTACACGAGAGAGCGTTTCTCTTCGATCGGAGATCGGGATGACCGTACTCGATTGCCGCACTGGCAACTGATGGGCCGGCAACGACTCGGGCGGATTCTCTTCCTCGCGGCGCGCGCGTTGCTCGGTTCGAGCCGCGTGGTTGGAGCAGGCCATCAGCAGGTTCGCAAAAAGCCATTCTTTCAGGATTTGCCGGGAACTCTCAGACAGGCCGGAAAATCGGACCCCGCCGCGACCATCGTCATCGCTCCACATCACCTGGCCGCTGCTATGGATGTAGCTTTTCGTTTCAGGCAGATCGAGGCAGAGGGTTAGGGCGCGGTTGGGTTCGAGGCGGGCACTGGTTTGGACGGCGAAACCGTCTTCGTGCAGATCGAGCAATTCGCTCAGGTCCACAACCATGCCGGCGTCGGGGCCATTGAAGGTGGCGTAAACGGGAGTGTGGAGCTTCTGACGAACCAACCGGCGGCGATCTCCGTTGGGAGCCCCTGCACTTGGATTCGGCCATCCACGCATGCTCTGCCCCATGAAGTTACATCCATATTAACTCAGGAATCAATAGGAATGGAGCAAGATCCTGCGTAGGGACAGCCGCCCTCGGCTGTCCAGGCGAGCGCAACTGGCTAGGTTTGGCGTTTTGCCGCCCTGCTTTGGACCAACTTCCGGGGCGGAGCTTCGCCCCGCTGGACAGCCGAGGGCGGCTGTCCCTACGCTATTTTCCTCTACGTTCTTTTGGGCGGTTAGCGAAGGCCGTTAGAGGTTCGCGGCCAGAGACGAGGTGTCGCCTTGGGCAACCGGCACGAGGACTTCGGGCAAGGTCAGGACTCGATCGAGCGCGTCCGCGAGGGTAACGGGGAATTCGGAAGTCAGGAGGTTGATGTCTAATTGAAGATCGCGACGGCTGTAGATGCGGTAGACGACAAGTGTGCCGCGTTGCCGGTTCGAGTTGGTCACCAGATCCAGCGTCAGCTTCCACGAAGGCTGGCTGGAAATTGTCATCATGTGCGGGAATTTGCTCCAGTGAAAATGGCGATTGCTTTCGCTGGGCGCAGCGTGATCACCGGGATGCGACTTGAGGTGCAATTCAAAGGCATCGAAATCGTTGCTCTCGAAGGCGGCGACCAGGATGCTGCGCACCTGAGCAAAATCACCGGCCACTTTGAGTTCCTCGACCGCGCGGCGCACGGAAAGATTGTTGATCACGATCTGGCGCTGGTCAATGGTGCGCTGCGCCACTCGCCGCAGTTCGCCAAACTCCAGGTAGTTCAAATGCTGAACCCCCAGCCAGATGCCGGTCCCCACCACCGCCAGCACCAGCCCCAGGGTGCTGCCCGTTGGCCAGAGCAGGAACAGACTGAGCATGGCAAATATTGCGGAGACGGCATAGAGAACGATTACCACCTGGCGATGGGTAAAACCCATCTGCAGCAACTTGTGGTGGATGTGTTCGCGATCGGCAGTGAAAATCGGGCGCCCGCTGATCAGCCGTCGCATGACGGAGAGCAAGGTTTCGAGAATCGGCAACCCGAACGAGACCACCGGAATGGCCACGGCCACGAACGTGGGAGCTTTCTGCGCTCCTGCCAAGGCCAGCGCGCTGAGCATGAAACCGATGAACAGGCTGCCCGAGTCACCCAGAAAAATCGTGGCTGGATTGAAGTTGAAGCGCAGGAATCCCAGGATAGCGCCGGCGAGGGTCACGCTCATCAGGGAGCCCAGCCAGGAATGATCGACCAGGGAGACGACAAAAACGACCATCGTCGAAAACAGGGCCGATCCGGCGGCCAGACCATCCAGGCCGTCGATGAGATTGAAGGCATTGGTAACCGCGACCACCCACAAGACCGTGAGGGGCAATCCGACAAACCAGGGCAACGAGTGGGCACCGAAGATCAACGGCAGATCGAGCACGCGCATTCCGCCAGCAAAGAGCATGGCGGCGGCGAGCGCCTGCACGGCAAACTTCACATACGGACCCGCGCCGTGGAGATCATCGTAGATTCCGAGGCAGAAAATCAGGCAGGCCGGAACATAGATGCGGAGAAGCAGGCTGGGGGCGAACCCACCAAGCAGGCGGGGAAATACGAGGGAGAGTCCCAGCCACATGCTCAAACTGACTGAGAAAGCCAGGAAGATCGCCACGCCTCCCAACCGGGGAAGAGGGGATTGGTGGATGTGCCGTCCGGCTCGCGGCAGGAAAACCCAGCCTCTGCGGGTCGCCAGATCTCGAACTTCACGCGTGGCCACAAACGATAGAGCCAGCGAGAATGCAAATAAACCAAAGAACAGGAGCGTCAAATCAGAATTCCCTTCCGGCTGAAACGCCCGGCACATCACACCGCACCTACTGCGCGGAAGTTTCAGTCAATTCTTCCAGACGGAGTTTCCCTGTAGTGGCGCCCGTGTAATGAAATTTTTATTTGTTGGAACTATACAACTCGTGGCAGTCGCTGAGCAACTGGTCGGACGCATTTCTTTACTAACTGTGGGCGGTCTCAGGGCTGTGAAACAAGCGCCATGCGCCGGTTTTACCGGGTTACGTGTGTTAAACTCGACGCACACGTCTCTCCAGGAGTCTTTGGTATGTCAGGGCGGAATCGCCGCTTCCTTTTGCGAAGCTTGTACGTATTACTAGTCGGTTCGTGCAGCCTCCAACTTCTGGCCCAGGCGCCGGCCACCGGGCAGGCGCCGCAACCCGCGCCGGCGAACGAAACGGCCTCGCCCCAATCGGCTCGTCTGTTGGCCAATTCCAATGTGAAACTGGGCATCGGCGATCTGATTGAAATCACCGTCTACGGAGTTCCGGATCTGCTGACCAAGACCCGCATCAGTGGTTCCGGAGACGTTTACCTCCCTCTGATTGATTATGTTCACATTGCTGACCTGACGACCGATGAAGCACAGGAGTTGATTCAAAAACGACTCGAGGATGGAGGCTTTGTCCGCGGCCCCCACGTTTCCATTTTCGTGGACGAATCCGCCTCGCAAGCCATCATTATGGTGGGAGAGGTCAGTCACCCCGGACCCTACCCTGCGATCGGCGAGCGCCGCCTTTTCGACATGATCTCAGCGGCGGGAGGATTGACCGACAAGGCGGGTCGACTCGTGACCATCGAACATCGCGGTGATCCCGGTCAGAAGGTTGAGCTGCAGCTATCGCAGAACCTGGCGGAAGATACGCAGAACAACGTGGATGTTTATCCGGGAGACACGATTATTGTGTCGCGCGCCGGAATCATTTACGTCGTGGGCGATGTGAACCGTCCGAGCGGGTTTCTGATCGAAGACAACGCCCTCAGCGTTCTCAAGGCCCTGGCTTTGGCCGGCGGCAGCACTCGCACCTCTGCCTTGGGCAAGACCAGGATCCTGCGGCAGACGCCGAACGGGGTTCAGGAAATTCCCGTCGACTTGAAAAAAGTACTTTATGCCAAGGCGCCGGATTTGCCGCTGGTGAAAGGCGACGTTCTGTTCATCCCCGGGAGCGCGGCTAAGGCTGCGGCATATCGCACTGCCGACGCAGCCATGTCGCTATCCACCGCTCTGGCAGTGGTAGCGGTTCATCCCTAGTGCTCATGCGGGGACGTGCGCCCTCGCCCGTCCAAGGCGAGCACGGCAATATAATCCCGCGCTGTTTTCTCACGCGAAAACTTGTTGACGATATATTGCCGACCTCTGGTTCCCATCTGTCGCCTGCGCTCAGGGTCCTCCGCTAGGTCGAGGATGGCTTTGCCCAGGGCATGGCTGTCCTCGGGTTCCACAAAAACGCCAGCCTCGGCTTCATCGACAATCTTGCGAGCTTGTCCATCGACCGCGACAATGACGGGCCGCTCACACGCCATGTATTCGAGGAGCTTGGTCGGAATCACGGTCTTGAACAGCTCGGTCTTTTTCAGCATGACCAGGCAGAGATCGGCAGCGGAAACATAGGCGGGAATCTGGTCGCGTGGCTGCTGACCGAGGAACTGAATATTGGCGAGTCCACGAGCAGCGGCCAGTTCCACGATCCGCTCCTTCTCCGCTCCTTCCCCAATCAGCAAGAACATAGCCTTCGGCAAAGCAGTCCGTAGTTCCTCGGCGGCGGCAACCAACGTCTCCAGTCCATGCGCATTGCCCATCGTACCGATGTAGCAGATCAGAAAACGATCTTCGACCCGCAGTTTCTTTCGCACCTCCAGCGCTGCCGGATCGGGGCGAAAAAGATCGGTCTCCACTCCGTTCTCGACAATGGAAATCCTGGCGGCAGGAACGTCCCAGTAGCGGATCAGATGGTCCTTGAACGCTGGTGACACAACGACGATTCGGTCAGCGCGACGGTAGAGAAATCCAGCGATTGCGGCGAGCGTGCGATGGAGCAAAGTCCCCTCGCTGCCCGCGCCAACCGCGGCGAGCGATTCGGGCCAAAGATCGCGCACCTCAAAAATAAAAGGGACGCGCTTCCAGAACGCCAGCCACCATCCGGAGAGGGCGCATAGCAATTGCGGAGAGGTGGCAATCACCACATCCGACGTAGGCAGATCCAGTCCGCTGACCGCCGCCGAGACACAGAACGACGCGTAGTTTCGGATCCTTTCGTGCGCCTTTCGGTTGGGCAGCGGCCAGAGCCACGTGCGAACAACGCGCACACCATCGACGGTTTCCGTATAGCGAAGGCGGTGCAGCCGCGAGCGCCAATCTTCAGGCACAACTCCGGTGGGATGATTTGGAAATCCGGTGAGAACAGTTACTTCATGACCCATGCGGGCCCAGTGCCGGGACAACTCGGCTGCGCGCGCCGCCGGCGCTCCCATTTCAGGCGGAAAGTATTGTGAGACGTAGAGAATCTTCACGATGCGTAGCGAAACAATTCGTATTACGACGATCAGTATTATGACGGTCAGTATTATGACGATCAGTAATGCAGCAATTTGAAAACGCCTTTCTCAACCAGTGCACGGGTCCGATTGCCACGACGCCGCGCATAGCCCTCCCATCGATCCGCCACCGGCGCAAAGTGAGCGTCGCCCGTCAGCTTTGACATCACGCGCAACTGTACGATATGCAATTGGTGATAGAAAGGGCTCGCCACCATTTTCAGACGAGTTCCAGATTGTTCATATAGCGACCAGTATCCGGTATCGAATCGATCCAGATTATGAACCAGGGTCTCGACTCCGCGATCGAAAATATTCTTCGCCGGAGCATCGGCGCGCGCCAGCCAATAATCGAAAACACCCCAGAGCGCCCACATGAATCCGTTCAGAATGTGCGTCGGTGGATCAACGAGATACTCTTCGATCCACAGGTTCTTCTCTGCATCCTCAAGAAGCACACCACCATCGGCGATGGGCTTGGTGAGCGCGACGAACGCCTTTTCAGCCGCACTTTGATATTGATACTGATACTTCTCGTCTACAGAGAGCGAATGCGCGTGCGCCCGCAAAAGAAGTGAAACGCCCTGTCCCTGAGCCAGTCCCGAATACCATGGCGCCTTGAGCGTTTCCCGATACTCCCAGTCAAAATGATGGTTCCACACCCAGAGCCCGTGGAAATTCCGTTCCAGGTTGGCGGTGAGCCAGTCGGCAGCCTTGAGAGTTTTCTGCCAGCGAGTCTCGTCTCCGGTCGCACAGAAATGGTTGTAATTTGCGAGCCCCCACTGGGCAATCGCGATCGGGTTGTATTGCAGGCCAATCACTCCGTGGTAGTCGAGCAGGGGAATACCGGCAGCGTCGTACTGCCCTACGTAGTCCGCCTTCCCGCGAAACAGCATGTAGTACTCGCTAAGCCGGCTGCCGGTTGCGCGCGGATTGATCTCCGGCGTCTCATGCCAGAACGTCAACTGGCTTCGCCCGGAGCCCAGGTCGGGAAGAAGATAGGCGCCGAAGATACGCCGATAGTAATGCCAACGCGTGGCCAGGCTCATGCCGATTCGACTTCCCAGAGCGTTGTGACCAGATCGTCCGGCTCGACGGCGATGGTCGTCGCCGCCAGATAACGAGTGGCGTTCTCGCCGTCGGGCAGGAAGGCGTTACCGTACTGAAAATATCGCATCGACAGTCTGTCCTTCTTCCAGCGAGCCAGCACCTGCCAGTTCGTTCCGTCGCGGGAGCCGGCGAGATGGACTTCACGGCCGGTGTTCACCGCGCTCGGCTCGATCATCGTCGAAAAGAACATCGCCTCTCCAACCCGGCAGCCGTATATGGAAGAGCTGGCGAGACCGCCGACCTGTTCGGCGTTCCCTGCCCCATCGATCCGACGAGTAAGTCGATAGACGTGGTTTTTCTCCAAGGGCGTGTCGGTCGAAAGATACACTCCCGTTCGCGTTGGAATCGCAGCCACGGCCCGGGCTTGCTGGCTCCCCGCCACCACTTCTTCTACTGAGCGAAGGTCGCCGGAAGCTCGCAGCACCTTGCACTCGGCGCCTTCATCTCCTGTCAGTATCCAAAGGCAATCGCCCCAACGATCGTAAACAATGTTGTGGACGTGTCGAATGCTTCCCGCGGGAAACGTGTAGGCAACCTGCCACGTGCGTCCGCGATCGGTCGAAGCGTAAATGTGGACTTCCGCGCGCTCGCGATTGTCGAAATACTCGCCCCAATAAATGTTCCCTGACGGAACCGCGGTAAGGTGCAGTGGACGTGTGCCGCGCCGGACCTGATGAGTCACATGAAATTCATCGCTGCTGGGGATTCGCGTTACCAGCGCGCCTGGAACCACGCCCACTATGGTCTGGTCGTCGAAAATAGCTAGTGCGTGAAAGCCGTCGCGCACCAGACGATAGCTCAACGTCGTGCGCGACGTGACACTCCTCCACCAGACGGGCCGAAACCGTCCAACAGTGTCCCACTCCGCGTTCTCGCCGATTTGCGGGGTGCCCCGCAAACGAACGATCTGATACCCGCGGCAGCCGTACAAAACGTCGCCGTGCCACACCAGCACTCGAATGCCTCTCCACGCGCCGACTCGCCGAAGCCTTAGCGCGGACGATGCGGCCACCGCAATTGGAATTTCAGGCATGCCGTGTAATTTCAGCTCTCGGTGTTGAGTCGCCGGTTTTGCCTTCGGCCTTGCATGCGAAAAAAGGCCCGATGGCCAGCACATCCATTTTGGTTCGCTGGAAGCAATCGATGGCTTCTTGCGGTGTGCACACGATCGGCTCATTCTCGTTGAAGCTCGTGTTCAGGATGACCGGGATTCCGGTTTTCCTGCCGAATGTCTGAATCAGATCGTAGTACAGCGGGTTCTCATCGCGCGCCACCGTCTGCAATCGCCCCGTGTTGTCGACGTGGTTCACGGCGCAGAGGCTTTTTCTTTTTACCGGGCGGATCTTGTACACGTGCAGCATGTAGGGCGACGGATGATCGTGCTCGAAGTATTCGTGCTGCGCCTCGGCCAGAATGGAGGGCGCAAAGGGGCGGAACCACTCGCGGTGTTTGATGCGAGCGTTCAACACATCCTTCATATCGGGCCGGCCCGGGTGGGTCACGATGGAACGATTGCCGAGCGCGCGCGGTCCCCACTCCATGCGACCCTGAAACCATCCCACAACATTGCCCTCGACCATCTGCTCGGTAACCGCGTCGAGCAGCGGCGCGCGCTCCAGTCGCTGATGCTTTACGCCGGCCGTCCTCAATGCGGATTCAATCTGCGCCTCGGAAAACTCCGGGCCGAGGTAGGCGTGATTCATCAGCTCTGCGTCCCGGCGCGGCTGTTTCAACACCGAGTGATAGGTGTGCAGCGCGGCGCCAATGGCGAGGCCTTCGTCACCGGCCGCCGGCTGAATCCAGGTGCGTCGGATCGGCGTCCGGGAGAATAGTTTTCCATTGGCCACGCTGTTAAGGGCACAGCCCCCCGCCAGCGCAAGATTCTCGTCGGGCACGCGCTTATGCAACTCGTTCACCAGATGAAAAAAGACATCCTCAAAACAATATTGCATGGCATACGCGAGATCCATGTCGCGCTGCGTGATTTCCGCGTGCGGTTCGCGGGGCGCGCCGAACAGCTTTTCCATCTTGTCGGAGAAATGCCGCGCCAGGCGCACCGTTCCGTCGGGCAGCACCTGCATCCCCTGACTGCTCCCCAACGGCTTGAAATAGCTCATGTTGAGCTGAAAGTTTCCGTTCTTGAGCGCGATAATCTTCCGAATCTCGTCGATGTAGGTGTCTTTGCCGTAGGGGGCCAGCCCCATGACTTTGCCTTCATCGCCATATTTTTTGTAGCCGATGAAATCGCAGATCATGGTGTAGAA
>Ga0074044_10005470_pt1 | contig 10356 bp, 9 predicted proteins | sample BogForMeECP23OM1_FD_94443 | JGI IMG/M metagenome (GOLD analysis project Ga0074044, IMG submission 94443) | Bog forest soil microbial communities from Calvert Island, British Columbia, Canada - Bog Forest MetaG ECP23OM1 | ecosystem: Environmental > Terrestrial > Soil > Wetlands ...
ATCATTGTCTCCCTGGTGGCGCTTGGTTACCAGGTGGCAGATCCGCCCGTGTATGTCCTCGCGCGCAAACCAGGCACCAATGTATTCCGGCGCCGCACAAAGGAACATCCCGAAGATGAGACATTTGTCGGCCTGTTGCTGCTGAGATTGGAGGGCCGGGTTTTCTTTGCCAATGCTGAACAAATCGCGCAGAAAATGAGACTCCTGATTGAGGAAGCGCAGCCGAAAGTCGTTGTCTTTGATCTCAGTCCTGTTTTCGATCTCGAGTACACAGCCCTCAAGATGTTGACCGCCGGCGAGAAACGACAGCGTGAGCGTGGCGTTAGACTGTGGCTGGTTGGAATGAACCCACGCGTGCTTGGTGTGATGCAGAGATCGCAGTTGGGTGAAGTGCTCGGAAGCGACGCCATGCACTTCAATCTAGAGATCGCGGTTGCAAAATATCTGGGTACAGCTGCGCGTTCAGGTGCAGGCGCGACAGCCCCAGAGTAAACGTCGCTCCTGGTGCCACGGACAAGAACAATCAAAAACTGAGTAATCGCATTATAAAAGGGCGCCTCTCTAGGAGTAGGTTGTGATATCACCTACGAAAAGGAGCACCCTTGTGAACAGTGAAAAGTATATTGGCCTCGACGTTCATCAAGCGACCATCGTGGTCGCGGTGATGGTGCTCGGGGACGAAAAACCCCGCCCAAGAAGGAGCTTGGACGGGGTGCTCAACGGAAGGCAGCCACGACTTTGTTCACTGCCGCGCCATTGCGATGCGAACGGCATCCTCCGGCGAGACGAGGTGATCGAGGCTGACAGCGTCCTCGGCAATGGCGAGTTGGACGCCCTTGACGTGACCCGAAAATTCGTTCCCGCGTGCCCCATAGTCCGGCGAGACCGGAGATCCGTTGTCCACGCCTACGTCGCAGCCATCATCGGCAGAGAAGACCATGGCTGCGGTGGCTGCGACCTTGCCCTCGCCGACTTTCTTGCCATCCACGAACAACGACGCGACACCACCTTTGCCCAAGCCGCCACCAGCATACGCAAACTCCATGCGCACCTGGTGCTCACCCGGAGGCAGCACGTCGCTGGATTCGGCATAGAACTGCATAATGCCGAGGAAGTTGTAACAGTATTTTAGTTTGCCACCCTTGGCGTAGAGACTCCAGCCTCCGATGTTGCCGCCTTGGGCGACGATCACCCCCTCGGCTCCGGTGGGGGGTACAACAATTTCCGCCGTCACCGAATGGGACTTGTTCTTCAGATTGAGGACCGAATTTTCCGACAGACGACCCATGTCGCCAAACAGGATTTGGGATTTGCCCTTGATCAACTGCGGACGGCCTGCCGTATCCGAGTTCAGCCGTGCACCGAGGTTGTCATCAAGCGGTAGTACGTTATAGCGCGTTGCCTCGATCAGCCACAGGCGCTGCAGTTCGTGCAGTTTCTCCGGCATCTGCTTGGCCAAATTGTTTGCCTGGGTCCAGTCTTTCGTGGTGTCGTAGAGTTCCCAAACATCATCGTCGAAGGCCGGGGTTACCTCGCCGATGAGGATCCAAGGCGTCTTGTGCCGTGTCACCGCGGTCCAGCCTTTGTGGTAAATGCCGCGGTTGCCGAACATCTCGAAATACTGTGTCTCATGCTGCTCACCTGCCTTGGCGTCGTTGAACGAGTACGCCATGCTGACGCCCTCGATCGGATGCTGCTGCACTCCGTTGACGAAAAGAGGCTGGGGCAGCCCGGCCACTTCAAGAATGGTCGGCGCGACGTCAATGCAATGAGCAAACTGGGTGCGGAGTTCGCCTTTGCCCTGGATCCCTTTGGGCCAATGCACGATCGTCCCGTTGCGCGTGCCGCCCCAATGCGAGGCGACTTGCTTGGTCCACTGATATGGTGTATCCATGGCGTGCGCCCAGCCCACCGCGTAGTGGTTGTAAGATTCCGGCCCGCCCAGTTTGTCGAGGTGTGCCATCAGGAACTCAGGCGTCTCCAGTGCCGAGGCCCCGTTGAAATTGATCATCTCATTGTAGGTGCCATGCAGCGTGCCTTCGCCGGACCCGCCGTTGTCGCCGATGATGTAGTAGATCAGCGTGTCATCGAGCAGACCGAGCTTTTTCACTCCATCCACCAACCGGCCGACATGGTGGTCGCAATACTCCATAAAACCGGCGTAAACCTCCATTTGCCGGATGAGAACGGGCTTGAGCGCCGCCGGCATCTCATCCCACGCCGGGATTTCCTTGTGCCTCGCCGTGAGCTGGCAGTCTTGCGGAATGACACCCAATTTCTTCTGACGAGCAAAAGTCTCTTCGCGCAGCTTATCCCAGCCCTGGTCGAACTTGCCTTTGTACTTATCCGCCCATTCCTTCGGCACATGGTGCGGGGCGTGAGTCGCACCCGGTGCGAAGTAGACGAAGAACGGCTTATCGGGAATAAGCGCCTTCTGTTGACCAATCCAGTTGACCGCTTTGTCCGTCATATCTTCCATCAAGTGGTAACCCTCTTCGGGCGTCTTCTTAGGCTCGACAGGTATAGTGCCTTCATAGAGGGACGGATACCATTGGTGTGCTTCGCCGCCGATGAATCCGTAGAAGTATTCGAATCCGCCGCCGCCGGTGGGCCAGGAGTCAAACGGACCCGCCGGACTGGTCTCCCAAACCGGCACTTCGTGGCATTTGCCGAACTGCGCCGTGGCGTAGCCGTTGAGCTTGAGCGTACGCGCCAGTGGGGCGCACGTGTTCGGCAGAAGCGAGTTATAACCGGGTGAACCGCTGGCGATTTCCGTGATCCCGCCCATGCCAACCGTGTGGTGATTGCGTCCGGTCAGCAGTGCCTGTCGGGTGGGCGAGCACAAGGCTGTGGTGTGAAAGCGGTTGAATTTCAGGCCGCCGGAGGCCAGGAGTTCCGCATTCGGCGTGTAACACGGGCCGCCGAACGCGCTGGAAGAGCCAAAGCCCGCGTCGTCAATCAGGACGATCAAAACGTTGGGCGCACCCTTGGGGGGACGCAATTGGTTGATCGGGGGGTAGCTGTTTTCTGGATCCTTGGCATCGTACAACATCAGGCCTGTGCGTGGTGGATCGGGAATGGGGAGGACGTTTCGCTGAATCTTATCTTGGTCAGTCATAGAAAGGCTTCCTTCCTGAAGAAACTGGGGTGTTGCCGGATGAGATGGACAGAGAACTCCACTCCTGCAAACTAGGATTGCCGCCTCAGCAAGGCAACTGTCAGAACTTACAGCCGGGTTCGCGTGACGCGTGTCATTCCTGGAGAGGTCTTGCCTGGCGAGAATGCCTTAGTCTGGTGGCGAGAAGTAAACTTGCCGATCGGCTCGTTGGGAGAGCCGCTGTTAGGACCGAGGTCTAGGCGCGTGCTCATCACAAACGACCGTGATGAGGCGGAGCTCCGCCACACATCCGAGCGCCCGGGTCGCGATATTGGGACAACCCGGGTAGTCACAAACATATTCAGTGAGCAGTTCTTCGCGCCCATCCGGAGTCGTAAGGCCCGTTTTGATCGTTACCAGAGAAATGGATAATCCCCCTAACTCGATAACTCAGATTATCTATTGCGTAGAGGGGCCTTGCGCAAGTAACTTTTGTGCTCCCCGAGTCAACGCTGGGACGCTCCTCAGCTGGTGAGACGAATTCCGAGATGACTCCGGTAATTAGCGGTTCGGCGGGTCGTCTCGGTAAAGTTCACGAAAGGGGTAAAAGCATGAAACGGGCACTGATTCTGATTCTAATTCTAATTCCGGTGATATCCACCTTGGCGGCGGCCCGCGATAAGAAACCAAAGCAGCCTCAGCCGGGGCCATATATATTCACCAGCAAAGCGTCCGCCCAAACACTCAAGGCGCTGATCGTCCAGGAGAATCTAAGAGAAGGCTACACGCTCGATTCCGACAATCAGTTCCAGTTCCGCTTCTCGATGCCCGGGCAACTGCCCTTTATGGATTCGATGCTCACGATCTCAGGTATTTGTAAGGGCATGACGACAAGAAAGGTGTGGTTCTACTCGTTGGTGGAACTCAATGGCACGACAAAGATAATTGTTCAGCCTGTCTGGGAATATCCGGACGAAGATTGCAAAATACAAACTCGTGAGTTTATTTGGAGCCGCCCAGAGGAGCTTGCCGCATTTCAAGCCATGCTAGACAAGGCTCCCATTTCGAGTGCGCAGGCTCCAACTGCAACTCCTGCTGCAGCTTCACCAGCAACTGCTCCCCCTAGTGCTCCACTTTCGGCAACCGATCAGCAGCAGAGCATGAAGCAACATGCGGCCTGTCTAGAATTGGCGAAGACTAACCCCAGCATCACTTGCAAGTAAGCAAGTCGAAGCGGTTCACCGCTGCGATAATCAGACTGCTCTCGAAGTCGGCTTTAACCGTTGAGGTTCTTCAGCCGCATCCTTCCGGAAGTTGCTGACAAGAACTCCGTCCCCGTTCTTACCGCTGCTTGCCGCCCTTTGGAGCAGCCGCCTTCTCTGCTTGCGGCAAGGGATGCGACCAGCCAGATTGAGAACTGGGCCCAGCCCCGCGCCGGCAAAGAAACAGGAAAGAAGAAACCAGAACTGCGCAGAACGGCCATATCCAAGCTTCTTGGCGGTTCACGTTCGGTAGCCTCCCTTTAAACGTCCACTACTACACAAAACCCCCTTGAGCCTCATATGTTTCGCTCGGGATGGCAAGTGACGAACGGGAGTTGGTCGCAGGATGCCGGGAACTGATTCTGTGTGTCTTAAGCAGATTTGGTAGACCTGGTCGCGATCGAACCGGCGGGCACGCGCTCAAGATTTGTTGCGGAACTCCATGGCGATGGCCACTAGGGCGCCGATAAGGGTCGCGGGAAAAAGCTGGCCGACGATGGCTTCAGCAATCGTAAGCGAGCGCGCGAACGGATGCAGCGGCGTGATACTGCTACCGACCGTGGTAAGCGTACCGAAGCTGAAATATATAAGTTTCGACGTGAGTCGGTCGATGTCCGTCGGCGCAGTAACAAAGTTGAAGGATCCAGCTCGAACCGTTTGCCTCTTCGCCTGACCGTAGCAGACGGTAACTATTGAAAATTCCCATATCGGATTGGCCTTTTTCGAATCCGTTTACGCTCTTTTGTAATCTCGTCAGGCCGACGTCGAGGAATCATAGTTTGAGGATGCCAGAGACTCACTTCCCCCAACCACGCCCGAACCAGCGTGCCGTTCGTGTGCAGTTTCAAAGCATGGCAACTGCCGCGATCCGGTTCGAGGACGGTCGCCGCAGCCTGGGCAAATTGCGGACAGTCTCGTTAACCGGTGGCCTGCTTCGGCTGTCTCAACCGCTCGTGCCGGGCACCCTAATAGAGGTGACATTTATATCCCGGTGCGGGCCCGTCCTGGGACTCGCAGAATTGCTATCCCCGGTTTTGGCCACTCGCAGGTGTCTGCAGCCTTTCAAGTTCATTATGATCGACGACGACGACTACCAAAGGCTAAGCAGCGTGATTCGGTCATCGGCAGGCGGCACTGCCGAGGATTAGAATCCCGGTCGTTCCACTTGAGGCAATGCAAGCTTGAAGAACGCAAAATGGATGGGTCTTGCTTGGATGGGCGGCAATTCCCAGTTAGTGCAATCGGGCCATGGCGGCCTGGCTGGATGATGACGCCAAACTGGATTATGACGTCAAAGAGGATCACCAAGCCCTGTACTTTTCTATCTGCCCGCGGTCACGCCTGTTCTGCTCCAGGGACAACTGAATGGCCGCTTGCAGCCTGACCTCGTCGTCGTCGTAGAGTCTGACGAACTTGAACGGCTGGAGACCCCAGGTGACGGGACTCAACATCTCCGCCGCGCCCAACACCGATCCCCTGCCGGTCAGAAACATCAACTTTACCTGGGCGCCCCGATCCAGAGGTTTAGACAAACAGAGCAAACCCCCAGTGAGAGAGATGACTTCCAGTTTGCCTCGTAGCCGACGACCGTCCTGGCATCGAAGGACAGCAGGAGTAGTTCCACGGAACTCTGTTCGCGGGGCACGCCGTAAGGGCGGTGGTGGAGGAAAGTACGGCATTGAGCACTGAGTCGGAATATGACTGAGTCGAGTATGGGACCTGTCCATGCAGAACGGGAGATTACGGAAGGACTGGTCCGGCGTATTGGAGGCTGATGACGAGGAAAGCAGGCCTGCCGGGGTTCCGGTTGTACCCGAGCGACACAGAGGAAACTTGAGGGTAGTGGAGCGGCAGTAGCCCAGTCAGTACCACGTGCCATTGCCATGAGCACGCATCCTGATTTATAAGAGGTTCTGCCACGGAGACGGCACACATGAGCCCCGGCCGCATTCGACCCTCCGAGACGTTCGTCAATCCGAGTTCTCCGCTTCACACCGCGGCTTTGGCGTTGTTCGTCACCTTCTTAGCGTACTTCGCAGCCAAAGCTGGTGGCGAACTGGTGCTACGGCCCCAAATGGTCTGGCCGCTGTGGCCGGGGTGTGCGCTTCTGGTTGCGGTGTTGTTGCTGGTGCCGCGGAAGATTTGGCCGATCACCTTGGCCGCCGGGCTCGCAGGATTTGCTATCTATGATCTGCAGTTGGGTCTGCCCCTTCGAACCTCGGTATTTCTTCTTCTGTCTGATGTGGTCGAAATCCTTACCGCCGCTTTCGGTATCAGCTACTCGCTCGACCGTGCGCTTCGGCTGAATAGCATAAAGTCGATGGCCAAGTTTTCGTTCTTTGCGGTTATTCTCGCCCCGCTCGCTTCGGCGTTTGTCGCTGCCCTCGCCTTCGGCGAACCCTCCTGGATTCGGTGGAAAATCGGTTTCTTGACGGAGTCGTTAGCCCTTTTCATGTTGACGCCGACCATCTTGGGCTGGGCAGGCGTCGTCAAGGGGTGGAAACCAAAGCCGCTTACTCTCTATCTTGAGGTCGCAGCTCTGATCGCCGGTGTCGTTTCCTTAGGCTATCTCGCTTTCTTGGCTCCCGGGCACAACAGTGCGCCAGTATTGCTTTATTCCCTTCTGCCATTTCTGCTCTGGTCCGCCTTGCGTTTTGGATCGACAGGGATCAGCACTACGATGATTGCGATTGCTTTCTTGTCGATTTGGGGCGCGGTCCACGGACGAGGTCCCTTCACCGGATCGGAACCCCTCAACAACGTATTGTCGCTGCAGCTGTTCCTGCTATTTGCCGTAGCCCCATTCATGATTCTCGCTGTCCTTGCGGAAGACCGGAAACGAGCGGAACAGGCGCTCCGCGAAAGCGAGAAACGGTTTCGGCTGGTGGCCGATACCGCTCCCGCCCTCATCTGGATGTCCGGCGTCGATAAACTCTGTACATACTTCAACCACTCTTGGCTCGACTTTACCGGGCGACCCATGGGGTCCGAAATTGGAAATGGCTGGGCCGAGGGGATTCACCCCGAAGACTCGCAGCGTTGCCTTGACATCTACAGCCAAGCGTTTGACCGGCGAGAGAAATTCAGAATGGAGTATCGCCTCCGTCGATACGACGGAGAATATCGATGGGTCCTGGACATCGGGGTGCCTCGATTCGACGCGGAGCGTTCTTTTACGGGATACATAGGCATCGGCGTCGATGTAACCGACAACAAACTCGCGGAGGCGGCGCTATCGAGCGTGAACCGCCGCCTAATCGAGGCCCAGGAACAGGAGCGTACCCGGATCGCCCGCGAACTTCACGACGACATTGGTCAACGACTCGCCCTGTTGGTCATCGAACTGGACCCACACCAGCACCATCTTCCTACCGACATCGGCAGCCGTATGGGCGAGCTATGGAAGCAGACATCCGAGATTGCGGGCGGGATTCAATCCTTATCGCACGAATTACACTCTTCAAAACTGGAATATCTCGGCCTCGTCGCCGCTATGAGAAGCTTTTGCCAGGAATTCGGCGAAAAGCAGAGCGTTGAAATTGACTTCCAAAGCGACGACGTACCCAGCCCTTTGCCAAACGATGTTCCTCTTTGCCTCTTCCGAGTGCTGCAAGAAGCTTTGCGCAATTCGACGAAACACAGCGGAGTACAGCACTTCGAAGTGCGATCCTGGGCAACGTCAGGCCAGCTTCACCTGACGATTAGAGATTCCGGCTCGGGTTTTGATGCCCGGGCGGCCAGAAAAGGCCGCGGACTTGGTCTTATCAGTATGGAGGAGCGAATGAAGTTGGTGAAGGGAAGCCTTTCGATCGATTCGCAACCGAATCGTGGCACCACCATCCATGCCAGCGTGCCCATCAGTTCAAGTGACGACCGCCTGCAGCGCGCCGGGTAAGAGTAGACTGTGACCCTTCGCCCCGTCTAAATTGTTGGGAGATTTGGTGGACCTGGTCGGGATCGAACCGACGACCTCTTCCATGCCATTTCTCACCCTTGACTAGAGCGGAGCGACACGGAGAAAACACGAGTGATACTGAGGGGCAGTGTTCATGCAGGTTTGCCCGCTGTTCCCTGCCCTTCACATGTACCCGAGTGACAGCCCCCGACAGCACCTGATGGGGGCAGGGACGGATGGGTTATGACACAAGTCACGACACAAAGCGCTCGGCTTCGGCTGCCCCCACTCCGGGTCCAAAACAGGGCTGGGGCGTTCAAACTCTGATGTAAACGGCGCGAATAATCAGACCAACAAAAAAATCCCAGAAATTCTCAATGCATTATGAGCGCCTGGTTGCGTCAGTTACCGTGCTCCCACCTTTCACGTGAGGCAATAAGAGAAGCCGCCCTGACATCGGGCGGCTCAGATTCAAAATCGTTAAACCTTTTCAGTTCACCACCTGCGTCACGCTCGCTGATGCCGAACTGTAGTCCACGCTGCCCGCGTACTCTGCGGTGACCTCGTCCGATCCCTGCGGCAGCGGGAGCGTCCAGAACGTCGCCACGCCGTCGCTGTTTATCTTAGCCGCTCCCAGTGTCACGCCGTTGCACCTGAATGTGACGAACTGCTCGGACGGCACGCCGCCATTGCTGGTCAACTCGGCCGTCAGCTTGACCGATTTGCCGAAAGCCGACGGATTTGGAGTTGAGGTCAGCACCATACTGACGGAAGCCCGGTTCACTGTTTGCACGATCGCCGCCGACACACTCTTGCCGGTCACAGGATTCCCGTCGTAGGTCGATGTCAATGTGCTCGTCCCAACCGGGATCTTCTCGGTGGTCAAAGTTGCAACTCCGCTGGCATTCAGGGCCCCAACACCCAGGGTCGCGGACCCGCTCTTGAATGTCACGTTTCCGGCCGGCGGTCCGGTCGATGCAGATGTAACGGTCGCCGTCATGGTCACAGCTCGCCCGTAGTTCGAAGGATTGAGACTCGAACTCAGCGTCGTCGTTGTGGGGACCTTTTCCACCACCTGAATCACCGTGCTTGACTTGCTGGCGGTGAAATAGAGGTTGCCGTTGTACACCGCCTTTACCGAAGTTTTAACCAGCGGGAGCGTCGAGATGGTGAAGCCAGCCAAGCCGCCGCTTAACGTTCCCGTTCCCAGTACGGTTGTGCCTTTCATAAACGAGACAGTTCCGCCATCCGGCGGCGTGCCAGCGCTGGAAGTAACCGCCGCGGTAAAGGTCACCGCCTGGCCATCCCAGGACGGATTCGGCGAAGACGTGAGTGCAGTTGCGGTCCCTGCAGGGGACGGATTTACTTCGAACACAACACCGGCTCCGCTCGATCCGCCCCTGGGGGTCGTACCATAGAGTCTGCCTGCGCTGTCCAGAATCAGGCTGGCGACCGGAGAGTAGCCGTCTGAATAGTTAAAGCTCCAGAGAACCTTCCAGTTGTACATCCCCTCCCATGGGGATACCTCATAAACAGTTCCGTCGTGGTAGGCCCCACCTTGCGTCGTGGTGCCGTAGATGTTCCCGCTTGGATCGATCGTAACTCCCCCCCAAGGGGCGTAGCCACTTATGGAGATGTCCCAAAAGACGTGAGGAATGTCATAGTCCTGCGAATATATATATGGATGATACATTGCGTAGACGATTCCACAGCCCTGGCCGCCGCCCTCCCACGTTGTCCCGAAAATGTCTGCATTCGAGTCGAGCGCGGGAGTGCCATACGCCACAACGCCGTCATGGTGTTTACCAAAGGTGTGAAGCACAGTTGGATTCCAACCACCGCTGCCGTTCGGCGAGAGTTTGAATAGTGTGAACCATGAGTTGCCGAAGATGTTTCCCGCGCCATCCATAGCCAACCCGGAGTAACTGTAATCCTTTTCGTTGTAGATTACTTGCTCCGCCCAGCCACCGCTGGATGGGCTCAACTCGTACACGGCTTGGACGTCGACTCCGCTCGGTTCACTCAGCGAAGTTGTGCCGTAGAGATTGCCTGCCGGGTCCATGATCGGGCCGTTGATTGGATGAGCGCCAGTCGCCCCGCCA
>Ga0074044_10005471_pt1 | contig 10355 bp, 7 predicted proteins | sample BogForMeECP23OM1_FD_94443 | JGI IMG/M metagenome (GOLD analysis project Ga0074044, IMG submission 94443) | Bog forest soil microbial communities from Calvert Island, British Columbia, Canada - Bog Forest MetaG ECP23OM1 | ecosystem: Environmental > Terrestrial > Soil > Wetlands ...
AACGCGCGCGGGATGCGGCCCTGCGCGCGGTGAACCTGGATCCGGCCTGCCAGATGGGCTGGGAGCAGCTCGCGGTGGCGCACTACTTTGCGCGCGACCTGGGAGCGTTTCGTCCTGCGGCCGAGCGGGCCATTTCGCTCAACCCGCGGAACGGCAGCACGTGCGCGCTGATGGCGATGCTTTTGGCCTTCTCGGGCGATTGGGACCGCGGCGTGGCCCTGACCGAGAAGATCATGGCCTTGAATCCGCACCATCCGGGTTGGTATCACAGCACGGCGTTTATGGATCACTATCGCAAAGGCGAGTACGAAGAAGCATTGCAAGTCGCCAAGAAAGTTACCATGCCCGAATTCCACTGGAGCCACTTGCAGGTGGCAGCCGCGTGCGGGCAGCTCAATCGCCGGGAGGAGGCACGGGCGGCTATCGAGTCTCTGCGCAAGTACAGCCCCACGTTCCTGGACGTGGAGAAATGCCGCGAGGATATAGCCAAGTGGATTCTGGACGAGGCGCTCGTCGAGCGGCTGGTGCAGGGGTGGCGCAAGGCGGGTCTCGACGATTCTCCGCAGCGGCAAACGCTCGGCGCTGCGGGAGGCGGCACTTCTCCTTCCGCCGCGAAAGACGCCTCGGGCGCGGTTCGGGAGGCGGAGGGCTTCTGGGTGGCGGTGCTGCCGTTCAAATACAGCGGCGCGAACGCCGACCTCGCGGCGCTGGCCGAGGGATTGACCGAAGACATTGTGACCGGCCTTTCGCGATTCTCCTACCTGCGGGTGATTGCGCGAGGCTCGACCGCGCGATTCACGAGCGAAGCGGTGGATGTCCGCTCCGCCGGCAAGGAGCTGGGCGCGCGGTACGTGATGGAGGGCAGCTTACGGCAAGCCGGGGCGAAACTGCGTCTGGCGGTGCAGGTGGTTGATGCGGCTTCAGGCGCCCATCTTTGGGCTGAAACCTACGAACGCACGTTTCGTGCGGAAGCGGTTTTTGAGTTGCAAGACGATCTGGTCCCGCGGATCGTCTCGACGGTTGCCGATATGCACGGGGTTCTGCCCAGGAGCATGAGTGAGGCTGTGCACAGCCGCACTCCCGAGCAGTTGAGCCCGTACGAGGCGGTGCTGCGGAGCTTCGCTTACTTCGAGCGGGTCACGCCCGAAGACCTCGCCGATGCGCGGGCTGGCCTCGAATTGGCGGTGCAGAAGGCCCCCGCGTATGCCGATGCCTGGGCCACGCTGGCGTTACTGTGCGTCCAGGACTACGGGCAAGGATTCAACCTTCGGGCGGACTCTCTGGCGAGCGGGCTAGCCGCCGCGCGGCGCGCCGTCGAGGCAGCGCCATCCAATCATTTAGCCCATTTCAGTTTGGCGCAGGCGCTCTTCTTCGAAAAGGAATTCGAGGGCTTGCGCAATACGGCGGAGCGGGCCGTCGCGCTGAATCCCATGGATGGCAACTCCATCGCTTTCCTCGGCGAGCTGCTGACGTATGCGGGCGACTCGGAGCGCGGCTTGGCGCTCTCGGCACGCGCCAAGCAGCTCAATCCCAATCATCCCGGATGGTACTGGTATGCCGACTTCTATAACTCCTACCGCAAGGGTGACTACCCCGGCTCGCTCAGTGTCGCGCTCAAATTCAATCTGCCGAACCACTGGGCTGGCCACCTGGCTATGGCAGCTGTCTGCGGGCAACTCGGGAAACGTGATGCGGCCGATAAGGCCTTACGGGATCTGCGCAAACTAAGGCCCGACTTTGCCGCCACCGTACGCACGGTGTTCTTGAAGTGGTGGGAGCCCGAGTTCGTGGAGCGCGTGATTGAAGGCTTGCGCAAGGCCGGAGTCGAAATTGCAGAACCCGCGGAGGGAGCTACGCCCGCGCCTGCCTCCGCCGGGGAGCGAAGCACAGTCTCCGGCGCGACGCGTGCCGACGAAGGATTCTGGGTGGCGGTGCTGCCGTTCAAGTACAGTGGCGCGAACGCCGACCTTACAGCGCTGGCCGAGGGATTGACCGAAGACATCGTGACCGGCCTGTCGCGATTCTCCTACCTGCGGGTGATTGCGCGAGGCTCGACCGCGCGATTCACGAGCGAAGCGGTGGACGTCCGCTCCGCCGGCAAGGAACTGGGCGCGCGCTACGTGATGGAAGGCAGCCTGCGGCGGGCGGGGACGAAGCTGCGCGTGGCCGTGCAGCTCGTGGACACGACTTCCGGCGCGAATCTGTGGGCGGAGACTTATGAACGCGCGTTCCATCCCGAAGCAGTGTTTGAGCTGCAGGACGATCTGGTCCCGCGCATCGTCTCCACGGCCGCCGACCAGCACGGCATTTTGCCGCGCAGCATGAGTGAAGCAATCCGAAAGAAGAGCAACACGCAATTGAGCCCCTACGAGGCGGTGTTCCGGGTATTCGGCTTGCACGAACGTATGTCGCCGCAAGAGCATGCCGACGTGCGCGACCTGCTGGAGCGCGTGGTCCGAGATGCCCCGGATCAGAGCGATTGCTGGGCCATGCTGGCCACGCTTTACAGCGACGAATACATGCTCGGACTCAATGTTCGACCCGATCCGCTGGGGCGCGCGCTGGCGGCCGCGCAACGCGCGGTGGAAATCGCGCCAGCCAGCGCGCTGGCGTCTCAGGCCCTGGCGCAGTGCTTGTTCTTCCGGCGCGAGAGGCAGGCGTTCCGGCCAGTGGCGGAACGCACGCTGGCGCTCAATCCGATGGATGGCGCCACGACGGCCTTCATGGGAATCCTGCTGGCGTGCGACGGCGACTGGGAGCATGGCTGCGCGGTGACGGATTCCGCCATGCGGCTCAACCCGCACTTCCCCGGCTGGTACCGGCTGGGAACGGTGTTCAACGCCTACCGCACGCGCGACTACCGTGCCTCCGTTGACGCCGCTCTGCGCATTCAGATGCCCGGCTACTTCTGGACTGCCGTCACCTGCGCGGCGGCATACGGCCAGCTCGGCGAACGCCAGGCAGCGCAGAAAGCGCTCGAGGAATTGCTTGCCGCAAGACCTGATTTCGCCAGAGCAGCGCGCGAGGAACTCGGGAAATGGTTTGAACCGGAACTGGTCGAACACTTTCTCGAAGGCCTGAGCAGGGCGGGGCTGGACATGTACGGGCGGGCATGACGGCAATCAACCAGAACAAGCCTGATCGGACAGACGCTCACGCAATCCCGCATCACCGCGACCGCTCCGAATCCGCGCGAGCGGTACGCCGCGCCGGCTACTTTGGCTGCGGCACGATGCGCAGGTAGGGCTTGGGGGCCTTCCAGCCGCCAGCGTATTTCTTCTTGGCTTCCTCGTCGGAGACGCTGGGAAGGATGATCACGTCGTCGCCCTGCTTCCAGTTCACGGGAGTGGCTACCTTGTGCTGGACGGTGAGCAGCATGGAATCGAGCACGCGCAGCACTTCGTCGAAGTTCCGCCCGGTGCTCATCGGATAGACGAGCATCAGCTTGATCTTCTTGTCGGGACCGACGATGAAAACCGTGCGCACCGTGGCATTGTCCGCTGCCGTGCGGCCCTCGGAAGTCGCTCCGCTTTCTGCCGGGAGCATGCCGTAGAGCTTGGCCACTTTCAGTTCCGGGTCGCCAATCATGGGATAGTTCACCTTGTGGCCTTGCGTCTCCTCGATGTCCGCGGCCCATTTGCCGTGACTACTGACCGGGTCGACGCTCAAGCCGATGACTTTGCAATTGCGCTTGCGGAATTCGGGCTGCAGGCCGGCCATGTAGCCGAGCTCGGTAGTGCAAACGGGGGTGAAGTCCTTGGGGTGGGAGAACAGAATCGCCCAGCCGTCGCCGATCCAGTCGTGAAAGTTGATCGTGCCTTGAGTGGTCTCGGCGGTGAAATTGGGAGCAGTGTCGTTGATTCGCAGGGACATGGTCTCTCTCCTTCATTTTCTCCGGGGGCTCGATGCAAGCGTTCCGGTTCCAAGGATTTTACGTCTGTGCCTCCGCCCGCCGTCAATTATCGGATGCAAGACCGGACCCTGCGTTACAGCATTGGCGAGAAGCGCGCTTAACCGGCTGCCGTGGGCAAGGGTGCAGCAGAATTCTGCTGCTCTTTATGCCAGGCATCGTAGCCGCCGACGACGTTTATGACGTTTTGGTAGCCGACTTTCAAGAGCAGGCTGCACGCGATGGCGCTGCGGTATCCACCCTTGCAGTGAACGGCGATGGGACCTTGCTTGCTGAGATGAGGGAGGGCCTCGGCGAAGCGGTCGAGGGGATACCACTCGGCCGTTTCCATGTGGCCGGCCTGCCATTCCGGTTCGCGGCGCACATCCAGCACGCGCACGCCGCCGCGCAGCAATTTTTCCTGGAGCTCGCGCACGGTTACTTGTGCAAGCTGCGCCAGCGGAAGCCCCGCCTGCTTCCATCCCTCGAAGCCGTTTTCCAGGTATCCCGAGACGCTGTCCATCCCCACGCGGGCCAGTCGCATGCGCGACTCGGCGATCTTCTCCGCATTTTCGGCGACGAGGATGGGACGGCAATGCAATCCCAAAAGCGCACCGGCCCAGGAGGCGAACTGTCCCGAGAGCGCGATGTGGATGGAGCCGGGCACGTGGCCTGCCGCAAACGCGTCCGAGGAGCGCGTATCGAGGACGATGGCGCCCTGATCGAGTTGAGCCTTCACCTGCGCGGGAGTCAGAGCAACGAGCGGCGGCAGAGCATCGAGCGCTGCGGCTCCCTGACGATTGATTTCCGCGTCCTGCTGGAAATACTGGGGCTTGACGGGGACAACGGAAGTCAGCTCGTGGATGAATTCTTCGCGACTGCGGATTTGGAGCGCGTAGTTGGTGAGGCGCTCGATTCCGATGGTGGAACTCGACTCGGCGCGCATGTTGCGGCCGCAAAGCGATCCCGCGCCGTGAGCCGGATACACCAGCACGCTGTCGGCTAGGGGCAGGAGCTTGTTGTGCAGGCTGTCGAAGAGCAGACCGGCGAGCTGCTGCGGAGTGTGCTCGGGAGAGAGATCGGGGCGGCCGACGTCTCCGAGGAACAGCGTGTCTCCGGTAAGAACGGCCCAGGGTTCGGGGGAGCGATCGAGATCGGTGAGCACGAGGCAGAGGCTCTCCGGGGTGTGGCCCGGGGTTTCGAGCACCGTGAGGCGACATCGGCCGACCTGGAGGCTGAAGCCGTCTGTGACCGGCGTATGCGGGAAGGAGGCCCTGGCCTTTGCTCCCATGTAAATGGTGGCGCCGGTGCGGGCTGCCAGCTCCAAGTGGCCGGAGACGAAGTCGGCGTGCAGGTGAGTTTCAAAAATGTGGCGAATGCGGAGATTCTGATCGGCGGCGGCCTTCAAGTAGAGATCAATGTCGCGTTGGGGATCAACGACCACGGCTTCGCCTTCGGAGCCGAACAGGTACGAAGCGTGCGCGAGACATCCGAGGAAGATTTGCTGGAAGTAGATGGCGCGCCTCCCGAGGGGGCGTGGTGCGGTGATACCCTTTCAGCCCTCTATTGGGCGATTTTACTTCAGTCGCGCCGGCAATCGTAGGAGATATGCGCCGCCGAGCCGGCAGTGAGTCGCCGGCAGGGCTGGACATGCCCGGCGGAACGAACCTTGGCAGTCTCGAACCCCTGTCTTTCTCTGCCCAAGACTCACAGCGATGTGTGACCGGCGTCACTGGAGCGAACCGGAATGCCCGGTAATTTAAGCTCTGAGGTTCGCGTATGCAGCCAGCTCAGGTGCAGAGCGAAGGGGCAACGTGTCTCTCGTCCCTCAAGAGAGCGCACGGCCTGCCAATTACCGCGGCTTCGCGCTGGGAACAACGCCGAGGGGAAGCAAAGAGTTCCGTTATTGGCGATCTGCTGAAATTCACTCACCGTTCCGAAGCGAGCTCATTCGAACTATTGGAGAAGCCGATCCCGACCGCGAGCCGGCGTGCGGCCGCGTGGCAAACGGGTGTCGCGGCGGAACACAAGCCAGAAGGCGCTCTGCGCTGAGCAGGTGCGCAAGGAGAAGAATCGATGACGACCAAGGTTGCGGACTTAGCCGGTCCGGGGATCGGCAACTATGCGGAGCTGGAAACCATCCTGCCACATGATTACCGGCCGCTGCTGACCCCGAAGGAGACGCAGAAGGCCATCTTTGCGGTCAAGAACCACATCGAGGAAAACCTGTGCAAGGAATTGAACCTGATGATGGTCACCGTCCCGCTGATTGTGGATGCCGAGAGCGGAGTGAATGACCTGCTCGACCGCGATGGCTCCCGCACACCCATCCAATTCCATATTTCCAACGACCACGAGGGTCACCCGGTTGATGCGCAAGTGGTGCAGGCGGCAACCAAGTGGAAGCGCATGGCGCTGCGGCAGTTCGGGATGGGTGTGGGAGAGGGCCTATGCACCGACATGCGCGCTGTGCGCAAAGATTATTTTCTCGATCACGATCACAGCGCCTACGTGGACCAATGGGACTGGGAGAAGGCGATTACCGCGGACCAGCGCAGCCTGGACTTCCTGAAGAAGACGGTCGCGGGAATCTGGAAAGTACTGGTGGGCGCGGAGCGATTTGCCCAGGACCTGTTTCCGGAGCTGAGGACGGAAAGGTACCCCAACCTGCCCGAAAAGCTTACGTTCCTGCACGCCGAAGACATCCTGGAAATGTATCCCAACCTGCCGCGGAAACAGCGCGAGACTGCCGTGCTCCAGGACCATGGGGCAGTTTTTATCATCGGGATCGGGTGGCCACTCAAAGACGGCTATCCGCACGAGATGCGCGCGGCGGATTACGACGATTGGGTCACGGAAACAAGATCCGAGGATGGCCGACCCATGCACGGCCTGAATGGGGACATCCTGGTGTGGAACCCGGTGACCAAACGCCGGCATGAGCTGACCTCCATGGGGATCCGGGTCAACTCCGAGACCTTGAGGAAACAACTGGAAATTTCCGGCCAGCTTCAATTCCTCAAGTTCCCTTACCACCAGGCCATCGTGCGGGACGAAATCCCCCTGAGCATCGGCGGAGGGATCGGGCAATCCCGGACTCTCATGCTGCTGCTGAGGAAGGCCCATCTGGGCGAAGTGACGGTGGCCGTGTGGCCGAAAGTGCTCAAGCAGATGTGCCACACCAGGAATATCTGCGTGCTGGAGTGACCGGCAGCAGCTCCGGCGCCGTCCAGGAAGGAGCTTGCCATGTCTATCGTCTGGACTTCGCGCTACGCAGAGCGCGCCAAGGCAGTCAAGAGTTCCATCATCCGCGATCTGCTGAAAATCACGCAGAAGCCGGAGATCATTTCCTTCGCCGGCGGACTTCCCGCCGCCGACATGTTCCCCGCGGTGCGTTTTCAGGAAGCCTGCCGCAAGGTGCTGGAGCGGGACGCTGCGGTTGCCCTGCAATACGGTGAGACAGAAGGATACGCGCCGCTGCGCGAGATGATCGCGCGGCACATCTCGCGCTACGGCATCCAGGCGCGCAGCGAGAACCTGCTCATCACATCGGGATCTCAGCAGGCCCTGGACCTCATCGGCAAGCTGCTGATCAATCCCGGGGACCGCATTGTGGTCGAGGCACCCACGTACCTCGGCGCGTTGCAGGCCTTTGGGGTGTACGGCGCCGACTACGTGAGCGTGCCGAGCGACGAGAACGGCCTGCGAACGGATCTGCTGGAATCGTCCCTCCGCTCCGGCCCCAAGTGCATGTACGTTCTGCCCAATTTCCAGAACCCGGGCGGCTCCACTCTCTCGGGGGAACGCCGCCAGACCCTGGTGCGGCTTGCCGACCAATACGGCATCCCGATTATTGAGGATGATCCCTACGGGCAATTGCGCTACGAGGGAGAGCATCTGGCGGCACTGGTGGTCCTGGATCGCCAGAACCAGCGCCGGGAAGATGGCTACATCCTGGGCAACGTGATCTATCTGAGCACGTTCTCCAAGACGCTTGCGCCGGGCCTGCGTCTGGGGTGGGTGGTGGCTCCGCCGGAAGTGATTGCGCGGCTGGCGCAGCTCAAGCAAGGGGCCGATCTGCACACCTCAACCTTTACGCAGGCTATCGCCTACGAAGTGGCCCGCGACAACTTTCTCGACGAGCATGTGAAGAAGCTGCGCATCGTCTACCGGGAGCGCCGCGACGACATGCTGGACGCCCTGGCCCGGTACTTTCCGCCGGAGGTAACCTGGACGCGTCCTCAGGGAGGACTGTTCCTCTGGGTCACCCTGCCCGAGGGCATGGACGCAAACGTTCTTCTGCAAGAGGCTTTGAAGCAGAACGTGGCCTTTGTCCCGGGAGATTGTTTCTTCGCGCCCAATCTCCACAGCCAGGAGGCTTGCCGGCACCTCCGGTTGAACTTCTCCAACGCCAAGCCGGAGCGAATTCGCGAAGGGATCCGGCGCCTCGGAACGGCTGTGAAGGCGCAAGCCAGGCAGCTCCAGCCCGCGTAGCCGGGCGGTGCGCTCGAGGATGGGATGGCATGACTTTCACGCACAGGAACGCTCTTCCTTCGAGCGGCTGCGGCCGTCCCTTCGCGTCCGGCATGGGGGCCCGGCGGGAGGGCGCACAGGTTTCTGCGGACATGCGCGCCGGTGGCTGTCAGCATTCCGATTCGAATTGGACGTCGGTACTCGAGAACTGCATGGGAGGATGGATATGAACAAATTTGCGAAGATCGCGGTCAGCATGCTGGCCGCTCTATGCCTTTGCATGACCGGTCTGGCCATCGCTCAGGACAAATCGGGGGACACGGTCAAAAAAGTCCCGGTCAAGCCCACTTCGGCCGCATCCGGCGAAGAAATGTACAAGCAGTACTGCGCCGTCTGCCACGGGAAATTCGGAAAGGGAGATGGCCCCGCCGCGTCCGCGCTGAAAGAGGCGCCTTCCGATCTGACCACTTTGGCGAATCGGCACAAAGCAAAATACCCGGACGATTACGTCGCCAGCGTTCTGCGCTTCGGAGTCAAGGCGCCGGCCCACGGAACGAGCGAGATGCCCATTTGGGGACCCCTGTTCTCATCCGTGAGCGGTTCCGACACCAGCGTGGTTCAATTGCGGATTGCGAACGTCAACCGCTATTTGAAGGATTTGCAGGGCAAATAGCCGGGGGATTGCGGACATCCGCGAGACCGGCAAGCTGAGGCGCGGAGACGCAAACTGAGCAACTTGCCCGGCGCCGGCCATTCCAAAGTCCCAAAAGCGCGCGTCACGCCGAGCGCAGCGAAGGGACTTGCGTCACATCGTCAGGACCACGCGGAATTCGGCCTTGCCGCTGATCATTCGCGCGTAGGCTTCGCCGGCCTTCTTGAGCGGATACTTTTCGATCATGGTGCGCACGCCGGTCAGCTCGGCGAACCGCAGCGTATCTTCCGAGTCGGTGGGAATGCCCGAGGCCCATCCCAGGATGCTCCTCTTTCCGCGAATCAACTGGATGGGGGAGACCTCGATGGGATCGGAGGTCGCGCCCACCACAAGCATCTTCCCGTGGGCGCTGAGGCCGTCAATCACGGCTGTCATGGGCTTCGCGGCCGGAGCCGTGGCGAGGATCACCTGCGCGCCGCCGAGTTTCTGAAGTGCTTCGGCGGGGTTCGCCGCGGAGCTGTCAATATAGATGTGGGCGCCCAGCTTTTTTGCCAGCGGTTCGTTTTCTTTTCCACGACTGATGGCGGCCACGCGGTAGCCGGATTTGGCGGCGAACTGGATTCCCAGATGTCCCAGTCCGCCGATGCCGAGTACGGCCACCAGGTCGCCGGGGCGCGCGCCGCTGTGGCGCAGCGCGTTGAACGTGGTGATGCCCGCGCACAGGAGCGGAGCTGCTTCCGCCGCGTCCAGGCTTTCGGGCATGAGCGCCAGAGCTTCGATTGGCGCGATCATGTACTCCTGGTAGCCGCCGTCGTAGCTCATGCCGCAAATCTTTTCGTTGGCGCAGTTGATGAAGTCGCCGCGGCGGCAGGCCAGGCAGGTCCCGTCATGCCCGCCGTGCCAGCCGACGCCCACGCGCTGGCCTTTTTTCCACGAGGTGACGCCGGCGCCGACCTCGTCAACCACGCCGGCGATTTCGTGGCCCGGCACGCGAGGGTAGATGATGCCGGGCCAAAGCCCGTCCTTGACGTAATGATCGCTGAAGCAGATGCCGCAGGCTTGGACGCGCACGCGCACCTGGCCCGCGCCCGGCGCGGGAATTTCGCGTTCCACAATCTCAAAATCGGCTCCGGGTTTCTTGACGACTGCGGCAATCATCTTCGGCATCGCTGGTCACCTCCACGCTGTGCATAGGATTCAAACGCTTCCGAGTTCACCGGTTTAGATGTTCGACAGCAGTCCAGCGTTATATGGCTCTCCGGAACGGCTTTGAGGCTCATGCCGTTGGAAGTTCGGTCAGGACAAATTCCACTGTCTGCCAACGAGCAGGGGAGTGACGGT
>Ga0074044_10005472_pt1 | contig 10354 bp, 6 predicted proteins | sample BogForMeECP23OM1_FD_94443 | JGI IMG/M metagenome (GOLD analysis project Ga0074044, IMG submission 94443) | Bog forest soil microbial communities from Calvert Island, British Columbia, Canada - Bog Forest MetaG ECP23OM1 | ecosystem: Environmental > Terrestrial > Soil > Wetlands ...
CGCTCTGCACTTGCACTGGCTGCTTGTCGTCTTTGCAATTTTCGTGGTCTTTCAGGCTCGACAGGCACGGCGGGAAGCCAAGGTCTTACAAGAAAAGTTTGGACAAGCCTACATTGATTACCGCAAACAGACTTGGTTCTGATCGCCTAAGACTCCAACCTGATTTTTCGAAAGAATCGTAGAGTGCACTATTGCAGCTTGGCGTACTCGGCTTTGGCTTGCTTCAGATATTGACTGGTCGTGAGCGCACACGCCTGCTTTACATCACTATCAAGGAACGAATCCTCGGCTGGTACTCCCAGTGCATGACCTGCTCGGCGGTGTGCGATGACCCGCCAGCAACCGCGACAACGACGCCTGTGAAAGCGCCTCGACTAGCTTCGGTCGAAGTCTATTTCCGTCTCGTACGGAAGTTCACGGTTTTCCCGCGCTGGCGTACTCCGATTCACAAAAAAGATCACATCAAAAGTACTCGCGGTGACAGAGGCAAAAAATGAAGCGGGGAACAATTCGTTGTATACAGACCCAATGCTCCGCATTCGATGAGGCGTAACCAACCATTCTCGAACAATACCTTTGCCGGGTGCGCCTCTCAAGTCGAGTGCAAAGAGTGGAAGTCCCGTGTCGGCGAGAGCGGCGTCCACCGTATCAGCAGGCGGAGACCCCACGATAAAGTCACGAAGGCCCCCTTTCAACCCGCCAACTGCTTGGAACGAACCTTGATAAAAGGAAAAGCCGCACACCACCATGTCACGTGCATACATCCGACGAAGAACGCTGCCCATTGCCGAAGGGTCCGTCGAAATATGTCCGTTGTGCGCCCACAGCATAATCTTTGTTCCCGCAGGCTCGTTATCCAAAATCCACTTCACATTTTCTGCCATAAAGTGGTCACGAAGTTCGGAAGAGCGGGACGAGTGCAGTTGCTCAGCCTCTCTAACAATCTCCAAATTGTGTTGAGCCAGAACCCATTCTTCGGTCGATGACAACGCGACATAATCCTGCTTGCGTTCACTGAATTTCTCAAGGATGGTCTTTATTCCCTCGGCCGTTTCTCGGTGCATGGCATCAGATTTCTTCGAGTATTCGGCTTCGCTTGTTTTGTCTCCAAGCGGTGCAAGAATAGTCGCCACTACTCGCGCCTCGTCTGGATCAACCTTGTCAAGGTATTGCCAGAAGTTGGATACCGCCACTCGGGCGGTTTGCATGTCGAATCCGAAGAACCTAAGCTTGGTCTTATGGGCCGGATTTTCATTGTACTTACGCATCCAGCGGATCATGTCCAGAACTTCTTGCGTATTCCATGTCCAAAAATACATCCCTGCGAGAGCTACCGCAGGATCGCCCTTGCCGTTCAACACGTAGTCGTTGACAGCCAGCGACTCAGGCCAATTTGCTTCGATAGCGAACACCGTGAACCCCATCTTCTCGGTTAGGAATTCCAGCATACGGTGCTTCATCCGAAAGAATTCTCGCGTGCCATGAGTGGCTTCGCCCATGGCGACGATCCGAGCATCGCCGATCACGGCACTGAGCGGGCTCATGTCCTCCAAGTCTCCATCCGGGCTGGTGGTTTTCAGCGGGATTGCGGTGCTCCTCAACCAGTCGATCACCTCTTTTGGGGCATTGCTTCGAAGAGGCTCCGCACCGTGTTCTTGGGGAACATCCGTCGCGGGCACTTGTGCGAACAGAATTTGGCAAACAAAGAGTTCGAGAATGAAATAACGGAGTCGAAGGCCGAATTTGGACGACATGGTCTCGCCACGGTGACTGCGTAGGACTCAGGTGCCATGTTAGGAGTGCTGCGAAGCCGAAGTCAACGAGGACGGCACACCGATGGAAGCAGTAAAGGGCAAATCCAGCGATTTCAGGCATTCCCAAGCCCTTGCCAATCAGGTGGTCCAAAAGGGGTGAAATTCTGAGCCCATTTTATGCGGCCTTTCGCCCCCTGTTTCGGCAAGTTGCCCGCTAGTCCACGGGTATACCTTACTGACCAGCGGCGGCATACAGCGGTTACTGCGGCAGCCCCATCCGGCGCAGCAGGTCGGCGAAGCGTGGGTCGGAGCGGAGATTGTCCAAAGACGGATCAGGCTTGACCCAAAAGAGGTCTGTTCTGGTCACAAACGCTTTTTCGAGAACGGCGAACGCTTCATCTCTTTCACCGAGCTGCGCGTAAGCCTCAGCCGCTCCCCCATAGTCGCGTGTTACTTCGGCCCGTTTAGCCTTATAGCGCAGAAACCCTGTGTAGCCCAATTTATCGAATACTCGCCTAGTTTCCGTGCTCCCCGCCGCATCGCCTTCCAACTGGTCTGCCTTAATCCACTGCTCGATCGCCTGGCTATAACTCCCTGCTCCCTCGTAAGCTCGTGCGAGAGTTTCTACGGCAAACCAAGAATTTCGGTCAAGCTCTAAGGCTTTCCTTGCCTGCTCAACCGCCCGATTGCCATCGTGTGCGATCCAATAGGTTTGGGCAAGAAACGAGTTATAAACCGAGGAAAACGGATCGAGTTCCACCGCTCTCGTACATTCAGCCTGTGCTTCCTGAACTCGTCCCAAATCAGCATCGAACCAACATGAGATCTCATGCGCATAGGCAGAATTGGGATCGAGTACTAGAGCGTCGTGAATTTCCCGCTCTGCTTCCGAAAAATCCCAGAAGTAGAGAATATCGACCATGGTCAAAGAAATGTGAGACTCTGAAATTGCGTTATCAAGTTCAAGCGACCGCTGAGCTGCGGATCGCGCTTTCTCGAACGGCTCCCGCCCAGAGATGTAGCCGAAATAACCTTGCAGCGCGTAGGCGTCAGCCAGTCCAGCGTAGGCGGCCGCAAACCTTGGGTCTCTCGCCACAGCTTGTTGGAAGAAGCCAGCCGCCGCCTTCAGACTTTCTGGAGCAAAGTTACCGAGGCCGTACCGCCCGTTCAAGTAGAACCGATACGCTTCGGCATCTCTTGTGCCAACCTTCGCAAGACTGTCACGCTCGGTTGCAGATAGTTGGGGACGCAATTGACTGGCAACATCACGGGTGATAGCAGCTTGCAGAACCGAAGCTTCGTTGGCATTGCGGGTGTATCGTTCGCCCCAGAGTTGCGCTCCCGTTGCGACGTTCACCAACTCGGTCTCGAGATTGAGTTCGCCGCCATGCTCAACCACGCGCCCGGTCAGCACTGCATCGACATGCAGATCGTGCCCGACCCCTTGCGGATCGTCTTGCCGCGATTTGTAGTGAGACACAGTGCTCCGAGCCATCACTTGGAGATTCGGGAGCCGAGAAAGGGAATTCGTGATCTCCTCGGAGATACCTTCCCCGAGGTAGTCCATTTCGGGGTCTTTGCTCGCATTCGCAAATGGAAGCACGGCGATCGAATGGATCGGTGTCGCATCTGCAGTGCGGGAGTGCAGGGAGCGCCAGGCCAGAACCGCAGTACCGACAACTGCGATTGCCACTACACTCGCTGCTATTCCCCAAAACATTCGGCCCCTGCGCGGCCTTGGGCCAGAAACACCGCTGGTCGAGTAGCCACTCGAATCGGACAGCGCATCCAGCGCGAACGCCAGGTCTGATGCCGACTGGAAGCGTTGCTCCGGGTTCTTCTCCAGACACCGATGCACGACTCTCTGCAATGCCGGAGGAAGGTTCGGCGCAACTTGCGAAATGCCCGGCGGGTCTTCGTTCAGGATCGCCGTCATCGTCTCCGGCGAAGTCGGCTTCTGAAACGCTCGTTTCCCTGACAGCATCTCGTACAGAATCGCGCCGAAGGCGAAGATGTCTGCACGATGATCGGCCGCTTCTCCCCGCACCTGCTCCGGCGACATGTAGCCCACCGTGCCCATCACCACTCCCGCTTCCGTCCCCTCGGTGAGCGTCGGTGCGCTGTGCTCCGAACCGGACTGCGGCTGCGTCAGCTTCGCCAGCCCGAAGTCCAGAATCTTCACCCGCCCGTCCTTGGTGACGAACAAGTTCTCCGGCTTCAGATCGCGATGGACAATGCCTTTCTCATGGGCTGCGGCCAGACCACGCGCGATCTGCACGCCGTAATCAATCGCCTTGCGCACGGCCATGCGGCCATGCTTGATCTGTTCCCGCAGCGTTTCTCCCTCCAGCAGTTCCGAAACCAGATAGGGCGCACCCTCATACGTGCCCATCTGGTGCACCGCAAGAATGTTCGGATGGTTCAGTGCCGCCGCCGCCCGCGCCTCCTGCTCGAAGCGCCGCAGCCGGTCGGAATCGGCGGAGAGGAAAGACGGCAAGACCTTGATCGCCACGTCACGCCCCAGCCGCGAATCGCGGGCGCGATACACTTCGCCCATTCCGCCCGAACCCAGCAGCGACTTGACCTCATACTCGCCCAGCTTCGTCCCCGGCGCGAGCGTCACCCGCAGCGCCGAGGATTGCAGAAAGCTGGAGCGCACGTCAGGGCTGGAGGCGAGCAGGGTTTCGACCTCATGCCGCAAGGATGGATCGGACGAACAGGCCCGCTCCAGAAAGGCGGGGCGCTCGCCTGGCGCCAGCTCCAGCGCTTTCTCCAGCACATCCCGAATCTCTTGCCAGCGTTCCGGGGTCATGCGTCTGTTGCCTTGCTCATCTGGTGGTGCAGCCAAAGCCTGGCAGTGGCCCAATGTCTTTTTACCGTCATCGGCGAGAGATTCAGCGCACGCGCAGTTTCTTCGATGGAAAGGCCGCCGAAAAATCTCAGCTCGACAATGTGACTCTGCTGCGGATCAAGTTTCGCCAGTTCGTTCAGAGCGTCGTCGAGAGCGACCATGTCCACGCTCCGGGCCTTAAACGCCAAGCTGCCATCCAGCGTCATTCGGTAGCCTCCATCCCGCTTGGCGGCATTGCGGCTGCGCGCGTACTCGACCAGAATCTGCCGCATCAATTGGGCGCAGATGGCTAAGAAATGTTCGCGGTTCTTGAACTCAGCTGCGCCCTGTTTCTCCAGGCGCAGATAAGCCTCGTGCACCAGGGCGGTACTTTGGAGGGTGTGGCCGGGGCGTTCATTCTGCAGATAATGATGCGCGACCCGTCGCAGCTCGTCATAGACCAGAGGAACCACGGCGCGCAAGGCCTCGCCGTCACCGGCGTGCCAGTTCGCCAGCAATTCAGTGACGGTTTTGGACGGAAGTTGCGACAATTAGCCTCCCAACACGGACCCGGAGAATCTTGGGCAAGAGCGTAGCCGCACCAGGTACCAATGTCAACTGATTGAAAAGACGGGTACTTCGTTGGGTAAGCACTGGGCTTCTCACCGGCCGTGTGGAGGACATCAAAAAAATTTCTTTTTCTTGGTCCAATTCTCCGGGGAATTTCGCTTTAGCAGATGACAGGGCTTTAACTACTTGCGCATGGCAAAGGAAAGCAAAGTCTTTGCTCGCGGGGAGAGCGAGAGAAACAGAGTATTGGTAAACGGTCTGGCCCGGCTCGGGTTCCAGAATGACAATCCCGGCTCAGAAATGCGCCAGTTTCGAAGCCTTCGAGAAGGATACAGCATAAGGAGAGACAACATGAAAACGAACGGCAAACACGAAGTGATTGCACGAATCGCGATCGGATTGATTTTCATGTCAACTATCCTCCTTGGCAGTTGCAGCAACAGTGGAGAGCCCACCGTCACGCTCAGCTTTCCGGGCGGCTCGGCAGTGGCGATTGACAATGGCCAGACGATCACCATCAATGTCGCGACAACAAATGATTCCGGCGCCGGCGTCACTTGGGCTTGCTCAGGTACGGCTTGCCCCAATCCACTTGCATCTCCCGCTTGGGTCACAACTAACACTTCGGTCACGATCACAGTTAGCTCCGCAGGAACGGCTACGATAACTGCAACATCGATCAAGCAGACCACGATCTCCAAAAGCGTCACCGTGACCGTCAATGCCGTGCTAGCCCTGCCCTCCACCGCCGCGATTCAGGCATTGCTGACAGCGGACCCGGCAACTGTAGGCAGCAACTACACTTTTACGTTCACAGCCACCGGCGGCACCGCGCCACTTACATGGACCTGGAGCTTAACTCCGGCCACCAGCGATGGTCTCTCCCTCAGCTCTGGCGGTGTGGTTGCTGGCATGCCGGCGTCGGCAGAGACACTCACTTTTACTGTTACTGTGACGGACTCGAGTGCGGCGGACGCGTCCTTCACGTCAGGGCTAGTGACCCTTCAGGCACTAAATCTGGTAACGCTTACATCGATTAGTGTCTCTCCCAGCACAAGAACCGTTGCGCAGGGACAGCCTGTTGCCTACACGGCGACCGGGTACTACAGCGACGGTTCCAATGGCAATATCACAAGCACGGTAACCTGGACCTCGAGTTCCTCTGCGACGCCAGCCCCGGTGTATATGAACCCGGCCGGAATTGCCGTCACGCTTGCAACTGGAAGTAGTACGGTGACAAATAGTACAGTGGCCGCTACCCTGGGTACGGTGACGGGAACGGCGCCGCTAACCGTTGATCCGCCGTTTTCGCGCTTTGCCTACATCGCAGATCCGGGCTATGATGCGATATCGGTTTACGCTGTGAATTCCAATTCCACCCAAACCCAATTCATCCCCCGCGGCTACAGCCTCGCGGAAAATGCGTTCTTCCCACAAAACAATGGATCGGTGGACGCGATCATACTCGAACCGACTGGCCATTTCGCATACATCTTCAATGGTGCGTCGAACGAAATCGATCAGCTCATCATTGACCCAGTTGGGGGAGGCTTGACCGCTTCGCAAAATCCAGCGGTGTCACCGGGCAACGTGTTTAACGCCGGTCTCGTGGATCCGACTGGACGATATCTCTATGCCTTAATCTGGAATGTCGGGCTGGTGGCTTACTCGATTGACCAGGCTGCAGCAGGGGCGCTGGAGCCATTGAACGGGGGGAATGCTTATCTCCCCGGAATAGATTTGGCTACCCTGATTACGGATCCGACCGGGCAATTCCTATATGCCTCGAGCGCCACCGGAGGCGTTTACGCATTCTCTATCAATAGTGACGGCACCTTGGCGCCACTGAATGGCTCTCTTCCATATACAGCACCGGGCGACGAGGGCGACGGGTCCATGGCGATTGATAGGTTAAACAACCTCTATGTGGTGACCAACGGAACGAGTGTGTCTGTATGGCCTATCAATTATCCAGGTGGAACACTCGGTACGGTCTCGCCCTTTCCAATCCCTTCAGGCGTCTCAGGTATAGAAACTCTTGCTATTGATCCATCGGGTACGCATATTTACGTGATAGCTTCCTCAGAATCCAACCCCCTTACGACGTATCAAACAGTCGATTTTGCGACGCTCCCGCTTAGTTCATCAACGACATGGACGCCTGGACCCAGCCTTTCACCGGGCCTAAATGGGGCAAATGATTATACCATTCCAGTCACGCCCATGGGCATGACCATTGATCCAGGCGGAAATTTTCTCGTCGTTTATACTGCTGAGCCTGACATTGCGTTCCTCTTTGCGATCGCTCCTTCCACGGGCGCACTCACCGCCGAAGCTCCGGTCCCCACGCTCATCGACGGATATTCTCTTGCTCTGTCGATCGGCACGTCAGCACCCGTTGTATCGGCGGCATCCGCATTTGCTGCCAATGAGGAGGCACCTGGGACGATCTCGACGTACACAATCCTTTCTGGCGCCCTCACTGCTGGGTCGACAGTGCCTGGAGTAGAAGGCAATTCCCTATTGGCGGCCGATCCCTTCGGTCGTTACCTGTATGCGCTTTCCCCGCCCTTCGACGAGCTCTACTCCTACAGTATGACGGCCGCGACTGGCGGGCTTGCGCCGCTGACAAATCCAACTTCCAGCTTCACGACAACCCCAACGAGTCTCGTGGCCGAACCTTCCGGACAATATGTCTATGTTGCTGCTGGGGGTATGTATTACGGCTTTTCTAATTCTTCGACGACTTCGCTCCTAGCAATCTCTGGGTCGCCTTTTACCGGCCCGGCATCCCCAACGACCCTGGCCGTTGACCCGGCAGGTCTACAGGTATTTGGCCTGGGAAGTAGCGGCATTGACTCAATGTCGATCGTCCCCTTGACGGGCCAACTCGTGCATAACTCAACGTACAGCGTCAGCGGGCAGTTTGCGGCAGCGGCCGTCGATTCCTCGGGGCAGTTCCTGTTTGCGCTGGATAACCAAAATGAAGAAATCCGCGTATTCTACATTTACTCAGATCAGTTTAGAGACGGCTGGGGCTCGATCACCGAGCTGACTCCCACGTCATCGCTGAACGGCAGTTCGACGATGAGCAGTATCGCCGTCGATCCGCTGGATCGCTTCATCGTTGTCGGCGACCAAAATGGCGCGATCACCACGTTCTCCTTTAATCTCTCAACCAACGTGTTGACTCTGTCTCAACAAGTGTTCCCAGGGAGCCCCGGCGAAATGCCAATCGGACAGATGGCCATCGATCCAACAGGGTCCTATTTCTTTACAGTCCAGCTAGGCGACCCTGCTAAAAGCTTGGCGGGTCGCGTACTGACTTATTCGATCGGGCCTGATGGCACGATGGCGCCGCCGTCGGACACGGTCACCGCCTGGCCAGACGCTGGCCTTGCAACCACCGGCCTCGCGCTCGGTATCACGACTAAGTAGTCTACGAGCCATTGGGGGGTGGCCGAGCCGCTCGCATCCGGTGTCTTCGCGGCTGATATCCTGCGGGTACGGTATGGGCCGCAGGCTGTAGTCCTCAGGGGCGATTCAGAAGGCATTTGCTGCATTGACGTACTCTATTCGGGCGAGCGGCGTTTTCTCTCAGCCTAGCAGCCTGTCGCTGGCTGCTGCCCTGACGCAGTTCCGACTTCAGATGGTGGCCGTGTTTGCACTGTCAGTGACATATGGGCTGAACTGCCTCCTATCCTTTGATAAGAAAGAGTAGCACCCCCGCTAGTCTGCTCGTGGGCGCAGTCGGATCGCGCTGGAAACCGGGATGCATTCGCCGTGGGTAAGCCGGCGGTTGAGTGAGTTGGGGCACGAAGTAATCGTGGCCCATGCGCGGAACGTGCGCTTGATCGGAGAGAGCCGCCGGAAGGATGATCGGTTCGATGCCCGATCCGCATGGCTAGCAGTTTTTCCATCATCGGTTGGTTCAGCATGAGGTCGGCCCTCCTTGGTCGAAGTACTCGGCACCGCGGACATTGTCATGGGTCAGAGGTGGAGAGCCGGGTTGTGGTGGAGATAAGGGAACAGCGTCGAGCGAGTTCTTCAAGATCGACTTCACGCTCTGATAGCGACAAGCCTGGGCGAGTAGCGCCCGTTCCGCCGCGGCTTCCATGCGTTGTGCCGAATACCGCTGCGCCAGACGAATGATGCCGAGACAGGAGCGGTAGCCCATCTCCGGGTGGGGCTTCTCGTTTAGGATCCTCTCGAACAACTGCGCGGCGTTGGGGCCGATGCTGCGCGCCCAGTTCACCATCCGGGAGGGAGGCCATTCCAGGTGAGCTTGATGGCTCTTGGGGCGGTGCTCGTTCTGGGTGATGGCTTGACCGCGCCTGCGATCGCGCAGGTGGGAAGCGATCCGGCTGCCCTTGTGGAAGATCTCCACCGTGGTCGGCGTGGAGCGCACTTCCACAACCTGCTGCACCAAAGTGTACGGCACACTGTAAAAGTTCCCATCGAAGGCAATATGGTAATCGATGTTGACGGTGGCACGCGACCACTGGCTCATGTCGAAACGCTCGGCCGGTAACGGTGCGAGAGCCGGTTTCTCCAGGCTGTGAAACAGACTGGCCCGCGATCCGTCTCGTTTGCGAAAAGGACGCTCGTTCAATCGCATCAGCAACTCGCGGATCGCCTGGTGGAGTTCCGGCAGGCTAAAGAAGGGAATCCCCTCAGTTCAGCATTCGATTAGGTTCAGAGCAAGGCCGCCGAGTGACGTTTCCTTGTAATGGGTTTTCATATCCATGCCGGTCTGGTACATGGTTCGGATGACCTGGTCGAGCGAGACTTTGTGGTCGCCCGTTTCGCGCATGGCGATTCGGCAGGCATTGATGGCCTTGACGGCCCCCATAGCATTGCGTTCGATGCAGGGAATCTGAACCAGCCCCCCGATTGGATCGCACGTCATGCCGAGGTTGTGCTCCATGCCGATCTCCGCGGCGTACTCAATCTGCTTATTGTCGCCGCCGAGCGCAGCAACCAAGCCTCCCGCTGCCATGGAACAGGCAACGCCAACTTCTCCCTGACAGCCGACTTCCGCCCCTGAGATTGATGCGTTCTCTTTGTAGAGAATACCGATGGCCCCTGCCGTCAGCAGGTACTGGAAAATTCCCTCTGCTGAAGCTCCCGGGACAAATTGGAGGTAGTAATGACCGACGGCTGGGATGATTCCGGCGGCGCCATTGGTGGGTGCGGTTAC
>Ga0074044_10005474_pt1 | contig 10352 bp, 6 predicted proteins | sample BogForMeECP23OM1_FD_94443 | JGI IMG/M metagenome (GOLD analysis project Ga0074044, IMG submission 94443) | Bog forest soil microbial communities from Calvert Island, British Columbia, Canada - Bog Forest MetaG ECP23OM1 | ecosystem: Environmental > Terrestrial > Soil > Wetlands ...
ACCCGCCGCCATGGCGTGGCCGCCACCCTTGACCAACAAACCCTCCGCGACAGCGCGCCGCACCGCGCGGCCGATATCGACGCCGACGATCGACCGGCCCGAGCCGGTGCCAACGCCGCCGGGCTCGAGCGCGATCGCGAAAGCCGGCCGGCCGAATTTCTCCTTGAGCCGTGCGGCGACGAGGCCGACGACGCCGGGATGCCATCCCTCCGCGGCCGTGATCACCACCGCGCCGGTCTCCTCGATGCCGAGCGCGGCCATCGCTTCGGCTTCGGCCTGCGCCAAAGTCTCTTGTTCGATCGCCTGCCGTTCACGGTTGAGCCGATCAAGCTCGGCGGCGATCTTTGCGGCTTCTATCGGGTCGTCCTCGAGCAAAAGCCGCACGCCAAGGTCGGCACGGCCGATGCGGCCGCCGGCATTGATGCGCGGGCCGAGCAGAAAACCCAGATGCCACGCCTCGGGCGGACCGGAGAGCCGGGCGACGTCCATCAGGCTCACGGGTCCCGGGCGCTGGCGCCGGCGCAGCGCGAGCAGACCCTTGGCGACAAAGGCGCGGTTGAGCCCGATGAGCGGCACGACGTCGGCAACGGTGCCGAGCGCGACATCGTCGAGGAGTGCAAGCAGATCGGGCTCGGGCCGGTTTTCGGTCCAGAAGCCGCGCTGGCGCAGTACCCGATTGACCGCCACCACAGTCATGAAAACGAGCCCGACGGCGGCAAGATGACCAAGGCCGGACAGGTCGTCGCGCCGGTTCGGATTGACGATGGCATAAGCCGGCGGCAGCACCTCGTCGGCCTGATGGTGATCGATGACGACGACGTCGAGACCGAGCGCGCGGGCCTCCGCAAGCGGCTCGATGCTGGTCGTGCCGCAGTCGACGGTCACCAGCAGCGTCGCGCCGCGCGCGGCGAGCGCGCGCACTGCCTCGACATTTGGCCCGTAGCCTTCGAACAGCCGGTCGGGAATGTGGATGATCGGCTCGATGCCGCCATAACGCAGGAAGCGCGCGAGCAAAGCAGCCGAGGTTGCGCCGTCCACATCGTAATCGCCGAAAATGGCGATGCTCTCGCCGCGCCCGATCGCATCCGCGAGGCGCTCGGCCGCCTCCGGCATGGCGGTGAGCACGTTTGGATCGGGCATCAATCGCTTGATCGTCGGATCGAGAAAGGCGTCGACCGCGTCGACCTCGACATTGCGGCCGGCCAGGATGCGCGCCAAGAGCTCGGGAACATCGTGCCGTTGCGCAATCGCGAGCGCGCGCGCCGAACCGCGCTCGTCGAGGCGGTCGCGCCATGGGCGCCCGGTCGCCGAGTTCTCGACGCCGAGGAAGAGGCGATTCTCAGACATCAGTACGATTGTAGAGCGAATCCAGCGAAATTGAATCTGTATCGGCCGAGCACGTTGGCCGCCGCACTTGAATTTCCATTGAACGCCGGTCACGCGGCGGCGGAAATCTTAAGCAAACTTATCAAGCTGCCGGTGCTCGGCCACGATCCAGCGCACGGTACCGCTCGCGGAGCGCATCACAACCGTTTCGGTTTCAATGATGCCGTTGCCGAACTTGACGCCTTGCAGCATGCGGCCGTCGGTGACGCCGGTCGCCGCGAACAGGCAATCGCCGCGCACCATGTCTTCGATATGGTATTTCTTGCGCGGGTCCTTGATGCCCATCTTGTTGGCGCGCTCGCGTTTCTCCTCGGTATCGATCACGAGCCGGGTTTGCATCTGGCCGCCGATGCAACGCAGCGCAGCAGCCGCCAGCACGCCCTCCGGCGCGCCGCCGATGCCGAGATAGATGTCGATGCCGGTCTTGTCCGGTTCGGCCGTGTGAATGACGCCGGCTACGTCGCCGTCGCTGATCAAGCTGACCGCCGCGCCGGCCTTGCGCACCGCGGCGATCAGATCGGCGTGGCGCGGGCGATCGAGGATCATGGCGGTGATGCTCTCAGGCTTGACGCCCTTGGCCTTGGCCAGAGCCAGGATATTTTCGTCGGCCGGCGCGTCGAGATCGACAACGTTCTTTGGATAGCCGGGGCCGATCGCGATTTTGTCCATGTAGATGTCGGGCGCGTGCAGCAGCGCCCCGGCATTGGCCATGGCAAGCGTGGCAATGGCGCCCGGCATGTTCTTGGCGCACAGCGTCGTGCCTTCGAGCGGATCGACGGCGATGTCGACCTTGGGCCCCGCCTTGGTGCCGACCTTCTCGCCGATAAACAGCATCGGCGCTTCGTCCATCTCGCCCTCCCCGATCACCACGGTACCGTCGATCGGCAGCTTGCCGAGTTCGCGCCGCATGGCATCGACGGCGGCCTGGTCGGCAGCCTTTTCGTCACCGCGGCCGCGCAGCCGCGCCGCATTGACCGCAGCCCGTTCGGTCACGCGCACGATCTCCATGGAGAGAATACGCTCCAGCATCAGACCGGGCGGAATAGTTATCGACGCCATCTTCCCTTCCTCACAATTCGACATGCCCATCGGTGCCTAATTCTTCTCGATCCGGATCACCTGCGGCCGCCCCGAGATTACACGGTCGCGGCGCACGGCGACGAGAGCCTTGCGCACCGCATCCTCGTTGGTGGCGTAGGTAACCATGATAACGGGTACCGGCTCGCCGGAGCGGCCGGAACGCGCAGCGCCGTGTGGCTCGATGTCGTGGCGCTGCACGATCGATTCGAGCGAAATATTCTGTTGCGCCAGACGCCGCGCAATGGTGGCCGCGGTGCCCGGACGGTCGCGCGCCAAGAGACGGATGTAATAGCCGCCTTCATGATGCTGCATCGGCGCTTTGCGGATCGCGGTCATGCGAGCGGCCGGCCGTCCGAACGGCGCCGTGCGCACCCCGCGCGCGATATCGGCGAGATCGGAGACTACAGCGGACGCCGTTGCCATACCGCCGGCGCCGGGCCCAATCAGCGTGATCGGAGCAAGGCCATTGGCATCGACCGTCACCGCGTTGGTCACGCCCATGACCTGGGCGATGGCCGAATCTTTCGGCACCATAGTCGGGTGCACGCGCTGCTCGATCCCCTCCTCGGTTTTCACCGCCACGCCGAGCAGCTTCACGCGGTAGCCAAGCTGATCCGCGGCATCGAGGTCGGCAAGGGTGATGGACGAGATGCCTTCGACATAGATCGCGTGGGGATCGACTTTGGTGCCGAATGCCAGACTTGCCAGGATCGAAAGCTTCTGGGCGGTGTCGTGGCCTTCCACGTCGAACGATGGATCCGCCTCGGCATAGCCGAGCCGCTGCGCGTCCCGCAGACAATCCTCGAAGGCGAGCCGGTCCTGCTCCATGCGCGAGAGGATGTAGTTGCAGGTGCCGTTGAGGATGCCATAGATGCGCGTGAAGGAATCGCCGCTGAGCCCTTCGCGCAACGTCTTGACGATCGGAATGCCGCCGCCGACCGAAGCCTCGAAATTGAGCGCAACCTGACGCCGCTCCGCCATTATGGCGAGTTTTTGGCCATGCCGAGCGAGCAGCGCCTTGTTGGCGGTCACCACCGGCTTTCCCGAAGCGAGCGCGGTCTCCACGGCGCGTTTGGCGGGGTCACCCGCTCCGCCGATGACCTCAACCAGCACATCGATCGACGGATCGCGCGCCAACGCGACGGGATCGGCGACCCAGCGGAATTTCTTCAGATCGATATTTCGCTTCTTGGTGCGAGACCGCGCGCTGAGCGCCACGATCTCGATTGGACGGCCACAGCGCGCAATCAGCTTGTCGCGTCCGCGTTCCAAGAGCTGGACAACTGCCGAGCCGACGGTGCCCAGCCCGGCAAGACCGACTTTCAGCGGCTCGGCCATGAAACGTCGCCAATCTTGGGTGTGAAGCGACGCCGACTAACGTCGCGTCGCCAGGGGTACGACGTTGTGCAGCATTTCCGGGCCGGTTTCAAGAAAGCGGCGAATGTTGCGGGCCGCCTGACGGATGCGCTGCTCGTTTTCGACCAGCGCGATGCGCACATGGCCCTCGCCATATTCGCCGAAGCCAGCCCCGGGCGACACCGCGACGCCGGCTTTCTCGACGAGAAGCGTCGAGAATTCCACGCTGCCGAGCGGCCCGAATGGCTCGGGGATCGGCGCCCAGGCGAACATCGACGCCCGCGGCGGCGGCACTTGCCAGCCGGCCCGGCCGAACGAATCCACCAGCGCATCGCGCCGGCGCCGGTAGATCGTGCGCATCTCGTGGATGCAATCATCGGGACCGTTGAGCGCCGCCGTCGCCGCCACCTGGATCGGGGTAAACGCGCCGTAATCGAGATACGATTTCACCCGTGCCAGCGCCGCGATCATGCGCTCGTTGCCGACCGCAAAACCGATCCGCCAGCCGGGCATCGAATAGGTCTTCGACATCGAGGTGAATTCAACCGCGATGTCGATCGCACCCGGGACCTGCAACACCGAAGGCGGCGGATTGTCGTCGAAGTAGACCTCGGCATAGGCGAGATCCGACAGCACCAAGAGCGTGTGTTTCTTCGCGAATGCGATGAGGTCGCGGTAGAAGTCGAGGTCGGCGATACAGGCCGTTGGATTCGACGGATAGCACACCACGACCGCGATCGGCTTCGGAATGGAGTGCAGGACGGCGCGCTCGATCGTCTCGAAAAAGCCGGTGTCCGCCGCGACCGGCACCGAGCGGATGGTACCGCCCGCCATCAGGAAGCCAAAGGCGTGGATCGGATAGGTCGGATTAGGCACGATGATGACATCGCCCGGCGCAGTGATCGCCTGGGCGACGTTGGCAAAACCTTCCTTGGAGCCCAGCGTGGTAACGATCTGAGTTTCGGGATTGAGCTTCACGCCGAAGCGACGCGCATAATAGGCGGCCTGCGCGCGGCGCAATCCCGGAATCCCCTTCGAGGCGGAGTAGCGGTCGGTGCGCGACTTGCCGACGGTCTCTTTGAGCTTTTCGACCACGTGCGCGGGCGCCGGCAGGTCGGGATTGCCCATGCCGAGATCAATGATGTCAGCGCCGCCATTGCGGGCCTCCGCTTTGGCGCGGTTGACCTGCTCGAACACGTAAGGCGGCAGCCGGCGGATGCGATAAAATTCTTCCATGAAAAACCCCGGCGCGTCGACTCGACGATAGCCTCAAGAACCTCGACGATATCCTAACAGCGGACTCTTATCACGGCTTGGCAGCGGCACCAGCGGTCTGCGTGGTGCCGGTGGTGGCGGTGGTGGCGGGAGCACTGGGTTGGCCGGCGGCCTGGGCCTCGGCGGTCAAGCGATCGCGGTCGGAAATCAGAGCGTCAGTCGCCTGCTTGAGCTGGTCCGGGCTCATGGGCTCACCGGCGCGGGGCGCGGGCTTATCGAGGACCGCTGGATAATCGGCGCCGAGCGAACAGGCGGCCACAAGCACGGCCACCGCGGCGCCAATCGCCAAGGTCACAACGCGCCGCGCGGTCATGCTTCCACGGCTGTGCACTCTTGTCCCCCAGATGCTGCCGCAAGACTCCATGCATCGGTCCACCCGGAGCCGGCCGCCGCTTGGTCGACCCCTATGCCAACGAATACTTATAAACTCAATAAGTTATGAAGATTGCTTGAGACATCACCCAAGCAGTCAAGATAACGCGTTATTATGTCGAAACAAGGACGGCATGCGGCTGGTCATCTGCCGCACCGGCAGCCGCAACAACAGAATGCCGATAAAGGCGGCGCGCGCTTGCCCTTGCGCGCCTGACCTGAGCAGGCCATTTCTGTCTTTAGGGCCAATCTGTCTTTAGGGCCAAGTTCGCCAAAACCCCTTATTGAGGAACGCTCGTGCGGGCTCCATCGGAACCGATGAAGATCGGCACCGTCGACGTCGAGGAATTTTCACGCAATCTGGCGCGGCTCGTCGAGGAAGGCGGCCGGGCGTTGGCAGCCTATCTCAAGCCCCGCGAGGAAGGCCGCAACACCAACGAACGCGCCGAGGAAGTGACTGAAATCGTCAAAACTCTCGGGCAGGTCGCGGAATACTGGCTGGAAGACCCCCAACGCACCGTCGAAATGCAGACCCGGCTGGGCAAGGCCTATCTCGATCTATGGGCATCGGCGGCGAAGCGGCTCGTCGGCGAAACGACTGCACCGGTTGCCACCCCTGAAGCGACCGACAAGCGCTTCGCCGATCCCGAGTGGTCCTCGAACCAGTACTACGATTTCCTCAAGCAGGCCTATCTGCTGACCACGCGCTGGGCCAACCAGCTGGTCAGCGACGCCGCCGACCTCAATCCGCATACCAAGCAAAAGGCCGAGTTCTATATGCGGCAGATCGCCAATGCGCTGTCGCCAACGAACTTCGTGCTGACCAATCCCGAATTGCTGCGGGAAACGCTGACCAGCAACGCCGACAACCTGGTTCGCGGCATGCGCATGCTCGCCGAGGACATCGCAACCGGCGGCGGCGACCTGAAAATCCGGCAGTCCGACGCCTCGATGTTCGAGGTCGGACGCAATCTCGCGACGACGCCCGGCAAGGTGATATTCCAGAATGATCTCATGCAACTCATCCAGTTCGCGCCCTCGACCGCGACCGTGCTCAAGCGTCCGCTGCTGATCGTTCCGCCCTGGATCAACAAATATTACGTGCTCGATCTCACGCCGGAAAAATCCTTTATCAAATGGTGTGTCGATCAGGGCCTCACCGTCTTCTGCATCTCCTGGGTCAATCCCGACGCGCACCTCGCGCAAAAGAGCTTTGAAGACTACGCGCGCGAAGGCCCGCTGGCGGCGCTCGAGGCGATCAATCAGGCTACCGGCGAGGACAAGGTCCACGCGGTTGGCTATTGCGTCGGCGGCACTTTGCTCGCGGCCGCGCTCGCCGCCATGGCGGCAAGGCACGACGAGCGGATCGTGTCGGCAACATTGTTCGCCGCTCAGGTCGACTTTACCTACGCCGGCGATCTCAAGGTTTTCGTCGATGAGGAGCAGATCGAGGCGATCGAGCACAAGATGGCCGAGCGCGGCTATCTCGAAAGCAAGTCAATGGCGGCAGTCTTCAACATGTTGCGCTCGAACGATCTGATTTGGCCCTATGTCATCAACAATTACCTCAAGGGCAAGGCGCCGTTTCCGTTCGACCTGTTGTACTGGAATTCCGACGCCACGCGGCTGCCGGCCGCCAACCATTCGTTCTACATGCGCAACTGCTATCTCGATAACAAGCTTTCGAAGGGCAAGATGATGCTCGGCGACACGCCGATCAACCTCAAAGCAATCAAGCTGCCGATCTACAATCTGGCGACGCGGGAGGATCACATTGCGCCGGCGAAATCGGTCCTGCTCGGCTCCAAATTCTTCGGCGGCCCGGTGCGATTCGTGCTGTCCGGCTCCGGCCACATCGCCGGCGTGGTCAACCCGCCGAACAAGAAGAAATATCAGTATTGGACCGGCCGGAGGCCGCGCAACGCCGACCTCGACGGCTGGCTCGCCACGGCCAAAGAGCATCCCGGCTCGTGGTGGCCCGACTGGCTCATTTGGCTGACGCGCCAGAGCCCGACCGAAGTTCCCGCACGCATCCCCGGCGACGGCGCGCTTAAAGCCATCGAGGACGCGCCGGGAAGCTACGTGAAGGTGCGCGACTGAGGATGTCGCTCAGGGAAACAGCGCGACCTGCTCCAGCCCCATGGTCTCCGGGAAGCCGAGTATCACGTTCATATTCTGCACCGCCTGGCCGGATGCGCCCTTGGTCAGGTTGTCCAGCGCCGAGCCGATGATGGCGCGGCCGGCGATGCGGTCGGCCGCAACGCCAATAAACGTCATGTTGGAACCGCGCACGTGCCGGGTTTGCGGCAACGTGCCGAAAGCCGGCACATGGACGAATGGCTCCTTCGCGTAAGACTTTAAAAGCAATGCATGAAGGTCCTGCGGCGATGCCTTGAGGCCGCGTACATAAATCGTTGACAGGATGCCGCGATTCATCGGTACGAGATGCGGCGTGAAGGTCACGATCACCTCGCGGCCGGCAGCCGCGGAAAATTCCTGATCGAGCTCGGCCATGTGGCGATGATGGCCGACGCCGTAGGCATGAATACCCTCGGACACCTCCGAAAACAGCATCTCCTCCTTTGCTGTCCTGCCCGCGCCCGTAACGCCCGATTTGGCGTCGATGACGATCTCATCGGGGTCGATTGCCTTGGCCTGCAACAGCGGGATGAGCGCAAGTTCGGCGCAGGTCGTGTAGCAGCCGGGATTGGCGACGAGCTGCGCCGCGTTGATTTTGGACCGGTAGATTTCGGTCAAGCCATAGACCGCTTCCTTTTGCAGGTCTGGCGCGGCGTGCGCATGGCCGTACCAGCGTGCGTAGGCGGCCGGATCGGCAAGGCGGAAATCGGCCGAGAGGTCGACCACCTTGGTGCCGGGCGCACGCGACAGCAAATCCGCAATAACCGTCTGCGTCGTGCCGTGCGGCAGCGCGCAGAAGGCGAGATCGAGCCCCATCGCTGCCCAATCGGCGCCGTCGATCGAGGTGAGCACCGGCAGTGCATACGGCGAGAACTGCGGAAACACATCGGCCATGGTTTTGCCGGCGCGGCGATCGGCCGTGAGCAGCACGATCGCCACGCGCGGATGACCGATGAGCAGCCGCACCAGTTCCGCGCCGGTATAACCCGAGGCGCCGAGCACGCCTATTTTGGCTTTTTTTTCTTCCGCAGGCATGACTCCACCCTTGCGCTTGAGCGATCAGGCCGAAATCCGCGGTGAGGATATCAGGAGGCAAGATACCAGGAATAAGTGCCGCGGAACCGGCGGCGCGAATTTTTCGTTCACGCGCGAACGCGCGCTCGTGCCGTACCGCGACGGCGGCAACGCTTTGCAACAGCGATTGTCACAAAAAGCCTTGTCATGGGCGGCGATATCATGGGCGGCGATATAAGGCCCGTGCCGGCAGGCGTCAATGCGCGCGCGGCCCGGCGTGTGGCTTCGCCGGAGCGGCGTTTTCGGCCCGTTCATGCTTGGCCGGCCAAATGGCATAGTCGGACCCTGATTCGTCACCCTGTCTCGCGCGCGAAAACGGGCTGAGCCGGCATATTTGCGCGCCGTCAATCGAACCTCCACATGGGAATAACCATGGGAAAAACAGCGAAAATGTCCAAACCGCCGAAAACGGCCGATCTGTTCGCCAATCTCGCCGAACCGCGGCGCGGGACTGGACGCCGCGCCGGCGGCGCGGCCGCGCGCGGCGCGTCGGCCGAGGCCGGCTACACCGCGCGCCACATCGAGGTTTTGGAAGGGCTCGAGCCGGTGCGCCGGCGCCCGGGCATGTATATCGGGGGCACCGACGAGAAGGGGCTGCATCACCTGTTCGCCGAAGTCATCGACAACGCCATGGACGAGGCGCTCGCCGGCCACGCCGACTGGATCGAGGTCGAGCTGGAGGCGGACGGCTTCGTCACCGTCACCGACAATGGCCGCGGCATCCCGGTCGATCCGCACCCGAAATTTCCGAAAAAATCCGCGCTCGAAGTGATCATGTGCACGCTGCATGCGGGCGGCAAATTCGACTCGGAGGTCTACGAGACCTCCGGCGGCCTGCACGGCGTCGGCGTCTCGGTCGCCAATGCGTTGTCCGAACGCATGGAGGTCGAGGTTGCGCGTGGCCAGAAGCTCTATCGGATGATCTTCGAGCGCGGCAAGCCGAAGAGCAAATTGCAGGATGCCGGCAAGGCGCCGAACCGCCGCGGCACCAAAGTGCGCTTCCGGCCGGACCCGCAGATTTTCGGGCAAAACCCCCATTTCAAGCCCGAGCGCGTGTTCAAGATGACGCGTTCGAAGGCCTACCTGTTCGGCGGCGTCGAAATCCGCTGGTCGTGCGCCAAGGAACTTTTGCGCGGCACCGACGGCGTGCCGGAACAGGCAACCTTCCATTTCGCCGACGGCTTGAAGGATTATTTGTCCGAAACGCTGGCGAGCGCGACGCTGGTGCATCCCGATATCTTCACCGGCAGCGCCGGCAAGACCGGCGCGCACGGCGCCGTGCAATGGGCCGTGGCCTGGACCGCCGACGCCGACGGCTTTCTCAATTCCTATTGCAACACCATTCCGACGCCCGACGGCGGCACGCACGAATCCGGACTGCGCGCCGCGCTCGTGCGCGGGCTAAAGGACCACGCCGAGCGCGTCGGGCAGGGCAAGCGCTCAGCCGCGATCACCAGCGACGACCTGATGGAGAGCGCCGGCGCGATGCTCTCGGTGTTCATCCGCGAGCCGGAATTCCAGGGCCAGACCAAGGACCGCCTCGCCACCGCCGAAGCGCAGAAAATCGTCGAGCAGGCGATCAAGGACCCGTTCGACCATTGGCTCGCCGGCAATCCGGCGCAGGCCAACAAGTTGTTCGATTTCGTGGTCGAGCGCGCCGAGGAGCGCAT
>Ga0074044_10005475_pt1 | contig 10348 bp, 5 predicted proteins | sample BogForMeECP23OM1_FD_94443 | JGI IMG/M metagenome (GOLD analysis project Ga0074044, IMG submission 94443) | Bog forest soil microbial communities from Calvert Island, British Columbia, Canada - Bog Forest MetaG ECP23OM1 | ecosystem: Environmental > Terrestrial > Soil > Wetlands ...
CACCCGTGGTCAGCGCTCCCGAGTCTCCCAGTACGACCGCCAGCAGTGTAACCACCAGTACTGTGACCACCACCAATGCAACCGCCGACACCAGCGCCGCCACTCCGCCGGCGGCACCCGTGGTCAGCGCTCCCGAGTCTCCCAGTACGATCGCCAGCAGTGTAACCACCAGTACTGTGACCACCAGCAATCCAACCGCCGACACCAGCGCCGCCACTCCGCCGGCGGCACCCGCGGTCAGCGCTCCCGAGTCTCCCAGTACGACCGCCAGCAGTGTAACCACCAGTACTGTGACCACCACCAATGCAACCACCGACACCAGCGCCGCCACTCCGCCGGCGGCACCCGCGGTCAGCGCTCCTGCTCCTGAATCTTCCAGTGTGACCACCACCAATGAAACCGCAAGCACTGCCAATTCTCAGCCTTCAGCGCCTCCGAGCATTCCGTTGATCCAATTTCAGGACGTTCCGATTACCACCGCCATTGAAAATCTGGCCCGGCAAGCGGGAATCAATTATCTGCTCGACCCGAAAATCGGTTATGGCCAGCCCGACCAAAATGGACAGATCAAACCCGAACCCACCCTTTCCATCCGTTGGGAAAATGTCACCGCCGGGCAAGCCCTCATGGCCTTGCTCGACAACTACGGTTTGCAACTCAATGAAGATCGCAAGACCCAGATTGCCCGCATCACCGCCAAAGATCCCACGGCGCCGCCACCGCTTTCCACCCGTGTCATTCAAATCAAATACGCCGGCGCGTCAAACCTGGTGCAATCGATCCAGGCTTCGCTCACGGACAAGCGCAGCAAGGTATTGCCTGATGAGCGCACGAGCCAGTTGGTGGTCGTGGCCACCGAGAACGAGCAGGAGGCGTTGGAGTCGCTGATCAACGAACTCGACAAACCCACCCGGCAGGTGTTGATTGAAACCAAACTGGTCGAGATTTCCAGCAACCCCTCCACGTCGAAGGGCGTTGACTGGACCGGCACGCTGGCGGCGCAACACGTCACCTTTGGCAACGGCTTTATGTCTGGGAACACAGTGGCCAATATTCCCGGCACACCCGTAACAACTTCGACTCCTGGCACCACGACTCCAGGCTCCACTACAACGACCACGGTTGTAGGCACTTCCACCACTCCTGCCACCACCACCACCGTCACGGTTCCTGGCACCACCACTCCTGGCACCAGCACAACCAAAACGCCCGGTTCCACCGTGCAGTCCATTTTGAACATAGCCCAAGGCAGTGGCGGCTTGTCCTATAATACCCTCAGCGGCTTGACTCCGGCGATTGGGTTCCTTAACGCCGACGGGGCGAGTGCCGTGCTTTCCTTCCTGAATTCAGCCTACGATGCCCAGGTTATTTCCACCCCACGCGTCGTCACTTTGGACAACCAGACGGCCACCATTGAAGTTACCCGCGGCTACCCGGTGATCAACATGGCTGGCGGAACTCAAACCTCCTCGGGCAGTTCGTCAATCACCTATTCCAACGTCGGCACCATCCTGCAAGTGACGCCGCGCATTTCCGCCAATGATTGCATCTGGCTGAGAGTAATCCCGGTGGTTTCCAGCCATTTTGGTGATGAAATCATCACGGTACAGGGCGGGTCGGGCAATGCCTCAACTACCTACTCGGTTCCGATATTTGATAATCGCAGAATTGATTCGCAGGTGATGATTCCCGATGGCAATACGCTGGTCATGGGCGGCTTGATTCAGGACAACCCGACGGCTACTTACAGCAAAGTGCCGCTCCTGGGGGACATTCCCGGACTGGGATGGGCTTTCCGCAGCGAAAGCAAAAGCATGATCAAGGACAATTTGATCATTTTTCTGACGCCCACGATCATCAAAAATTCCGATTTCCAGCCGGCTACATCCGCCCCGGCCGAGTTCCTCCAATCCAAACCGGCGGTTATGAAAAATCGCATGAACCCGCACTCCATTTGGGACGGGGCCGAACCGCGTGGCGACTGGAGCAACCCCGCCCCGATACCGGGCGAATTTGACAAAAAATAGCCATTATGAACCCATGTTCATACCGTCGGTAAACCAAAATATCCTGTGAATGACGGATAAAATAACAACCAAACCTGTTTTATGAGAACCATAATTCTCAAACGCGCGTGGCGGGCCTTCGGGCCGGCGCATTTTGTCCCGCAGTCGCGGGGTGCCATCGTGATGGTCGCATTGCTGCTGGCCGCCACCCATCTCTTTGCCACCGCCACTGTAAGTCTTGTGAGCGGCGGCCCCAATCCCGCACTTAAAATCACCAGTTCCGGTTATGTGAATGGCGACATTACCACCAACTCGGCATATAACACGCCTGGCGGTGTTGCGGTGGATCTCAGCGGCAATTATCTGTTCGTGGCCGACCGTAGCAATAACGTGATTCGCTTGCTTGAGTTCGATATTAATTGGTCCAGTACGCTCCTCACTCTTTCTCCGAATGGTCTGAACCTGGTAACCAATCTCTTCAATCATCCGATTGGCGTCGCCATTGACAGTTCCTACAACCTTTTTGTCCTCAACCGCGGCAACGGAAACAATGGCAACGTTTTGGAATTCACCGTTGACGAAGATTTGTTTGCCACCTTGGTTGCCACCAACGCGGCAAACTTGACCAACGCCGCCGGCCTGGCCTTGGATTTCAACGATAACATTTATGTCACCATCAAGAGCAACACGGTGCTTAAAATCACCTCGCCCGGCGTCAGCAATGTCGTCGCCACCGTTCCCAATGCCGGCGCTTTCCTGCAAGGCCTCGTGGTAAAATACAACGGCTGGCTGGCTGTTTGCGATTCCGGGCGCAACGGCATCTATCTCATTAATCCCACCAACGGCGTCGTCTCCACCAACGCCGGTTTCAATGGCGTAGGCGATTTCTACAGCACGCTCAATCATGATCCCATCGCGATTGCCAGATTTTCTCAGCCTTCCGGCGTGACCGAAACGGGCGATGGCAGTTTGATCGTTACCGATTCCGGCAATAATCGCGTCAAAGTTGTGACCAGCACCAGCGTGACCAATTTCTATGGCGTCAGTTCCAATTACTGGACCGGTCCTTATCCAGGGTTGCAGGACGGGACTGTGGCGATCCCCGACAAACTGGGCGGTGTGTCAACACGCCTGCCTTTTGGCGTGGTCATTGCGCCTGACGGCACTGTTTATGTGACGGAAGATTATTGGAGCGTCATCCGCAAAGCAACGGGAGCCAATATCTCGCCGCCGCTATTCCCACCGCTCGTGCCGACAGACCTGACCGCGACGGCGGGCTATGGACAAGTAATTTTGACGTGGAACGCGAGTGCCAGTCCCAATGTGGCGAGTTACAACATAAAACGCGCCACATCTAGCGGCGGAAGCGGTGGAGATTACACAAATAACATCATTGGCAGCACCTCCGCCACCAGTTATACCGACACAAACGTCTTCGATGGCACGACTTATTACTACGTTGTTTCAGCCGTGAGCAGCGTCGTCGGCCAGGGTCCAAACTCTTCGGAAGTGAACGCCACGCCGATGTTTTCTCCTGTCCCAGTTAACCTGACCGTTACCAATTATAACTTCGGGCCGGTACTTTTGACCTGGTCAACGTCTGCTGGCGCAACCAGCTACAACGTAAAACGCTCCACATCCACCAACGGACCTTTTACAACCATTGGCAGCCCGGCCAGCGCGAGTTACACCGATACCAGCGCGCTCGACGGAACGACGTATTACTATGTTGTTTCAGCCCTGAACCCCGGCGGCGAGAGTGCAAATTCTTTGGAAGTGAGCTACACGCCGCCGTACCCGCCGCCGCCAGCGCCGGAAATCGGCTGGTTTGATTACGAACCGAATCCGAACGCTATAATCTACTTGATTACCGTGCTCCACCCTGTCAGCACGTACATAGCCAACAATGACCTGAACCTGGCCATTGATCCGACCACAAACGGCGTCGCGACCTATTTCATCGCCACCAACGGGCCGCAGCCGGTTTTAGCTGTTCCCAGTGCGACGAACGGATCCTCTCCGCCCGCTTATCAAAATGGATCCACCGCGCAGTATCAGTCTCTAATCCCGGACTTTGTAATGCAAATGCCGGACTTGGTGATCAAAGCGGTGAATGTCGGTCCAGGAGGAAGCAGCGCGGTTGTCACAGCCGAGTTCCTATTTGAAGTTGGCAATCCAACCATTACCGGAGTCAACGCCGCGCAGTTCACGGTCAGCGACGTCACGACCAACGTGACGTTATGGTACACCATTGACGGCACTGTTCCAACCAACGCCCCGCCCAGCATCGGGCCGATCTCGATTACCAACGGCCTTCCGGTCACGCTTTCCCTTGCCTTGAGTACGGGCAGCAATATTCTTTTCCAAGCCCAGGCCTTCCGCCCTGGTTATCAACCGAGCGGAATTGCCTCGCAATATTTTACGGAAGCCAATTATGTGCCGAACACCATCAGCTTTGGTTTCGCCACGGGTCAGGCGTCCAGCGCTTTCGTCGCGTCGCCCGGCCAGACTTTTTTCGCCCCGGTGACGTTAACCACTTTGCCCGGTGCCGTCATGGACAGTTTGCAATTCAATTTGACGGTCAACAGCGCCGGCCCCAGCCCCGGTCCGGCAATCACGCCCGGGGCGTTTGCTTTCCAGTCCATGCTGATGAAACCCAACCTCGCCGACCCGCCAACACTTATGGTCATTCCCCCATACATGTTTATTAATAACGCCGTCAACCCGCCGCCGCCGGCTCAGATCGTCTATTGGTGCGGGACGAATTTCATCAATCTGGTGACTACTAACCTCTCCCTCAACCTGCTGGGTGTGGGCTGGCTGGAACGCCAGGGCCAGACAAATCTTTTCAACACTTTGTCACAAAATCTGATTACCATGTCCATAGCTCATGACGATTTGTTTCCTAATGCTGCACAACCAAATGGAGTGATCGTTGGTGCCTACTCGTTCCTCGTGCCAGCCAATGCTGCGCCTGGCAATACCTATCAAATTCAGATTGGCCGGCCTTCCGCGACAACAGACGGCATTGGAGATCCCGGTTCATCCGTGTTCATCTACACCCCCACCAATGGCTCGCTGAGTGGCGGGGCAATTAATACCGTCAAGAACGTTACGGTCGGCCAGCGCAAATACATCGCCGGCGATGCCGCTCCATTCGGCTGGTTCAATGCCGGTGATTTTGGCGACACCAACCTGGATGCCTCCGACGTGGCGCAGGTGTTTGAGGCGGCTGTTTATGGCTTGGGTATACAACTGGAAGGCAGCGACCTCTTCGACAGCATGGATTCCTGCGGCTACACTTATGTTGATAACGGCTATGGTTATTTGCAGAATTCCGGAGTCTTCGCCGATCCGAACGCTTTGTGGAACGCCAACGACACGACCATTGATACAATCGCCTTTGGCGACGGCAACTTGGACGTTGCCGATGTATATGTCACCTTCCGCCGTTCGTTGGATACGAACCGGGTGTGGTTCCGCCGTTACTGGACCAATGACGTCGCGCATGGTGTCTCCGGTCGCGTGGCGGAAATCGTCCCGAATGTGTTCAACCCCAGTGTGGTCAGCCAGCCGTTGAGCACCTCCAAATCCCTTAACGCGGCAAATGTTGCCCATTCCCCCGTTTCCATAACCAACCAACCCAAGGTTAATTTTGCCGCCGGTGATTTTCTGGCCACAGCCGGGCAGACCATCCAGATTCCCATCACGGCCAATATCTTCGGCAATTATCCGTTGCGCGTGCTGATGCTGAACCTCAGTGTGGTACCGCTCGACGGTTCGCCAGCGCTGACAACCACGGTTTCATTCTCGTATAATCCGGCCCTCGGCACGCCTTGGACGACCGAACGGCAGGGCAACGGCAACAATTCCGCGGTCTGGCTCGACAGTACAATCACCGGGCTTACGGGCAATGCCTCCATTGGCACCTTGTATGTCACCATTCCAGCGAACGCCACCAGCTTGTCCGCCTATGCGGTCCATTTCGATCATGCCTCGGCTTCGCCCAACGGCATCGCCTCATTCCCCAAACGGACGCTGACGGGTTTGATCACTTTGTCCAGCCGCACCAATTCCTATTACAACGACGGCATCCCGGATTCGTGGCGGCTGCGTTACTTCGGCACCATTTACAATTACCTGTCGGTTTCCAATGCCGACGCGGACGGCACCGGCATGAACAACTGGCAGAAATATACTGCCGGCCTTGATCCGACGGATCCTACCTCCATACTTACCGCTGGCCTCGACCAGCCCATGGCCCAAAGCCAGCAGGACTGCGTCATAGACTGGCCGAGCGTGAGCGGCAAGCAATATGTCATTGAACGCTCATCGAGCCTTTTCCCGCCGAATTGGATTCCGGTTTCCACCAACAGCGGGGACGGGACCTTCATGGAATACCATGATACGACGGGTGGCGGCATCCGGTTCTATCGGGTGAGCGCGCAGTAACACGCGAAGCCGGTATTTCCTATTTCAACGGCGCGTTCATCCGGGCGCGCCGTTTTCCTTTTTACACCACTTCTCCAAAGCAATCGGCATATTCAATGATTCTGTGGAACCCCTCTCCGGTCCTGACGGACTCCTCTCCCCGCCCAGCAGAGAGAAGGCGGGGTGCGGGGCGCGTTTAGCTTTGTTCCGAATATCGTTGAGGAATGGCATCAACCATCCAAATTTTCGCCTGCCACCCGTTTCAAGTAATCGAAAGAATAAATTCCCGTCGAATGCCCGTCGGCCCAAACCGGCTGAACCGCATAACCGCCCACGCCAACGATGCGGACCAATTCAAAAGCTTTCGGGGTCAGGGCCTTTTCAGGATTTCTGTAAACGTTCCCCATGATGTCCACCTCGCCCTTGCAACCCGCGCACGGACAACTTCGCCGCAGTTTCTCCAGCGGAATGAAACTTTCGCCGCCGTCATCCCACTTGATGGCCAGTTCGTTGCCGATTTGTTGAATGTCCACCGGTCGCATCAATTTTTCTTCAACCAGCGTTCAAACACAACCAGGGTTTCCGGGCTGACGTGGTGCTCGATGCCTTCGGCGTCCATTTCCGCCGCGTTTTCCGGAACGCCGAGCGAACGCAAAAAGGCCACCACCGTTTCATGCCGCCGCTTGCATTCCCCGGCCAGCCGGTGCCCGGCGTTCGTGAGGAAAATGGCGCGATAAGGTTTGGTGTTCACGTAGCCGGCCTGTCGCAGCCGCGTCAGCGTGCGGTTGACGGTCACATGGGTCACGCCCAGCCGCCGCGCCAGGTCCACCACGCGCGCCTCGCCGACGGAGGCCGTCAGATCGGCGATGGCTTCGACGTAATCCTGGGCGGTTTCCACGGCACGATCCCGGCGCGAGCGGCGGAAGATCTCGGCATGTTGCTGCACTGACGGCCGCGCCTCCATATTCCGGGCGGCGGCGGACTGTTTGCGGGTGGCGCGTGGCATAACCTGGAAAGTGAATCCGAAGACGGTTTATTAGTCGAGGTTTTATTTTGTAACCTCGGCTACAAACCGGTTGACAGACGGCATTTTAAATTGTAACTAAGGCTACATAATTTGGCGCATGATAAGTTTTTGCCATTTTGCCCGATGGTTCACACCGCCCCGCCGCCGACTGGCGGTGGTCGTCGGCCTGTTCTGCCCGGCGGTGTTCTTCCAAGCCGCCGCCCAGGAAACATCCGCTGGCGGCACCAACACCCCCGACAAGAACGGTTACAATCTTTTCAATCCGACGCCGGACGAATATATGCGGGAAATGAATCCAGACCGGCCCGACAAGACAGACAGCCCAAATACTGTGGACGCCGGGCACTTCCAACTGGAAATGGATTTCGCAAACCTCACCTATGACGCGCCCAATTCGGAACACGGCAACGTAAAGTCTGAAGATTATCAGATTGCTCCGATGAATTTCAAAGTCGGCGTGCTTAACAATATGGATTTTCAACTGGTGCTGACACCCTGGCAATGGGAGCGCACCGAGGACAGAAGCGCTGGCACAGTCGAGCAAAAGTCTGGCTTTGGCGACATCACTCCGCGCGTCAAAGTGAACCTCACAGGCAATGACGGCGGTTTTTTCGCGCTGGCACTCATTCCCTTTGTAAAATTGCCGATCAGTCAAGACCACCTTGGCAATGACTCGGTGGAAGGTGGTTTGGGAATTCCCTTTGCCTTCGACGTACCGAATTGGGACATGGGTTTTCAAACCACTTTCAACTGCAACCGCAATGGTGTTGGAAGCAGCTACCACGCTGAATTTAACAATTCCGTCAGCGTTGGCCACGCCGTCATCGGCAAGCTTTCCTACCATGTGGAATTTTTCAGCAGCGTGAGCACCGAACAAAATTCCGACTGGATTGGCACGTTCGACACCTGGTTCACGTATCAGGCCAATAAAAACCTGTGGCTTGATGCGGGCGTTTATATCGGCGTAACCCAATCTGCGGATGACTGGCATCCGTGGGTGGGAATGACCTGGCGTTATTGATTTTCGTTTTATGAATCTGAATCCAAATGAAACCATGAAACCGCTCCCCGAGAAAACGAATCCGCCTGCGGCTGTCGCCACAGTTTCGCATCCCGGTGCCATGTCGCTGGAAGGAATGCACAGTAGCGTAAAAGTGCCCCATCATAAAGCCGGCTTCTGGCGGCAAATGGCCGCCTACTTTGGCCCGGCGGTTTTGGTCAGCGTGGCCTACATGGATCCGGGCAACTGGGGGACCGATCTCCAAGGCGGCGCCCAGTTCAAATACGGACTGCTTTGGGTCGTTGGTCTGGCCAGCATGATGGCGATCTTCCTGCAGATTATCGCCGCGCGGGTCGGCATAGCGACCGGGCGCGACCTCGCCCAATGCTGCTATGATTGGTATCCCAAGTGGACGCGGGTGCCGAACTGGCTCATGGCGGAACTTGCAATCATCGCGTGCGATTTGGCCGAAGTCCTGGGCGGCGCGGTGGCGCTGCTCATGTTGTTCCATATCCCCATTTTTTGGGGGGTCATCATCACGGGTGTGGACGTGCTGCTGCTGCTGGCGATGCAGCGGTTCGGAATGCGGACCATTGAAGCCATAGTGCTGCTGCTGGTGGCGACCATCGGCGTTTGCTACTACATCGAGATTTTCGTCCTGCCGCAGACGCAGCCCAGTTTTCTGGAAATGGGCCGGGCGATGATTGCGCCCACTTTGGGTTCGGCCACCATGATTTATGTGGCCATCGGGATCATCGGCGCGACAGTCATGCCGCATGTGCTGTATCTGCACCCCGCCTTGGTGCAGAGCCGTAAATTCCAGAAGGACGACGAATCAATCCGAAAGGCAATCCGCTTCAACACCTTTGACGTCATCGGCAACCTGTCGGTCGCATTCCTGATCAACGCCGCCATCCTGGTGCTGGCCGCGATTGTTTTTTACGGCAAGACCAGCGTCACCGTCGCCGGCGGACAGGTGGTTGAGTTCAACGGTTCAACGGACTGGATCCAGGCCGCCTACCTGACTTTGGCGCCGCTGCTGGGCAAGGCTACTGCGGGCACGCTTTTCGCCGTCGCCCTGCTGGCCAGCGGGCAAAGCGCCACCATTGTCGGCACGCTGGCCGGCCAGGTGGTGATGGAGGGCTTTATGCACTGGCGAATCAAGCCGTGGTTGCGGCGGCTCATTACCCGCTCGCTGGCCATTATCCCTACGGCTATCTATATCGGCATCCGCGGGGCCAATAACATCACCGATCTGATTGTCTTGAGCCAGGTGGTGCTGGCGCTACAGCTTCCGTTTGCGATGTTCCCCCTGCTGCACTTCGCCAGTTCCCGCAAGCGGATGGGACAATGGCGGATCGGCTGGTTTCTGCTCATCGCCGGGTGGGGTTCGGCGTTGCTAATCACGGCCTTCGACTTCTACGGTCTGCCTGACGCCGTGAAACAGGCTTGGCATGTTATTAAAGGCGGATAAACTAAGAAAGGCTGACGTATGTATAAGACCATTCTCGTGACGTTGGACGGCACGCCAACCGACCGTGCCATTATTGAACACATAAAACAGCTTGTGAAACTCACGCAAGGCCGCGTGGTGTTGCTCCACGTGGCTGACGGTTGGGCCGCACGAACCTTTGGACCGGACGCGGTCAGCCCCGAGATCACCGAAGATACCGCGTATTTGAACAGGGTTCGGTCGGAGTTTCAATCCGCCGGCATTCCCGCTGACGCGGAACTGGCTTACGGCGAGCCGGCTAATGAAATCGTCAAATGGGTCGAGCAAAAGGGCTGCGACCTGGTGGCGATGAGCACGCACGGACACCGCCTTATCGCGGACATCTTTCTTGGCGCAACCGCCAGTCGCGTTCAGCATCGGATCAGCGTGCC
>Ga0074044_10005476_pt1 | contig 10347 bp, 6 predicted proteins | sample BogForMeECP23OM1_FD_94443 | JGI IMG/M metagenome (GOLD analysis project Ga0074044, IMG submission 94443) | Bog forest soil microbial communities from Calvert Island, British Columbia, Canada - Bog Forest MetaG ECP23OM1 | ecosystem: Environmental > Terrestrial > Soil > Wetlands ...
CCAGGGCGTGATCGTGACCAACCTCGAGGCTAACGCGCCGACTCTCAATGCGCTGGGTCTTACCGGCAGCTCCCTTACCGGAAATCCGTCCACGCCTGGAATTCCAGTCGCACCGGGAGTGACAATCAATGGCATCAGCGATGTGCAGACTATGGCGATCCACTCTAATACCGCTTTCAACTCAGGGTTTGCATCCGGGGCCACGCTCGCCCAGTTGCAAGCGGCCGCCCCGGGTTCTGCGCCGCCGGCATTTTTCTCGACGGGTAGAATCAGCAATCCAACCTACGTGAAATGGAACCTGGAAGTTCAGCAAGCTCTGGGATCCAAAACTTCCGTAGACCTGAACTATGTGGGCACGCATGGCTATGATGAGCTGATTGAAAATGAGGTGGCCAATGCTTACTCCTCAACCGGGGCGCTTCCAATCCCCACCACGCCCCCGGACGCGCGCTTCGGACCTGTTACCCAGATCTACAGCGGCGGAGTGTCGAACTATGCCGGCCTGGTAGCGTCCGTAACCCGCCGGGCTGCGTACGGGTTCAGCGGCAGCGCCAGTTACACCTGGAGCCACGCGCTGGACGAAACCACCGGCCTTTTCAATACACCGGTTGCGCTGTTCACTACTGTGCCCTACCAGCTGGATCCGAATGACCTGCGGCTGAACTACGGGAACTCAGATACAGATGTTCGCCACAACTTCACTGCTAACTTTGTTTGGGAGGAGCCGTTTAAATTCCAAAATCGCCTGCTGAACGAAGCGGCAGGTGGTTGGTCAATCTCAGGCACTCTCTTTGCCCGGGGTGGCCTACCTTATTCTGTGATCGACAGTACCGCGCCGATCACCAACATCCCACCGGCGGTAAGAGGTATTCCGTCGCAATGGGGAGTTTATGCTACCTTGCTTAACCCCAACCAGAGTTTCCCCAGCTGCAGTAGCCCCGGCAATGCGGGTGCGGGCGATGCTCATCAGTGCTTGACCACGAGCATGTTCGTTCCCGCCGGAGATGAGACTAGTTTCGGGTCAGGCCGCAATTTATTTCGCGGACCTGGCTATTTTGATATGGACGCGGGCCTGATGAAAAACTTCTCCATTGGTGAGCGATTCAAGTTCACCATGGGGGCCAATTTCTTCAACCTGCTCAACCACCCACATTTCGCGACGCCAGAAAACAACCTGGTGGGAGGTATCGGCCAATTTGGCCAAATCTTCGCAACCGCGCCCACACCCACCAGCATCTACGGAGCATTTCAGAGCGCGGGTGTAACCGGGCGGTTGGTTCAGATAGTGGGCAAGATTACGTCTTAAGTTGTACTGGCTCTAGAAAAAGAGGCGGTCTCTGGTGAGATCGCCTCAACTTTTCGCTTGATCTCCTGGTTGCCCTGACCCATCGCGTAAGACCCGGCACGGCGCGGCCAAAACTGGGACGGCTCTACGGTTTCGACTGCCCGCGGTTAGTCGGACTCGGCACCCACGCTGTCACAATCGGCGTCTAGTCTTCGTCCAGATATTCACCGGGCACGTCATCCTCCGGGACCTCATGGGTGCGAACTTCTTTGCCCTCGGCGTTCCCGGCGTCTTCCACACCGATCACCGCGTTGGCCTCGAAGGCGTTTCCTTCTTCGACCAAGTCCTCAACGCTCTCCGAATCCGCGACTGGACGACGGGGCAAGCCCTGCAAATCTCCCGACTGATCTCCCGAATGCGAATCCAGGCCTTCGGGCGGAAAAGCCTGTGTAACGAGACGCTCGCCTCTCTTGCGCGTTCCTCTTTTATTCGAGACCTTGTTTTTCTTCGTTCCTCTAGCGGCCGGCTTCTTCGCCAGCTTCTTGGGGCGTTTCGCTGCCTTCATCGCGGTTGACTTACTGCGAGCAATTCTCTTTGACTTCGCCGGTTTGTTCTTGGTTTTCTTTTTGGTAGCCATTTTGCGCAGTTTAGCACGCGTGGAGGACCGCTGCGAACGTCTCACGCCACTCCACTACGGGCCGCGTCCAGCAACTCGGCCAGCGCGCGAAGCCGCTCGCTTCCCAGATGTCCTAGTTGCTTGCGATGGGTCTCCTCGACGGGTTCATCTAGACGGGCCAGAAGCTTGAACCCATGCGGCGTGATGCGGGCCATCACCATTCGCCGGTCCTTGGTTTCGCGGCAGCGTGAGATCAGGCCGCGCTTCTCCAGGCGGTCGAGAAGGCGGGTGATATCTGGATCGCGGGTAATCATGCGGCTGGCAATCTCGCCGCAGGGAAGACCATGCGCCGACCCGCGCAATATGCGTAGCACGTTGTACTGGTTGGCCGAGAGGTCCTCGGTTTTGAGAACAGTGGCCAGGCCACGAGACAGAATATCGGTCGTGCGCAGCAGGTCGAGGAACACCCCCTCCTCAGGACAGTCCGGCGGTCGTTTACTGCGGGATTGAATGGAGATCTTCATCTGTCGCAATGGTAGTCGTTATAACGATGACTGTAAAAGACGCAGTTGTCGGACGCCAGGGTGCTGAACGGTCACCCATCTGGAAGGCGCACACCACACTCGGAAAAAACGCCCTTGGGGCAACGTGGGCCAGTTAATTCGGATTCTAAATATTCTCGATCCTGATGTCGATTTGGCCCCGCGCCATTCGATCTACAAACGGAGCTAAGCAGATGAACTTGCGTCCAAAGAACGCAACACAAGAGGATATTCCCTCACAAATTGTCAGTGTCTTGTAAGGAACAGAGTCAAAGCGAATTAGGCCGAATCGTTCCGCTTGGGTCGTGAATCAAATCTGGTTATTGGCATGTGGGGTAAGTAGTAGCAGTTTAAGCACGCATATCTGTTGTGCCAAGCCACTAAAGGGGAAGTCATGGCGAAAAGAATGATTTTGATGCTGGGCGTGACCGCAGTTCTGCTCACGGCCTTGGGCTTTGTAAAGTTCAAACAAATTCAGTCCGCTGTGCAGGCCTCTGCATTTCAACCACCCCCTGAAGCCGTCACCAGCATTGTGGCGCACAGGGAGCAGTGGCCGGCTACGATGGCGGTCATTGGCACCATGGAAGCCGTCCAGGGCGTTACCGTCAGCGCTGACCTTCCAGGCACGGTAGTGCGCGTCGCTTTCGATTCCGGCAAACCGGTTCATGCAGGCGACGTGTTAGTCGAGCTTGATACGCGGCAGGAGCGGGCCCAGTTGGCATCGCTCGAAGCGCAGCGCGATCTTGCGCGGGTCAATTTCGGCCGCATGCAGCAACTGGTGGATGAAGGTGTTATTTCCCGAATGGAGTATGACCAAGCCAGCTCTCAGCAGAAAGCAACCGAAGCAAATGTCGCGGAAATCCGCGCCACCATTGAGAGGAAGACAATCCGCGCGCCGTTCTCGGGAATCCTGGGCATTCGCCAGGTCAATCTGGGTCAGTACTTATCGGCAGGTCAGGCTATTGTTCCTCTGCAGGCACTGAATCCGATCTACGTAAACTTCGGAGTGCCGCAGCAGACGCTCTCCCAAGTGGTAGTCGGTCACGCGCTACGCGTGACCAAGGAAGATCTGCCCAGCGTGGCTTTCTCGGGCCGTGTGACAGCCGTCGATTCGGTCGTTAACGAGGCAACCCGAAATATTCAGGTCCAAGCGACCCTGGCCAATCCTGAAGGTAAACTGCGGCCCGGTATGTTCGTACAAGTGGACTTGGCATTGGGGGCGGCTCGTTCCGTCATCGCGCTGCCTGCGTCTGCGATCAACTACGCGCCCTACGGCGATTCAGTTTTCGTCATTACCGAACTCAAGGATCCGAGCGGCAAGAGCTACCGAGGCGTGCAACAGCGCTTCGTCAAACTCGAAGGATCGCATGGCGATCAAGTCGCGGTCATCTCCGGCATCAATCCGGGTGACGAGGTCGTAACCTCGGGGGTATTCAAGCTGCGCAACGGTGCCGCCGTCCAGGTCAACAATAAAGTCCAGCCGGGAAACAACCCGGCTCCCAAGCCCGAGGATAGCTAAATGAAATTTACCGACCTCTTCATCAAGCGGCCGGTGCTCGCGATGGTGGTCAGTTTGGTCATCCTGATCGCGGGCCTGCAGTCGATACGTTCGCTGAGCGTGCGACAGTATCCGCGTAGCGACATCGCTATCGTGCAGATCACGACGGTGTATGTGGGCGCGAACGCGGACCTGGTTCGCGGCTTCATCACGACGCCCATCGAGCGCGTGGTCGCCAGCGCGGACGGCATCGACTACATGGAGTCATCGAGCGCCCAGGGGCTGAGCACGATTACCGTTCACCTGAAGCTCAATTATGACACCAACGCGGCCCTCACGCAGATCCAGGCGAAGCTCGCTCAAATCCGCAATGATCTGCCGCCGGAATCCCAGGCGCCGGTCATCGATCTGGAAACCGCGGATACGCAGTTTGCCGCAATGTATATCGGCTTCTCATCCGCCAATCTGGATCAGAACCAGATTACAGATTACCTGACGCGGGTCGTGCAGCCGAAGCTAAGTGCCATCAGCGGGGTGCAGCGCGCAGACATTCTCGGCGACCGTACTTTCGCCATGCGAATCTGGCTGAAGCCGGAGAAAATGGCGGCGCTCGGCATTTCGGCCTCGGCGGTCAGAGACGCATTGTCCAAGAACAACCACCTCTCCGCGCTTGGGCAAACCAAGGGTTCAATGGTGTCCGTCAATTTGATCGCCAATACCGATCTTCGCACGCCCGAAGAATTTCGCCAGTTGGTGGTTAAGCAGGACAAAGGAGTTGTCGTCCGGTTGGGCGAGATTGCGGATGTCGTTCTCGGAGCCCAAGACTATGACCAGGATGTTCGCTTTAACGGAGAGACAGCGACGTTCATGGGGATTTGGGTTCTGCCCACGGCCAACTCACTTTCGGTGATTCGGCAGGTCCGCGAAGCTCTACCGGGAATCCAGTCGCAACTGCCCCCAGGCATGAAAGTCGGCGTCCCCTATGATTCCACGGCATACATACAGGACGCGATTAACGAAGTGTTGCATACGCTCACCGAGACGCTGCTCATCGTCGTGGTCGTTATCTTTCTCTTTCTCGGATCGTTCCGCTCAGTGCTCATTCCGGTCGTCGCGATTCCGATTTCGCTTATTGGCGCCGTTTTCCTGATGCTGATAGCCGGGTTCACCATCAATCTTTTGACTCTGCTCGCGATTGTGCTTTCGGTCGGCTTGGTGGTGGATGATGCAATTGTGATGGTGGAAAATGTGGAGCGCCACCTTCACCTGGGCAAGCCTCCCTTTAAGGCAGCCATTGATGCTGCCCGCGAACTTGTCGGCCCAATCATCGCGATGACGATCACACTCGCGGCCGTGTACGCGCCGATCGGTATTCAGGGCGGTCTGACCGGTGCGCTGTTCCGGGAATTCGCGTTTACCCTCGCCGGGGCCGTGATTGTTTCGGGTGTGGTAGCGCTGACTCTGTCTCCAATGATGGGGTCGAAGCTGCTGCGCGCCGGAGATACCGAGCGTGGCTTTGCGGGAATGATCAATCGCCACTTTGAGAACGTGCGGCGCCTTTATTCACGCACGCTCGCCGGTACGCTCCAGTACCGGCCCGTGGTCTTTGTTCTGTGGGCAATTGTTGTCGCGTTGATCGTGCCGTTCTACATGTTTTCGCAACACGAACTCGCGCCAGCTGAGGATCAGGGAGTTGTCTTCGGCGTCATCCAGTCCTCCGCGAACTCGACGATTGATCAGACCAATCTGTTCACGAATCAAGTCTACGATGTTTATCATTCGTTCCCGGAGAGCGAGAGCATCTTCCAGATCACATCCCCGAATGGCGGCTTCGGGGGAATGGTGACGAAGCCCTGGAGCCAGCGAAAAAAGACGGCTCAGCAACTGCTGGTCGAGTCGGTCGGACCACTCTCGAAAATTCCGGGCATTCGCGTCATCCCGTTAACTCCGCCCCCACTACCGGGCGGCGGAAATTTCCCGGTTGAGTTTGTGATTGTGTCGGCTGCGGAGCCGCGGCAACTCAGCGAATTTGCCAACCAGTTGGTGCAGAAAGCGTTCGCAAGCGGCCTGTTCATCTACGCAGACACCGACTTGAAGTTCGATCAGCCGCAGACTGAGGTCGTCTTCGACCGCGACAAACTCCGTTCGCAGGGGGTTGACCTCACCCAGGCGGGCCAGGATCTGGCCACCATGCTCGGCGGCGACTATGTCAACCGCTTCAGCATCCAGGGCCGGAGCTATAAGGTGATTCCGCAAATCAAACGCGCGGATCGCTTGACTCCCGAGCAACTGGAGCAGATCTACGTCACCGGATCCGACAATAAACTCGTTCCTCTGTCGACCTTCGCTAAGCTGAAGACGACCACCGAACCTCGGCAACTGAACAAATTCCAACAGCTTAACGCTGTGACGATTCAAGGAGTGATCCCGCCGAATGTGCCGCTTGACAAGGCACTGCGCTTCCTCGAGGACGAAGCCAAAACGATCTTGCCCCAAGGATTCACTTTTGACTACGCCGGGGAATCACGCCAGCTCCGGGTTGAGGGAAGCAAGTTCCTCGGGACCTTCTTGCTCTCGGCGATCCTGATTTACCTGGTTCTGGCAGCTCAGTTCGAAAGCTTTCGTGATCCTTTCATCATTCTGGCGGGCTCGGTGCCACTCGCCCTTTCCGGGGCGCTGCTGTTCTCATTTCTCGGCCTGACCACACTCAACATCTACAGTCAGGTGGGTTTGATCACGCTGGTCGGTCTGATTGCAAAAAATGGCATCCTGATCGTGGAATTCGCGAACCATCTTCAGGAAACCGGCAAGGACAAGCTTGCTTCGATCATCGAGGCGGCCAGCACTCGGCTGCGCCCGATCTTGATGACAACCGCCGCTACCGTGTGTGGTCACTTCCCACTCGTACTCGCGAAGGGACCGGGAGCAGGAGCGCGCAACAGCATCGGCATCATGCTGGTTAGCGGCATGATTATAGGAACGCTCTTCACTCTGTTCGTCGTACCATCGATCTATATGCTCGTGGCGAAGACGCACAGGCTGGCGTCAGAAACGGATGCGGATTCCGAAAGTGTGCTTCAGGACCCGGTGGACGCTGTGGCGTAATTTCTGATGCAGATTTCTAATGCGGCAATATCCGAGGCGCTGAGGCCGTCAAACTCGAAGGTCAAAGCGGGTCATTATTTCTCGTCGCCCAAGACTTGTGATTCCTAAAGCTCTACTGTCAAGATCCTGCAGTACCCATTTTCGTTGGAGCGCGATTTTCAGCAGCGCGGCTCCCAGCGCCCCTCCAAGATGAGGCCGACGCTCGCTCCAATCCACGCAGGCGTAGGCGAAACGGCGACGCAGCATCCGAGTTGCCTCAATGTCAATGCCAAGAGCCTCGAACGCCTTCTTTCCCTTTAAGGTCAAATCGCATGCGGTGTCGTCGGCCGTCGAGAGCCATCCCTGTGTTTGGAAACGGTCATGTAGAGACCTTCCCTCGACTCTCGTGGCGCCAAGGTGATTCCCATGCTGACGCAGGCTGAAAAGGGACGAGCCTTTCGCTTCATCAGCGTATCCATGTGACGTTGAAGCCATCGACGTTACTTAATAGGATATGCTAAGGGCATTTTGACTGTCCGGCTGCTGCCCGATGCTGAACATTAAGAAGATTCTTCTGCCGGTTGATTTCCCGAACCCCTCGCTGCCAGTGGTTCATCAGGCTGCGACATTGGCCCGCCATTTTCATTCGGAGATCGTGATGCTTCATGTCGTGACAGCGCAGAGCCACGCTGCCGGTGTGCCGGAAGGCAATCCCAAGGTCGCTGGTTGGGACATGCTTGCTGAAATGATTAGAGGGGCGCAGAAAAACTTCGACCAATCTCTGGGGCCGGCACTCGAGCGCGTTGCCATCCGACCCGTGTTGGTCAAAGGCGATCCGGCCCACGCAATTGTGCACATGGCTCAAGTGGAAAAAGCCGACCTTATCATGATGCCGTCCCATGGCTACACGTTCAACCAGTTCCTTCTGGGCTCCGTGACAGCGAAAGTACTGCACGGGACCGAGTGCCCGGTTTGGACCGGCGCCCACGTGGAAGAATCGCCAGTGCAAGAGCTTGCGATCCGCAACGTCCTGTGCGCGGTCGATCTCGGCCCACGCAGTCACATAACTGTCTCGTGGGCCGCGCAAATGGCCGCCGAATTCGGCGCCCGTCTTACGCTCGCCCACGTCACTCCCGCGGTAGAGCTCTGGGGACCCGGCGGCAGCTACGTCAATCCACAGTTGAAACATGCGCTTGTCGGCGATGCCTCGCAGCGTCTTGCAGAGCTGCAGCAAGACATGGGCATCAAGGCAGACGTATTGATCGGCAGCGGTGACGTGCCTCAGGTGCTGAGACAAGCTGCCAAGCAGACGAAGGCGGATTTGCTGGTTACCGAGTGCTACCCTTATGGAGGTAACCTTCGGATCCGAGGGTACGCAATCATTTGTGCGGTGCCGATTCCAGTTCTGAGCGTGTGAAACGCCGGCGGAATCCCTCCTGGCCCAACGTCAGAGCTGCCACGTGGGAGGAATCCGCCCTGCATTAGAAACGGCGAAACACTGGCTAAGGTTTTCCTGGGCTTGACCGTTCACGATTTTGCCAGTCGACCCTCGCAGCATAGGGTGCTGTCGTTCGGACCTGACTCGCCTGCTTACGCTAATTCCAATTCAATTTTCTTCGCAGCCGGATCCAGCTTCGCGATCCGAAAGCTGCGAATCTGCCCGGCCCGGACTGCCTCCGGCTTGGATCCGCCCGCGACAGGCGCGCCCTTCCAGTGCGCTTTCAGCATGGAACTCAGCGATCCTAAATCCGGTTTCGATTCAGCCGGCGTTTTTCCCTCCGCCGGGCGCGCTGCAGGGATTCGGCACGTGCCTTGGATGCCTTCACCCAGTTCCGCGCGTGCTTGTTCCCCCGAAACCTCCACCACCCGGCCCGAGACCACATTGCCCTCTTGATGTTCAGCGATGTACTCCTCGATGCTGGTCGGAACCATTTGTTTAATTCCCAGCTTCAGTCGCCGCTTCTCGGCATCGACCTCGAGCACCTGCGCTTTGATCGTTTGCCCAACTTTCAGTATGTCCTGGGGGTGATTAATGCGCTTCTCGGCGCTTATGTCGCTGATGTGAATCATGCCCTCGACGCCTTCGGAAAGTTGCACGAAAGCGCCGAACTTGGTCAGGTTCGTGACCGGACCTTCGACCACTGACCCCACCGCAAACTTCTGTGCCGCGTCTGCCCAAGGGTCGCCCAGCGCCTGCTTCAGACCTAAAGAAATACGGCGCTCGTCCGCGCTTACGCCCAGAATCACAACCTCGACATTATCGCCCGGGTTCACCACGTCGCTGGGCGTCCTCACTTTTTTAGCCCACGACATCTCGGAGATGTGAATCAGCCCTTCAATTCCGGGCTCGAGTTCGACGAAAGCGCCGAAATCGAGTACGCGGGTCACTGCGCCTCGAGCACGCTCGCCCGGCTTGTATTTCGCCGCCACCGAATCCCATGGATCCGGTTCAAGCTGCTTCATGCCGACAGAAATGCGCTGCTTCTCTGCGTCAATCTTGAGAACCTTGACTTCGACCTCTTGCCCTACGGAGAGCACATCCGCCGGCTTGCTGACGCGGCTTCTGGAGATGTCGCTGACATGCAGCAGCGCGTCCACACCGCCAATATCGATGAAAGCGCCGTAATCGGTGAGGCTGCGAACCGTGCCGTGCACGGTTGCGCCTTCCTTGACCTCAGAGTAACGGCGCCCTTTCGCGGCCCGCTCTTCCTCTTCGACAACGATACGGCGGTCGACCACTACGTCTTCCTCGGTTTCGTCAAGCTTGGTAATGCGGCAGCGTATTTCCTGTTCTACCAACTTCTCCATCTCGGCAGCATCACGGGCTCCGCTGCGGGAAGCAGGCATGAAGGCCCGCACGCCCACGTCCACGCTCAGCCCACCTTTGACCACGGCAGTCACCGTCCCCATGATCGTCGTCTTCTCCGCAAACGCTTTCTGCAATGCGGCCCAATCTTTCGGTCGCTCGATCTTGCCGAGGGTAAGCTCGTAGTATCCTTCTGGATCGCGCCCCTTAATTGAAACCACTAGCTTGTCACCGGCCTTCACTGTTTCGCCCGCGCCTGAGAACGCCGCCAGCGGCAGTATCCCTTCCGTCTTGAAACCGATGTCGACGAGCACAGAATCGGCGGTGACGGCGATCACCGTGCCTTCGCGGCCTCTTCCCGCTTCATCAGGTTTGCGCGATTTGCTCTGCTCGAACTGGGAGAGAATGTCTTTGAACGACTCGTTGGATTCGTTGATAGCCGGGGATTCCGGAGTGCCTGAATTGGATATGATTGGATCGGACATGAAAGGTTACAGCCTCACCTGGCGTTGTCCC
>Ga0074044_10005478_pt1 | contig 10343 bp, 8 predicted proteins | sample BogForMeECP23OM1_FD_94443 | JGI IMG/M metagenome (GOLD analysis project Ga0074044, IMG submission 94443) | Bog forest soil microbial communities from Calvert Island, British Columbia, Canada - Bog Forest MetaG ECP23OM1 | ecosystem: Environmental > Terrestrial > Soil > Wetlands ...
TGCACCAACCGCGGCGCCCGCACGAGTGGCGATTATGGGTTCTCAAACACACTGATTCCGACTGACCTTGACACATCAACTCTAGCGCTTTGGCGATGGCTTCGATCAAGTCCCTCATCTGGCCCTCCCGCGCACTTGAGTTGATGTGTCAAGGTCAGTCGGAATCAGTGTGTTTGAGAACCCATAATCGCCACTCGTGCGGGCGCCGCGGTTGGTGCAGGGGCCGGCCTCATCGTTCAGGCCGCTGGCGCCGGCGCCGGAGGCTTCTTCAAGAAACTCTGTACCGTTTCTGAAGGTTGCGCCCCTCGTCCGATCCAATAATCAACGCGTTCGCGATTCAGCACGATCTCCGGCGGCGTTCGTCGGGGATTATAATGGCCGAGAATTTCCACAAAGCGTCCGTCGCGGGCCCGCTCGCGATCGATCACTACCACTCGGTAACTGCTTTTCTTTTTGGCCCCCGTTCGAGCCAAGCGTATTCTTAACAATCTTCCCCCTTTTGATGTTCGATTGCCGGTTGACAATGGTTAATTGGCCTTTATTAATCGTCAATCGGCTATCTACAACCTAATATTCATTTCGTCGTCATTCATTTCGCCTCACGGAGACGATCACGCCCCCGGCCCTACCGGCATGCCCAGCCGGCTGAGTCCCCGTCCCAGCAGGTTCTGACTCATGGACTTCATCATTTTGCGCATTTGGAAGTATTGTTTCAAGACCTGATTTACCTGTTGGACGGAAGTACCGCTGCCCCTGGCGATGCGCTTTCGCCGCTTGCCATTGATGATCTCGTGATTGCGGCGCTCCTGGGGAGTCATGGAATTGATAATCGCCTCGATGTGAATCAGCTCTTTCTCTTCCACTTTGACCTTGCTGGCATCCTTGAAAATACCCACTTTGGGAAGCATGCCCAGCATCTGCTCCATCGGCCCCATCTTGCGTACCTGGTTAAGTTGGTCGCGGAAGTCTTCCAACGAAAAAGTGTCGGTCTGAAGCTTGCGATGAACTTCGATCGCTTTTTGCTTGTCGATCTTCTGCTCGGCTTTTTCGATGAGCGAAAGGATGTCGCCCATGCCGAGGATGCGGGAGACAATCCGCTCCGGATAGAAGACTTCCAGTTGATCGTATTTTTCGCCGGTGCCCATGAACTTGATGGGCTGGCCGGTGACGTGATGAATGGAAAGCGCGGCGCCGCCGCGGGCGTCACCGTCCAGCTTGGTCAGGATCACGCCGGTCGTTCCCAGCCGCTCGTGGAATTCCAGCGCGCTGCGCACCGCGTCCTGGCCGATCATGGCATCGGCCACCAGCAGGACTTCACTGGGCCGCAGCTTGGTGCGCAATTCACTGACTTCGTTCATCAACTCCTGATCGATGTGCAGGCGGCCGGCGGTGTCAACAATCAACACGTCGTGACCACGGTCGGCGGCGTCCTTGCGCGCGGCCGTGGCCAGTTCAATGGGCGAGTTGATGCCCTCTCCCGCAAAAATCGGAATCTGCACGGCTTTGGCGATTATCGCCAACTGCTCACGCGCGGCGGGGCGGTAGACGTCGGTGGATACCAACATTGGGCGGCGCTTCCGTCCGGCAAGCCAAAGCGCCAACTTGCCGGAAGTGGTGGTCTTGCCGGAACCCTGCAGACCAACCATAAGGAAGACCGTGGGGTAATCCTTGGAAAAAGTCAGCAGCGAGGCTTCGCGACCGAGGATCGCAATCAACTCGTCGCGAACGATGCGGATTACTTCCTGCACCGGCGAAAGGCTGGAGCGAACTTCTTCGCCCAAGGCCTTGACTCGAACACGTTCAAGCAACTCCTTTACAACATTGAGGTTAACGTCGGCCTCGAGAAGCGCCAGGCGCACCTCGCGTAAGGTCTGGTCCACGACCTCGTCGGTCAGGACTCCCTGGATCCGGAGGGTCTTGAATACCTTTTGCAGCCGGTCTTGGAGTGCGTCAAACATTGATGTCAGCCAACTGGGGATACAAATCCCCTCCACCGGTCCCAGCCCGATGCAGAGTTGCAAAACAATCTATGCTATTTTACGCCCTTTTACTAATCTCGAGCAAAGCGCGTGCTATCAATATATCACCAGAATCGAGCCGAGGGAATGACGAAACCTCCGGCAGGTCAGGGAACAATCAGATCAGCCCGCCGTCCTTGTGGTGAGTTCGCCAACAAATAAGTTGCTCGACGGCAACCGACAGCACGCACACCCCCCCGGCAATAGAGACGCTTACCTCCAGCAGATACTGAAGCATGTCTTCGTGGCTGGGGGCGCTGACCGTCGCCGCCAGGGCAAACCCATGAACTACGGCCCAAAGGCCTATAATGGCGCACAACGCAAGGGTCACAACTCGAAGGGCGGTTTTGATCATAGCCACCTCCCTTTTCCGCCTGAAGCGCACACGCATCAGCTGCCATGATTAATACACCCGGAGGAGCGTAGGGTCAACTCAAAGTGAATCAGGAGTTGAGGAGGGCCAAGACCCCAGGATAATGCCGTCATGTCGTAGTTTGATCCCTGTAACGGCTGTCCGGGGCGGTCCAGCCTGGAGTTCACAGGGAGTTCCGGCGCTTCAAGCGTGTGGCTAAAGCAAATGAATTGGCACTAAGGGTTCGAATAAAAAGACAGGAATTCCCCGCTTTCCTTAGGGGGAAGGGGCAATTAGAGGTTCAGGAGATAGTCGGAAGCCGTCAGGTTTCCGAATCTCACCGTATTCACGCGCTCTCCCACCACGTTGGCAAAGTATTCGAGGATGGCAGTCAACTTCAAGGCAGCCGGCGTCTCGCGCAATTTCAGCCAGTGGCGCGTAATCAGAGAAGCGAAGACCAACTTGAAGTAAACAATTAAAAGACGCTCTTCGTAGCTATAGCGCTGATTGACGTTGGCAGCATTCTTGAGGAGATAGGTGAGCGCCAGGAAATCACATTTGAGCGTCAGGGTCAACCGTGGGTATTCCACGGGAGAGCCAAAATCCTCGATGGCCTTCCGAACTGACGGGAACTCCAGGCGATTGGCGTTGACGATCGATTGGAAAAACTCTTGCGTGAACTGCCGGCGCAAGATCTTTTGACAGACCGCCTGAAGATAGAAGAAAAATAGCCCCGTAGATAGGATTAAAATCAGGGCCGCCATGATCATGCTTCACCTCACTACAACGTACTAGTCCGCCACGGCCTCCACTAAGGCTGGTTGTTTCCCCACCGGCGCACGTACCGGGACTGCCTGGGGCGTCTTCACGATGGCATAAGTCCAAATCAACAACATTCCCAGCGTACAGGCAGGGTTTAAGAAGCTGAAGATGGTCTGCACGAAGGGCTCGGCAAGAGTCAAGTGATACAACGCCAAGCCAGCGGCCTCGCCTGCGAACTGGACACCCATCCCACAGACCAACAATCCGAGCTCATCGTCATCAATCGCGAGCTGCTGGATCATCACAAAAAGCATGGTATTCAGAACCAGGCAACTAAAATAGAGGTTCTGGCTGAACTCAACAATGAACCTTATGTAGAGTTGGGTATAATGGCGGGTAAGGGCAAAGGCCGAAATTGCCACAACCAGCGCGATGACGAAAACCAGCATCAGGCGAACGAGGCGCCACAACCTTTCCTCCCGAGCGCAAGCACGCCGGAAGAAAGCGCAGATCAATAGGAACGCGCCCAGGGCCAACACGACGTCCGTCCACCAATAGAAATTGCGGTACTGGTTGGAATTAAAGCCGAAATAATGGAGGACCGCAGCGCGCGCGACGCCGTCCAGACCAAACAGGAGGATTACATACAGACACAAACCCTTGTGGCGGCGCCACCTTCCTCGCGAAGCGAGCAAGACACACAAGGACGCTTCCAGAATCGAGATTCCGTATTGAAGCCCGTGGATTAGGATTTGGTCATTCATGAGCGTCACGGAGCTACCGGTCGTCCTTGGTTGCTTCCGCGTCGCTCATCTCGACCGGAAGCAACTCATCTCATCGGTGGCATCGGCGCCGGAGCTCCACCAATGCCTAGTGTGTTCATCGGCGGCATTGGTGCTGGTGCTCCCCCAATGCCCAACGTGTTCATCGGCGGCATCGGTGCCGGAGCTCCCCCAATCCCCGCAGCACTCCGCCGAACTGAAACACTGCTCAATACTACCAGCAACGCGAGCAGAAACGCTAGAAAGTAATTTTTCACGGCTTTCCTCCAGTTAGTCAATCAGTATAATTGCTACCTGGCGGAAAGCCTATGCGATTAGCTACTCCGAGTCAATGTGTTTTTAGACACTTCCCCTATATTTTTCACTTTGACCTAATCGGACAAAATGTCAAGCGATGTCCGCACCTTCAAGACAACGCAGTTTGCTTACACGCGGCACTCTAGTGCCCTCCCAAAACCTTGGCAATAGTACTATGGTACCATATGTACGGGCAATAAAAATCAGGCAACCGACTCTAGTGGACGCCGTTGATCCGTGTGGGCAACAAGTGGTGGGGCCTATGAACTTCTGCTGCCCATGAGTTGACCCAAGTGGGTGCCAATGGCATCATACATAATATTAATTCGAGGCATTGCGGAGAGTGCTGCATGAAGAACAAGAAACGGTATTTGCCAATTACTCTGGTGGTGGGAGTTGTCGGGGTGCTGGTCTTGGCGAGCTTCCCGCCCAAGTGGTTTGCCCAGTCCCAGGAGCCATCGCCAACGGGGCAACAGCAAACCTCGGGACCGCAGCCGGACGTGGGCGAAACAGTCCTGGTTCCAAAGAAAACCCAGCCGGGTCCCGCACAGCCGACCACTGTGCCGCCGGAGAAGAAGCCCGAGAAGATCAATCCCAACGATATCTATACACTCTCGACGACCACCAACCTAGTCAACGTGGATGTGATGGTCGTGGACGCCAATGGCAGCCCTCTCCAGAACCTGGGAAAAAAGAATTTCCAGTTATATGACGACGGGGTCCCGCAAGCCGTTACCAACTTCGGAACCGGCGAAGCCCCCATGACCATCTGTATGCTGGTTGAGTTCGCCAACCGCTGGTGGCCCTTCCTATATATAGCACTTCGATACAGCTACGACTTCTTGAATGTCGTACACCCCAAAGATTGGGTGGCGGTCGTCTCATTTGACTTGAAAACGCAGATCCTCACCGATTTCACCCAGGACCGCTCCGAGGTGCGCGCGGGGCTGGATCAGTTGCGTATCCCCGGTTTTATGGAATCCAACCTTTACGATGCTTTGGCTTTTGTCCTGGACCGGATGAAAGAGGTGCACGGGCGCAAAGCGGTGGTGGCCGTTGTCACCGGCATAGATACCTTCAGCAAGCTGACCTACGACCAGTGCCTGAAAATCGTGAAGGCATCGGATACCCCCATCTACCCCATCAGCATCATGGAATTCATGTCCGTTCGCAACCCCAGAGGCGACAACATCACGACCTTGCAGGCCGAAAATGCGCTCAAAACCATGGCCTCCTACTCCGGCGGTCAGGCCTACTTCCCGCGCTTCGAGCAGGAGGTGCCGCAGGATTACCAACAAATCGCGGAGCAACTTCGCCGGCAATATAGTTTGGGTTTCGTTCCCACCAACGCCACTAAAGACGGCCGGTTCCACAAGCTCAAAGTTGCGGTGGTAGACGACCAGGGAAATCCCCTCGAGATTTTCAATGAGAAGGGCAAGAAGGTGAAGTACCACGTTGTGGCGCGCGACGGCTATTACGCCCCGAAGTCTTAATGCGAGAAGTGACGCACTCCGGTTAAGACCATCGCCAAGTGGTGCTGGTTGGCTGCGGCGATGACTTCGTTGTCGCGAACCGACCCGCCGGGCTGCACAATCGCCTTGACCCCGACTCGCCCCGCTTCTTCCACTCCATCGGCAAAGGGAAAAAAGGCATCGGAGGCAAGCACCGTGCCTTCCAACGCGTGCTTCAAATCGCGCGCCTTAGTGGCTCCCAGCTTGACAGAGTCCACGCGGCTCATTTGGCCGGCCCCCACGCCCACCAGGATTCCTGGCCGCGCATAGACGATGGCGTTCGATTTGACATGCTTCACCACTCGCCAGGCAAAGATCATGGCCTCCGTCTCTTCCGGCGAAGGCTGGCGCTCCGTGACGCATTTCCACAGATGGGGTTGTGCGGGCAGAGAATCGGGGGTTTGGACGAGCAATCCTCCCCCCACGGCCTTGAACTGGAGCCCGCAGTCGTCGCCGGCCGTCGCCGACATATCGAGGAGGCGGAGGTTTTTCTTGCCGGCCAACCGCTCGAGGGCGGGCGCCTCATAGCCCGGTGACACGACGGCTTCCACAAAGAGCTTTGACAACTCCTCCGCCGTGGGTCCATTCACCGGGCGGTTGAAGGCGATCACGGACCCGAAGGCCGACACCGGATCGACTTCCACGGCGCGCTGGTAACTTTCCACCAGCGTCGCGCCCGTGGCCACTCCACAGGGGTTGGTGTGTTTGATGATGACCGTAACCGGTTCTGCAAATTCCTGCGCCAGACGCCAGCCAGCCTCCAAGTCCACCAGGTTGTTATAGGAAAGTTCCTTGCCCTGGAGTTGCGGAGCCGCCGCCAAGCCCCGCCCGGCCGTGGTGGGGCTGCGATAGAGCGCAGCTCTCTGATGCGGATTCTCGCCATACCTCAAATCCATCACTTTCCGGTAGTTCAGATGGAGCGTTTCAGGTAATTCTACATTGGCCATTTTCTGCAAGGTGGTGGAGATAGCACTGTCGTATGCCGCCGTCGTCGCGAACGCTTTGCGCGCCAGCCGGGCACGCGTCTCCCGCGAAATACTTCCGCCATTTGTCTGTAGTTCCTCCAGAACCCCGGGATAATCGGCGGCGTCCACAAGAACCGTGACATCCTCGAAATTTTTCGCGGCGGAGCGCAGCATCGAGGGACCACCAATGTCGATGTTCTCGATTAACTCTTCCAAGCTCACACCAGGCTTCATTGCGGTTTTTTCGAAAGGATAAAGATTTACCACAATCATGTCGATCAACTCGATGCCGTGTTCCTTTACCTGTGCCTGGTGCTGAGGGTTTGAACGGATGGCCAGCAGGCCGCCATGAACCTTGGGATGAAGGGTTTTTACCCGGCCATCGAGCATCTCCGGGAATCCCGTCAAATCCGAAACATCCCGCACCTTCAGGCCCTTCTCGCGGAGGAGTTTCGCGGTGCCGCCTGTGGAAAGCAACTCAACCTCCAGCGACATAAGTCCGGAGGCCAGTTCAAGGATGCCGCTTTTGTCGCTGACGCTAATCAGCGCCCGAGAAATTCTGCGCATGGAAACCTCTTTGGAAGGAGTCAGGAGCCATAAGTTAGGAGCTAGAAATCAGGAGTTAGAAGCTATAAGTCAAAAGGAAGGCCTTTTCACCCATCTCTTTACTGTCCAAACCATTGCCATACCGATGGCATCGATCATTCATATTTCGCAGTGAATTCCACCCTGTCTTTTAGTCGCCGCAGGGGTTAGAGTTCTGACTTCTGACTCCTGGCTCCTAACTTCTGTCCCCTGACTCCTGATATACTCATTCCGCTTTCGTGGCCTTGAACTTAACTTTGCCTCCCTCCACCGAAACGGAGAACTGCACCTTGTCGCAGCCCAGCGTTTCCTTTATCTGCTTGGTCTTTTCTATGATGAATTTGTGGAAGGTGGCGGCGTCAAGGCTGCTGGCCGTCTCCCCGGCCTGCCTCCTGGCCTCCTTCATAGCTTGCAGAAGTTGGTCGACCTTTTCCCTTTCCGCCTCCGGATCCGAACAGACTACGCGCACAGCGCCATCCTCCACCGGCGCTTCGATCGGGCGTTTCTGCGGGCCGCCGAGGCTACGGCCTTCTTCCTTCTCCTGAAGTTTGCGCCGCCAAAGTTGCGCGTTGACGGCGTATTTCTGCACCAGATTCGTAAAGCGGAAGCGCTGGCCGAAACTCAACTTGGATTGGTCGCTGGTATATCGTTTTATCGTGGTTTCTACGCGGTAGAGGGTATCGTGCGGAGGGCGGGGAGACCCACCACTAAAATATACTTCGTATTCAATCTTGAGACGGCGAATATCGTCATCGAGCTTGTTGAACTCTTCGTCAACTGTCACGGGAGCGCCTCAAGTCCAGTTCGGGAGTCGGAATTATACCCTGATTGAAACGCGTTGAGTCAACGGAAAGTTGACGGGCATAGCCGACTATGTTGAAATGTCGCGGGGAGGGCCGGGGGCTCACCCTGCTCTTGTTCCCTCTTGAGTTATAGACCGAAACGTATATGGACTCCCCCAAGAGTGGTCCCGAACTCGCAGCCGGCAGCTTACTCCGCCAGATTCCCGCGGTGGATGAACTGTTGAATCGCCAAAGCTTGCGCGAGCTCGAAGGACGCATAGGCCATCGGTTGGTGGTGGAGGCGACGCGGAAGGTTCTTCAGGGCCTGCGCGAAAGCATCGCCTGCGGCGGTCTGGCCAACCTCTCGGCCGAATGGCTGGAAGAAGAAATCCTCCGGGAAGCGGAAACAGGGCTTTCGCTCCAGCCCGTCATTAACGCCACGGGGGTCATCCTCCACACCAACCTGGGACGCGCGCCGCTGGCGCCGGAGGCGCTCGCTCACCTGGTCCAGACCGCCGCGGGCTATTCCAACCTGGAGTATGACCTGGAGCGCGGCGAGCGCGGCCAACGCGATGTCCACACGAACGAGCTCTTCGGCCGGCTGTTGGGCGCCGAGCAGGCGCTGGTGGTCAACAACAACGCCGCCGCCGTCTTTCTGGCCCTCAACACCCTGGCGGAGGGTTTTGAAGTCATTGTGTCGCGCGGTGAGCTGATCGAAATCGGCGGCTCGTTCCGCATTCCCGACGTTTGCGTGAAAAGCGGGGCGGTGCTGCGCGAAGTCGGCACCACCAACCGCACGCATGCCGGTGATTACGCCGCGGCGATCAACGAGCGCACCCGCGTGTTGTTGCGCGTGCACCCGAGCAATTTCCGCATGGTGGGTTTTACGGAACGGCCCCGATTGGATGAACTGGGGGAATTGGCCCGCCGGCACAAGCTGCTTCTGATGGAGGACCTGGGCAGCGGCTGCTTGGTCGATCTCACTCCCTGCGGCGTGCGGGATGAACTGCCTGCCGGCCTGAGCTTGCAAGGCGGCGCCGACGTCGTAACCTTCAGCGGCGACAAACTGCTGGGGGGCCCGCAGGCGGGTATCCTGGTGGGGAAACGCGAACCGCTCGAACGCACCCGGAGGAATCCGCTGTTTCGCGCGCTCCGTGTGGATAAGCTGACGATTGCCGCGCTGGAGGCGACTGTCTCCCTTTATTTGCAGGGGCGCCTGGATTCCATCCCGGCGTTGCGAATGATGCGCCTTTCCAAGGAGGAAATTGGGTTGCGGGCCGACCGGCTGGCCAAGCGCATCTCCGCCCGGCCGGGTTTCACGGCGGTCCTCCGGGACGGCGAATCCGTTATCGGCGGCGGCTCCACTCCCGGCCAGACGCTCGAGACTTCGCTTGTAGCGATCCGGCACAGCCAGCACAGTGCGGCAAAGCTGGAGGAAATGCTCCGTCGCCAGAAGCCCGCCATCCTCGGCCGCGTCGAGCAGGACGAGTTCATCATCGACCTGCGAACGGTGGGCGAAGAACAGGACGATCTAATCGCCAAAGCCTTTGAAAAAGTTGTCAGTGGTTCGTAGTCAGTTGCCCGTGATCCGGGGTCCGTACGCCGTGGTCAGTGATTGACACCGGAATGCAACTGGCACCCCCAATATTGTTTTACCAAATCGTTGCATGGTGTTATGCGTAGCGAAGCATCTTTGCCTGACAACTGACCACGGACTACTGACAGCTCTACTATGAAAGCACTTTATTTCGACGGCAAACTCACCCTGCGCGAAGTCGCCAAGCCGCAACGCGCGCCCGGCGAGGCGTTGATAAAAGTGTTGCTGGCGGGCATCTGCGGCACCGACCGGGAAATCCTGAAAGGCTATTCGGGTTTTCACGGTATTCCTGGCCATGAGTTCGTCGGGCGCGTGGTGGAATGTGACGACTCGCAGTGGATTGGCCATCGCGTGGTGGGAGAAATCAATCTCGCCTGCGGCCATTGCCCCTGGTGTGCAAAGGGTCTGGGCCGGCATTGCCCCAACCGATCGGTTCTGGGGATCGTGAATCGCCCCGGAGCATTCGCGGAGTATGTGGCTCTGCCGGTCGAGAATCTGCACAAAGTTCCCGGGGAGATTTCTGACCAAACCGCGACCTTCACCGAGCCCGTGGCGGCGGCACGTGAAATCCTGGAACAAATGACCCTCCCACCGGGGACGCGGGTGGCCATTATCGGCGACGGACGCTTGGGGCTGCTGGTGGCTCAGGTGCTGAAGCATGCCGGAGCGCAGGTGACGCTGATTGGCCGGCA
>Ga0074044_10005479_pt1 | contig 10341 bp, 4 predicted proteins | sample BogForMeECP23OM1_FD_94443 | JGI IMG/M metagenome (GOLD analysis project Ga0074044, IMG submission 94443) | Bog forest soil microbial communities from Calvert Island, British Columbia, Canada - Bog Forest MetaG ECP23OM1 | ecosystem: Environmental > Terrestrial > Soil > Wetlands ...
AGATAAACAAACTTTTATGTAACTTGAAAAATTAAAGGAAAATTTTAACAAAACGGTTTCAGATTATATTGAATTTATTGTCATCAAAACTATTACATGTGATATAAACCCAACATGTAAAAATAAAAAAACAAAAACTTTTTCTCACACCTCGTTTGTAACCATAACAAAAATTATTAACGAAATTATGAACAATTTACATTGACCTTCGTATTAAACTCATCCAAAACCATACTCAAACTGTTGAATGCGTAATTAGTGATGTCCGTGGCTAAAATACACATAATAAATCTATTCACATTTTAAAATAACAACTACAAGTTTGTTCCCAAAAAAAACAAATTAGCTAAGAAAATGTTATTGTAAAATTATTAAGGTGCTACCAACATAAAAGATGCTCCATACTGTCATATATTCGTACAGCAAAACATACGCCTCGCATATGAACATTTTATATAATTTAAAATAGTTTATCCAACAACTACAGCCAAATACGTCCATCCACAAATTGTATTAAACAATTGTATTACACAACTCTTACTCAAACCAGTCGTCACATTAATCTACACTGGTGTGTTGACAAGTGGATAAATATATCCATATATTTGTCAATTGTATGAATACAAAATATAACTTTCGCGACAGCCGCTGTTGCTGGAAGACTGGACTACTGCAAGTCTGTCCTCTACGGGTCATCGGTCACCGCTATACAAAAGCTGCAACGTGTACAAAATTCTTTCGCTCGAGCCGTTACTCGTTTTCGTCGAAGTGAACACATTACGTCCAGTACTCGCCAAGATGCACTGGCAGTATTGTATCCAGTTCAAACTCGCGCTGTTGACATTTAAAGTCATGACTACGCCGACACCAGATTACTTCACAAAACTGGTCCGGCGTTACAAACCGTCAAGACAGCTTCAATCGTGTGGCAAAAATCTACTTGAACAGAACAGAGTGAAACTTCAATTTACTAACCGTGCCTTTCAGCATTCTGCTCCAATAATCTGGAACAGCCTGCCACAAACTGTTATCTCTGGTCTTACTGTCAGTCTACACACGTTTAAGTCTCGTCTTAAAACTGAACTGTACAGTCGAGCGTTCCGAAAGTGACACGTGACTATTCCGCACTTGCGACGATTCTTCACTTAGTAAAAGACTTAACGTGCGATACAAACCATGTAATAATAATAATAACTGCTCGATTAAATAAGATATTACTAAATAAATATTAGAGTGAAACCTGAATAATTTGATTTCAACAATATAAAACACGATGTATGGTTAGCGTCATAAAACGTCAAGCTAACATCGATAAACAGCATAGAGACAAAGTTTATTTGAAAGATCAACACCCATGAAAGGATTAACTTCCATAGCATATAAAAGTTTGGTGCCTTGTTTCGTATTAACTCACCAAAATGACGAGATACTGCAACTGCGACCAGCCGTGTAATATAAGACAATATCAGTAATTGGTGATTAAACTCCTGTAAAGTCATTCTCCGTAATAAAATCAAAACGCATAATTTACAAGGCACCGTTAAGTCACCAGTGAAACCGAGGTTAGGAATACAAATGTTAAAACATATTACTGTTGCAAATAGCAATAAATATAACGTAGCCTATCCAATCCGTTGCAGTCATGTGTGGGTGTTGAACGCTCAGCCGGCCTTCAGGCATGTGTCAACTGCAGCCATCACCGAGTCGACTTCAAACAGAAGATCGCAGTTGATCACCACGTAGCTGACACATGGTCCCGTGCTGATATCTTCGTATATGACATCGACAAAAGACATCATGTGGAGCCCTTTGTCTATAAGAGCCGACTGCTTCTCCTTAAGGTGAACCGCGAGATCAAGCCCAGGCTATTAAGAAACAATAAATAGTATGCAATGATATCATAAATTTCATTATTAACCTACAGCACCAGCACTGTAAAAAGCTCAATGCTAGTGACAGTATTTGTCACTATTTGAGGTGTTCGCACATTTGCAGTCTGGAAGAGAACATTCTATAATTGAAGACCATTCCTTACACAAACGAATATACCTACTCTCAAGCAGGAAGGGTTGTAATCAATAGCAGACTAAGCCACCCTCTAGACAATACGTTATAACAAATGTAAAAATCACGAGATATTAACATTCGGTGTTGGAGAATGTTGACAGCACTGCTATTGGAGTGGTCAGCGCTCGCCAGAGGGCAATCTTAAATTAAGCTGTCAACATTGCAAATTGATTTATTGGACATGGACAATCCATATTAAAGTTATTCAAATGCATCCCAAACATGAAAGACAGCCAGAGAAACAGATGGACCCACATAGGTCATCACAAAACCGGCAAAATGAAACTGTAATACTGTGTAATAAATACATATTTTGCGACGGGCACACATATGCACAACAATCAACATTACTGCGCTTGTCTCAATAGGTGAGCAAATAGAAAGAGATGCTAAAAACAATTTTCTCTTAAATACTCATAAGTCTGCACATCCGCATAACAGCCATCTTTATCTTTGAATACAAGTTAGCCAATTTATTTTCCTACAATTTTTAAAGGTTTCATTTACAGTAGAACCCATTTAAATTAATAGGCGCCGTCAATGCCAGTTCCAATAACCGAGTTATTCACAAAACAGGATGATTGTGCAGTGTTTAACATAAGGTTTTGATATTAACATTTGATTAGACAAGTCATTCTTTTGAACGATATTCGATTAAGTGGGTTTTACATTATAAAAAACACTTGTAGTTTGTTTATTCATTAATCTATATTGTTGGTGCTCTTATATACTTTGCTGTTCATGAATAAAGCACAGGGTGATGTAGGAAAGTAGATACATCCAGGCCACCCAGACATTACTGTAAATATAATTTTAAGAATTACAAACCTTCTGGACGTCAATGAAGTGACTCGGGTTTTCGGCAGCCGATGGCTTCCAAAATGATCGAAATGATCGCTTCCGTATCTTGCCAGAGGAAAGTGTCGTCACCGAAGACTCCGTCAACACGGACGGCAGAGCGACAAGCGTACGCGCCATATTAACATCTATAAACAATGCAAAAGAACAGTTGGCTGGTCAGACAGGCCAATAAATTTTTCATTTTTTTACAACATTATAATAATTTGCAGTAGTTTGGCATTATCAAATCAATAATATAATATTATTATAGGATCGTTACATATAATTCTACATTGAAACCAGGCATCAGCTTATAATAATACTAATAAAAACACGGCATTTATATTTATTTTCAGAAACCCCGAAACACAATCAAGAGAAGGATTGAATTGAATTGGTTTAACGTCATTCAGCACCGATTGGGCTATATGGTCGGCTGTACGCGGCTGTCAGTTGATGTTATTGGCTGAGGATAGCCAACAAAACACAGCTCTCACAGTGCAAGTTGCATCTCATTACCCAGAATAACTACAAAACGTTGCCTTTGTTGCAAAGGCTGCAACATAACATTACAACCAAGAGACAAGCCAGAACCCAGGCAATATAGAAGAGAAACAGTTTTGTTAATTAGTCTCGTTGGGTTTTCACGACGACAGCACAAGAAGCTGTTTTGCTACACATGAGGGTTATTACAAGAAGGTGGGGTGGAGTAAGGGCATCTGGCCACAAAAACATCAGCTTCAACATACCAGAATAAAAAACTTGGTCATGACTATAAATGATCAAACGCATCACAATACTGACAAATTACACAACATAAATGGTAATTTAGAAAAACATACCTCGACTTTCTGCACTGTACAGAATAGTGTGAAGCTTTATAGTCTCTCAACCGAGACAATACTGGTATCATGTTGTACGACAGCGTTGGCCAAACCTTTCACATATGGTCGCCCTTGCCAGGATGCAGCCATTCAAAGTCTTCAGCAATCTGCCAAATAAAATAACCGAGTGGCGAATTTAAGGTAATTTTCGGGATAATTTCAGACAATGATCAGAAAAATTATTTACCAGCTGCAAATAGCTGTGTAGTGTGGTTTAAAGGCCTACTTTATTTTGTGCTGCCTTTAATTCCCCCTAAATGGTAATGGATGGATGAATGAATGGAGAATGAATGAATGTGAATGAATGAATGCATGTGAATGAATGAATGTCAATGAATGAACAAATGTGAGTGAGTGAGAGTGTGTGTGTCAGCGAGCAAATGAATAAATGAGGTTTAACGTCATTCAGCACCGCTTGGACTATGGCACGGCTGCCAGGTATTATTAGCTCATGTCACTCACGCAATTGAGGATAGCCACACTTTTTAGCACTCGACGGCATCCTTGAGCTCTATGCTAATGGTCTGAGATGGGCGGCGTTCAGACAGTAACACGTGCCAAAAAAACTTGTTGGTGTCAATGGGAGCCAATAGTAAACCAGGCCAAAACACGATCTGTGATGTCAGAATGCTCGCCACGTGACCCAATCATCCAGAATAGTAATAAAATAATAATCCAGAAATCACATCACAAATGATTAAATCGTTAATATCTTCGCCGCCATAAGTCCCTGGTTTCAGTGCAACAATCGACAGACTTCCAAATGGCTTTATCGGGGTTATATGTGAAACTGGAAATCACGCTACACATACTTCATTTATTAATATCGGCCATCAGTCGTTGTAGCTTTATGAAAACAATAGGTCAAGTATAATAATTGGACAGAGCAATCGGCGCCAGATAGGCTATAATTTCAATCGGCGGCAGGTGTATGTTTGACGTCATTTCCAGGTCGATAGATAACCCAGATAAAGCCAATGTTGCGGATGGTCCCCTTTTCCCAGCTGAATCCGAGGAATTAATTGTTATTGAGATACGGCATCTGGCGACCGAGGTATTAACGATACAATAATGTGTGATGTCATTTTAGGCTCAACATGTCATGTGACCAACTTTTGCACGTCAAAGATAGTTTTTTTGGCCCTGGTTTCCTATAGCTTCCCATTGACACCAAACGTCTATCATGTACCGTTTACGAGATGTTGACACGTGTTTCCGCCTACCCCGCCCGTCCTAGGCCGTTACATAGCCATAGTGCTCACGCTGCCTAGTGCTAATTATATCTCCATGGCCGATCCGTCTACAAAAATGCCTTTGAACCGGGGTTATATCTCAAACCTGATGTGACAACATGCCTCAAAAATAACAGACCAAACCCCGAAACAGTATCAAGAGAAGGTAGAGTTGGCATCAGGCCACAAAACATCCGCTTCAACACCAGTATATGCCATATCGCCTATCGCGCGAGTTACGGCTGAGTGAAATATCTGGGAAACCGTCTAGCCCGAACTGTAGGATGGAAAAATTACGTAAACGATGATGATGATAGATCGACCTGCTTAATGCCACTGACCTTCATTATAGCCTTCAACCTGTCTGGCGCTGAGTGCTCTGTTCAACTGTAGTTGACCTCAGGTCCTCATGTATACTTCATTACTCGTAATAAACTTGAATTGGGCAAAGACACTACATATTTTAGCATATCATCCTGGACAAATGGGCGGGTGTACAGTAACATAAGTCATTATCCTGAGAATCAAAACGGTCTCGTCATCAACCCCGACAAATCTGAAGCTGTACTGTTTTCCACAGCCCAACGGGCCAGAATTGCACATCTGGCTGTTAATCAGGTCGATGTGGCAGGCAGTCCAAAGATGATATAGGGAGAAAGATACGTCACATCGGTCACTAAAAATACGCGAAACTAGGTCGCGCAATGCATCGTGGGATTGCTGCTGGACTACCTGCAGTCATTCAAACAGAGTTATGCAGCAGTGGGTGTCTGAAACTATATAATGTGTCATGAAAGGCAAACGAAACGCATGAAATTCAACTGTTCTCACATCATTTGCAACCGTTGGCTATTTTTTTCATTCAAACTCCTCCCAGAATTCCAAAATGGCGGCTGCAAAACCGGTAATAAATATCGCTCCATGCAAAAACTGCAAAAAACAAGTGAAGCTCAGCTTCTATGGCATATAGGAACGAAATTTCAACGGCTACCACACATTTTCGGGATCCAGCAAACTCAATGGTACTATCGCGAATACTGTCGATGTTGGCTGACAACCGGAAATAGCAATGGCGGCCACTAAACCGGAAGTAGCAATAACTCACGAATGGCATGAGATATCCGCTAAATTTCAACGGATACTGGGCATTTTCGACTACGCCCAACACGCTGGAGCTATCACATACCTTGTCCGATGTTGACCGACATACGGCCGACAACCGGAAATCCAATGGCGGCCAGTTAACCGGAAGTAGTTGTATCTCAGGAACGGAATGATGTAGCACATAAATCTCAATGGCTATCTCTACATTTTCGGCTATGGCCGACTCAATGGAACTAGTCCCGACATTGTCCGATGTCAGGTGAAACCCACAAATAGAAATTGCGGCCTGTTAACTGGAAGTAGTAATAACTCAGGAAGGGCATGGGATATCCGCGAGATTTCAACGGATACTGGACATTTTTCGACCATGTCGGGACCGGTTCCAATGAGTCGGCCAGGGCCGATAATGTGGGGTTAGCCGTTGAGATTTAGCTGCCATCGCATTCCCGTCATGAGATATAACTACTTCCGGTTATCTTGTCGCCATTGCTATTTCTTGTTGTCGGTCGGACGTCAGTCGACATTGGGCAATGTTGATAGCTCTAATGTGTTGGACGTGGCCGAAAATGTATAGTATCCGTAAATTCACGCTGATATATCATGACGTTCCTGAGTTATTACCGGTACTACTTTCAGTTCACAGGCCGCCATTGCTATTGCCGTTGTCTGCCGACATAGGACAATGTCAGAACCAGTTCCAATGAGTCGGGCATGGCCGAAAAAGGTGGGAGTAGCCGTTCAAATTTCCTTGCTATCTCGTTCCATCCCCGAGTTATAACTACTTCCGGTTAACTGGCCGCCATTGCTAATTTCCGGTTGTCGATCGGATATCGGTCGACATCGGAGAATGTTGGCAATAGCTACGGCGTGTAGGGTGTGGTCGAAAATGTCCAGTATCCGTTGAAATCTCGCTGATATCTCATGCCGTTCCTGAGTTACTACTACTTCCGGTTTACAGGTCGCCACTGCTATTTCCGGTTGTCGGCCGACATCGACAGTATTCGTAACAGTGCCATTGAGTTGCTGGACCCCGAAAATGTGGGGTAGCCATTGAAATTTCGTTCCTATCTGCAATAGAAGCTGAGCTACACTTGTTTAATGCAGTTTTTGCATTGAGCGATATTTATTACCGGATCTGCAGCCGCCATATTGGAATTCTGGGAGGAGTTAGAGTGAAAATATTTGCCATCGGCTGCAAATAATGTGAAAACAGTTGAATTTCATGCATATCAGTTGCCTTCTATAACACATTACATGGTTTCAGACACCCACTGCTGCATAACTCTGCATTGAATGACCGCAGGTTGTCCGGCAGCAATCCCACGATGCATTGCGCGACCTAGTTTCGCGCAATCTCGCTTAGCCACTGGCCGAGTGGCGTATCTTCCTCCCTACGTAATCTTTGGGCTGTCCTGTTCCATTGTCCGAAATGTCAAAATCATTGGCGTGACACCAGACCAGCATCTGACATTCAGGGATCATGTCCAAAACGTGTTTAAATCGTCCAACTACCACACTCGTGTGCTGAGACACATTCATTCTCCTTGAACGAAAGACATAGCTAGAACAGCGGCATGCGCATTGGTCAATACCAGATTTTACCACTGCAACTCTGTTCTCTACCACACAACGGGATCGAATATTGCCAAGTTACAGAGAGCGCAAAATGCAATTGCTCGTGTTGTGACTAATACTCGTCGAACAGAACATATTCGACCTGTGCTGGAAGGCCTCCACTGGCTGCCCATAAACTACAGAATCGACTATAAGTTGGCAATTCTGACGTACAAGATCTGCGCAACTTGCATTCCAGCGTATTTAAAGCCGTTCATCCGCGACTATGTGCTGTCTCGACAGCTGCGGTCGTCGAGTATGCAGCTCATCATGACAGAGGCAACGAAAACAGAGATTGCTCGTCGTTCGTTCAGTCAAGCAGCTCCAACGGTCTGGAACTGTCTGTGAAACCGAGAAATTTGAACAGTTCAGAACATCCCTCCGTCAAAATGGCCAGTCTTCATTCACGCCGGCAGTTACTGTACTTACTGAGAATGGCAAATGCGTTCTGCGCAAGAGCTCTAATTTGTCAGTCAACTCAGCGAAGCGAGCCGAGCGCTCGATGGTGATGCATGGCAAATTAGACTTATTGTTAACCAGTGCTTGCATCGTGGTTGTGTCTGCAAAAAGCGTTCGAATTGACATTGTAAAGCAAATTGTTGATTCGTTTTTAACTAATTACAACCCATAGCTGACAATTGGATCGATAATCGAAAAATATTGATAAGATCAGATTTAAGATTTTCTTGCTTGTGCGCCAGATGCAGTGTGTTTTTAGGCGTCCGTTGAAAAAGAGAAAATGATGTATCTGACGTTCAGTCGATTGAACTACTAAATAATTAAAGTGGCCTCTAATGGCTAGCAATAATTGATTACCGAGGATATTTGTTGTAGTTGGTCTCACGTGGGTCAATTTCGGTGATTTCGTCTATAAAAATTTCAGTTTTTACTTTACGATAAATTATTCTTGATGACCTACAAACTTGATAAGTGGTGTTGGCAGCTCAATGAATATTCAGTTTTATTCAACCGGTGAAGAGAACAGATGCATGCTGTAATAATGTCTGCTGTATATTCCGGACATGGAACAGCTCCAGGCTACCGTGTTAGGTTCTACACAGGCAGTCTCGTAATAGCAGGTAATTATTAATAAATTCTTACCTCCCACAAAGTCACCAGTGGTGTGAAATTTTCGCCGCCGTCATCTGCCTATTTTCGTATTGATGCTTTTTCCTTCTACCAGACTTCGATGTCTCTTCCGATTTCTATCCACGCCTCTCGTACTTCGTCCTTTCTCTCAAATGCAGCCAATGGACTCTGCATAAACAATGTAAACAAACATCAAGATAAAAATGTCAAATTAACATACATGCAGGAACAGCGTTAATTGTCAAATATTTCACAACAAGCTCATTCACGAGTTGGATATCACATCGATCGTATTTAAATTTGACACGAAAAACATCTTCTATTATGCTATTTGCAACAATTTGCATTTGTATTCAACATGTTCAAAATATCAGCAACTTTGGCAATATGCAAACAAAAGTTCAGATATTGCCAAGACGAGCACTCAGTGCTATACATATTAAATGTATGCGGTATCGATGACCAAGAGGATGTAATTGAAATTTGTATATGATCACATCAAAAAGAGTAGTAAATATTACATTACCTCATCTTACTTGCTCCTTGTCCGGTCACAGTTATGAAGAGGGCAAAGAACTTCACACGCTGGACACCAACAGTCAGTTTGTTGTCACACATGACCTAAAACGCGCACATTAAGCAACAGTACTGTTTAGTTGCAAAGTGCCAAGAGTTCAAGAATTAGGTCCGGTTGCACCAACGCCAATTAAACGTTAATACTCTTAAAGCGTAATAAGCTCCGCTCACCAGGCCGCTGGCGGTCTGAGCTTATTAGGCTTTAAGAGTTATTAGCGTTTGATTGGCGTTGGTACAACCGGACCTAAGAATTATAACTTTAATCAGGAAGGATTGGTTGTCTGCAAACATGGCTAGAGTGGTTACTGTCACTGCCTCTGGATCAGCCGGTTGATCTGGAGGGCCTGGGTTCAAATCCCTGGGCAGGCAAGCTGGACTCTAGGGTTCCTATACGCATGGTTGTTATTTAATAATACTGCAATGCAATACACCAGCACCCGTTTAACAGAATGGTAGACGAAAGCACAAATAGTTGTAAAGTTGCGCCATAGGCATCGCCAGGAACGAATTATCACCACTGAAGTCGCATAAAGGATAAAGTCAAACGGGTGCTCATTTTCAATCCAATAAGGTAGAAGGCCGAGTACGGTAGCCCTGGGAAAATAATTTCTGTATCCAAGGAAATTACGCATAAAAAGTGACTCTGCTGGTATCGAACCTTGGGACCTGCAGCTCACGAGTCCAGTGCTATACTATCTGCCTGTGTGTACAAACAACTGGTCTACTGCCTCAATAATACATGATCTTGTAACATTCTGATGACAATTAGTGGGTGGTCGAGCTTTCTATTGGCATGTAAAAATAATTGGTAGCTTTCCTGCTAAATCTTGTGTGTGTTCTTTTTATGCGCTCGCCGTAGGCGTAGCGCCGTTGTGTTATCGTCACAGTGTGTGTGTGTGTGTGTGTGTGTGTGTGTGTGTGTGTGTGTGTGTGTG
>Ga0074044_10005481_pt1 | contig 10340 bp, 7 predicted proteins | sample BogForMeECP23OM1_FD_94443 | JGI IMG/M metagenome (GOLD analysis project Ga0074044, IMG submission 94443) | Bog forest soil microbial communities from Calvert Island, British Columbia, Canada - Bog Forest MetaG ECP23OM1 | ecosystem: Environmental > Terrestrial > Soil > Wetlands ...
CCGGCGCAGACGTGAAGCGCGGCCCTCGCTCATCGCCCTGGAACGCCGTGCGTTCCATTCAATCCGTCAACCGGTTGGAATCCTACGTAGCCAAGGAAGCCGGAAACCTCCTCTTCTTCCTGGTTCGGGGTCCCAAGTCACGAACATCGCTCGCCCCACGCGCCCCCGAGCGGCCCGACGCTTCCGCAATGCAGATTGGCAGGAGCCTTGGCCTGAGCGATACCGATCTGGAGGCCTTGCGTGTTGCCGGCTTGGCGCGCCGCTCCCGGGGAGAGCTCTCGTCACTCGACCAGGGGGAAGGGAACGAGGCTCCGCGCTGCAAGTGTCCCGGCTGCGAAGATTCACCCGCCGCCACTCTCGAAGGTCAGCCCTATTGCAAGCTGCACTTCATGTCCGCCTGCTACCAGCGCTTGGACGCCTGCGCCGAGCAACTCGGCCAGGGCCCCGTTGCGCCTGAGCTGGCGGACCAGATGCGCTCGCTCTTGACCGCGTGCATCGAGCAGGCCAATGCCCTCACCCGCGCGCCCTTCTCTCAGGATTCCCTCGAGCGTGCTCGCCTGCTCGACATCCGCCATACCGCCCTGGAATTGAAAGCCCGCCTCCGGCGCAGCCCGCGCTTCGCCGCCTCCCATCCCGTGCGCCTGCTCTGCGAAACTCCCGGCCGGCCCTGGCAGGAAGAATCGCAGACGTTTCTGATCAGCCGCTTCGGCGCCATGCTGGAATGCAAGAACCTCGTCCGGCCGGACGATTGGCTCTTCGTCGAACGTCTCGACACCGGCAGTCGCGCCCGCGCTCGCATGGCTTGGCGCGGCCCGGGCAAGTCCGGTTCCTTCTGCGTCGGCCTGGAATTCCTCGATTCCGAAAATTTCTGGGGCCTGAGCTGGACCGATCCCGTTCCAGCCTGCCCTGACGGAGGAAGGGCCCGCTCCCTTTCCGCCGGATAAATAACATCGGCTGGAAATCTGGCCGAGGCGTGTGGCGCGAAGCGTGCCACTTACCGCGTAGTGGAAGTTCCACACAGGGCTAACTCCGTCTGACTCTTGCATTCCGCAACGCTCAGGAGTAGTTTTTCGCTCATCTGATCTCCGTTTGCGCTGTGTCCCGGAATCGCGTTCGTCGCAGTCGGGCCCTTGAATTTCTGAATCTTTCTAGCGGAGGTGTAAACCGTGGCCACCAATCGTCGTAATGCCCTGAAGGGCGGATTGACGCTGCTGGGCGCCGCCGTCGGCATCGGCTCAGCAAACAGCAGCGCATTCGCAGCGGCGTCGGCTCGCGCCGCAGAAAGCAAAGACGGCCTGCCCGTCGTCCTGCACGGCGTGGGCTGGCGCATTTCCTCGCAGGACCTTCGCCGCGGCCAACTGCCCCCGGCCGGCATCCGTATGCTGGCCCGCGGCGAGATTGTGGACAAGCCCTCGCGCGGCCGTAAACTGGGCGATTTCTTCGCCACCTACTACCGTCTCAACACGCCCGGCAAAGTCGCGCCTCACGAGCCGGGAAGCCTGGAGCTGCACACCTTTGTCTTTCCCGATGGAACTCTGGTCGGCTCGGGTGTCGCCACCGCCGCCACCGAGAGCGAGGGCCACTTCGCCATCATCGGCGGCACCGGCCGCTACCTCGGGGCAAGAGGCTCTTACGTAGCGCGCCAGAATCACGCGGATTTTGGCGGTGACGGCACCGCAACGTTCACCCTCACGCTGATCTGAACTTTATTTGCGAAACGGATGGAAGGAGGATGCAACCATGGCAGTAGATGCATTTCTGTTCATTACTGGAATCTCGGGCCCGGGGCCGGGCGGATCGGTTGAAATCGACAGCTTTAGCTTCGGAGTTTCCAACTCGACCACCGTTGGCACTGGCACAGGCGGGAGCGGCGCCGGAAAGGTAGCTTTGAGCGATTTTTCCATTACGAAAACATTTGACTCCAGCTCCCCTAAATTGTTCGACAATGCCATCAACGGCATGATCATCTCCAGTGCGGTGCTGAAGGTCTATCGCGGCGCAGGCGGTGCCGGCGGTACAGGGAGTCCGACTGAGTACCTGATGATTACGATGACGAATGTAATTATATCAGGGTATACGCTCAACGACGGCACTTCGGGGGGCCAATCACCCTGTCCGCCTTCGGATGGCGGCCGCCCGAAGGAGAGCATCTCCTTTAATTTCGAGAAGCTCGCCATCCAATACATGCCCCAGTCAGGCACCTGAGCGTCGCAGGCGGCGGCTTTAACCGAGGGATGGGGATCCGCCTCGCCGCTCCCGGGATCCCCGCATTCCATCGTCCCAGGGTATCTCCGCGCCTTGTGCGGGCTGCAGTTTCGCGCCATACTGCGCCACGGGAGCACATTCATCTCCTGTATCCTCGAGGCCACATGAAGCATTCCTATTTCGTCCTTCCGGCCGTAGTTTTCCTCCTCTCGCTCCTCCAGCTCCCGGCGGCAATCTCTGGCTCGCCCACCCCTGTGCTCCAGCAGCAGGAATCCCCAAGCGCCCCCGCCGCTGTCCCGGCCGTCACCCCACAGCCGCCCACTCAGCAATCTCCAGCCCGCAGAGTGACCGCATACACCCTGCCGCCCGAGCTCTACAAGAAGGCGCACGATCTGGGCCGTATTCATTTTCGCTTCAATCTGATCAGCTTTTTCTACGGCCTCGTCGTGCTCTGGGTCGTTCTGGCCGGAAAGCTTGCCGCCAAATTCCGCACCTGGGCAGAAACGTCCTCCCCGCGCCGATTCCTCCAGGCAGTCATCTTCTCGTGTCCCCTGCTCGTCACCATGTCGGTCCTCGGCCTGCCCGCCGATATTTACGAGCAGCACGTCGAGCGCGCCTACGGCCTTTCCATTCAGGGCTGGGGCTCCTGGTCCTGGGACTGGGTCAAACTCCTTCTCATCTCCCTGGTCATCGGCACCATCCTCATCTGGATTCTCTACGGCGTGATTCGCAAATCGCCGCGCCGCTGGTGGTTTTATTTCTGGCTGGCCACCCTCCCCATCGGCCTCTTCCTCGTCTTTCTGGCGCCGGTCGTCATTGACCCCATGTTCCATAAATTCGAGCCGCTCCAGAAAAAAGACTCGCAGCTCACTGCCGCCCTCGAGCGCATGGTCCAGCGCGCCGGGCAGGATATCCCGCCCGAGCGCATGTTCTGGATGGGCGCCGGCGAGAAAACCACCGAGCTGAACGCCTACGTCACCGGAATCGGCGCCTCCAAACGCATCGTCGTCTGGGACAACACCATCGCCAAAATGGACACGCCGCAAATTGTCTTTGTCGCCGGCCACGAGATGGGCCATTACGTCCTGCACCACGTTTGGAAGGGCTTGGCCTTCGGTGCCGTGCTCCTGTTCGTCTTCTTCTATCTGGGCTTCCGCTCCATTGGCTGGCTGCTCGGCCGCTGGGGGGCAAAGTGGGAGATTCGCGGCCTGGACGACTGGGCTTCTCTCCCTGCCCTGCTCCTGCTGCTTTCGGTTTTCGGCTTCGTCGCCAATCCCGTGGGCAGCGCCGTCAGCCGTTACTTCGAGCATCAGGCCGATCAGTACGGCCTCGAAGTCACTCACGGCCTGACTCCCGATTCCGGCCAGATCGCCGCCCAGTCGTTTCAGATCCTCGGCGAAGTGGATTTATCCGACCCCGATCCCAACCCCGTCAACGTGTTCCTGTTTTATTCGCACCCGCCGATCTCCGACCGCGTTCGCTTCGCCCTCTCCTACGACCCCTGGGCCAATGGAGGGCAGGGAGAGCTTGTCCACTAACCGCCGGAGGCAGCGGGCAACACGGCCCCGCTGCCGGCAAGGAGTACACCCATGGGCTTCGACAAGAAGGAAATGATTGAGAAGTTGAAGTTTGAGATCGAGATGATCGAGAAGGGAGGATACTACCCCTCCGTTCGGGAACCCCGCCGCGCTCCGGAAATCTTCCGCGAGTCCATCACCTGCCTGAACGTAGGGCTGGAAGAAAAAGAGCACCCCTGCTCGAGCTGTCTCCTCGGCGATTTTGCCCCGCCCGATCTGCGCTACACTAGCGACGACCTTTGCCACAAGATCCCGCTGAACGAAAAGGGCGACACCGTCGACTCGCTCAAGGCCGAAGGCGATCCCTACAAACTGCAGGCCATGGTCCTCACCTGGCTGAAAAAAACAGTCGCAAAGCTGGAGCAGGAGATTGCCGCCGGCACGTAAGCGTCGCGACCCTTCACCGGGGGCATTCTTCTCATCCTGGGAGCTGCGCCTCAGGTCAGGCGCGAATCGGAAACTGGCCCACTTGCGCTTTGTTTCGCTCGCTTGACAACCCGCGGGCCGGACGGTATATCTGTTTGCGGATGCCTGCAAATCTGTTTGAGGGTCATTCGGTAAGATTCGCCCTGCATGGAGGTCCCGCGTCCTGGCAGTTGGGTTTTAAGCGGTGTCCATGACCACAGAGAACCAGAGCAAACCAATCGCCAGCACCACCCCAGCGGCTCCTGCCACACCGGCAGCCGCAAAACCTCCCGCACCCCAAAAAGCAGAGAAAAAAGAAGCCGCCCAACCGGTGGACATCCGCCGCCGCATCATCTGGGCCTGCGTCTGGGGCTATCTGGGCGTCAATTTCCTCATGTTTCTCCGCTTTTTCTTTCCCCGCGTGCTCTTTGAGCCCTCCACCGTCTTTTCCGTCGGCTATCCCACCGACTTCGCTCTCGGCGTGGATACCAAGTTCCAAAAGGACTACCGCGTCTGGGTGGTGCGCAATACCGAGCGCCTCTTCGTGATCTACGCCAAGTGCACCCACCTCGGCTGCACCCCCGACTGGAAACCCAGCGAGAACAAGTTCAAGTGCCCCTGCCACGGCAGCGGCTACGACAGCGAAGGAATCAATTTCGAAGGCCCGGCTCCGCGGCCCATGGACCGCTGCCATGTGGACATTGACGCCACCGGCAAAATCATCGTGGACTCCAGCCGCCTCTACGTGCAGGATTTCAAGGCCGGCCGCAACGAGTTCGACGACAAAGGCGCCTTTTTGAACGTATAGCGGCACAGACTAGCCGCGGCGAGTCTGTGCCCAGGAAGCAGTTCAGCTAGCCACGGTCAGTGCAGTCCTGACCGTGGGCAGTTCCAAGCGGCGGATAGATGAGCAGCGTAGGGGCGGACCCAGGTGTCCGCCCGCGCTAAGACTCGAGGCCAGGTGATGGCAGACGAACCGAAACCAAACGGCGGCAACGGCGGTAAAACGACCGGCCTCCTTGATAAAGTCCAGGGCGAAGCCCGCGCCATCAAGGAGATGTTCACCGAAAAAGCCAAGGCCGACCTCGAAAGCCTCAAAGACCCGGAAAAAACTCAAGCCTTCCGTTCCGTCTTCCGCGTCAAGCACGACGATACCCCGCGCAACCGCGCCCTGAGCGTCCTCTCCAACGTCTTCTTCCATCTCCACCCCGCCAAGGTCAACCGCGACGCCGTGCGCTACTCCTACACCTGGGGCATGGGCGGCATTACCTTCTATCTCTTCATCGTGCTCACCTTCACCGGCGTCTTGCTGATGTTCTACTACCACCCCAGCAAGATTCAGGCCTACCGCGACATCTTGTATCTGCACCACGACGTGCCCTTCGGCCAGCTCCTGCGCAATATGCATCGCTGGGCCGCGCACCTCATGATCATGACCGTGTGGCTGCACACCTTCCGCGTCTTTCTTTCCGGCTCCTACAAGAAGCCCCGCGAGTTCAACTGGTGCGTCGGCGTGCTCCTGATGGTGCTCACCCTGCTGCTCTCCTTCACCGGCTACCTGCTCCCCGACGACCAGTTGGGTTTCTGGGCCGTCACCGTGGGCACCAACATGGCGCGCGCCACTCCGTTGTTAGGACACGAAGGCCCGTTCGGGCGCCAGCTCGGCATGACCGCCTTCAACGACGTCCGCTTTGCGCTCCTTGGCGGCTCCATCGTGGATGCCAACGCCCTGCTTCGCGCCTACATCTGGCATTGCATCGCCATTCCGCTCATGGCCGCCATCTTCATGGGTGTGCATTTCTGGCGCGTTCGCAAAGACGGAGGCATCTCCGGGCCCGCCCCGGTGATGCTCGAGTCCGAAATTAAAGATGCCAAGGGTCCAAAACCGGTGATCATGCAGCCAAGCGGAATGCGTTGAGGTTAGTAGCGCGGGCTTTCAGCCTGCGCTCCGTTGTAGCCGCCATTCGCCGCGTGGCCGACAGGCCGCTGGTGGATGAGTGGAGTCGTTGAGGGCTTTTCAGTATTCGCTTCGGGGAGAAAGAGGGCATGGGATTCGACTGGGGCCAGATCTGGGAAATCGTTTCCACGCCGGATAACGTTCCCATTGTGGCCATGCTTTTCCTCGTTCCGTTTTTCACCTGGTATTGGTATCGCCAGGCCAAGAAAACAGACGCCCTCATCGCCCAGCTCGAGGCCGACCCCCAGCTCGCCAAAACCTCTCATCGCAAAGTATGGCCCTGGAAGCCCGGCTGGGACCGCGAAGTCCACACCTGGCCGTACCTCATGCGCATCGAGTTTCTCGCCGCGTTGATCGTCACCGTGATCCTCATGGTCTGGTCCATCACCCTCAACGCGCCACTTGAGGAGCCTTCCAACCCCAACCTCACCATGAATCCCGCCAAGGCCCCCTGGTACTTCCTCGGCCTCCAGGAGATGCTCGTCTATTTCGACCCCTGGATCGCCGGCGTGGTCATGCCCACCCTCATCATTGTGGGCATGATGGTCATCCCCTACATCGACGAAAACCCCCTCGGCAACGGCTACTACACTTACAAGCAGCGCCGCTTCGCCATCTGGACCTACCTGATCGGTTTTATCGGCATGTGGATCGTCATGATCACCATCGGCACCATGATCCGCGGCCCCGGCTGGCAGTGGTTCTGGCCCGGGCAGACCTGGGACCACAACCGCCTCATCTTTGAGGTCAACCGCGACCTGCACACGCTCTTCGGCCTGCACAATCCCGTGGCCGTCGGCATCTTCGGCCTGGTGGTGGTGGGCGGCTATTTCCTGGTCATGGGCTACGCCGCCCACAAACTGTGCATGGCCACGCCGTTCACGCGCCGCATCTACGCGCGCATGTCTCTGATGCAGACCACCATTTTGCAGGGCCTGCTGGTTCTGATGGCCAGCCTGCCCATCAAAATTTTGCTGCGGCATTTGCTCCGCATCAAGTACGTCTGGGTCACGCCCTGGTTCAACATCTGAGGTAGCACAGACAATCCTGTCTGTGCTCCTCGTCCCGGAACCGCGGCGGCCCTGGAAGAGCGAGCACGAAAGTCCGAGGTGGCTCGACAGACGTTCCTGTCTGTCTCCCCCTCGCAGCAATTGTGAGTCTGGTAGGGGCGCACCCAGGTGTGCGCCCTCTGTGGTTTGTCGGTCTCGGGCAGGCCCAATCGCCTGCCCGCCGGAATCAGCAAGCGCTAAGGGGGAGCGGTGCCCGAACCCGAATCCGACGATCCGATTCTGAACCAGTCGTACGCGACGCCCATCCTCGTCACCGTACTTCTGCTCATGCTCACCGTCGCCTGGGCCATGTGGCAGGAAGAGTTCGGCCTCCGCCCCTGGCGCTCCTATCAGGAGCATTTCGTCCAGGCCTACACGAAGTATCTCCGCACGGAAATTCGCAAGCAAAAGGCCAAGGAACTGGCCATTTACAATTCCGCGGACTACAAAAAGCTCGATGCCGCCGCCAAGGCCGCCCAGGCGGAGGCCAAACCCCAGCTCGATAAAATCAAACAGCAGCTCGCCTTCGTCAATCGCCGCACCGCCGCACTCCAGGACACTTTCGTCACCGAACGCGCCCGCATCGCCGCACTCGTCTATCACGCCGAGACCACGCAATCCGCCTCGGACCGCAAGGACGTCGAGGATGCCCGCGACCGCGTCCTGAAACTCGATTTGCCCACTGCGGACGGCAAAATCGAATCCGTGGCCTGGAAATTTCCTCGGCTGGAAGCGGAATTCACGGGCTTGAAAGCCCAAAAGGCCGCCCTGGGCAACGAACAGGGCGCCATCCTGAATCACATCCGCGATCTCAGCAAGATCGCCACCGACCACTTCAACGACCACATGGAGGGATTGACCGCGAGCCAGCTCGAAGGCCTCCTCTCCGGCGCGGAAAAACTCGATCCCCAAATCATCCAAATCAACGTCGCCTCGGCCGGCCTCGTGGACCGCTGCCAGTCCTGCCACATCGCCATGGACCCCAAAGTCGTCCCGCCGAATATGACCCTGTCCCGGGCGGACCTGGGATTTGCCGGCAACAAGGATGCGCCCTTCACCTCCCACCCGCGGCCCGAACTCCTCCAGATTCACGACCCCGACAAATTCGGCTGCTCCCCCTGCCACGGCGGCAATGGCCGCGCCACCGACAGCGTCGTCCAGGCCCACGGACATTACGAGCACTGGCTCTGGCCCCTCCACGCCAAGGAAAACACCGAAGCCGGTTGCCAGTCCTGCCACGCCGCGGACATGCTCCTCGACTACGGCCCGGTCATCAGCGAGGGCAAGGAACTCTACCGCCGCAAGGGTTGCGTCGGCTGCCACAAGTACGAGGGCTTCGACAACCAGGGCGAACAACTCCTCGCCTCGCGCCAGCAGATCCGTTCTCTCGAACAGCAAAAACACGAGCTGGAGCTGGACATCCCTCGCATCAATCATGAAGCCGACGTGGCACCCGACAACTCGACCGCCCAGCGCCTCTACCAGAAGGCCACCGACATGCGCGTCACAACCAGCAATATTGACGCGGAAATCGAGCAGCTCCAGCGCAACGCCGCCAGCCTCATGCGCGAGGAGAAAAAGATCGGCCCCTCCCTCAAGGAAGCCCGCGTCAAGCTTCGCAAGGACTGGATCCCCTACTGGCTCGCCTATACCCACACCTTCCGGCCCACCACCAAGATGCCCCAGTTCCGCTTCAAGCCCGGCGAGGTCGAAGCAATCGCCGCTTTCGTCTGGCAGAACGCGCTGCCCGGCCCCGCTCCCGACCATCAGCCCCCCGGCGACCCGGTCAAGGGCCAGGCCTCCTTCGAATCTCGCGGCTGCCTCGGCTGCCATTCCATCGGGGAAGGGGACAAGTCGCACGGCGCGCAATTTGCCGCCAATCTTTCCCGTGTCGGCGAAAAGGAAAACTACGATTACCTGGTCCGCTGGATCCACAGCCCCCGCCAGCGCACCCGCCCCTACGATCCTGTCACTCGGGAGGACCTGACCCCGGAGGACTACGCGAAATTCGGCAAGCCCTTCGTCTTTGACCTGGACCACTCCCGCTCCCCCGACGGCAAACATGAATTGCAGGTCCAGCTCCCCACCGTCATGCCCAGCCTCCGGCTTTCCATTGAGGAATCCCGCGACATCGCCAGCTACCTGATGACCCAGAAGCACGCCGATGCCAGCTATCCCGCCGCTCCCTTCATGGACGATCCCAAGCTGCGCGATAAGGGCCTGGCCTTGGTTCGCAATTACGGCTGCGCCGGCTGCCACGAGATTTCCGGCCTTGAAGAAGAAGCCCGCATCGGCACCGAACTCACGACCGAAGGCTCCAAGCCCATCGAGCGCCTCGATTTTGCACTGCTCACCGAAGACGCCAAGCGCGGCATCCTCCCCGACGGGAAAAAGGACCTGGACGGAAGCTGGTACGACCAGAAGGGCTTTTTCGAACAAAAGCTCAAGCAGACCAACATTTTCGACAAGGACCGCATGGAGCCGCAGTTGAAAATGCCGCAGCCCGTGCTCGACGAGTCCGACCGCACCGCGCTCGTCACCTTCCTGCTCGGCAGCGTGGATCTCACCCTGCCCCAGGACTACGTTTACACGCCCGCCGGTGCCGCCCACGACATCCAGGAGGGCTGGTGGATCGTCTCCCGGTACAACTGCATGGGCTGCCACGTGGTCCACGTCGGCCAGAAGAGCGCTTTGATGTCCCTCCCGCAATATCAGGGCGACAACAAGGACAAGCTGCCGCCCCAGCTCATCGGCGAGGGCGCCCGCGTCAACCCGCGCTGGCTCGAGCACTTCCTCCAGAATCCCGCGCTCGATCCCGTGAACACAGACCGCGACGGCGTGCGCTCCTACCTCGCCGTCCGCATGCCCACCTTCAGCTTCTCCGACGACGAAGTGCAGAAACTTGTCCGCTTCTTCAACGCCATGGCTTCCCAGTCGCTGCCCTACATGCCGCCAAAGCTCGAGCCGCTCACCGATCAGGAGCGGCAGATGGCCCGCCAGTTGTTCACTTCGCCGGCGGCTCCGTGCCTCAAGTGCCATGCCACCGGCGTGCCCGCCCACGACGCAATTGCCACGGCTCCCAATTTCCTGCTCGCCCCGGACCGGCTCAAGCCCGCCTGGACCTATCGCTGGCTCCTCGATCCCTCG
>Ga0074044_10005482_pt1 | contig 10339 bp, 8 predicted proteins | sample BogForMeECP23OM1_FD_94443 | JGI IMG/M metagenome (GOLD analysis project Ga0074044, IMG submission 94443) | Bog forest soil microbial communities from Calvert Island, British Columbia, Canada - Bog Forest MetaG ECP23OM1 | ecosystem: Environmental > Terrestrial > Soil > Wetlands ...
CCCTTGTCCCGGAGCCCTAATCCTTACCAGGGCTTGGACGCCAAGGCCCACATGTTCCAAACCAATTTCGGCGCGACAGGCTCGAATGACGTTCCGCTCCTCGAGCCGCCGAGTGTGGCAGTCAAGCGACCTGTGGAGCTTGCCCGACCCATGGTCTCGCGATCTGCGTGCGAGCCGGATCTGCGGTGGCGAGGGCTTTCGGCCGTTCGTCGGCGAGAAGGCCATGGAACTGCTCGGCCGCGACAGGGCGTCCAAAGAGCCAACCTTGGCCGTATATTTTTTGCTCGACAGGGGAGAAATAATCGGCCTGGTGGTCGGTTTCGACTCCTTCCACAATTACTTCCAGGTTGAGTAATTTGGCCATAGATAGAATTTGCGGAAGGATGGCCACGGTGACCGACTCGGTGCCGATGACTCTGGTGAAGGCCTTGTCAATCTTGATAGTGTCAGCGAAGAGATAGAGCAACTTGTCCAGGTTTGAGTAGCCGGTTCCAAAATCGTCTATATGGATGCTGTGTCCCTTCCGCCGTATTTCGCGAATTGTTTCCATGGCCACCGCACTCTCGGCCGTTGACCTTTCAGTAATCTCAATCACCAGACTCTTTGAGTTCAATCGTTCCCGCTCAAGAGATTCGTCCAACATCGCTAAGAAACCAGGGTCTACAAGGTCTGCTGCGGCCACGTTAATACTGAGACGGAAGTCAGGACAGCTACGCAGAGTCTCTGCGAAGTCACGCAAAGCGCGCTGCAACACGATCTTTGTGATAGCCCCGACATAGCCCTGTTCTTCGGCGATCTTGATAAAGACGTCAGGAGAAACCGGATTGCCTTCCTCATCGTTCCACCGTGCCAACACCTCTGCCCCGACGATTCGTCTCGTATTCAAATTCACAATAGGCTGATAGACCAATTGCAGTTCGCCGCGTGAGATGGCCCAGCGAAGCTGCTGAGAAAGGTCGCGGCTACGATCGTAGATGAACGAGAATGCCATTCCGAGGAGAATTCCGGATAGACCTCCAACCACCGTACATCCGGCAATGATGCTGCTTTCGCCACGCAGTGCTGCGGAAACAGAAGCAAAAGCCGTCACACAGCTGGAGTGAAGGGTGGAGCACCGCGTCGCATAGAGCATGTCTCCCAAGCTCTCTGTCCCGTCAGTAGTCAGATCCACCTCCGGGCCATGAGTCGTTCCGCTGACTCGTCGTTCCGAATGCTTGAGAGCAGAGTCTTTTATGGTGCTGCTTACGAGCATGGGAAATGGCCCGGCGCTAGCCGGGAGATGAGAACCAAATACAACATACGCGGTGCCCAGCTGCAGACCAGCTCTTTTCAAGTTGGCATCTCGAATCGGGACAAGATTTCCGTAGGCAATCGTGCCGTCCTGCTGGGTAGATTTTGAATTAAATTGCTCCATAGATCGCATTGGATGACCCGCGGTGGCAGAGCACTCGATCCTTCCGTCATGGATGCGCCCAGCATCTTTCAGGTATTCCGAGCGAAAGACCAGCTCTCGAAAATACGCGATCTCGGCCTCTGAGCAGAAGGAATAATGCGAATCTTGAAGTACGCCGAGCAGGCTACGTCCCTCCACAAAGGAGGCGTCATTTTGCATCGTTGTGAGCTGTGAGTACTGTTCCAGCCAGCGTTCGGCCAATTGAAGTGCAAGAGCGTGCCCCAGGAGGTAGCCAGCCGCCAGTCCACACGCTGCCAGCGTGAACTTCGTTGCCCGGGCGACCAGAATGCGCTGCTTGCGAATGCGGATCATCAGACCTACTTTCGTCTGTATTTAAGCGAAATCCCCATGGAGACTATTTACTTCACTAAGAGTCTCCCTTTTCAACGGAGCAAACAATCCCACTTAATGGGCTTCATCTAAGGCACCTAGTAACGTACTTAAAGATTATCTAGGTAAGGCCCATGCTCTTATTGCCGGCGGCTTGCCCATCTTTGGTTACGGCGAATGGTCTCAGGGACGGTTGGGTGACGCAATCGGCTGATCATGGCCACATTGAGCGCCTGATGAACCAGCGGTTTCGTGGTCCATGTTCTGAGAGTGCAGAAGACAGTTCGCTTGCCTCCGCGGAGACACGCTCACTGCATCAACTGACACAGAGTACAACGCAAGTTGCATTGAAGAGATGGGCGCTTTCCGAAAGGAGCTCTCTGCGAAGAGGCTATTCAACTGCTCCATGTTGGGGCGTCGATCACGAACGAGGCTGCGTGGTCACCGGCCGGCATATGCGACTTGGTAAAGACCGTAGAGGCAGAGAGCCAGTGCACCTTCCAAGCAAAGTCCGACAAGGAAACCTTGCAGACAAATGCCGTAGTGGCGGATGGACAAATGCGCCGGGGGCTCTTGATTGCCAATAGCACGGGATTCCCACGCGGAGGAACGGAACATTGAATCGGTAGGAGCGTCCCTGAGCATCGAGGCCGTGGTTCCCATGATGTTTATCTCCTGGCTGAGCTCGTTCAGAGCCCTTACAGGCACGATCATCGGATAGACAAGGGAGTATTGAAATAGCACTTACGCCTAACTCGGTGGGAGAGAAGTGCTACCGAACTACCACCAGAGTGCTAGGTGGCTGGGCGCGCGTCGGCTAGTTGTGACACTCGAACGTCATAAGTCTTTCCGTAACGTTTCAGAAATTGTCCAGCCATAGTGAGCCTATCGGACCCAGGACTGAGGTCATAGAGTCTTCACTCCAATTACAAAGGTAATAGGAGAAGCTGCAGATTGCGCTCTGTTTTGCCTTCCCTCAGCTCGAAACGCCATGTTTCGCAATACAATGATATTAGTGAACCCTAACTTACATGAGCTCAATGCAAGTAAAAGCGATCCCGTTGTGTCGATACTTAAATCCTTCTCAACGCCAGTTTCTGTATCGGACGCTTGCTTCGCTCTGTGTAATTCTCGGAGTGCGTACGGTCTTTGCGATCACCTCCGATGCGCCGCGCGCACAACGCGAAGCGGCAGTAATCCGGGCGCGCAATGGTGCCACTAAGGAAGGTCTAGTCACATTAGAGGCTTTGTTACAAAAATACCCAGACGATCCTCGACTTCTCGCAGACGCGACGATTGTGGCCAATTGGGCGGGGAACGACGAGTTGGTGCTGGATCTTTATAACCGACAGCAGACGCCTAAGGATGATGGCGGCGTTGTCGAAGCTGCAGCGCGTTCAGCCCGCAATCTTCACAAGTATGACAAGTCAATCGAGCTCTACAGACGCGCCGAGATCCTAGACCCGACTCGGTGGCAACCCTTCCTTGGAGAAGCGATGGCATTGACTGATCGCGGAGACTACGCATCCGCTGCCAGCCTGATGGAGCCATTGTTAGGTCTTCACAAGAATGAAAGTGACGTGATTCAGGGCGAAGGTTATCTTTGCAGCCGTCAGGTTGACTTCAGCTGTTCAATCGCCATGTACCAATACTATCTGGAGAAGTCTCCTGATGACATTCACGTGCGTACTGACCTAGCTTTGGCGCTTTCCCGCCTTGGTAGCGAGACATACGCCTCGGCTTTCTATGCAAGAAATGTTGTCCCTGTCGCGGCGGAGACGGAACTGAATCTGAACGGGGCGGCAGCAGGCGAAGAGGTGAATTGGGGCGAGAATTATGGCCCTACCCGAGCAAAGCAGCGAGCTGATAGCGAGATGGCACTCGCGCGCTTGGACGGAGTGATCGCCGCCTCCAACCCCGGGGGGGCAGTCCGGAGAGCGGCGCAGTTCGATCGCCTCATCGCCTTGTACGATCTGAAACAGGTGCATGAAGCCGTCCATTCGTTCGAGGAACTTGAACGGGATGGGCTTGATGTTCCGGAATATGCCTTGCAGAGTGTGGCGGGGGCTTATCTGGCCATACATCAACCGAAGCGAGCCGAAGTTCTGTACCGCAAACTTCTGGAGAAGTCACCCACAGATGGAAGCCTGTGGAGCGGCTTAGCCTACGCGCAAATGGAGCGTTGGCATCCCTCTGAAGCACTGGCGACCATCGACCACGCCGCGAACTCCGCCGCACCATGGTTGCAGTCTCCAGGATTGAGTGCACCAAAAGTCAACCAAATGCGCCTCAGTCTGGAATCGCAAGCGGCACAGATGCGCCGCGACGTTGATTTGCTGGCCGAGCAGCAGAGGCGTTTCGAACGCCTGGTGGCAGCGGCTCCCGCCAACGAGAATCTACGCTGGCAACTAGCTACGTCCTATCTTGTTCGTGGCTGGCCGTTGCGCGCGCTGGAAGAGTCCGGCATCGCCGACACTTACGCAACGTCCGACGAGGTCCCTTCACTTGCTGGCGCTGAGATACATGAACTCGCGGGACGCCGGGATGATGTCGATGCGATGATCCCAGCTCTGCGAGATCGCGAGTTTGACAGTCCGGTGTTCAAGCAGTTCCTGGGCGAAATGAACATTGAACGGGGTTGGCAATTTGAGGCGGAATCCGTCTTTGGATGGGGAAGTGGCATCGAGATCGGCAGTAGCGACCAGCATTCGGAAGCGCGTCTATCGAGCCCGCTGATCAATAACCGCTGGCGTGTTTATGGACACGAACTGAGCGACAGCGGTGACTTCGGATCCGAGTCCGCAGAGCGGACCCGAGGAAGCGTCGGCGTGCGCTATAACTACGACCGCCAGGAGGCTTGGGCGGAATTTGGCCATGACGCAGGCACCGATCGCACCGCCGGTAATGTTGGTGCAAAGCTGAGCTTGAACGATTTCTGGACGTTGCGCGTAGAGGCGGACAACGACAGCTTCGACGTACCGGTCCGCGCCGTGACTGGCAATACCCGTGGCCGCAGCCTCGATCTGAGCGCTGGCTGGCGCGCCAGTGAGCTACTCTCTGCGAATGCGGGCTTGCAGCGCGTGCTCTTCAGCGACGGTGATCAACGTGCCGCGATCTCTGGCGCCTGGGATGGACGTGTAAAGACTACCCCACGCTGGCAGACGAACATCGGAGCCCAGGAGTGGGCATCGGGCAATTCGCTGGATGAAGACCGGCCTTACTTCAATCCGAAACACGACTTTTCGCTCGGTCCATACACTTCGCTCAACTGGCTTACCTGGCAGCGCTATGATCGCAGCTTTCACCAGAGAGTTGAACTCCACGCTGCTCCGTATTGGCAAGAGAATTACGGGACAGGAATGAGTTTTTCCGCGCAGTACGGACAGTTCTGGAAGTTGCGTTCAGGATTGGAATTGCGGTGGGGATTGATCTGGAACACCCAACCTTACGATGGCAGTAACGAACATCGCACCGCGCTTAGTACCGGTATCACCTGGGGAAGCCAATGAAATGCTTGCTGCTGTTTCTCTGCGCACTGTTTGCACGCTACTCTGCCTCGGCGGCCGATACTCCCGCTGCAGTTGTCGTCCTCTGCTATCACGACGTACGCAACGATGTCGGTGCCAAGGCGGTCAGGAGCTCTGCACAAAGTGGTGGGATTACCACCTCGGGCATCAGGTCTGCTCTTGATCCGGATCAATTCACTACCAGTACTCGAAACCTCGCTGCTCATTTTGACTGGCTTATGGCACATGGCTATCACGTCATCAGTCTGCAGCAACTGATCGATGCTCGCTCCGGCCTTGGAACGCTACCCAACAAACCTGTGCTCTTGACCTTTGACGATGGTCTTCGCAGTGCCTACACCGCAGTATTCCCACTTTTGAAAGCCTTCAAGTATCCGGCCGTGATGGCCGTCGTAGGTGCATGGACCGACCTGCCCGCGGATGGAAAAGTTGACAATGGTGCGCACCCTCTACTTCGCTCTGACTTCGCCACATGGGATCAATTACGCGAAATGCAGGAGAGCGGCCTGGTGGAGATTGCTTCTCATACTTACAATCAACACCTGGGAATCACCGCCAATCCCCAAGGGAATCAGATTCCTGCCGTCGTCACACATTTATACAGGCCCCAAACACACGACTATGAAACCGATGATGAATACATCCAAAGACTGCGTGCGGATCTTGCCCATAACTCGGATGAGATTCGCACCAAGCTTGGCCATGCGCCGCGCGCCGTCATGTGGCCCTACGGAGAATACACAAGGGTAAGTGATTCAATCGCGGCGTCCCTGGGCGCACCTATAACATTCACTCTCGGTGACCAAATTTCATACACTGCGGCAAGCATGCAGGCCATCCCGCGCATTTTGATGATGTCTAACTCCTCCGTTGGCGACCTTGCGTGGGAGTTGCAGCACGCGCAGACCAGCCGCATTGTGCGTGCCGTACAGGTCGATCTTGATTATGTTTATGATTCAAATCCGGCGCAGCAGGAGCGGAATCTGGGACTCTTGTTGGACCGGATCAAGGCTTTGGGTCCTACAGAAGTATGGCTGCAGGCTTTTGCCGATCCAGGCGGCGACGATTCCGCAAGCGAAGTGTATTTCCCAAATCATGTTTTGCCGATGAGAGCCGACCTTTTCTCCCGTGTGGCGTGGCAACTGCGCACCCGCTGTTCCGTGCGAGTCTATGCGTGGATGCCGGTCCTGGGCTGGCGCTTGCCGGATCGAGCGCAGCAGGCACGTTTGGAGATAAAGCCCCGGCCGGGAGTGCCGCCGGAAAAGCCGGAGCGGCTCAATCCATTTCTGCCGGAAACCCGCGCCATTGTGGGAACGCTGTACGAGGACATGGCGCGGTCTGCGCCCATTAGCGGCGTCCTGTTTCATGACGACGCAATCCTTCGGGATACCGATGAGTTGGCCGTCGGAGCTCCCGCACCGGGTCCAGAGCGCACACAGGCGTTGATCGAGTTTACGAACGAGCTTAAGACGCGTGTGCAGCGGTGGCGTCCTGCGATCAAGACCGCGAGAAACCTCTTCACTGAACCCGTACTCCATCCTTCGAGCGAGATTTGGTATGCGCAATCACTGCCTTCTTTTTTGAAAGCTTACGACGAGGTCGCGTTGATGGCCATGCCGCGCTTGGAAAACGCGAAGAACCCAAACGCGTGGCTGCTCCAACTCGCTTCGAAAGTGGCTTCCGCTTCCGGCGGAATGGAGCATACCGTATTTGAATTGCAAACAGTGGATTGGAGAGCCCACGGGCAGGCCATTCCGACTGAAGAAATCGTGCGCCAGATGCGTCTGCTGCAAGGTCGAGGTGTGCGTCACTTGGCTTATTACCCGGATGACTTTGCGAAGGACGATCCAAACCTAAAAGGATTGAGGCCGGAGTTTTCCGCCTCAGATTCCTTGCCCGCAGATTTCGGGGCGAGCAGGTGATCAATGCTTAAATTCTTCCTGAACTTTGCCTTTTATTACCCGCTTGCGATGGCATGGTTCTGGATATTCGGCGCAATCAACTATTATCTGCGCCGGGAGCGAAAGGGACCGACCCGCACCCATCCGCCGGAACTCCCTTATTGGCCCAAGGCAACGCTCGTTGTGCCATGTCATAACGAGGGAGATAATGTACGCGAAACTGTGGCGTACCTTGCCGAACAGGACTATCCCGACTTCGAGATTATCGCCATCAATGACGGAAGTCGCGACAATACAGGCAGTGTCCTAGACGAATTGACAACCATCTATCCGAAGTTGCGTGTCCTCCATTTTCCCAAGAATCAGGGAAAGGCCATGGGTTTGCGCATGGCCGCCCTGGCATCGAATAGCGAATTTCTGATCTGTATTGACGGCGATGCGCTGCTCGATCGCTACGCCACTCGCTGGCTCATGTGGCAGCTTGTGACATGGCCCCGGGTAGGAGCCGTTACAGGCAATCCGCGCATTCGTAACCGCTCTTCTTTGCTGGGGCGTCTGCAAGTGGGAGAATTTGCATCCATTATCGGTCTCATCAAACGCGCGCAGCGAACCTCTGGCCGCGTTTTCACTGTGTCTGGAGTAATTGCCGGTTTCCGCCGCTCTGCTTTGCATCGGATTGGTTATTGGAACACAGACATGGTGACAGAAGACATCGATGTCAGCTGGCGCCTGCAAATCGACCATTGGGATATTCGATATGAACCCAATGCCTTGTGCTGGATTCTTATGCCGGAGACACTGAGAGGTTTGTGGAAGCAACGCCTTCGCTGGGCGCAAGGCGGAGCGGAAGTCTCTCGGCGGTATTTCAAGAATCTCCTGGTTTGGCGGAGCAGGCGCATGTGGCCCGTCATGGTTGAATACATCTCGAGTGCAATCTGGTCCTACGTCATGCTCGTAGTATTGGTTTTTGGACTGATCGGCACGATTGTTCCACTGCCCACGTGGCTGAGCATGCCAGGTCCATTTCCAACCTGGTATGGAGCCATGCTCGGTGCTACGTGCATCGTTCAGTTTTCTATCAGCATGCTGATTGACCGTCGCTATGAAGAGCAAATCGGCCGCCTGTTCTTTTGGATCATCTGGTACCCGCTCGCCTTCTGGCTCCTCGGCATGTTGACAACCGTGGTGGGCGTACCTAAGGCATTTTCAAAAAAGATCGGTACCCGGGCAGTGTGGGAAAGCCCGGACCGGGGGATAAGGTAATGCGCGCGGAAAGGCCCATTGTCTCCTATCCGGAACGGCAGTCGTGGAAGCAGCGTCTTACTTCAAGGACCATTGGTGGCTTTGCCTGGGCAATCTGGCTGTACTTATGGCTGCCGGTGCTATCGACCGTTCTCTGGATTCTGGGCCTGCGTACCGCATATATCCACATTGTGCGCGCGCCAGATGAAAGAAGCTTGTTGCTCATCTTCGTGATCATGCTTATATGCAACGTGATCGTTTCAGGCTGGTCCAGCTATAACTACCTCCGCTTCGTCGGGAACACGAAGCGGCGTGGGACAGATGTGGTTCCTCATGAAGAGGTCGGAAGGTTATTTGGTGTAACCGACCCTGCTATTTTGTCCTTGCTCTTGCACGAGAGACGGCTCAATCTTTACTTCAATGACGCAGGTGCCCTAGTCCGCGTGGATGCCTTAGAAGACCTGGACGTCGAGCAGGTGCCCACAGAAGCATCCACAGTCTGATTAAATTCCCTGTCGACAAAGGACTCTTTTATTCGAATAGACAGTTCGTATCTCAAAGTCCGTGGTCATCTTTGCATAGAGCACATTTATCGAAGCCCATGCTCAACGAGACGCTAATCTTGAATTCTGTGTGAAGGAACTGTCCTGAGTTGCGCCGCAGCGAGGTTGCCCGGTTGGTCATGGAAGAGATGGACTTTTCGCTGATTGAACGTAACGTTCGCATTCGGCGACAGTGAAGTCCCGAACTCCTCGCACTTCGCTGGTGCGATGTCGATTTTGAGAACCTGGAACTCCGTGTGACGCGGTCGATCTGGCATCAAGTTCTAGGCAACTGCAAGACGGAAGCCTCAGCCAAACCTGTCCCTATCGACAGTTATATGGCCGAGGACCTTTTGCGCTGGCGTGTAACGGTCCCCAAAAGCGAGAGACCAGGGGCACCCTCAAGGGGTTGGAAAACGACACCGGAATCGGTGCCACCAGCCAAAGATTCAGTTGACAATGTACCAACGAATCGGTATGTTTCATACCAACCAGATGGTATCTGACATGACGATAGCCACAGCGAGACACGAATCGAAAACCAGATTCCTGCAGGCTGCCCTTCAAGTGATTCGCACAAAGGGATATACGGCCACGACGGTCGAGGACGTTTGCGAGGCGGCAGGGCTGACGAAGGGAAGCTTCTTCCACCATTTTGACAGCAAGGAGGAGCTGGCTCTGGCTGCGGCTGACTATTGGACAGAGGGCGCAGGCGCGCTGTTTGCCTCCGCGCCCTACCATGCGCGAGCCGACGCGCTGGAACGGTTATTGGCCTATGTGGACTTCCGTAAGGCGCTGCTGACGGGGAAATTGGCCGACTTTACCTGCCTGGCGGGGACGATGGTGCAGGAGGTCTACGACACGCACCCGGCTATCCGAGAGGCTTGCAATCGGAGCATTAGTGGACACGCGGAAACGCTGGAGCCGGATATCGCCGAGGCGATGCGGAAACATGGGGTGACTGGCGAGTGGACGGCGCGGAGTCTGGCACTGCACATCCAGGCGGTGCTTCAGGGATCGTTCATTTTGGCCAAGGCCAAGGGGGGACCCGCGGTGGCTGCCGAGTGCGTCGATCACCTGCGGCGCTATATCGAGATGCTGTTTCAGCAAAACGGAAAGCCCGGCTTAGTTGGACCTGTGAGCGGCCAACTTTGTTGACGTCACAATTCAAAACATTCTGGAGAGGGAGAATCGCATGCGAAATACCGTAACGATCTTCGTTTTTGTATTTCTGGCCCTGCTAGTTCTGCCGGGAGGCATCCAGCCGGCGCGGGCGCTGGCGGATCCCTATCCGGCCATGGCTCCTCTGGACGAGTACCTGATGTCAAAGGATGCGGAGATCGC
>Ga0074044_10005485_pt1 | contig 10337 bp, 5 predicted proteins | sample BogForMeECP23OM1_FD_94443 | JGI IMG/M metagenome (GOLD analysis project Ga0074044, IMG submission 94443) | Bog forest soil microbial communities from Calvert Island, British Columbia, Canada - Bog Forest MetaG ECP23OM1 | ecosystem: Environmental > Terrestrial > Soil > Wetlands ...
GCGCGCAACAACGGCATGACCTACAGCACGCTTATGAACGGGCTGAAAAAGGCCGGCGTGACCATCGACCGCAAAATGCTGGCGGAGATGGCCGTGTCCGATGCCGCGGGGTTTACGCTGCTCACCGAGCAGGCCAAGGCCGTTCAGCCCAAGCCAACGCCGAAGCCCGCGAAGGCGTAGCGCCGGGCTTCCTGCATTCTTAGGGTCGAGTGGGCGTCAGGCTGTCCGCTCGGGCGAAATCCTCTTCGGCGAGCGGCCGCGTACCCTCGAGTTGCGCGTAGATCATGCCGCGCTGCTCGTAGAGCTCAGCGCGGTCGGGGAATCGAACAATCAGATCGGAGTAGGCGTCCACGGCGTCGTACCAGAGGCGATACTGCGTGAGCACCTGGGCGCGGTCGAGAGCCTGGTGATAAGCGTCTGCGGAGGATAGCTGCACGAACTGCTTCTCGACCTCTTTCCGCTCCGCGGGTGAGAGCACCAGGAATCCCACGCGATCGGACTGGACCGAGCCTAGTGCGCCAAGTGAGATGGCAACGCTCCAGAAGTACGTCTTTCCTGGCTCAAGGGGCGGGGCATCTGCAGGATAGCGGAAAGAGCTGCCCCGGACCTCTTTCTGGAAAACTTCCCTCCGCGCTTCGTCTTCGAGAAGGAAGAGCAGGTTGTCCGATTCTGTCGCGTTGCTCCAAGAGAAAACCGGCGTGAGGTCGTACACCCTGCCCAGATGCGGAGCGAGAGCGGCCGGCCGCGTCGCTGAACGCGTAGCACCCACGACCGTGGTCTGCTTGCCGGAGCCGAGAAGGTCGAAGCCAGAAAGGTCTGACACGACACGCTTCCTCGGCGTCTTTTTTCCGTTGTCAGTTTTCTTCGTGTCCGCCTTTGACGGCTGCGCAGGCTCCTGCGATGGAGGATTCGTGGTAGTTTGTGGGCCTGCACTGTCCGCCACCACGGCGTAGGACGATGCGGCGACCGTAATCGCGAGCGCTGTTGCCAGATGGAGGTTTGTCATGAAACAACTCCCGCGTCCAGAGGTTTCGTCGCCGTGAAGACCGGAATTTTGTCCTCGAAGCCGCGCACAAGTGTCTCACCGAGCGGTCGAGTATTGAAATGGCCCATTACCAGCGCGTGAGTTTCCGGGCTCAGCACAATAGGGGCCTTCAATTCCTTGGTCAGCGCCTCCAGACGCGACGCGAGGTTAACGCTCTCGCCGATCACCGAATATTCCAGCCGGTTCCGCGAGCCAACGTTGCCCGCCATAACTGTGCCGGTGTGCACCCCCACGCCGATCGCAAGCTGCGGATAGCTGCTATCGGTAGCGTGTTTATAGTTCAGATCAGCTATGCGATCCAGCATATCCAATGCACACTGCACCGCCCGACATGCTCCGACCCCGGGCTCAGCGGGAAGAGGCGCCCCGAACACCACCATAATCCCATCGCCAATGAACTTGTTCAGGAAGCCCCTGTTCGCGCGGATGACATCGTCCATCGCAGTCAGGTAATCGTTCAGCCAGGCGAGGACCTCGGCTGACGGCCTGCCCGCCGTAATCTTGGTGAAATTGCGGATATCGGAAAACAGGATCGTGGCCACCCGCTCCTGTCCGCTCAACACGATCTCGTCCCGGCGATCCCAGATTTCCGACGCCACTTCCGGCGAAACGTAGCGCTCGAACAGCGCCATCAACTGGCGACGCTCGACTTCCGATCGCGCTTTCAGCCTCCGTTCCTCCACAAACCGGTATCCCAACCCCGCGGGCAGCACCAATAGGACGCCCGCCTCTGTCGAAAGGAAGGGCATCCACACGCCGCGGGCAAACAGCGCCTGCGCGATCAACACGCCACACACCAATCCCGCCACCGCCCCCGCCAATCCCGTGGCAAACCGCCGGCGCACTACAACTAGCGCCACGAGCGCGGCTAACAGATAATTGAGCGCCCACAACTGCGCACGCCCGAGCGTCTGGATCGTTCGCTCGTGCAGCAGTGACGCGACCGCCGCGGCATAAACCTCGGTGCCGGAAAGCAGGCGGCGCCGCGCACGGGACTCGCCGAAATGGAACTGAGGCGTGAGGAAAGTGTCCTTTCCCTTCGTGCTGCTTTGGCCCACCAGCACGATCTTTCCTTTTACTGCCGCTGAGTCAAATCCAGCGGCCAGAAACCGCAGAACCGGCACGGTCCGCACTGGCTCTCTGCTCCATGCCCCGATCAGCGCAGTGTTGGGGGCCGCAGGCGAAACATGAATTTCCTTCTCCCCGAGGCGATAGCTTCCCGCGCGCCCACGCTCAAGCGGCTGGCCCAGATAGTTCACCGCCACCGCTACCGGAAACGACTCCGCGGTGTGCTGCGTCGTGCCCATCCACAAGAACATCCGGCGCAGAAAGCCATCGGAATCCAGCGGAAGATTGACGAAGCCGACGCTCAGCGCCGACTCGCGGAACACAGGCTGGGGCTCGACGCCAGGCAAATGCTCTTCGTCAAAGACGGTGGCCAGCACAACGTTTCCCGCGTCCCCCATCGCCCGCGCGAGCGCCGCATCCTCTTCCGTCCCGCGCCGTTCGTCGAGCAGCACATCGAGCCCGATGATCTCGGCACCCCCAGACGACGCTTTCTCCACCAGCGCCGCCAGCTTGTCGCGCGGAATGCGCGATACGCCCCACGCCGTCATTGCCGCATCATCAAAATCCACGTAGAACAGTTCCTCCGGCGGGGCAATCGTATGGGCGGACACCAAGAAGTCGTACGCCTCCAGTTCCACGCCTTCCAACAATCCTACTCGCGCGGCCGCGGCCACCAGCAGCGTGGCGAGCGCCGCCAAGGCAAGTCCGGCAACTGCTGAGTTTGCCTGGATTGACCCGAGACCTTTTCCAGCCAATGATCCTATTCTCCAATCACGATAAAAGGCGCCCAAAAGAACGGGCTCTTGCGGTCACCCGAGAACACAAGGTTTCGCGCTTCTGCCAGCGCGACACTCTTCTTCTTACCTTCCAGAAGCCCTCGATAGTATTGCTCCATCAAAATCGCCGTGGATTCATCTGAAACTTGCCAGAGGCTCACGGTCACGCTCGATGCGCCTGCCGCCAAGAAGGCGCGACCAAGGCTCATTACCCCTTCAGCTCGGCTAATTCGGCCACTTCCCGTATTGCAGGCCGACAGCACCACGGACTCTGATTTAATTCTCCAGCCGAGGATCTCAGACATCGCGAGAAACATGTGGCTCAGGGATACCCCGTCGTAAGACAGGACGAGTGCCGGCTCTTTGATATTTGTGTCGACGGGAAGAATGCCGTGGGTGGCGAAATGCAAAAATCTGAATTTCGAAAGATCGGTGTCGACCAGTTCAGTCTTTGTAGCGTCGGCCCCGATTCGCACCTCGACTCTCTCTTTCGTTTTCTCCAGCAGGCCGGCAATATTCCGAACCTCAGCTGCGGTCCCACGGAGGCGCCCAAATAAGAAGCCCCTTGTCGTGAGGCTACCTGGATCTTCAGTTGAGGGTGTGGAGTTTTCCGCGCCACCGCGATTCAGTTCTGACTGTTTAGCCGTGCCAGCAGAGATCGCTTTTGCCGCTATGAATCTGTCATCCTCAGGAGAAGTGATTGGATCAGCAAGCCCAAGAAACGCTTTCTGCCATTGGGCGGGGTGGCGCGCCGTTCTCGACAGCCGGAAAGACGCTGCCGAGGGATAATAGGTCGTGGCCTTGTTCAGAAAAACGAACTCCTGCCTTGATGCTGTTGGAGAATACAATTCAAATGGAAGCGCAAACAGAAGATCATCCGGGATGAATATGATTTCCTGACACTGGGAAAGCATCGTGCCCATGTTGCCCGGGAAAAGAGCTGCATAGACCTCTTCGGCGACCTTCCAATCAATCGACCCCGGCTGAACTGAATTCAATGCATCTCGCAAGCGAGACACTCGATCCGTCAGCCAGGTACGGGTCTGCGGAACCTTATAAAATGAGACTAACTCGTTTTCGGAGCCGTTGTGGTTCTGAACGATCCAAATGAAAGTGGATTCATCGGTGACCTTGAACTCAACAAGCGTCTCGCCGCCTCTCAGCGGCAGCATGGGAATCTGTATTGCCTCCGGGTATGCAACCGCCGCATACTGAGCCGCTGTTTGCCTCAACTCCTTGAGAAAATCGGCTATTTTCTTCTCCGAGTCAGCAAGGTCGGTCTCCAACTTGCCCCGCTGAGTCCTGTCGAATGGCTTTCCGGTCAACAACGGGGCGCTTAATTTGAACAAAATTTGATCCCGCTTCGAGTGCAGCGATCTTTCTTCTTCCTGCGCGCTTACCGGTAGGGAATGGCGCATCAACTCGATGAAAGTACGCCCCCAAGATTCCGCAAACTGCCTTGCCTTGTTAGCCTCCGCATACTCCAACGCTTCAGAGGCGAGCTTGGGCTTCTCGCGGCCACTTTCCTCGCTCATGCGATAAAGCAAACTCACTAACTCATCGTAAATATACCCGTAGTTCTCAGAGGCCGACTTCTGTTCCTTGGCGCCCAGCCTGCCTTTCACTCCCTCGATCAGCGCGATTAGTTTCTTGTAATTAACTAGTGCCTCATTTAAATTACGTTCCGAGACCAACTGGCGCGCTTCACCATAAAGATAGCGACCGTGCAGATAGAGGTCCTGAGACCGCAGTGCCAAAGGCCCTGCCTGGTCCAACTCTGACCTGGCAGCCTTAACGTTTCCCCCGAGCCTGTTGGCTTCGGATAGGCCCAACAGCCCGTGTGCTTCGCATTCAAAATCGTTGTCCTTCTTGCATGCGCTCATGCCTTCTTTGGCCGCGGTGACCGCCTGGTCGTACTTCCCAGTTTGAATGTAAATCTCCACCAAATCGAACTGAAGTCGCTGGCCGTAGCCCAGGTTTTTTGCCTTTTCATAGAATTCCAAAGCCTTGTCGAAGTCCCTCAGGGATGACTCCCGTGCGCTGTAGATCTCCATCAGTTGGGCCCAGCTGTCAGACTCGCCTTCGCGATTTCCAATACTCTGGAATAGCTCCAAAGCAGTCCGTGTCTCGTTTAGCGCCTCGTCCCAGCTTCCTAGCGTCCCGTCCAGACCGGCTATTGAGAGGTGGGCATAGGCACAGTGCTCGATATCTCCCGCTTGCTTCGTCATTTCCGCGGCTTCATGAAACGTGGCAAGGGCTTCTTCAAATTCGCCCTGTTGCCGATAAAACTCGCCCAGTGCGAGTCTCACGAAATATTGGTTAAGGGCTGGAGCCAGTGCTACAACACTCTTCGCTTCAAGAAGACTCGCCAAGCTCTCGTCACTCTCGCCCAATTCTGAATAGTCTCTTCCGAGGTCTTGAAGGCTGAGTGTCTCCAAGGCGGGGTTCTTCAGCTCGTGGTAGGCGTCGGCTGCTCTCTTGTGGAAGTCGCGGGCCCTGGCAAAGTCATTTTGCGACTGATAGGCGTTTGCAGTATCCAGCAGAGCATGCGCCATTACGTCCTTGCTCCCGGACTTTTGAGCTAGGTTGAAGGCCTTGTTGAAGCGCTCGCACGCAGTCTCGTACTGCTTGCGCTTGAGATAGTATTCCCCCAGGCCCAAAAGCACGGCAGCCTCTTGAGCTTGATCGTTCAGTTCGTGGTAAATCCGTTGCCCAGACGTGAAGTAGTTGAATTGCAGCTCGTATGCCCTTGGAGAAATATCCGAACCCAAGGCCCCAGCCACTCTTACGTATGCACTAGCTATCGCCTTTTTGTCTCCCTTCGGGCTCAATTTCGCAATTGCAGAATCAAGTTGTGCGTCCGCTTCGTCGTAGAGTTTGCCGCTTGCGAGCGCCAAGGCAAGTTCAACGCGCAATTCTGGGTTCTCCGGCACGAGGGCGATTACCCGATCGATGGATTTTCTCGCCGCCGCGAAGTCTCCCACCCGGAACTGAACCTCCACATTTGCGGCCTGCGCAATCACAATGTTGGACTTATCTTTCGTTTGTTCCGCCAGCTCCAGGCATTCAGTGATTGTCTGCTTGGCAAGGCCAATCTTAAATTGCCGTGAATATGAGATTGCAAGGTTACATGCGCTTGCGACGCGAAATGGCGCTGACTCAAGCCCTGCACTCTTTGCCACCGCCTCCGACTCAAGCGCATACCGCTCCGCGAGGGCTGGGTCCCCGGAGGTTGCAACGTAGAAGTGTGAAAGTGCGTCGAGCATGGCAATCTTTTCTGCGCCAAGCAGCTGACCAACGTCGTTGAGAATTTCAGCGAGCGCCCTGGCTCCCTCGGAGCTCTGAACCATCCGCGCAGGAATTGTAACGACCCTATCCCAGTTGGATCTGTCATCCTCGGGCTTGGATGGTCTCCCCTCGCGAGCGAGTACGATTACGGAGTAGGTCAAGGACTCCGCCAATCGACCATTCTTCTCTGCATCCAACGCAATTTCTCGGACTTTGAGCTCACGCAATCTCTGGTCGAGATAGCGAAGAACTCGATCCTTCTCCTTTTCGTCGTTGAGCTGACGGGCGACCAGGAATGCGTTCTCGGTTGCGATCAATTCTTTCGTCGGGATCTTTAGACCCCTATAGACATCGCTCAGGCGGATATAAGCCTCGAGAACCCTGTGATTGTCGATTTCGGAATCGAATGGCCCTGGCCGCACAAGAGCTTGGGCTCTTTCCAGCGCATCGCGAGCATGCGCTAGATCCCCACCCGGCTGATAGACCTCCGCCAGTACCAGGTAGGCCGTAAATTCGAGATTTCGTAGCCCCTTACGTTCCGCATAGGAGGCAACTTCTTGTCCAAGGGGGAGAGTTTCCTTTCCACGGCCAAGCTGCAAAAGCAGGAGTGAGCGAGCGACCTCAATTTGCATCAGCGAGCTCTGGTTACCGATGCTACGGAGACGGTCCTCTGCGATCTTGTAGTAGTTGAGAGCGTCGTCAGTCTTCTTGAGTTGATTGCTCAAAGCGGCGACCTTTTGAGCTGCCTCCGCTTCGCCAACGAGGATGTTATATTTGCGGGTGTAGGTGTACGCTTCCTTCCACACCTCGATTTCCTTTTCCTTCTGACCAGATGCTTCAAGCACGTTGCTGAGGCCTTCGAGCAAGAGAAGGTGAAAGAGCGGAAGTTCGAGCGCGGATTTCAGGCAGGCTTGTTCCTTAGGCTCCCTTGCGAATGCCTCCACGTCGCCGCCCCTTAATAGTCCGAGTTCACCGATGGCTTCATCAACCCTGCCTTGCTTGACCAAGCCAAAGGTATAGGCATTCTCTGCGGATAAGAAGCTGTAGGGGTCATTTGCAGAAATCGCTTTGTACTTGGCTTGCGCCAGCGAATCAACCGCCTCTTCTACTTTTCCCTCTAGACCCAAATAGTATCCGCGGTAGACGCTATGCAGCGCTTCGAGCGGAATGCCATTCAGCCTGTCGATTCTCAGCGCCTCATCAATCGCCTCTGCTGCCTCATCCACCTTTCCGAGGTAAAGCTTGGTTCTGCCTAGCTCACCGAGCGCGCGAGCCTTCTCGTAGTAGCTCCCGCTTTTTTCCGAGAGGCTTAACGCCCTCGCAATGAGCTCCATGGATTCCGCCGTGCTTCCTTTCAACTGGGGTTGCGCCGCCAGCGAGATCAGAATGTCAGACTCCAGCACTTGGTTTTGTGCATCGCCGGCGTCCTGCAGAGCTCTCTGAAATGTTGTGAACGCGAGTTCCAGTTCGCCTCGGCCTATGTAGGCGGAGGCGAGCATCGCCTCAGCCAATGCTCGGTCTCCAGTCAAGCGACGATCCTCGCCGATCTTTACGGCCTTCCGGATTCGTTCGAGCCGCTCGTCAAGCGTGAGCTGGCCGCATGTCGTTCGGGCCTCATCGAGCAGTTGCCGGATCTCCGGATCTGAGGCCTCAAATTCGACAGGCCTTCCTGGGTTTGGGCCTGAGGAGGACTGCGCCAACGCGGTGCACGCAGCACTCAGACAAGCAGCGAAGAAGCAGATCGTCCTGGAGAACCGTCTGGAGATTTGGTAAGCCTTTCGCATGAAGCCGTAGCCTCGAACCCCGCTAACGCCCGACGCGCACAACCCCGCCCCAATAATACGGCAGGTCGTGAGCGCTGTGCTTCTTGACCCGCTCGCGCTCCTCAGACCGCGTAACTCCCCAGCGAGCTCTACCCCGGTTCACGACCCAGCCAGCGCCAAACCGGCTCCCTCGGCGAGCATGTCGTTTAAGCGTTGCATCTCTTCGTTGTCAGCGTGCATATGCGCTCGGCAGAATGCTACCTTCAAAAGACTGGCCCTACGGCGCTCCGAAAGCGCGCCCCACAATACTATCCCCATTGCGTTCTCTATTTGCCTGCCGTTTAGTACTTGAATATCTACCGATTCCGTGATAGCGTACTGCCGGGAGCTGTCAGCGATGCCCACCAGAGCCATCCGAACGCGCAGGAATGCGACTTCCCTCAACTCATTTGGAATCTGCACTTACGCGGCACCCCTCGCGCGACGTCCCTACAAGCTGCTCAGAATCAACCGTATACGGGGCCTGTTCTTAGGCGTGAGCCTGCTCTGTAAATATCTTGTTTTCAATCGTTTGTGCAAGTACCTTGCCGATAAGTCTAGTGCTGTCTATGGTTTGGGCAATTAAGGGGGGAGGGGGGGTAGGAAAGCTGACGCCAGGTGAGCCGTTCGTCCCACCAGCCAGCCCGCACTTCGTGTAATCTCTCAGGTTTCGACAGGACCAGGCACCCGAGTCGCCCTATGGACCAGAAAATACCTATCGAGAGACGGACGCTCGCCGAGCTCGGCGCGACCGCGCCCGAAGCAATAATCCGCCTCTTTGCCCAACTGCGAACCCAGTTCGACACCGAATACGCTGATATGTCGCGAGTAACCGCAGACGATCGGAGCGCGTCGGACGCAATCGGCCTCTCGTGGCTCGGTCGCAAATCCGGGGTGATTACCGCCATCGGCGACAACTGGCTGAAGCCAGCCGCCCCGGAACAGAAGCGCATCGTCGGCAAGGCGCTGAATGAGCTGAAAGCGCACGTCGAGCGGACGCTGGAAGAGTTGCGCACCAAGGCAGAGGCTGGCGCGGAAATGGGCGCCGGCGCCGACCGCCTGGACCTCTCACTCCCTGGCGTGCGGCATCCACTCGGCACGCGGCACCCGCTGCGGCAGACGGTCGAGGAGCTGGAGCGCATCTTCCATTCCATCGGCTTTTCCGTGGTGGAAGGGCCGGAGATCGAGACGCCCTACTACAACTTCGAAGCGCTGAACATTCCGGAGCATCACCCGGCGCGCGACACGATGGACACGTTCTACCTGTCGCTCCCCGCCACGGCGGGCAAGCCCAAAGGCGCGCCCGAGCTGCTGCTGCGCACGCATACCTCGCCCATGCAGATCCACACCATGGAGCGGCAGCAGCCGCCGGTGCGGATCATCGTGCCCGGGCGCTGCTATCGCCGCGACAATCCGGATTCGACGCACTCGTTCGCGTTCCACCAGATCGAAGGGCTGGCCGTGGATACGGACATCACCTTCTGCGAGTTCAAGGGCACGGTGGAATATTTTGTCCGCGAATTCCTGGGCCCCAAGACGCGCACGCGCCTGCGGCCCAGCTATTTCCCCTTTACCGAGCCTTCCGCGGAGGTGGACGCGAGCTGCTTTGCCTGCGACGGCCGCGGCTGCCGCATCTGCAAGCACGCGGGATGGATTGAGCTGTTCGGCGCGGGGATGGTGGACCCGGCCGTCTACGGCTTTGTGAATTACGACGCCAAACGGCTTTCCGGTTTTGCCTTCGGCATGGGCGTCGAGCGCATGGCCATGATGCGCTACGCCATCAACGACATTCAGCTTTTCTATCAGAACGACGTGAGGTTCCTGAGGCAGTTTGAGTAGCGATATTAAAAAATGCTGTTGAGAAATTGACCAGGCATTTGCGTCCATGAAGATTCTCTACAACTGGCTGAAGGAATTCGTGGCCATCCCGCTCGAGCCGCAGGAGCTCGCCGCGCGGCTGTCGTTGGCGGGCGTGGCGATTGACGCCATCCAGGATTCGCCGGCCGGCCCGGTGCTCGACGCGGAAATCACCACCAACCGGCCCGACTTGCTGGGCCACCTGGGGGTGGCGCGGGAGGCGGCGGCCATCCTGCGCGCGCCGTTCCAAATGCCGGAGCCGCACCCGGCGGAATCCGGCGAGCGCGCCGATGCGGCCGCGCGTGTGGAAATCACCTGTCCGGACCTGTGCGGGCGCTACACAGCACGGGTGCTGCGCGGCGTGCGCGTGGGGCCGTCGCCGGACTGGCTGCGCGAGCGGCTGGAGGCGCTGGGCCAGACGGCCATCAACAACGTGGTGGACGCCACGAACTGCATAATGTTCGAGTTGGGCCACGCGCTGCACGCCTTCGACCTGGACAC
>Ga0074044_10005486_pt1 | contig 10334 bp, 11 predicted proteins | sample BogForMeECP23OM1_FD_94443 | JGI IMG/M metagenome (GOLD analysis project Ga0074044, IMG submission 94443) | Bog forest soil microbial communities from Calvert Island, British Columbia, Canada - Bog Forest MetaG ECP23OM1 | ecosystem: Environmental > Terrestrial > Soil > Wetlands ...
ATCGCCGGTCCGATGCTCAGCTTGTCGTCCGCGCTATTCCTGCTACGGGTTTCCACCTTCGTAACTGTCGGCGTGACCGGCGACGATGGCGGCGCAAATGCCTCCTCGACGAGGCGCGCGTAGTCCATCGTCGCGGCATTGAAAATAAATCTGGTCCGCTGCTTCCGAGCTCAAGAACGAGATCGGAGAAAACCCTTGGGCTCGAAGATCGAGCACGAGCATCTGAGGTTCGAAATGCGTCTGCCAGGGTTCTCCCAAGGCGTTGGCCATATTCGCCAGGGCGAGACGACTTTCGGCATCACCCCCGGAGTTCGGGGAATCCGGCGTGGAGAAAGTAAAAACAATTTCGCTGCGCGCGGGGAAGGCGGCAACCAGTTGGAAGATGGCGCGCGCAGCTTCCCGGCTCAGGTAAACCAACACGCCCAGGCAGGAAAAGAAAGCGGGCTCGGAGAAATTGAGCGTGCTGGTTTGCAGTCCTTCGCGCAACGAGACTGATTCGAAGTCGATGGCTACGAATTCCAGATTCGCAGGAATGGGAATACTGGCCGACTGCAGTCTTTGGCGCTTGTCCTCCTGCGTGGCTCGGTGATCGACCTCGTAAATACGCAAACTGCGCGCCCAGTCGGGTTGGCGATAGGCAAAGGTATCGAAACCCGCGCCCAGGATCACACACTGACGCACGCCCCGTTGTACTGCCTGGGCCATGCGCTCTTCCGCATAGCGGCTTCGTAGAACAACGTGGGAGCGTAATCCTTTGATCAGCGGTTCGTCGGTGCGCGCAGGGTTCGATCGAATTTGCTGGAGTACGTCCGCATCCAGCAGGTGCACGGCGACCGGGTCGTGGAGAATTTTGGGCTCGCCGTCCAGAAGTTGGTGCGCGGCTCGAAGCGCGGCGACGCCAAGAGCCGTACGGCTCGAGTTACGTTCTGGCATGGCGTCGGCCATGACTTGAGTTTATAAGACTTGAGTTTGCGGGCTGGCAACGCACGGCACTACTGCCGGACACTCTTAGCTTTATGCGGCCACGCTCTGCTTCATACTTCCACCAGTTCCGGTTCCTGGCGTCTGTTCCACAGCGGAGCAAGAATACTCGATTTCAGAATTTCGGACTCGGCTCTCACCCAGTCTTCCAAATCTTTTCCTTCGACCTGTCCGCCCTCGTCGTAAAGCTGTTGCGCACGCATCCGTATCTTTCTTTCCAGCAGTTCCACCATCAGTTTCCGCCGTTCGCGAGTTCTGGTTACGCTATCCACTACTTACACCCCACAATTTATTTGTCTACAAGTATTGTAAATGGCGAAGTGTTAAAGGGGCGTGAAGATGGTGGTTACCAAAGGGTTGTCCGATTGGCCGTGCAGCCCCTGAAGGGATGTCTGAGCTCAAGGGCTTCGGCATCGCTAAAGCGATGCCCCGATACGATGCCGGACTCTCCCCGTATCTTGTTACTGCGCGGCTTGTGAGTGGCCGTGCGCTTAGGGCGCTGCTTCCACCACCAGCACTACGAATGTATCCGGCTCGATTTTTCTGTCCTCGCGAGTTCCCGCCACATTCGCGGTTACGGTGAAAAGCCGATGCCCTTTCGTATCGACTGCCATGGTGCGCGCTCCCTTCTGCGTCGTCACCGTCTGCGCCACGGTGAACTTGTCGCCGCTCTCTTCCCGAATCACTGTGATCGTGCCGTCTCCCGCCGACGCAAACGCCAAGCCGCGATCGGCGTCGAACGCGGTCGCATCGCATCCGTCTCCGATGGCAGGGGTCGCCACTACTTTGCCGCTGTCGGCATCCACGATCGCCATCTTCTTATTTCCGCCGCAGCCGACAAACAGGCGCCGGTTTTTCCGGTCGATCGCGAGCCCAGTCGGCTCTTCACAATCGGCGAGTTTCCACCGCGACTTCACCGTCAGCTTCTGTGGATCAAACGCCACCAGTTCCGAAGTGTCTTCGATGTTTACGAACACTGTGCCCTTTTCGTCGGTTGCGGCGAATTCCGGCTTCCCGCCCAACTCGACCTTGCCCACAACTTCGCCTTTGGACGCATCGATGGCCGTTGCGTTCCTGTCCTGGCCTTTTCCGTTGAACGTAAATACGCGCTTGGAAAATGGGTCATACAGAATCGCGTCGGGACCGCTGCCCACTTTAATCTTTTTTTCCACCGCCAGCGACTTCAGATCGAATACGCTCACCGTATCTTCGCGGCCATTGCTGGTAAATCCGCGGCCGATTTCGTGATCCAGCGCGATTCCGTGCACGCCCGTCGTGTCCGGAATCTCGCCCACCTGCTTGCCCGACTCGGTGTCAATGACCATCACCCGAGTGGCTCGCGCAATGAACAAGCGATGTCCAGCGCTGTCCGCGGCCAGATAATCCCATCCGCCATCGCCGTCCAGTTTCCAAGTCTTCACGACTTTGTAGTCCCCACCGGACGCCACCGCTACTAACACCCACATGGTCCCCAGCAAAGTCAAAGAGGCTCGCATCGCTGTTCGTCTTTTCATGTCCGTCACCTTATCGTAATCCCGCGCCGGAAGCCAATTCTGCCTGTTCCGTGCGCTCTCCACAATTGTGCAAATAATTGCCCCTGGCCCCCGCCAATCCCCGCCAAACCCGCCATTTCGCCCCGGCAAAGTTTGGTACCGGGCTTGCTCTTATTCTCCCGGGAAGAGCTTGTATCCGCCGCTTCGTCCGGCGGGTGATTCCTTGTTTTCTCTGTAATCGGGAGACCCTACGATGAAAAAGACTCTATTTGTGCTCTGTTTACTTTCCACCACCGCGGCCTTTGCGCAATACGCCGGATCCCGCACCAGTACTGACCCGTCGCCCGTTTATTCGCCGAATCATCCCGCGCAGGCCGCTTATGCGGCCATGTCTCAAGAGCGGAACGTCCTCGGTTCGGGGACTTACACCTCCGGCCAGGGCGAAAGACCGTTTTCGGATTTCCCGCAGCCGGAGCCCATTCCTCTGGGCACCTCTGCCCGCGAACTGAAGAAGCAGCACGCCGAAGTGAAGAAATCCCGCGTGGTCTATGTAAACCAGTAGGGCGTGGCCGAATCCCTCGATGATCTTCTAGCGAACCGTCGCCACGCTCTTTACTGCTAGCTCCAGCACCAGAATCCGTCCATCGGAGTGAAATTCCCGCCTGTTGCTGTTTTTGCCTCGGTCAGGGGATGCGTCGGAACCACATGCCCTCGCGCCGACACCAGTCCGGTGCCGGAGAGCGTCTGGTTCACAAACTCCCGCTCGCCATCAATCGCCGGATCGATTTTATGCGTCACGCCGTTGTTCCGCTGATCGCGTTCGAACCCGATGTCGTGTGTCGCCGCCACGCACCATAGTGGCCGTCCCTCCACCTGGTACGGCGACTTCCAGACGCGCAAATGATTGCGCGACATAATCACTCGCACCGGTTCGGCATGCGCGAACCCGTAATCCTGCGGACGATCAAATAAATACAGCGCGCTCATCGGCATCGTCAGATAGTCCTTGTTCTCGAGCGTGGCCATCAGGCCCGACAGCACCGTGCTCTCCACCGATTTATCTACCTTTACCCACTGAGCAGTAGTGAACGCTTTCACCATTTCCTCTTCCGTGCCGATGATCAGGACATTCACCATATCCCCCGGGCTGTGGTTCTGATCCGCGACTCGCCGCGGGACCGAATCCAGAAGCTTCGGTGTAATCGCCGGTAGCGCCGTTTCCGGCGGGCCGCCCACCGTCGTCGCGGCGGCCGTGTTCAACCCCTCGTGCAACACCTCGATTTTCACCTGGAAGCTTCCGGTTGCTCCCTCCGCATCTCGAATGCTCTGGTTGAGTCCGAGAAACAGCCGTCCCGCCACCGGAGCCGTATACGTGGCGCTCACTCCCACTTCAAACGCCTCCGCGGCAGCTCCCGATCCCAGTCGTCCGATCAACTCCCCGTGTCCGCCGTTCGGCACCGCATAATCATGAATTACATCCTTAATGCTCCGCGCGATTCCTGCCGGGCCAAATTGATTTCCCTTGGCATAAGTGACCGTTCCCTCAGCCGTGATCTGCACTTTTTCGCCGCCGCGCAGGTCGAGGCCGGTATCCTTCCATTGCTTCGACCCGTCTACTTCGAGGCTGTACGACTCTTTGTAGGAGGAAACCCTGCTCCCCTGCGCCCTAGCTGCCGTCGCCGCCGAATCCGGCGTCTGCTGCCACCATGAATCGGCCAAGGTCAAGCGCACCATCACCCCCTCGAAAACTAGCATGACGATTGTCGCCAGCACTGTCCGCGCCGATGTTTTCAAACAAACTCCAGCGCTCATCGATAATTGCCCTCCAATCAACTTAAGGAAAAGTGAAGCCACAAAATGTTACCCTATGAGAAATTCAAATGACCATCCTGGAATTCACCGGTGTCGTCGCGATCGTTGCCTTCGTCGCCGGACTTCTCGGATCGCTCACTGGCCTGGGTGGTGGCGTCGTCCTGGTGCCCCTGCTCACCATTTTCTTCCACGTGGATATCCGCTACGCCATCGGGGCGTCACTGGTCTCCGTGATCGCGACTTCCTCGGGCGCCGCCGCCGCGTATGTGAAAGAAGGATTCTCTAACATTCGCATCGGCATGTTCCTGGAAATCGCGACCACAATCGGCGCGTTACTCGGAGCCTTCCTGGCCACGCGGATCCCGACCAGCGCCCTGGCAGTCATCTTCGGAGCCATGCTGCTCTACTCGGCGTTTCTTTCCCGCAAGCCGCGCACCGAGGCGCAGCGCAACCTACCTCCCGATCCTCTGGCCACGCGTTTGCGATTGAATGGAAGTTTCCCCGATCTCGGAGGCCCGCGCAGTTATAACGTCCAGCATGTTCCCACCGGATTTGGTCTCATGTTCGGCGCTGGCGCGCTCTCCGGGTTGCTTGGCATTGGATCCGGCGCGGTCAAAGTGCTGGCCATGGACCAGGCGATGCGGATCCCGTTCAAGGTTTCCACTACCACCAGCAACTTCATGATCGGCGTGACTGCCGCTGCCAGCGCCGGCGTTTACCTCAGCCGCGGATATGTCGATCCCGGCCTTGCTATGCCCGTCATGTTAGGGGTGCTGGGCGGCTCTTTACTGGGGAGCCGCATCCTGGTCAAAGCCGAAACCAAGTCTCTCCGTCTCGTCTTTAGCGTCGTGATTCTGGTTCTAGGCTTGCAAATGCTCTACAACGGATTCTGGGGGAAAATCTGATGCCTGCCGCCCAAGCGCCCGCGCGCCAATCGCATCCGTTCAAACCCCAACCGTGGAGAGACCGCCGCATCGAGATCATCCTCGGCAACCTGCTCCGCACCGGAGTACTGATCTCGGCGGCTGTCGTGCTCTCGGGGGCGTGTGTCTACCTCTCCCGCCACGCGCATGAGCCCGCCGATTACCGCGTGTTTCGCGGCGAGCCCTCCGAATACCGCACCATCCGCGGAGTCATACAAATCGTCATGAATGGCCGCGGCCGCGGCTTGATCCAACTCGGGTTGCTCCTCCTGATCGCCACGCCCATCGCCCGCGTAGCCTTCTCCGTCGCGGGATTCGCCATCGAACGCGATCGCCTGTACGTCGCCTTCACCCTGATCGTGCTCACCATCCTCCTCTATAGCCTGCTCGGCTCCGGCATCGGCCTGTAGTGATGAGTTGCTAGCGCGGCCACAGCCAGCCGAAGGTGCCAGCGGTCAGCAAACCGTAGACGAGGCCGTCAATCACTTCCTTGATGGTGACCGACCATTTCTGACCCTTCCAAATGCCGTTGCTCAGGTTTCCCAGACCGTAGGCGAGGAATGCTGCGGTTCCGACGACGCGAAAGACCACCAGATAGTTTGCGCCAGACGCTACCGTGTGGGCAGTGAGATAGGCGACGAAGAATCCGATCACGAGGCAAAAGACAAACCACTGGATCAGGAACTTCGGCATAGCGGGCGGGCCGCTGGGGAGGATGGTCATGAACCCGACCGGTCCCTGCTTTTGCTTTTCGAGTATGGCGGGCGAGTTCATGTCTTTGTGGGTGCAGTAGGGGAACACGTAGAGACCCCGCTTGAGGGCGGCGGTGCGCAGCACGGCGAGAACCTTATCCTCGTCGGGAAGCTGGCTGTAGTCGCCCTTATGATAGGGCAGCAGCATGTGCATGACGGAGCTGGCCACGAAGACGATGACTGCCGACAACAGGATCGGGAGCCAAAGAGCAGCGAGAGGAACCATGTGCAGCCTCCTTAAGGGCGTGCAAAAACGAGTGCTCGAATTTTCCACGCGAGCCTACGACAGGCGGGAGGGCGTGGTCAAGGGGGCCCTTGTCGTAGGGTTGTTAGATCAGAATACGTACTGTTTGGCTATGCGGCAAAGCTGCGCCGCACTTTTTTCCAAACCAAACGGGCCGGCATGAACAGGATTGCGCCCCATAACAGCAGGCTGGGTCCGTTTGAAAGCAGGAACAAGGCTAGGTCCATGACTCCGTCCACCATGCTGCGATATCCGTCAATAGCAGCGTTGCTGAGACGGGTCGAGGTCGAAGGCGGCACGACCTGAAGCTGAGCTTTGTAGTCTTCGCTGATCGTGGCGTTCAAGGTAGCGAAGCTCACCTGGTTCGACATAGTTTTTCTTTCCGCTTCCATCTGCTCGATTTCGCCGCGGACACGGTCGAGTTCCTGTTCTACTGCGAGGACGTCGGACAGCTTGCCAGTGCGATCGCGCAGCAGGTCCGTCAGCCGCTGTTCGGTGTTGCGGGCATTGGTGAGCCGTGCCTGAAGGTCGACATACTGTGAAGTAACGTCCTGCCCGCTTTGCGACTCGGATTCGACTCGGCCAAGCATCTTGATCTCGGTCAGCGTGGCGTCAAGTTGATCGGCGGGAACGCGCAACGTCGCGGACAGAGTACGTCCGCTGCCCGTGCTGCCTCCAGCTTTCAGTTCGCCGACATAACCGCGATGCCGCTTGAGGATTGCTTCGAGGTTCGCGCGCGCTTTGTCGAACTCCTTGGTGATCAGGCTGAGATCCGCCGTTCGGATGATCATGGGACCGTTCGTAATCTGCTCTTGTTGCGCAGCAGGTTGTTTCGGTTGCGCGACACCCGGCGATAACTGCACAAGCTGTTCGAAATTCCTGCCATTCACCGGTACAGACGAAGGTGGAGTTGGAACTAGCGCAACTTGCATCTTTTCAAGAACAACATCGGTCGCGGCGCGACGGTGTAGCGTCGGCGCGCCGATTGTCAGCAAAAGAATTGCCGCAACTGCCCCGATCCACGCAACCGCCGGCCAACGCTGGCACAAGATTTCTCTCGAGCTTCGCCGTTGCGCAGGGGAAACATTGCGTGGTGCCGGCCGATTTTCCGCCAGCGCGGTTGCGATTGCTGGCGGGGTGGCTGACTTGGGCGGCTCAACTTGCCAAGTCTTAAGACTCTGAGAAACACTGCGCAGGTCGGCAACCACACGCTGGCATTCCGCGCACTCGCCCAAGTGGGCTGCCGTAGCGGTTGCTTGATCGGCCATGAGTTCGCCATCGAGGTAGGCCATGAGTTCTTCGGGTTCGATCGGATGGATGAGATTGTTCATATGGCCTCGCCTTCTGCCTGCGCCAGTCCTGCGTTCTCTCTTGCCTCGCTAGCGGCCGTTTCAGTAGTCTTTCGTTCCGGCTCCAGATGCTCTTTCAGCGCCATGCGAGCGCGAAACAGGCGCGAACGCACGGTATTCACAGGAAGACTTTGGAGGCACGCGATCTCCGCATAACTCAGTTGCTCATACTCACGCAGCATCAGGATCTCGCGTTCGGATTCGTCCAATTTCTCCATTGCCTGACGGATCCACAGAACGGAATCCGGCGCCTCTCGTGTCGCCGGCTCCGGAGCGTCTTGCCCTGGCGGCGAGTCTTTCGCGCGCTTGCGCCGCTCCGCCGCCAGCAGGTTCATCGCAATGCCGTAGAGATAAGTGCGGAACAGGGCTCTCGGCTCGTATTGAGCGGATGCCCGAATGACTGCTACGAAAGTTTCCTGCGTCAAATCCTCGGCGCGCTGGTCGCCATTGAGCCTCCGCCGAAAAAAGCCGTAAAGCGCGCCTCGGTAGCGCGCAAATAGCTGCTCAAATGCCGGGTGCGAGCCACCCTGGAACTCGAGCATCAAGGCTTCGTCGCTGATCAATCTGATTTCAGCCACGTTGGCAGCCACATTCCTCTCGACCCACGGCCTCTGAAGTCTCTTTCATAAGCTGTAATGTCGCAAGTCAAAGGAAAGTTCCTGGACTTAGGCAAATATTTCAGGAAATCCTAACTCTAGGTCAGAATGGAGTCGTCCAGCCGTTTGCGCTTGAAGTCGGCGACGTGCTGCACGAAGGCCATGATCAGCGGATGCGGGTGGCCCTCGCGGGACGAAAGTTGCGGTTGGAACAAGGTCGCGACGTAAAACAAGTGCGCGGGAGATTCGATGGCGCGGCATTCTTCCTTGGAGCCGCGGGCTACGACCGGAAAGCCGGCTTCCATGGCCATCCATTCGAACTCGGGATTCATCTCGTAGTTGCAGAAGAACTCTTCCTCGATCGTTTCCTTTCCATAAAACGCCGCGAGATAGGATCCGGGACGGAGGCGGATCTTGCTGACCTTTCCGGAAAGCTTGGGTGCATTCTTGTCGCGGTTGGGAACGGCGCAGGCTACCGGATAAATGACAATGTTCTTGGCGTTCGGGTCCTCTTCGGCGGTGGTGGCGTCGGCGATGCCGAGCACGTTGCGGGCGCACTCGATGAGCGCGTACTGGAAACCGGCGCAGGTACCGATAAAGGGGCGATCGTGGATGCGGGCGAACTCGATCCCTTTGAGCATGCCGTCGAAACTCTTGAAGGGGCTGCCCGCCGAAGCCCACAGACCGTCGAAGGAGTCGAGCGTTGTGGCGGCATCGGGCTCGAGCAGCGAGGGCGTGGGAAGCCAGGCCGATTCCACTGTGAGTTGGAGCTTCTTCGCCGCGTGCTGGAGCGAATCGTTGGTCGCGTGATGGGAACGGAATTCGGGATTGAAGTCACCGAGAATTCCGATCCGGACGGGTTCACTCACATGAGACATTCTAAATTAGCGGTTCGCGCTTGGCATTGAGCAATTAGCTACGGGCTGCACGGACGCCATTCCCTTTTAAGTGGGATGGCGGTTTCACTTTTGAATTACAGCAACTCCATCTGTACCAACAACATGTAGAGGCCGAGCAGCGTGATGGCGGCGCCTCCCCAGACCATGGCGCCGGATTTCCATCCCAGGGCGCTGACGAATTCCTTCTGGCTGCGGAAGGAGATCACAAACGTAGGATCATTACACCCTTTCATCAACACGACGGGCGGGGTGAGATTGAAGCCGGATGGCTGGGGCTGGTCGTTCCCGTTCTGGCGCGGACGGTCTTCGTTCGGACGTTCTTCGTTCAGACGATCTTTGCCGGTGGCAAAGACTGGTGCGGGTGGGGCGTTCTCTTCCACGGCGACGTTTTGGTACGGGACTCCGGCGGCGGACCATGCCTCTGGCTTGGTGATGCCGGCGCGAGTGAGCGCGGCTGCGATTTTCGCCTGCTGGCTCATTTCCTGAGTGGTGGAAGGAGCTGCGCCACTGTGAAGTTTGATGACTTGGGGGGCGGGTAGCTGCTCCGAAAAGCGGTCATTGCGCGAGTCTCTCATCGGCATGTCCATTCGCGCGTCCACTTGTACCTCGCGCGGCAAGAACGGCCGCACCTCAACGCCCGGATTTTCCGTGAGAGTTCCGGCGATGAAGAGCGCGTCTTCGGGCTTGATCAAGCGCTCCTCGATGCGCAAGCGGCGAGCCGGTACGATGCCGTGGCGGGAAAGAAAAACGCTGACGCGGGGCGGAACGTTAGCCTCGCTCGAGAAGAACGTCGACGAAAAAAACGAGGAGGCATATTCTTCGCGAAAGTCGCGGCGCAAATCCAGATCGGCTCCGAGGGGTTCGATGAGCAACTGGCCAGTGCCGTCGTCGATGAAGAACGGCAGGTGCAAAGTCTCGTCGGCAACTTTCTCCCATTCCTGTTTCTTGCCAGCACGTTGCTGCCACGCGATGGTGTGGTAGAGGAAGCAAGGCTTGCCGGTGATCGGCGCGGGCATGGTGTGAGGGCCGGCGGCCATGCCATTGACTTCGACCAGTCCCAAGGCGGCGCTGCGAACCTTGGAGCTGGGTGTGGTGAGCAACAAGCGCTTGCGGGCGAGCAACTGGAATCCGAGAACGAAGAAGTACAAACCTCCGGCAATCGCGATCAACGACAGAATCGCAAGGTGGTTGATCGGGATGAACTGGGAAAGACAGACGGTCACAGTGCGTTCCTGGCTGGCCTCGGAATGATCTGATATGAGGATAAGAAGAGATGGCGCAAAGG
>Ga0074044_10005487_pt1 | contig 10332 bp, 8 predicted proteins | sample BogForMeECP23OM1_FD_94443 | JGI IMG/M metagenome (GOLD analysis project Ga0074044, IMG submission 94443) | Bog forest soil microbial communities from Calvert Island, British Columbia, Canada - Bog Forest MetaG ECP23OM1 | ecosystem: Environmental > Terrestrial > Soil > Wetlands ...
CGCTCCGATTCTCCTGGCGGAGGGCTCACGATCAGCACCCCATGAATCAGCTCGTAACAGTAAAGCTCATCGAAGTCGGTTGCCGCGTCGAACTCCTCAGGCGTCATGAGCATGCCGTTGGAGCGGCGACCCAGTCGAGCCGTATTCGGCCTACGAACGCGGGCGGTGCTCATGGATCGGACCTTTCCTCAATCTCGACAGGCGAGCCATCCTCTTCCACGGTTGGTAGTCGCTCATTTTACCGCGCGGCGATATTCGTGCACGGGATCTTGCGGTCGATGCGCTTGAGCAAGCCGGTCAAGACCCGGCCGGGCCCGATTTCGTAGAATGTGTCGAAGCCGTCGGCCAGCATGCCCCGCATCGAGTCCTCCCAGCGAACGCCCTGAAGGACCTGGGCGACCAGCGTGCGCCGGATGTCGTCAGGGTCGTTGTGTGGCCGGGCATCGACATTGGAATAGACCGGGATTCGCGGGCGTTCCATGGAGGTCCTTGCGAGGATTTCGGCAAGCTGGAGATCCGCGGGTCTCATGAGGTCGCAGTGGAACGCGCCGGCGACCGGCAGGGGGACGACTTTCATCGCCCCGAGCTCGCTGGCGGCCGGCTCGACGGCCGCCAGCGCGGCGGCATCGCCCGAGACCACGATATTGCCAGGCCCCAGCATGTTGGCCTTCCACAGCCGTCCGGTCGAGGCGACGCGGCGGCAGAGCTCGTCGACCCTGGCCTCGTCCAGCCCCAGCACACTGGTCATGCCGCTGGGTGTGGCGAGAGAGGCAGCCTGCATGGCCTGGCCGCGCCGTCGAACCACCTCCAGACCAGAGGCGAAATCCATCGCACCGGCGAACACCAGGGCCGTGTATTCCCCAAGGCTCAGACCGGCCGCGCCCTGGCAGGCTTCCACTACCGCCGGCTCGCTGGTCTTGAGGCTCTCGAGCGCCGCCAGGCTGGCGACGAAGATCGCCGGCTGACTGACGTCGGTGGCCTCGAGAGCATCGGCAGGCCCCTCGAAGCAAAGCGCTCGCAGGTCGTATCCCAGGACCTCACCGGCGCGGTCGAACAGGGCCCGGACCGCGGGCAGCTCGCGGTCCAGTTCCTGGCACATGCCGACAGTCTGCGCACCCTGGCCGGGAAACAAGAAGGCAATCTTGGGCATGATCGGTGAACCTCGTCACTCACGGGCGTCGGAGGCCTCGGGACTTTCATCCGCCACACTGGCCAGCTTCGCGCCCAGGTGTTCGACGATCCGGCAATTGAGGCGATCCTCAGCCATGGCGTGGGCGACCCGAAGCGCGTTCTTGATGGCACGCACGCCCGATTCCCCGTGGCAGATGATGCAGGCGCCTCGGATTCCCAGGAGGGGGCCACCGCCAAATTCCTCGTATTCAAACCGCCTCTTGAGCGTGTTCAGGCTGTCGGCGATCCGATGGCCGGCCCCGACGGGAAGCTCCGGCAGCATCCGGGCGAGCTCCTCGCGGAGCGTCGAGAACAGGAATTCGACGGCGCCCTCGCCGGCCTTGAGCAGAACGTTTCCCACGAACCCGTCGCAGATGACGACCCGTACGTGGCCCTCGTAGATGTCACGCCCCTCGACGTTGCCCACGAACCGGCTGGCCCACGGGCTGGCATGGTACAAAGCACGTGTGGCGCGGGTGAGGTCGGTCCCCTTCTCATCTTCGGTTCCGACGTTCAGCAGGCCGATTCGCGGGTGCGTCACCCCCAGGATCTCCTCGGCATAGATGGCCCCCATGATGCCATACTGGTAGAGGTCCTCGGCCTTGGCGTTCATGTTGGCCCCGACATCGATGATGACGATGGGCCCCTGGTGCGAGGGGAAGATCGCGGCGATCCCCGGCCGCCGCACCCCCGGCAGGAACATCTTGGCGTTGAACAGCGCCGAGGCCACCATGGCCCCGGTGTTGCCCGCCGAGACGACCGCCTTGACTTCCCCGGCGGCCAGCAGCCCCCAGCACCTGGAAATCGAGTTGTCCCGCTTCTTCCGCAGGGCATCGACCGGCTTCTCCTCCATGCCGATCGTCTGGCTGGTATGGATGATCGGCAGGCGATCACGCGGGGCGTCGTGGGCCTTGGCCAGCTCGGCCTCGATCCGCTCGCGATCGCCGATGAGTACGGCGGTCAGCTCGGGCTGTTCACGCACGGCCTCGAGGGCGCCCGCGACGATCGGTCCGGGAGCAAAATCGCCTCCCATCGCGTCCAGGGCTATCCGCATGACATCACTCCCAGTGGCTTGATTTCATCCCGAATACGAATCCGCGTCGAAACGACGACGGGATGCCGCAGCCGGGAGCATCTCCCAGCTTCGCATCCCGAGAGGGATCAGAGAAGCCGCCATGGACCCGATCCGCCCGGCACCAAGCTTGAGGTCGGGCAGCGCCCTGGATCATGGATATCGATCCCAGGCCCCGGCGTGGTTGGATTGAGCGGGATTCATCGTAGAGAACGCCTATGCGACTGTCAAGCCGCGCTCCGGCGAACGCCGGGCAACCTTGACGCCCTGGCCTCGACGATCTGCGTTTTGCCCTTGCTCTGAGCCCCGGGGGGATTGAATCGGACAACCGAACTTGGCGGTCCGCCGACCTGCTCCGCATTCCCGAGGAGTTCAAATCCGGTCTACTTGATTGTTATGTAAACACAAGTCCCGCCAATGGCTGCGAGAGCACCTGTTGGCGGGATTTGAACTTTCTCCCCGCATCCAGTTTCGCCCGGAAGAAAAAGCCAAAGGGAAAGAAGTAGAAAAAGAACAAAAACTGACGGCCATCTGTGGAAAGTTTGATCTGACGGATTACATCAATGCTTGGGAAAGCCTACCCCCATTAAAACCGCCCGTCCCCATCGATTTGCCAGTGGGCGGGGCCGCCGCCGCCGGAGTGGGGGCCGCTTATCCTGGGGCACCAGTTGTTGCCGAAATCCAAATCGCCGAAATCGATCCAGAACTGCCTCAAGCCTGAACGAGGTCGCCGGGTTGTACGAATACGAGCGTTCGGTCGGTGTCATCCTCGATGACAGCGTAGCCCAACTTTTCAAGTTCTTGCAACTTTAGGCCGGTGAGTGTTGGCACGACTTCACGCGCTAGATCCTCGATGCTGCCATGAGTGGTCAAGAAGTCCTGAAACGTTTCGAAATTGATGGAAACGGTGGTTGCCGTTCCTTTCGCATCGGGAAATGCAGACTGAATCATGGCACGGCTTAAAGGGTGCAGCCCAAAGACTAAACCGCTCGCTCTCCTGCCAACCTGAACAATGATGGGGCCCATCGGTCCTTCGGATGGCGGCACAGCTACTTCAACGACAACCCAGGCATTGTCGCGGGTGCGTTTTTTCAGTTCGTCGGCAAAGGCCTGAGCCTTCCCCCGAGAATCCCAAACGTACAACCAGCGACGCCCAGTCCCAGGCTCGGGCGCGCGGGGCAATTTCCCGAGGTCAACGCCCTGCTGCCGCAACAGGCGGGCGTAAGCCTCGAATTCAGCATCTTTGGTGCCGCCATCGTTGCGACTGACAGTGAAAGCCATCGAAGCACCTCTTGCCATGTCGAACCGTGATGGGAATGCCTGCTGTCTGGCGGGGTGCGACGAACCTTCATCGCAATTAAATCCGCTTCCACCTGCATTGAAACCGATCATCGGCCGCGAATCCAGAACCAGGCAACCCTCAGGGCCGGGATGCGCGGGCATGCTCCTCGGCCCAGGCACGGTCGCCGGCAGCCAGGGGCAGATCCAGCGGTGCGGCGTAGTCCAGCGCCCGGGCGTAGCGGCCGCGATCGTAACCGAAAGCGAAGATGGCGGGGAGTTCCAATACGACGTCGGGATCGGGTGATCGAAGGGGAATCCGGATGGTCGGTAAACAATCGCGGACCGACCAGGCATAGACCTCGCACTTCGAGCGGCAATCAGTCCGGGAGACGAACGCGAAAAAATCGCCTGCGGGCAACTCTTGCCCCAACGGCAGCCGCTGACCTCGGACCAGCAAATCGAGCTCGACCAGATGGACGTTCTGGCGAATCAAGGCCCGGCGCTTGCCTTGATACTGCCAGTAGCCCTCGCCCAGCTTGTTCGTCGGCGAGAGGATCTCGATGGCCGTGACGAGATCGCGGTCGGGCCGATGGCGGATCTCGATCCAGAGGTCGCGCACCTCCTCGATTTCCTCGACCGGTAAATCGATCGTGACCGGCTCGAGCATGAGCATGCCGGCTGCCGTCTCTGACTGTGCGCTCGTTCGACTGCCAGGTCCGCCTTGCAGGATCGCCACATCGGGGAAGACCGTCCTGGCCTGGGGCTCTCTCCGTTCGACCAGGCGAAGCTGCTCGCCGAGGCGAGCCTCGTAAGAATCCGAAAGATGATCGTTCAACGCGTCACAACAGTAAGTCATGAATCGCGTGTGAAAATCCGGCCAGTATCCCTGGCTCTCGAGATAGGGATCGATTCCCGGAAATGGGCTGGGCATGGCGGGCCTTCCTTCCGAATCTTGGGCGTTCCACTGGAATCCAGTTTATCGCCCGGAGAGCAGGCCGGCAGCGCCGATGGCCCGCAGACTCCCCTCACGCGCACTCCGCCCGCAACTTCTGTCCCCGGCGGACGAGCGGACCGTATTCGACGCGGAAGAGGGAACCCGGCCGGAGGTGGGTTCGCGCGGCCTGGCGGACCTGGCGTGCGGTGATCCGGGAGATCCGCTCGGGCCAGTGCTTCGGCTCGTCGAGGCCCAAGCCAAGGCGCTCCAGCTCCAGCAGCCGTTCGGCGCGCTGATCGACGGTCTGGAAATCGAAGACGTAGGCGCCGGCCAGGTAGCGGCGGGCGCGGTCCACCTCGTCGTCGCTGAATGCCCCGTCGTGCATGGCCTGGACCTGCCCGGTGATCGCCGCGGCCACGCGGTCGGCCTCCTCGGGCATCGTCCCGGCGTAGACACGAAACAGCCCGGGCAGCAAGTCGGCGGAGTCGGTCATGCCGCCGCCGATGCTGTAGACCAGTCCCAGCTCATCGCGGACGATCCGGCCCAGCCGGTCGGAGAATCCGGGGCCCGTGCCGAAGATGTGGTCCAGCACGACCAGGGCCTCGAAATCGGCATGGTGGCGGGGTATTCCCAGGTGGCCAAGCATCAGGTGAACCTGCTCGCCGGGCCGCTCGACCCGGCGCACCCGCACCTTCCCCGGCTCTTGCAGGCTGGGCAAAGGGACTGGCGGCTCACCTCCGGGCGCCCAGGAACCGAAGTGAATCTTGACCAGGCGCGCCAGCGTTCTGGGCTCGAAATCTCCCACGGCCACGAGAAACGCACGGTCGGGCTTGAAACACCGGCGATGGTGCGCGACCACATCGGCGCGAGTCAGCAGCCGGACATCACGCGGGCTTCCTCGAGGATCTCGACCCAGCGGGTGCGCGCCGTAAACGAGACCCCGAAAGATCAGGTCGGCATGACAGGCCGGATCTTCCCGATCGTTTTGCAGATCGGCCAGAATCCGCTGCTTGGCCCATTCGACGGCACCGTCGGGGAAGACGGGTTGGCGGACCAGGTCGGCCAGCAGCTCGCACGCCAGGGGAAGGTCCTCGACGCGGATCCGCAGCGAGCTGCACGCCGAGCTGACCTCCATCGTCCCGCCCACGTCCTCGATCGCGGCGGCTAGATCGGGTGCCGTGCGGTTCCTGGTCCCTTCCTCCAGCAACCGGCCGGTCAGGTACGAGACCCCCGGCCGATCCTCGCGGAGGAAGCCCGCATCGACATAAAGCTCCAGGGCGACGACTCCCGTCTCGGGCCGCCGCTCGTGGATGACGCGCAATCCATTTTCTAGCCGCGACCGCCGGGGCCGGTAATCGACCAGCCGAGTGATGCCGCGGGGAACGTCGATCGCGGGCAGGCAGGGAACCAGGTTCGCCGGCGCTGGTGCGGCAGCGGGAGCAGGTGTGGCTGGACGTTTGGATCTCTCGGCCCCTCGTTCAAGCACCCTCGCCGCGATCTGTCCCTTCCGCGAGGCCAAGGACATTGAGGCGGTCCCGGCCACCAGGGCTTCGGCCGGCGCCGGCCTGCGGCGCGGGCGGGGAAGCCACCAGCCGGCGGTGAGATTGGTCTCGACCAGGTAGCGGGCGGCCACGCGCCGGACCGCGGCGGCGTCCACCGCGAGGGCCGAGGCATGCTCCGCCTGCCAGTCTCGCCAGTCGCCCCAGAGAGCGGCGTGACCGATGCCCGCCGCAAGTCCGGCCACATCCTCCTGTTCCCATCGCCAGCCAGCCTCGAGCCGGTTTCGCGCCCGGGTCAGCTCTTGCTCGGCCGGCCCCTGCTGGGCTAGCTCGTCGAGAATGCCTGCGATCCGCCGTTCGAACGCCGCCGGATCGACTCCGGAGACTGAATCGACCTGGATGAAGAACTGCCCCGCCCGGCAAGAGGGCGCATGCGAAGCCTCGACCCAGGTCGCCAGCTTGTCTTGTTCGACCAGAGCCTGCCAGAGCCGCGATCGCCGCCCCGCGCCCAGCAGGTCGGCCAGCACGTCGAGTGCCGCGGTGTCGCGATGCCCGCGCGGCACCGTGTGCCAGCCAAGCAGACCGCGGGGCAGGGTTTCAGCCTCGGCCAGCGTGAACGCGCGGCGCCCGATCTGCGGCGGCTCGTCGCACGACCGGGTCTGGCGCGATCCCACCCCCCGGCTCAACGATCCGAAATGGGCCTCGATCTTCTCCAGAGCCGCGGCGGGCTCGACATCGCCGGCCAGCACCAGCACCGCGCCGTCGGGCCGGTAGTGAGCCTGGTAGAAGGCGACCAGGTCGTCGAGGCTGATCCGCGCCACGTCTTCCGGCCAGCCCAGCACGGGATTGCGATAGGGGTGCTTCACGTAGCTGGTCAGCTCATGCATCTGGTCGAGCCGGGCCTGGGGCGACTCGATCTCCCTGGCGCGCTCCTCGCCGATGACCTTCCGCTCGGCCTCGACCTCGTCCACATCGAGACACGCCAGCGTCATCCGGTCGGCCTCGATCTGCAGCGCCAGCTCCCAGCGGTCCGAAGGAAACATGAACCAGAAGTGCGTGCAATCCTCGCCGGTCTCGGCGTTGGCCTGTCCCCCCGCGATGAACGCGAGCTGGTCGATCTGGCCCTTCGGGAATCGTTCGGTCCCCTTGAACAGCATGTGTTCGAGGAAGTGCGCCAGCCCCGTCTTGCCCGGCGGTTCGTCGAACGAGCCGACCGGATAGAAGAGGTCGCAGACGACGATGGGTACTTGCCTGCGCGGCAGGACCAGGGCGCGGAGGCCGTTGTCCAGAACTCGCTCGAATACCGGCAAATCGCCGACCCGGGGAGCCGAGGGGCGGGCCTTGAATCGTCGAGCCATGTCCGTGCTGCCCCTGGATCACCTGATGTTAAGAGGACGTCCTGGTGCCCCGTGCCGGCCGCCTCTCGAAAGCAGCGCCGAGCGTCCGGGCCTGCTGGGCCCACCCCGGCGCGGATGAGGCGCAGGGGTTGCCCTGTGCAACTATTGTATCATCGGCTGCCTCCAGATTCAGGACCGATTCGCAACAGAGCGCCGGAAGTCAAAGGTGGTACTGGTTCTGTGCAATTCCGACCTGTCGAACCTCGGGTGGATCGGCTATGATAACGACATGCGGCTCTGTCGATATGTCGCCTTCCGCAAGTGGAACTTATTGATTCGCGAGTCAGCCACGAGACCATACCACGCAAGATCCGAGAGTTGATTCGAGATCTCGAGCGGGCGGGGTTCGTCGATCGTGGGGGGAAGGGCGATCATAGAAACTTCGAGCACCCTCGAGGTCTTCGGGTGACGCTATCCGGCAAGGCAGGGCAAGACGCCAAACCATACCAGGAAAAAGAAGTCCGCAGCGCGATTCAGGGGGTCCAGTCGTGAAAGACAGCGCCAGGTATGTCAAACTCGTCGAATGGTCAGACGAAGATGGCTGTTTCGTTGGTCAGTGTCCTGGGATCATCGGCCCATGCTGCCACGGCGACGATGAGGCGACCGTCTACGCGGAACTCTGCCAGATCGTGGAAGAGTGGATTGAGACAATGAACGGGAGAGGTCAGCCGCTTCCTCCCCCGACCATCAGGCGCAACATCGTGGGCAAGATCCTATCTGAAGTCAGCGGGAGCCGGGAGAGTTCGTCATAACCCTCGGCATTCCGGAGACTTGTCCCGAAGGACCAGGATTCCCCTGGCTGGCCCTTCATTCATGACGGCTTCTTCCATTCGTTCCTGAGCCAGGCAGAGAGCCGCTCCAGCCAGGCGATCTCGTCGCTCGTGTCCTCGGCGACCAGCCACCGCGCGACCTCGTCGGGCCGGACACCCAGGAAGGTACTGGCTGCGACTTCTTCGTATCGGCCGTCCGGGCCCAACCGCTCGATCGTGAGGATCTCGCCATCGAACCGCCAGACCTCGGCCACGCCCATCGCGGCGTAGATCCCGGGCCGGTCGATCAGCGAGGGCGAAAGATCGATCTCGATGGCCAGATCGGGATTCGGAAACGCGGTGACGTCGTTGTCCCCTCTGCTCTTCGCCGCCGCCCTCAGCTTTTCCGAGTTGAAATAGTAGCATTGATCGGCTTCGATCCCACGCTGGATCTCCGCCCGTTTCCAGGTCGTCTCGCCCAGACCCTTCAGCGGCAACTTCAAAGACCGTGCGATCTCGACGACAAGATGCCCCAGGAGCTGGCGGTAATCCTCATGGTCCGGCCCCTTAGTCATGATTTCCAGGTCCCTTCCGTCGTAAGCCATCCGCACCGGTGTCGATTCGGGCAGCGAGTCGACCCAGGTCTCGTAGACGCGCCATGAGGCATCCGGCACGACCAGCCGCGCCTCGCCGGCTCTCCGCCCGGCCGCCTCGTTCCTGGGTGGTACGATCATGGTGCTCATGGGATGGCCTACTCTTGGATCCTGTCAAACCCCCTGGGGCTGGTCCATGCCAGACCGGATGGCTTGACCTGCACCGTATCAGACCCTCGGCGCGGCCGTCAATCAGGGGTCTGGTCCTGCCAGGGCCGTTTCGTTCTCCGATTGGGATTGAGACCTGTTCCACCGGCTTCTTGGGGTGGCACATGTCGTGGTTGGGTTCGATTGCTGGCGGACGAACGAAGCCATTGGACGCTAACCCCTGCAAGGAATCAAGTTGCAACCGGATTTTGGGTTCGTTCTTGCACAATTTCCGCGCCTGCCCATCCCCTTCCGCGCCACTCGATGACCTCGGCAACGAAAGAAGCTCAAGTCGGTCAGGCTTTCCAGCCTGACAGTTCTGCACCTACCCGGAATTGGGTTCGTTTTGCATAAATAAGGCCGAATCCATCCGACGTTAACTCACTGATTGAAAACGATTTGTAGCCGATTTCCATTGGCTTCGTGGCACCGTCCCAAAGTGGGGCGTTTGAGCCCGACTGAGCTGGACAGTTGACGCCAGGTCCCTGCCCAGGGATGGGACGCCCTAAACAGCTGCTAGTCCAAGGGTTAAGGGGCGCTCGATGGCGGGCTAAGAATGAAAGGCCCCGGCGGGCTTGAGACGGCGCTGCTCCTGGTCCGCCGCAGGCCGCTACCGGCGGGCACCGACCTGGCGGGGTTGATCGGCCGTTTGCCCCCGTCACCTCTGCGCAACGAGCTCGAGGTCGCGAAGCGGGGCTTTGACGAGAGGCAGCCAGTGGGCATTAACCGGGCCCTCGGCGAGGAGACCGTGCAGATCGACGACTCGTTCCTCCAACTGATGGAGCGACTGAGGAGGACGCAGAACCGCTTTGAGGTCATCAAGGCTGTACGGTTCGCGTATCGAGGCGAGTGAGTAAGGCTCCCTGAGTTGACAGGGCGAATGATTCCCCCATTCTCCTGGAAAGGCCGGCCGATGATTCCCTCCCGTTTCTTCAGACCCGGGATCTTGAGGGTCCTGCTTGCGACCGTTCCGGTGATCCCGGCCGTTCTCGGCACGTCGGCCGCTTGGGCCCAGGGCCAGCCTCCCGGGACGATTCCCACATCGCGCTGCACCACGTCTACCCAGACAATTACATGAGCTCATACACAACCCTGTTCGACATCCTGATGGGCACGGCCTGTCAGATCCGGGGACGGCGCGTTGCGCTCACGGGCTCATCCGGATCGTTCGGCTCGGCCATGAAGGAACTCCTGGAGCGCGCCGGGGCCGTGGTGGTCCCGCTCCGGTTCGGCGTCGATTACTCGTACGATAATTACACGGGTGCCGACAGCGCGCTGGAGACGGCCGACATCCTTGTGCTTGCCCATGGGGCCAAAGGCGAGCAGGCGATGCAGGCCAACTGCGATTCGTTCCTGGCGCTGATCGACCGGTTCAGGCTCCTCACGCGGCATCGGCAGCTTCCGGTCGAGGTCTGGGCGGTCGGATCGGA
>Ga0074044_10005488_pt1 | contig 10331 bp, 6 predicted proteins | sample BogForMeECP23OM1_FD_94443 | JGI IMG/M metagenome (GOLD analysis project Ga0074044, IMG submission 94443) | Bog forest soil microbial communities from Calvert Island, British Columbia, Canada - Bog Forest MetaG ECP23OM1 | ecosystem: Environmental > Terrestrial > Soil > Wetlands ...
ATTATAGGCACTTCCAATAAAAAAGAATCCTTCACGAATTTGCCGTTGCTTGTTTTAAAATAGAAACGCAAGCTAAAAACAATTATTAATATTGCACCAAGCATTAAATACCAGTAATTATGAATTAAACCATACAACAGCATGGCAATTTTTGTGGGCCACGGTAAAACTAACCCTGCTTGGTTATAAATAGAAACAAATTGGGGTATTACAACAGTTAAAAGAAATATAAAAGCGCATGATAAGGCTATAAGCACTATCATTGGATATCTCAGCGCCGATTTTATGTCTGACCTGACTTTTGCTTCATGTTCAATAATGTAAATCAATCGCTCTAAAACGACCGGCACACTTCCACTGACTTCACCTGCCCTGATCATGTCACAGTAAAGGCGGTCAAATATTTTGGGGTGTTTTTGCATCGAATCAGAAAGGGAGAAGCCTTGATTGATATCTTTAATAATTTTTGATATCGCCTGCTTCAAACCTTTGCTTTCCGTCTGATCCTCCAGAATAGACAAAATTCTTAATATCGGTATCCCCGCAACCAGCATGGAATGGAACTGCTTTGTAAACATTATCAGATCCATTGTTTTAACTTTGCCCATCACGGATAGCGCATCTATCCAATCATTACCTCCTTGTTGTTCCTTAATTTTTGATGGTATAAGATCGCGGGAAATCAGCATGAAATTTGCAGTTTCAGCTGATTCCGCCTCTAATTTCCCGGAAACTTCCTCTCCAATATTGTTAATGGCCTGGTAAGTATATTTGGGCATTTTTCATCCTTATTTATTTTAAGTCATAACAGCGGAAGCCGCTTCTTCCAGAGTAGTTATCCCTTGAACAACTTTTTGGGCTGCGTCTTTTTGTAATGTTTTTAATTTCCCGGCAGCTACCGCGGCGCGCGTGATTTCGGGACTCGACCTTTGATTAACAATCATATCCTGAATCATCTCATCAATCGCCAAAACCTCAAAAACACCTGTTCTTCCCTTGAAGCCGGTATTCTTGCATTGGCTGCAACCTTTACCGCGTTGGAAATTAGCGTTTTTTGCTTCTGCTTCTGTTATTCCAAATGCAGTAAGAGCTTTCACCGGTGGATTATAAGGTTCCCTGCAATATGGACAAACAGTCCGCACTAATCTTTGAGCAAAAGATACGATAAGAACAGATGAAATCAGGAAAGGCTCGATGCCCATATCGATAAATCGCGTTATAACTCCCGCGGCATCATTCGTATGAACAGTGCTCAAAACTCTATGCCCCGTTTGCGCCGCCTGTACCGATACAGCAGCAGTTTCCGCATCTCTAATCTCACCAACCATAATAACATCCGGGTCCTGACGAAGAATTGAACGCAAGCCGCCGGCAAAAGTCATTCCCGCTTTAGTGTTTAACTGCACCTGACGAATATCATTTACCCTGTATTCGACCGGATCTTCCAGAGTAATTATATTTATATCCGGTTTGTTTATGGAACTCAGGATTGCATACAGGCTGGTGCTTTTGCCGCTTCCCGTTGGTCCTGTGCTCAGAATCATTCCATAAGGTTTATTGCTCATGCTTTCTATTTTAGCCATATCGTCAGCATCCATGCCCAAACTATCCAGGGTATAAATACCGGCGCTCATATCCAACAGACGCATGACAATATTTTCTCCGTGAATTGTGGGAATCGAAGAAACTCTGACATTAATTTCCTTTTTCTCCAGTTTCAGAGTGAATCGACCGTCTTGAGGAACTCTGGAAACGGTGATATCCATGTTGGCTATAATCTTAAGACGGGCAATGACAGATAAAAATATGGATTTGGGAGGCGAGGGCATTTAGATCAGCCGTCCGTCAATGCGAAAACGCAACTGCACGGTATTTTGTTGCGGAGAGATATGTATATCGCTTGCTCTGCTGCGAACGGCCTGAGCAAAAATAGAATTAGTCAAACGAACAACCAACGCCTCTCCCGCAGCATCCTGTAACGATGTGATCTGGATTTCTTCCTGAGTTTCGGAGTCGTCTTCTTTACCCTTGGATTCTATCTCCATGTTTTCCATGATATCGCCAAGATCGGATTGCATGCCGTACATACTGCTGATGAGCTGATTGATTTCCAATTCCGAACAAATGACAGGTTCGACTTCCATGTTGGTTAATTTTTCGATGGAATCGAACGTTTTTATCTCCAGAGGGTCAACAACCCCGACGGTCAAAAGATTCCCCTGTAATTTTAAAGGGACCACTTGATTTTTTTGCGCGAAATCAATGGGAATAAAACGCACCAGATTCAGATCCAGGGGGAACTTGTTTATTTGATATTTTTGAAGATTGAGTTGCTCGCATAATAAGTCTATTATTTGTTTTTCCTGAAGAATCCCCTGACGTATTAAAAACTGGCCAATCTTTAAATTGGTTTTTTTCTGATCATTCAGGATTTTTACCAGCATTTCTTCGGTCAAAACCCCTTGCTTTACAAGTATTTCACCAAGACGTTGTTTGATTCTCATTTATCCTCCACTATTAACTCAATGATGCAACACGCGGCGGTTAAAAAAAACTGTATCCGCATCCCATTGGGTTAAAATTTTTGCTTTGGCGGCAATCACTGGTGGTAATTTGCCGACTGCTTCTTCGGCCAAGTTATAATTATTGAAACTTTTATCGATAACAATCGCGAATTCCATACCTTCTTTTTTATTCCAGAAAGAAAGAAATGCCAGCGGAGGCATTTTCCTCTCGTCAGGATTGTTACGATAAATATTATACATCGTTTCTAAATCTTTTCCACTTTTTAAAGCAACGATTATGTCGCCTTTGTTTATCGGTTTTATATCCGCTGCAATTGACGGAAGCGTTATTACACTTCCTTCCGTGATCATATCCTTATTTTTAATTCGGGGATTAACTGCAAACACCGCGTTCATGATATCGGAATTTACCTCGCCGTATATATTATGCAGTGTCCACCAAATTGTTCTTCTTTTTGTCATGGGTATCTTTCCAATACTATCAGGCATTTTAACATCCTGATTCTTATTCTCCTGAACACTCAACGAATTTGCAGCAACGCCTATCGTATCCGCCTGCTTAATTTCAGGAGCAATGAGAGTTGCCTGAGTTGCTTGAGTTGCCGGTGTTACCGTAGTTGCAGGTGCTACCGGCGCTGCCGTTGTTACCAGGATTGTCGCTATTTTTTTATACGCATCGGCATTTCGGCCCTGCAGTATCATTGCACTGATCGAAGTTCCCAGAGCAACCATAATCAAAAAGCTGGCAAGCGCCCATCTTAATCTTCTAAATAACGGCGTCGCCATTTCACTGACGGAGCTTCTGACTAAAAACCAGCCGGCCCTCTTTCTGCCGCGCACGATCATTTTTAAAACCACATGATCGCAAAGAAAAATCACTCTGCGCGGATAGCCTCCGGTAGCCAGATACATAGCCGCAAAACCCCAAAAACTAAACAGAGAAGGAGCTGTTTCAAAGTCTGAGGCGACACTTAAACGATAATTTACCATCGCCCGCATTTGTTTAAAGTTCAATGGTTGAAGATGATAGAGAATATTAACCCGATCAAGAAGATTGGCTTTCCTTTTAAGAATTGTCTGGAATTCTTTTTGAGCAAATATTATTATTTGCAGCAGCTTAAATTTATTTGTTTCGTAATTAAGAAATTCCCGCAAAATTTCCAGGCAATTCTCCGGAATTTTCTGACCTTCGTCAATAATCAGGACAACGATTCTCTTTTCATCCACTCCCTTGTCAAAGAGATAATCCTTAATTCTTTCTTTTAAAGGCCATTCACTTTTACAATCATTTAAATCTTTAATGCCCAGCATTAAAGCAATAGTTTGCAGGAATTCAACAGCGCCGTTAAACGCCGGATCAAGCAAAAGATGCGTTTCAATTTCAGTAGAATCTGCCGAAGTCGAAGAAAAGCTTTGAATAAGTTTTCGGCATAAAGTGGTTTTCCCTGTGCCGATGTCCCCTATTACAACGTTAATTCCGCGGCGCAGACGGACGGCCAGTTCCAACTTTTGTAAACAATCGCTATGTTGTGGTAATTGAAAAAGAAATTCCGGTTCCGGAGAGTTGGAAAATGGCTCTTTTTTTAAATTGAGAATGTTGTAATAATTCATTTTTAAACGCCATGTTGCTGTTTAACATCTGCTATTGCTCAGAGTCCAATTCCATTATTTTTAATTCCGGTTTTTTTCAATTTTTTTTCAATTTTGTTCAGTTAGATTATTTTCTATATTATTCTTTCCAGCCCCGTGTGAAGTCTGGTTATTACTGGCCTGTAATATATGAGGCGTAATAAATATGAGAACTTCATCCTTTTCATCGCTTTTACTATTCGATTTAAAAGCCCAACCCAAAACGGGAATGTCTTCTAACCACGGCACGCCGTTTCCCGAATCTGATTTGGTTCGTTTAGTTAAACCGGAAATAACAATTGTCTCTCCATCCTTGACAATTAACACCGTTTGCGTTTGCTTTTTGATAATATAAGGATCTCCCAATATGTCTTCTCTTGTCGTATCAATGTCATCTTTTTGCACAAAAATTGTCATTTTTAAATTTTTACCGTCAATGACATGCGGCGTAATCTCCAAACGCATAAGGACATCTACAAAGTTGGTCGTATAAGTCGGGGTTGTGCTAATGCCTGTTGACTGAACGGTTACATAGGGAACTCTTTCGCCATTTTCTGTAAATGCTTTCTGGTTGTCCAAAGTTGTGATCGACGGACTGGAAAGAACATTTAACAGAGAAGCCGTCTGCAGGGCTTGAAGTTGCACTTCTAATAAATTTCCGCCTATAGTACCAAAAGTAAGACCTAATGAAGAGGCGGCAGTGGATGTTAGATTACTAGCCGGGAAATTTATTCCAAGACCTTCGCCTCCTATACCAATAGCGCCGTTTGCTGTCGGAGTAATAGGAGACGTGGAACTTGATCGGGTGCCGCCGCCAGTCAGTGAAAGACTTTCGCTGCCGTGGAGAGTAGTAGAAGCCGATCCTCCCCACATAATTCCCAAATCTCTGGCCACGATTTTCGTTGTTTCCACTATATTGGCTTTAATTAAAATCTGAGGCGTAGGCTTATCTAACTTTTCAATAATCGGCAGCATTTTCTTCAGATCATCATGTATAGCGGAAATAACCAGAGAATTGCTGTGTTCGTCAACTTTAACCGAACCGCGAACTTTTCCATCCTTATCTTTAGTGATGAAATTCTGAAGTGTCTCCGCCAGTTTCGTCGGATCGGCGTAATCAATGCCTATCACCACAGGCTCCAACAGCGGTTCAACCGATTGAATATCCCGCAATTGCACTTTTTGTTTTAAATCCTGTGCGAAATCATCAATAGTCATAACTCTGATGATATTGCCCTCCCAAACATAGGACAAACCATATGTGCGCAATAACCCAGTAAATGCTTTATCCCAGGGAACCCCCTTGAAATCTACGCTGATATTACCCTGGAGTTCGTTTTTAACCAGAAGATTTAAACCAACCGCCTTGGCCATTGCTCTGAGCACGGATTTGAGATCCGCCTGACGCATTGTTAAATTGATAGGTCCATTAGGTAATTTTCTCACGGTTGTTTCACCTAAAGGGGAAGATGACGCTTGTTTCTTCGCTAAAATTGCTGACTCATTAATTTCTTTGGCTTTAGGAGAGTGCCCCTCAGAATTTTCGGCAAGAGTTGTCCATTTTTCAAAAAAAGGATCTTTTTTCTCACTCTTAAATTCATCGGCACAGCCGAAGAAAAACATCAGCACTAAAAAACTTAGGCCTGTCATTATGATATTTTTAGAGTATTTCAAATCGACAACCTCCAATTGCAATTTTATTCTTGTATGGGAATTTCGAGACTATTTCCCGTACGTTTATCAAAAATAAAAACTTTCGAAGGCGTTATCTGTTTTAATACATAGCCTTCCTCTACCATTTGCTCCCCTGCTCTATATTCCAGGCCGTTAAGCACAGCCATTCTATTCCTTCCTGATTCTACGAAGCCTGAATAAATTATTTTAGACGCAATGCCTTTATTATCTCTTGCCGCCCAGGCCTTATATGCATCTCTTTTCAAAAAAGGATTGTTCCCACTATCAATTCCTGCCCGCATGATAACATATTTATCAAAATTAGATAATTTGTTTTTATTTAAATCACCGGTTATTTCGCTTGTAAATGTTTCAATTTTCACGGAATCGGCGCTGGATTTAACTTTTTTTCCCGCCGGAGCGATAATGAAGTAATCAATACCCGCGTATAAAATAAATAAGGCGGCGATCACTAAAATGATAATTTCCCTTGTTTTTAACTTAGCCATAAATACCTTTTGATTGACTATTTAAGCGCTATCCAGACTTTCATTTTAAATTCCATGGAAGCAGTGCCTTGCATATAACTAATTTCCTCAATCTTATCCAAATAAGGAACGGCTCCCAATTCGATAAGCATTTTTCGGAAATCGGCAAATTCCCCCTTCAGCACAATATTGTGCAAAAGGGATGTTGAAGCACCCGTCGATGTGCTTGAATCCGGCACAAAGGAAACAATCGCTACTCCGGATTTCTTCGCCATCGCATGGAAATCATCCCGGAATTTTCCTGCTTCTAAACGGGGCAGTGGCTTCTTCTCGGGATTGGGTAAAACAAGCAAATCCTTATCCTTCATAGCATTTAACAAGGATGAGTAAACAGGCTTCAAATCATTTTGCTCTTTAATTTGATATGTTAATTTTTCATTTTCCTTGATGTTGGCGGAAGTCTTGAGATATAAAGGAAGTATCCCTACTAAAATAATAATAAAAATAATTCCGCCGTAAATAAATAAATACAAAAAACTATTTTGGTTTACATTAGCATTACTTTTATTCATTACTGTTTACCTGTTTTAGCGCTCAAAATAAAATTAAGAACTTCATCTTTTTTAAAAGTAATAATACTGTTTTTCTGTACCGACACCTTACTGAACATTGGCGAATTTTCCAGTTTTATCACATATTGCGACAAATCCGAATCAAGCTTGTCCTGTTTATCAAAAATAATTCCCTCTATCGCGACACCATCGCTTGCGGCTTCGTTTTTCGTCGCGACGCTTCCCTGCGTTATTTTGAAACCGAGCAGGCGTACATTTGACGGCGTAAGATCGGAAACTTCTCCAATTGCCGCGAGATCCAAATATCTCTGCGCATATTGATGGGCAATCATTTTCTGTATCTTTGCTTTGCTAGATGCATTATTTATTGTTTCCACAGATAACAAGGGATTATAGAGAGCTAATTCATTTTCTAATTTTACCCGCTTTTCTTTAAGGATATTCAATTCTGAACCTTGATAAATTAACGTAATGAGGCAAACAATTAAAGCTGCCAGAAAGGACATAAAAACCAATCTATCAATTCGTTTTGTTTTTATTTCTCTATTTTTTTCGATATAAGTAAAAATAACATTGGGTGTCCAACTGTTGTTCGACAATGCAAAACCCAAACCGGGAGACAGCAAAACTCCTTCTTGAACGCTTAAAGATTCCATGGAGAGATAAGATGCCTGCTGTTTAAAAGGATCAAAGAATTCGGTTTTTATTCCTAATTGATCACTCATGTAAGCCAGAATGGAATTATCAACATTCACTGAACTTCTAATATATATCTTCTCAACCCTCTGGTATCCGATAGAAGATGTTTTTAAAGTTAAGTCCACCTGACGGGCTAATCTTTCCCATACGGGAGAAATCATCTCCAGAATTTCTTCTTTTGTTAAATCGTAACCGGCGTCCGTATTACTTAATTTTTCCGAATCAGGACTAAGACTCAAAAGAATTTTTACTGCCTCATCAAGATTCAGTCTTACATTACCTGTTTTCTCAAAAACAGATGCGATAATTGCTTCCGCCATGCTATTGCCGCTGCCCGTTTTGATGCCCCGGCTCATAACCAGATTATCTTTATCATAAACATCAATTCGGGAAAAATTATTGCCGATAAACAAACTGGCAAAAATTTCTTCAGTTACCGGCATCCATTCTGACCGGAAAATATTCTGAACAGCAAAAGGAACTGTTGTAATTCCGGCAAGAGTTATTCCCATGTCAAAAAACAAGGCTTTAATTCTTTCAATTTCCGCTTTAGGGGCTGTGTAAACCATAACGGAATATTTAGAATTGCCCTGATCAACAATTTCGCCCTGCAGTTCAAAATCAAAAATTAATTTTTCTTCATCAATAAAACCTTCTTTTTTCGCCGTCCAATAAATAACATTATCCAGTTTATTTTTAGGCACGCGGGGAACTTTCAGGAAATGGACATTAACATCGCTTGTTGATATCTTCGTCCAGATATTACAATTGGCCATTGAGCCGCAAAAGGAAATAATGGAAGATTTTAAAAATGTGTTGAATTCCGGCGAATCGCTGGATATTCTGGGACTATATTTGATAATTTTTTTGTCAACTAAAATCGGCTTATCGCCGGAATTGTTAGCCGTCTTAACCAGACAAATAAATTCCTGGCCGACATCAACGCCTACTGTAAAAAATTTTTTATCGAAAAAACGTTTAGGCGAGATGATATTGATATTTTTTACCCGCTTTTTTGCGGACACAGAAACTTCCGGTTTGTCCGGCGCGCTGAAAGATTCTTCATTTTTCCCGCGTATGACATTAAGAAGCTTTTCAGTTGAGTTTACATCATTCTTAAGGTCTGACAATAAACTTCCCTCATTTTTTATTGATGTATCTTTTATGTAATTTTTACGGAGTTAGTCAAGAATCTGCTGTTAAATTTATCAATGTTTTTGATTTATTGCAATAAATATTTTTATTATTGCCATTAAATGTACTGGTTAATTTTTCTTATAATATATCAATTTACCCATTTGTAAATCATTTTTTTTAATATTTTTTTCAAAAACTCTTATTTAGAACCTATGTATAAGTTTAAAGAACTTGTGGATTTTTCAATTAAAGTGCTTGAATGATTATTAAGTTTTTGCTATGTGATCTTTACTTTTTCATTAAGAAACCTGAGGTTATTAATTGTCATGATGATTAAAATAAAAATCACTGCTTATTGTATCATTTTGTTATCATTTATTTTTTTCTTATATCCCGTTGAAGCTCCGTCAATGGTTTCTACCGATTCCGAGAATATATCCGATTCAACAATTTCCCCATATTCCGAGAAAATACCGGATTCAATAGCATCCCCTGATTCCGAGGGAATATCCGATTCGACAGCAGCCCCTGCTTCCAGTAAACTATCGAATCCGGCAGTTTCTTCCGGTTCCAGAAAAATACCGGATTCGATAGTTTCTCTATCTTCCGGTTACATTATCGTCGTTGATAAGAAATATCAAAAGATATACGTTTTTCATAAAGAGGAAACTTTTTCTAAAGTATTTGAGGCTTCTTGTTCCACAGGAAAAAATTCCGGATCTAAACGAGTTGCCGGAGACGCAAAAACTCCCAATGGAATTTTCTTTACGACGAAAATTCTGCACAACCCAGGTCCGCCTGAAATTTATGGTTCAATGGCCTTTCCTTTGGATTATCCGACTATCTCTGACAAGAGAGAGGGACGGGACGGTAATAACATCTGGATTCATGGCACGACAAAGCCGCTATTGCCTAAACATTCAAGCGGCTGTGTAGTTTTACATGACAGCGATCTGAAGCGACTTGCCAATTTTATCTATTTAAACAGAACACCTGTCATTATTTCCGAGTCTATAAAATGGGTTCCCAAAAATTATGTTCTTCCTTCAAAAAATGAATTAGAAAAAATTTTAATATCATGGAATAAGGCTTTTACCGAAAAGGACATTAAAAAGATTGATTCCTTATATATGCAAGGCTCGGAAATTAAGGGCAAGAGACGCGAAGAACTCTATAATAAAATCAAGCAATTGAGATTTATAAATAATCATTTTGTTTTACAGCCACGGGATATATCCATTTTACAGGAAGATAATAATGCCGTTATTATTTTTGATCAAATCTTTGCAGTCAATGACAATAATTTTCAGGGATTTTATAATAAACTGATTTTAGAAAAAGTTAACAACAAATGGTATGTCGTTGATGACGCGACACCACCCCATTTCACCGGTAGGAACCTTGCTGTGGTGAACAGCGAACAAAAAGGAACAAAAAATACCGCCTCAAAAGATATTCGGAATTTGATAACTAAATGGCTAACCAGTTGGGAATCGGGCGATATGAAAACTTATCGCGATTGTTATGCGTCAGACTTCCAGTCGAAAGAAATGAATTTAGATGCATGGATATCTCATAAATCCGATGTCCACCAAAACGATAAAAAT
>Ga0074044_10005489_pt1 | contig 10329 bp, 10 predicted proteins | sample BogForMeECP23OM1_FD_94443 | JGI IMG/M metagenome (GOLD analysis project Ga0074044, IMG submission 94443) | Bog forest soil microbial communities from Calvert Island, British Columbia, Canada - Bog Forest MetaG ECP23OM1 | ecosystem: Environmental > Terrestrial > Soil > Wetlands ...
ACTGAGAGCTTATGAGGATTTGAGCCTCGTCATAAGCAAGCAGATCTTCGTTACAGTTCCAGAACGTATGTCGGCGACAACAATGGGCGGCAAGAAAATCGTCTGTCTGAAGTCTCTGCCCCCCGATGAAATCGTTCTATTCGATGACAAAGATTCGGTCGTAGCAATTATCAAGAATCTTCATCACTAAAATGGCAACCGCAACCCAACCAATAGCTGAAGACGAAGACCTGCCGGACGGCTCCGACCAAGACGGCGACGCTGACGAAGCGAACGAGTCTGGCGATCCGTTAGACGGCAACCCCGAGCTTCAGAAAGCCCTGCACAAGCTCTATCTGAAGTGCTGCGCCGAGGATCGTTACCCGCGGATGATGGAGATCAAGGACTGGCAGCAGGCGTGTCTCTATTGGCGAGGTCTCCAATACTGGTGGTGGTCGCAGCGCGACGAATCGTGGAACCTGCCGAACCAGCAGCACGGACTTCAGGTTGTGCCGCTCGACATCGACGACATGCCGCGCTTTGAATTCGTGACGAATATCTACCAGGCGTTCGGACTCTCGCTCATCGCGGCAATCGCGCAGGCACCGCCGCGGACTCGTTTCTTTCCCGTCGATGCGGACATCTCCGCGGACGTGGAGACGGCGGAAGGATACAGCAAGCTCGCCAAGATCATCGAGCGATGGAATCCCATCTCGGTCCAGCTTCAGGATGAGGTGTATCACCTGTGGACTGGCGGAGCGGTCGCGGCATGGAGCCGTTACATCGCGGACGGAGACAAGTATGGATTCGAATCAGTCGAAGACTTGGACACTGAAGAGTCTGCCGCTCCTGATCAGGTACGATGCGCGGAGTGTGGGTTTTCCGCCGATGCGTCCGAGCTTTCGGTTCCAGCGAATTGCCCTGAGTGCGGCGAGCCTCTTACCGAAGATAACGTGGCTGTTGGACAATCAACGAGCGTCCCGACTTCAGGCGGAGAGGAAGAAGTACCCAAGGGACGCGAGGTTATCGCGGTAGTCGGCGTCGGCAACCTGAAGCGCCCTCAGTACGCGCGCGAGCAATCCGAGTTTCACTATCTCGCCTTCGAAGAAGAAATCCATTACGCCAAAGTGCGAGCCGCTCATCCCGACATCGCCGACAAGATCAAGCCTGGCGCTGGCATGGGCGAGGATAACGGTTTCGAGCGCAACGCAAGACTTTCGGTGATGCAGGGCACGCATATGACGATGCAGACGGGCGAAGCGACTTCGGTGCTTGTCACGTACGCCCGCGTCTGGTTCCGGCCCACAGCCTTCTATTCGGAAGGACTCAGCAAGCAGGAGCGCGAAGAGCTGCTTGAAATATTCCCACGCGGCTGCCGTGTCAACTTCGCTGGCACTGAATTCTGCGAATCGGAAGCGCAGTCGATGGATGACTGTTGGGTTGTGCAACATGCCATCCCCGGAGACGGGCAGCACAGGCCGGCACTCGGTAGCTCGCTAATCAGCATTCAGGATCGCCTCAATACATTCACAAATATCGAGACTGAAACCTACGAGTACGGCATCCCGATTACCTACCGGGCAGCCGATACATGGGACGCGGAAGCAAGCGCGGAGCAGCGATCCGAGCCCGGCGCCGAAGTGGATGTGGTTCTTGACAAAGGCGCGGACATCCACCAGCGCATCATGCAGATTCGCAACGATCAACCATCGCCCACAATGCTGCAAACAATGGACAAGATGATCGGGCAGTGGAGCCAATTCATTACCGGAGCGTTCCCGGCGCTTCTGGGAGCCGGAGCAGCGCAAGGTGCGGCTGGTGACACGGCTGCCGGTTACAAGATGCAGATGGAGCAGGCTCTCGGCAGGTGCGGAATCACCTACGTCCGACTCAAACAATTCCACGCGGACATCCAGACTCTCGCCTGCCGAGATTACTGCGCGAATTCCGAGGGACAAGCCAAGATGTCCGTACTGGGCGAGCGCGGAGATTTCGAAACGGAAGCCGTGGACGTAACGTCGCTTGAAGGCGAAGCGAAGGCATATCCGGAGGGAGACGAAAATTACCCGGAACTGTGGAGCCAGCAGCGCTCGGCATTCTTCGAAATCCTTTCAATGCCGATGGGCGCGCAGCTTTTGCAGGAACCAGATAACGCGGCACTTGGACTCAAGTTGAGCGGCATACCCGGACTTGTGCTGCCGGGCGCGGATGCGAAGAAAAAGGCGCTCCGCATGATCGGAAAACTCACAGACATTCCCGAGGCAGGCGAAGGCGCAATGCCCGAAAATGGGCAGATTCAGATGTCTCCCGATCTTTTGCAGCAGATTCCCACTCTCGTGGATAAAGACGTGGACGATACAATTGCCCCGCAGATCGTGGCCGTCTGCCTTCACTGGCTCAACGGCGATCCGGGCCTTAAATGCCAAGAGAAAAACGCTGTCGGCTATGCGAACGTGAAGGCGTACATGCTGGCGGAGAAGAGTCTGATCCCGCCGCCCACGCCGCCGCAGAAACCTCTCGCCGAAACATTCACGACAAACTTCAAGGATCTAATTCCTGAGGCGCAGGCGCAGGCGCTTGAGCAAATGGGGATTCACGTTTCTCCCCAAGATTTCATGGCCGCAATCGCTCTCGAACAGGCCAAGAAGAAGCCGCAAGCCAATCCAGGCACGCCGAGCCCGGCAGGACCACCTGCGAATCCGGCGGAGGTAGCGCATGTTTGATGATTTGAGGTTGTTTCCGTGGACAGTGTTCCGCGGACTATTCTTTGCCGCACCCGGCGGAGAGGCTGCCGTTGATACTGGCGGTGGGGGAGGAACTGCGACGGAAGTCGTGGAACCTGCTGAAACCACCGATGAACCAATTGAAACCGACGAGCCCATTGAGACGACCGAAGGAACGGAGACCACGGACGAGACGACCGAAGAGCATCCTGCGCAGGAAACCGATGAAACGAAAGAAAACCTCGACGAATGGAGAGGCTCTGCTGCTGCTCGGCTTCGCGAACTCTACAAGCGCACTCCGGGCCTTGAACAACTATTGGCCGCTCATCCAAAAGAACGTGATGCGATCGCTGCGTCGTTTAGGCGCGATGCAGCCTTGCGGGACAGAGGCATCACCATCGCGGAGATCGACGAATACCGCTCGCGGTGCGTGAACGGCCTGCAAGACCTCGAAGCGATGGAGAAATCGGTCGAGGAAGCGCACCAGCTCGACAACGCCTTTTTCCAGAAGGACCGAGACGGCAATTACTCCGGCCATGCGGACTTCCTTCGCAACCTCGTGGATCAGGACCGCGACGCGACCGTGGCACTGCTCAAGCGCGTGCCGAAGGATTGGGCGCAGATCGACCCCGAGAGCTACAGCGAGACGTTCGGGTCAATCATCGCTTCCACGTTCACGAAGGACGGAACGCTCGACCGGATCGCCGCTCTTCACAACTCCGCGAAAGAAGCGGGCGACAAGGACTTGCAGCGCGAGCTCGCCGGCCTGTGGAACCACCTGAATTCATTCGGCAAGAGACGCGAGAGCGATGACCCGGAAGCTGAGAAACTGCGCCGCCAGCTTTCCGAGCGCGACCAGAACGACGCGAAGCGCCGGGAGAGGGAGGACAAGCAATACCACGACATGCTCATGTCGCAGGCGTGGACCAATCACCGTTCGCTCGTCAAGGCAAACGACCTGATCAAGAATCTCCCCAAAGCCATTCCCGACGCGAAGAAGAACCGCATCGTGGACGAGATTTGCAAGCACATCGGCGAGCATTTGGGCGGGAGCTATTCCTTCCAGCGGTCGATTGAGCAAGCCTACATCGCGCGAGACGCGAAGGCGTGGCACGAAACCGACCGCAAGGGCTGGGCTCCTTGGTTGATTAATTTGTATACACGAAGAGTTCTATCTGAGGAAACTCCAGGTATTGTGTCTGGTAATCGCGCTGCGAATGCGACCAAGCGAGCCGCGGCAGCGAAGGGCGGTATCGCCACACGTAAACCCGCCCCTGCGAACGGAGCGATTCCGAGCAAGGAACCGCAGCGCGAATATACAACCCTAGAGATTTTGTCCGGCAAGGCTCCCGAAGCAGTTGTGGATGCCATGCTGGCGAAACAACGCGGTAGATAAGAATTTCGTAGGAAACGACTCAAAGAGCTGATGGCAGTTCGGGCCAGCTCCCCGCCTGAGCCGTGAATGAAATTCAAAATTCACGATAAGGGAGAACTGCCATCGCACCTCCATCGAATTTCCAAAGCGTTCCCCTCCAACTAGAAGCGGTAAGGAAACGAGTTATTGCCGCCTTCGGTGTGGAGACAACTTTGTTCGACATGATCAAGGCTCGCGGCGACGTGCTGGATGCCTCGACACGAAACGCGCGCCTGCCGCAACTCATCCGTCCCGGAGGCAAGGGCTCTCAGGGCACGGGTGATTTCGACGACATGGGCCGCGGTTCCGGGTCGATTTGGGAAGTGGGCACGCTCTCGACCCTGCAATACCGCTGGGCAATTGAAATCTCGAAGCTGGCCGAATACGCCACGGACGAAAAGACGAAGGCCGTCGATTCCGTTCCCGTGCGCGAGGCGGCCGAAGCGATCGAGAACTTCAAGTCTTGGCTCGACGCGGCCATGAACACGCCGGGCAACACCCAACTCGACACGATCAGCGTGATCTCGGGCACGACGCTGACGGTCGGCAATCCCGACAGCTTCTACTTCAACGAAGACATCATGATCTACCCGGCCGGGCTTGGATCTGCCGCTCGGGGACTTGCGACCGTGACCTTCGTCGATCCGGCTGCGGGCACCATCGGCGTGAACGCGCTTCCGGCTGGCACCATCGTCGGCGACGCGGTCTGCTACAACGTCTCCCAAGGCGCGGGCGGCGCGAATCCCATCGGGATTGAGGGCTTGCTCTATAATCACGTTGATTCGACCACCGGCACCTGGAACAATCTCGCACGCTCGACCTACCCCGAAGCGCTCAAGACTCCGCACGTGGCAGCCGCCAATGCGGCCATGACTCCGGGAATGCGGCGCCTCGGCACGCAGAAGATGCGGCGCATCCTCATGTCCCGCTACAAGAACGAGGACAAAATCGCCTACTGGAACGTGGACCAGGAATCCGCCTGGGAAAACACGGGCATCGTGGTCACCGAGAACATCTTCCAGCAGATCAAGGGCGACTACTCCGAGGACATGCTCAAGAAGGAGCCGCCCAAGACGTTCGGCGGAATCAAGGCGATGACCAGTTTGCACGCAACGCGGGGGCGCATCGACGTGATCCTGCCGGGCCATTGGGGGAAAGTCATCACGAAGGAATTCGGCCCCTACGAGGAAGGTGGACAGACGGTTTTCCCCATCTATGCACCGAGCGGTGGTTTGGCGGCCGGTTACATAGAATATTTCGATGTCGTGTTCAACCTCTTCATTGATCAGCCTAGGTACGGCCTCTTCTATGATGGACTTGCGGTTCCAACTGGCTACTAGCTGGCTGCATTGAAGAACTAGCAAAGTATTGTTGCATCGGACTTGATGTTCTGGTAAGTTCGGTGCATGACAAACACACAAGGGAGCGGCAGTAAGGTTTGCACGACCTGCAAGCAAGACCTGCCGCTCTCAGCATTCGGAAAAAATAAACGCACCAAGGACGGACTTCATTGGAGCTGCAAGCCGTGCAACGTAGCAAGATCGGCAGACTGGCAGCGCCGAAACAAGGACAAGGTAGCCGCGCGGAACAAGCGATGGGTTCAAAGCAATCGTGCGCAGATGAACGACATTCAACGGGACTGGCGGAAACGCAATCCCGAGAAAATGGCGGCAATCGTTGAACGCAGCAGGGAGAGTCGCAACAAAGCTCGGGCTGCGTACGGGGTTCGCAATCCAGAAAAGGTGAAATCGTGGCAGCGCACAAACCAATTGCGAACACTTTACGGACTCACGGTTGAACAGTATGAATCCATGCTTGCGACTCAAAGCGGATTGTGTGCTATCTGCGGTTCGGAGAAACCCGACAAGAGGAATCGCAGAATGTTTGTAGATCATTCGCATGTAAGCGGAAAAGTTCGAGCATTGCTTTGTGCCGTCTGTAATTTCCGCGTGGGCTTTATCGAATCGACGCCCACTTGGGTGGACGCCGTCGAATCCTATCTCGCGCAGTACAAGGAGCAGCCATGGCGGTGATGACGGTGAACGTGAACCAAGTGGGCAGCGAGTTTTACATCTCTGGCGTGGTGGATTCGCACTCTGCTTTGCCGCTATGCTCGCCGAAGGCGGGACTCTCCGCGAAGCCGGGGAATCTCGTGGTGACTCCGGGCGGCGGGATCGCGTTCGACTTCGTTCTGTCCGTTGACGACACGACGTGGCGCGAGAAGGAAGCTGCGGACGCGCAGGCCATGAAGGAAAAGCAGGAAGCGGACGCCGAGCAAGCGAAGGTTGCCGCGGAAGCTGCTGCGGCCAAGCTCAAGACGGATGCCGAAGCAGTCGAAACCGCGCGCATCGCCAAGATCGCCGCCGAAGTAGCGAAAGACCTCAAGGCCAATGGCTGATCACATCGAGCATCACGACTGCCCGAAGGAAATACAAGACAGGCTTACATTGGCCGGTGGTCTTAATCGTTTTAATGAACCAATGTTTGTGGTGACATGGGGCTGGAATCGCCTCGTCAAGATTCATGGCAAATGGGGCGACGGCGGAAGCTACGAATCGGTCAAGACGATCGAGGAGCCGAAATATCTCCCTGCCGATCGCTGGCATCTCGAATTATGGCGGCCGCCGGAAGAGTACGGAACTCCCGAGACGTGGGGCAAGCTCGGGGAAGAGATCGTGGGCATGATGACGGTGGACACAGCCGGCCCGTTCCCTTCGCGCGGAGAGTACGAACTCTGCTACACGCTCTCATCGAATCTGACAGAGAGCGGAGACTTCGTGCCACTCAACGCGACGACGTGCGAACTGCTTGTGCAGGCCATCAGAAAATCCAGTCCCGCGCATTTCAGCTTCGCGCAGCGGCAGGCAGCCATTCGGCAGCGAGTCATGCGAGAACGGCAATCTCGAATCAACAAGACATCGGACGCGCTGCTCGACGCACGGCCAGCATTCTACGAAGTGGGCACGTCGTTTCCGACAGGCCCGAAGAATCACAGAATCGTCACTCACTAACTCGCGCCAGGCCGCGCATAGCCTGGGAGGGAGAAAAGCAAATGCCTGAAGTTGCGATTGTTTTGAATGTTAACAGCGAAAAATATGATTATCCGCGGGGCATCCTCGGGACGTACACCGTGCCGGCCGCGACCGAAGAAGGATTCGGATTGCTTGTCGTCTACTCGCGCGGAGAAGTGCAGGACGTGGGCAACGGCAACCGCAAAGTGAACGAAATGATCCCCGCCCGCCTGCTGGCTCAGGACATCCTCGGCTACGGTGGGGAGCGCATGGAGAAGCGCGGCCTGCTGATCTGCGAAGCGGAGCCGGACGAAACCAAGGACATCGAGAAGGCCGTGCGCGCCGAAAAGGATTATCTCAACGCGCATCCTCCCGACATCCGCCAGCGCATGAATCAGACGCTCAAGGTGCGCGAAGTCGTCAACATGCAGGACATGGAGCCGGGCGCTCGCGAGGAAAAGATAAAACTCTCCGACGCCGTGCAGAAAGCGCGGGCGAAGTTCGAAGCCTACTGCCGCTCGCTCGTCACGAAGGCCGAAGTCGAGAAGGCCAAGAAGAATCTCGAGCGCGAAGATCAGCGTCTCGTGGCTGAGGGTGACACGCTGTGGTCGCAGGAAGTGAACCGCAAGGAAGTGACCGCGAAGCACCAGGACGCCGCCAAGCGATTGGGACAGGAAAGGCCCTGGGTCTACATGCCCTCCGCGATGGAAGACTGCGAGGCGTGCGGGCGCAAGGTCAAGAAAGGCGTGGCGATCTGCGGACATTGCGGTGCTTTGTTGAATGAAGCTGCCGCACGCAAATTCTTCCCTGGCGGATTACCCGGTAGGGGTCCGTGGACTACGACAACTGAGTCCGAAGCAGGCTTGGGAACAAAAGCGGGACGCTCTGCTGCGAGGTAGGAATATTTTTCCGCACATTGTGCAGTGAATCTTTGGCAATCGTTGCATTGAACGAGAATGTCCAGTGTTTCTGCACTCTTTAGAACAGAACACAGTCTTCGCATGCCTTGGCCTGAACAACTCTTTACAAATGGGACACTTTCTATCTAGTAGGCGGCGCTTTCCTAGCGGTGAACGTCCCCGTATGTATTCGGCAAGACCATGGATGCGATTGTGACAAGGGCGACAAACGGGAAGCAGATTGCGTTCTTCATTGTTTCTAGGATTCGCATCCACATGGTGGATATAAAGGCGTTTCTTTTTTGTCCCGCATTTGGCGCACGTATAGCCATATTTACGAAGGGCGGATTGCCTACGCCTTTGATGGCAGAAGCCACGTGAGACTCCGCCTTTCCAATTCGGATTGTCTGACAACGCGTTCCGTGACTTTCCCATGGTTCTTGACTGTATCATTGTCAAGAAGAGAGATCAATTTCTAAATGCCTGTCTTAATCCCAAGCGCGTATAGCGTCGTCGAATCCATTTTGCAGGACGCTCGCGCAATTTTGAACGACATGGAGGTGGTCGGGGGAGACGTGCTTTTGGACAGTGCTCCCTTTTCACTCCCGTTCGTCAACCAGGCGTATCGCAGAATCCAAGCGTACTTAGCTCAATATGGGTGCGAGACATACGCCGACTACACGTGGCTTATCGGGGTGCCTGCCAACGCGACGGGCGATCCCGAAACTCGAATCATCATCTCCGACACAGGCACGCTGCTCTACACGCCCACGGGGCTCGGCGAAATCTCCTACGCCGCGCCGATCCTGCCGGACAATCTCGTTGCTCCTCTGAAGCTGCGCGAGCGGCAGAGCGGGACGACGAGTTTCGCGGTGCCGATGTTCCGGCGCAACGATGGGCTTGTGCCGTTTCTCTCGCAGGTCACCTACCTCGTCGATTGGATGTGGGTCGCGGACGCTATTTGGTTCCGCGGCGCTTCCGAGGTTCAAGACGTGGAAATGAAGTTCGAGAAACATCTGCCTGCGCTTGGAACGGTCAACGATCCGGTTCCCATCCGGGGAGTGGACAATGCGGCGGCTTACCGGGTGGCTTTTGCAGTCGCGCAGGGCAGAGGATCGACGATCGCGGACGGGTTCGGCAAAGAAGGGCAGTTGGAACTCGATTACCTTGTGAACCGAAGCGTCAGAGAAAGACAGCGTGTGAAGCATCGCCGTCGTCCCTACCGGGGCTACGGCGGAGCGACTTCAAACAGGAGGTAGTGTGGCAAACTTAATTACAGTAAATTCTTTTGGTACCACGCCGGTTGATCGGACTACGGGGCGTTTCCGCGTTACGGGAACAATCGCTTTGTCGGGCAGCTATGTCGCCTCGCCGACCGGGGAAATCCTCGACTTCTCGAAGGCGGTGATGCCTTTGGGTTACACACTTCCGGTGAACAAGCAGCCGATCAGCTTGGACGTTTGGGGAAACATTGGCGTCGGTTACGAGCCGATTGGACCTCTTGGGGGCGCCGGATTGAAAGTGCCGATCAGGATCACCGCTTCCACGATCGCCGGCACGACGCCCACGGTCAATGAACTCGGCGCAGGCGCTTACAACGCGCTCATCATCGCTGACTTCATCCAGTTCGAAGCTGTCTTCGACGCCAACATCTAGCGGTAAGGAGCAACCTTGCCGTTTCCTGAATCAGCGGATCTCGGGATCGATGTCTGGGGTGGGCTCAATACGTCCATTCCGCCTTCACAACTCCCGCTAGGCGCTTCTCCCCAGTGCCAGGACGTGATGTTTCCCGAGGCGGGAGTCCGCACGCGCGACGGCCTGCTTTCCTTCTTCGCCAATCAACTCGCCGGGAATCCCGCAGTCAACGGCCTGAAAACCTACATCACTCCCACCCTGCAAGACATCCTGCTCGTTTGGGACGCGCTCGGGAATCTCTATCAGGAAAACCCGATCAACACGCTCGCCCTGATTGCGGCTGGTGGTACGCCGCAAATCTTCATGAACTCGACCACGCTGTTTGGCCGGGAATACATGGGATTCGGCAACGCGACGAGCGGAATAGACTTTCCGCGGCAGTTCGATGCGACCAATTACGACCGGGTAAGCCAGTGCGGGCCGGGACAGGCTCCGACGCCCTCAAACTTTCTGCCGGCCGCAGCAGTCGTGCAAGGTGCCGGACCTGGGGCGCCCATCAACCTGCTTGTGGCTCCGAACGGAGCGGTCGCAAGCGATCCGGTCGGGATAGTCATTCCCCCTTACCCGCCTTACTACCAAGGCGGTAGCTACACCTATTACACGACAGC
>Ga0074044_10005490_pt1 | contig 10328 bp, 11 predicted proteins | sample BogForMeECP23OM1_FD_94443 | JGI IMG/M metagenome (GOLD analysis project Ga0074044, IMG submission 94443) | Bog forest soil microbial communities from Calvert Island, British Columbia, Canada - Bog Forest MetaG ECP23OM1 | ecosystem: Environmental > Terrestrial > Soil > Wetlands ...
GTCGGGCGTAAGAAACGCCGTCAGCGGCCATCCGCCCTGCCCCGTCAGCGCGCTCACCGCGACCTGATACCGGCTGTCAATATCTGGACGCTCATCCCGATCCACCTTCACCGCAATGAAATTTTCATTAACAATCTTTGCGACTTCCGGATCGTCATACGATTCCCGATCCATCACATGGCACCAATGGCACCACACCGCGCCAATATCGAGCAGCATCGGCTTGTTCTCCCGCCGCGCGGCGGCAAATGCCTCCTCGCCCCATTCATGCCACTGAATAGGCTGATGCATCGCCGAACGAAGATAGGAAGAGGAAGCGCGGGCAAGGGAATTGTGCGAGGGAGTCATCCCGTAAGGATATCGCTAGGCAGGGAAGAATGCTGGAGGATCAAGCCAACCGGACGTGCACCTTTCGAAACTTGGGATTGCCTTTAAGCGCTGAGCTTCCTGGCCACCGCGCAGTATAGTTCCACCGCCTCGGCCAGTTGCTTTTTCTCCACAAACTCCCCCTCCGTGTGCGCCACGTGAATCGATCCCGGCCCCAGCAGCAGGGGCTCGCCCCAATTCCCAAGTGAAGGGATGTCGGTCGTAAACGCCGCCACCATCGTCGGCAATCCATCGAGCGTGCGCAGCCGCATAAATCGTGCCTCGCGCGTGAACTCGACCTCAGCCAGTTCGCCCACGCTCTCGACAATCTGCCGCCGCAGCTCGTCCGCCGGTCCCACCAGCCGGTAGAAAATCTCGGCCCGAGCGAAGTCCGGAATCACATTCCGCGCCCGCCCCCCTTCAATCGTTCCGACGTTCTTGATGCACGGTCCCACGTCTTCGCTCGCGGGCAGTTTCATCGCGTGCAAACGGTGCAGAGCCTCGACCAGCTTGTCAATTGCCGACTCACCCAGTTCCGGATACGCCGAATGCGCCATCTTCCCCCGCGCCGTCAGCACCACGTGTAGCGACCCTTTCGTGGCCAGCGCTAGCCGGTTGTCGGTCGGCTCGCCGTTAATCATGAAGCGTGCGCCAATCGGCTGCCGATTTGCCACTCGTGCGCCAATCGAGTCCGTTTCCTCTCCCACCAGAAACAGCAGCCCCACGAAAACGCCCGCCCCGCGCAGCTTCTCCGCCGCCGCAATTTGCACCGCAATGATGCCTTTGGCGTCACACGATCCGCGCCCGTAAATCCGCGCCTCATCCTCGGAAGAAGAAATGAACGGCGGCACCGTATCCATGTGCGTCGAGAAAACGACCGGCGGCTGCCCGTGGCCCGGCCAGGTCGCAAGCACATTGTGGCGATCGCCCTCGACGTGCATCTTGCGCGCATCAAAGCCGCGCTTGCGCAGTTCGCCGCAAAGAAATTCCCCCACCGCTCCATCATTCGGAGTAGTGGACTCAATATCAATCAGCCGCCGCGCCAGCGCGAACAGGTCCATTGATGGCAAACTCATGCCAAGAGCGTAGCAGTCGTTGGTCGTTGGTCGCTAGTCGTTGGCACTAATGAGGCTGATAAGATTACTGCGATACGCGAGATTCGAACGACCGAATGTGCGACTAGGTATCGCAAACGACGAATCCCGAACGACGAAAAAGACGAACGACGAACGACGAACGACGAACGACGAAAAACTAACGATGAAAGGCTAACGACGAAAGACTAACGACCCGCAGACCGTGCTCCCCGACAACGCCACCATCCGCTCCCTCTTTCTCGACGGCCCCGCCGGACGCCTCGAAGCCCTGCTCAACGCCGGTTCCCCCAACGCAACCCACGCCGCCCTAGTCTGCCACCCGCATCCGCTCTACGGCGGCACCCTGCACAACAAAGTCGTTTTCCATGTGATGAAAGCGCTCAACGGCTTCGGATTCCCCGTGCTCCGCTTCAACTTTCGCGGCGCCGGTCTGAGCGAGGGCGAGCACGCGAACGGCATCGGCGAAGTCGAGGATGTTCGCGTTGCCCTCGATTGGCTCGAGCGCGAATTTCCTCTGCCCATCATTTTCGCCGGGTTTTCTTTCGGAGCCGCGGTAGGCCTGCGCGCCGCTTATTCTGATGATCGCGTTCAAGCCCTCATCGCCCTCGGCCTGCCCGCAGTCCCCGCTCCGTCGGATTCAGGTGCGCTGCGTGTTTACGATTTTGAATTTCCCCGCGCCTCAACCAAGCCCAAGCTCTTCGTGAGCGGATCGCGCGACCAGTTCGCCCCGCCCGGAACACTCGAAGCGCTAGTCGGCACTTTCGCCGACCCGAAGAAACTGGTTCGCATCGAAGCCGGAGATCATTTCTTCGAAGGCCGCCTCCGCGAGATGCGGGACGCGATTGAAGCCTGGATAAGGGAATTTACCGCTGCTCGCTGATTCAATTCTTCTTTTTCGCGCCGCCCGAAAGCGCTTGCATATCCTCCCGCGTCAGGTCGCGCTCCCCAAGTTCCGCAAACCGACGAAAGCTTGCGCCCACGAGTTCGCCCAATTCCGCGAACAACTCTTCTTCCGCCTTCTTGAAATTCCAGCACGCCTTTCCTTGCATGCGCTTCTTCAGGGCAGGAGACATGCCTTTCAATAACCCCGGAAACATGTACACGGGAAGGAGATGAAACGCCACATAGCTCTTGCTCGTGATGGAGGCAAACATGACCGGCTTCCCCCGATAGCGAAGCGATTTCGATTCGCTCATATAGTCGCCAGGATCGTCTTTGAGCACGTGCAGTTTCTTGTCGTAGGGTTTCAGAATCTTCCGCAGACCCTGAAAAGCAAGCTCAAGCTCGCGCTTGTTGTCGGCCATTTTAGCTTTTACCGGCATGGCCGCAGATTATAGCGTGCTTCTTTATAATCTTCGAGCATGGCGGAAATCTCTCCCCAACGCGTCCAGCAATTCCGCCAAATGCGCGAAACCGCCCGCGAAATCTTCGCGTCCGCCCTCAAGAACGCTTCTATCGAAAGCGCTTTCTCCCGCCATCTTCACTGCGAACGCGGCGTCCTGCGCATTTGCGAAGATCTCTACGACCTCGACTCCTACAACCGCGTCCTCGTCGTCTCCATCGGCAAAGCCGCCCACACCATGGCCGCCGCGCTCGAAGCGCAAGTCGGCAGCCGACTCGAAGGCATCGTCGCTACATCTGTCGATCCGGCCCGCCTGGGCCAGACCGGCCAAGTCCGCGGCTTCCGCTATTTTCATGGAGGCCATCCCACCCCCACCGCCGAATCCATTCAAGCCGCCGAAGCGATCCTCAAATCGCTCGGCTCGCTCGACGCCAACTCGCTCGTCATCTTTCTGCTTTCCGGCGGAGGCTCGTCCATCGTCGAAAAGCCGATTGACGCCGAAATCTCCCTCCCCGATCTGATCGCGACCTACCGCGCGCTCGTCCACTCCGGCGCGCCCATCGCCGCCATCAACGCCATCCGCAAGCACCTCTCCGCCGTCAAAGGTGGACGCCTCGCCCATGCCGCCTTTCCCGCCCAGCAGGTTTCGGTTCTCGTCTCCGACGTCCCCGACGCCACGCCCGACGCCCTCGCCTCGGGCCCCACCATGCCCGATTCCACTTCCATCCACGACTGCGAGCGCATTGCCGCGGACTACAATCTGATCGCGCAATTTTCAGCGTCCGTTGCCGACCTCTTCCGCCAGCGCGCCCTCGAAGAAACTCCCAAGTCCGACGATCCCGCCTTCGTGCGCGCCCGCTGGTGGACCGTGCTCTCCAACAAGTTAGCCATCGATGAAGCCGCCATCGCCGCCACCCGCGCCGGTTTTGCGGTCGAAGTCGACAATTCCTGTGACGACTGGGACTACGAAAAAGCCTCCGACTACCTGCTCATGCGCTTGCGCGACCTGCGCAGCAAAGTGTCGCGCGTCTGCCTGCTCTCCGGCGGCGAGGTGACGGTTAAGGTGCGCAACGGCGGCATCGGCGGGCGCAATCAGCAATTCGCGCTCGCCTGCGCGGAGAAAATCGCGGGCGAGGACATCACCGTTCTAAGCGCCGGTACCGATGGCATCGACGGCAACAGCCCCGCCGCCGGAGCTGTAGCCGATGGCAGCACCCTGTTCCGAGCTGAGCTCGAAGCCGGATTGCAAGCCGGGTCCCCATCGAAAGATCCCGCAGCCGGAGTCGACGCCGCTCGCCAATCGCTCGCCAGTTTTAATGCGTTTTCCTACTTCGACGCGCTCGGCGATGCCATCCTCACCGGTCCCACCGGTAACAACCTGCGCGACCTCCGCATCCTGCTTGCCTATTGACAGGGAAGAGTCCGGTTCTCCGCAACGCCCCGTCAGGATGCTATAATCAATGTAACTTGTTGGGAATGAATAGCTTGCAGAAGTCGGTAAAATCTTGTAAACGCTCCACAATCCGGCAGCGTGGACCCTGCGTCTTGCATCTAAAGCAGCAGCCAAAAATCTCTTGGAGGTTTCGAGTGAAACGCACAGTTCAAGTGGTCGTACTCTTGTCTTTTGCCTGCGCCGCCCTAGCCGTCTTCTCTAATTCAGCCCAGGCTCAAAAAGTCGACATCGCTTTCGGCATCAGCACGACCGAAGCTCCTGGTGCCAGCAGCGCAGACAGCAATCACAATCCTATTTCTTTGACGGGCGGCGCCTTTCCCGGCTTTAGCGGCGATTTCCTCTTCTACCACAACGTCGGTATCGGAGGTGAAGTGTTTTGGAGGGGAAGCCATGTCGGTTGCCCTGACGTCGTCTGCGGCATTGGTTCGGGCATAAACTTTCGCCCCGTCTTTTACGACTTCAACGCCGTTTACTCTCCCAAGCTCGCCAGCCATGTTCACGCGGAGCTTGTTGGCGGCATCGGAGCAATGGATACCCACTACTCCGCATGTACGTTAAGTGGAAACTCCTGTGGGGGTAGCCAACTGATTTCATCGAGCAACCACTTTGACGTAGATCTCGGTGGCGGCCTCAAGTTTTATCTCACGAAGGGTTTCTTCATTCGCCCCGAGGCGCGCTATTACTGGATCAACAACAACACGGACTTCAGCTCGAATCACGCCACCCGCTTCGGCGCTTCCATTGGCTACACCTTTAGATAGTACGAGCCGGCATGTTCTCTGATCCGAGGACGGGGCTTAGCCCCGTCTTCGGCGCTCCTGCTTGGATGCCCATGCTACCCGAGGTTTTAGCTCAAAATCCCCGCTCCCCGAAGCTCGCGCTCCCCCCGCCCATGTATGATAGCGGTCAAAACAATCTTGGACGGTTTCGATTGAAACAAATGCGACGCATTGCCCTTCTTTTGCTTTTTGCCTGCGCGGCCCTGTCCGCCTTTTCGACACTCGCGCAAGCCCAGAAGTTCGACGTCTCCGCCGGTATCGCCGCCATCGATGCGCCGGGAACCAGAGTGGCGAACGATATTAATCATCAGCCGCAATCGTTGACCGGCGGCGCCTACCTGGTATTTAGTGGCGATTACCTTTTCTTTCACAAAAACATCGGTGTCGAGGGCGAATTCGTACGCAAGGAATCTGAAGGTTACGACCCAGTCAACAACCTTTACTTTCGCCCCATGTTTTACGACGCCAATGCCGTCTGGACCAAGAAATTCTTCAAGCGCTTTACCGCCGAACTGGAAGGCGGCGCAGGCGTCGAGACCACCCGTTTCTATACGGCTGGCTGCGGTGGTAAGGGGAACTGCTACGTCAACGAGAACCATTTTATGGGTGACATCGGTGCTGGGATCAAGGTCTATCCCTTGCGGCGGTCCGTTTTCCGCCACATCTTTCTCCGCCCAGAAGGCCGGTACTACCTGATCCGCGCCGCCCAGGAATTCAGTTCCGATCACGCCATCCGCTTTGGCGCCTCGATCGGCTATAGCTTCAAGTAGAACCGGTCCGCTCTTCCGGTGGGTAGCGTCAGCGAACGCTGACTAGTCACCTTCCGCCTTGGCGCATTATGATACCCGTATGAATTTCGGCTTCTCGGGTGAGATGGTCTTCCTGTTTTTCCTGGCGCTGATCCTTTTCGGCCCCAAGAAATTGCCGGAGATCGGCCGCCAGATCGGGCGCATCATGAACGAGTTCCGCCGCGCCTCGAACGAATTCCGCTCCCAGATCGAATCCGAAATCAATACCCTCGAAAGGCAAAAGCCGCAGATTCTGCCGCCGCTCAAGGAACCGCTCGGATCGCTCGCAAGCCGCATCTTCAACCCGCCGCCCGCCGAGCAGCTTGCGGCCGCCGAAACCCAAGCCGCCGAAGCCGCGGCTGCGGCTGCCAAACCCGCTCCCGCCGCCCAGTCCGAAAACGCCACTATCGTAGAGACGGGGCTTGCCCCGTCTCCCGCGCCGACACCAGCCCATCCGAAAGTTGCGCCCGATGCCTGAAGCGGCCGCCTCTTCTCCCATAAGCGACTCCGCCAAGGACGCCATGCCCACCATGGGCTTCCTCGATCATCTCGAGGAGCTCCGCAAGCGCATCGTCTATTCCGCCGTCGCGGTAGTCCTCTGCTTCTTTGGCTGCTGGTTTGGCGCGGCGCGCCTGGTCGGCATCATGCAAAAGCCGATCACTGATGTGCTGCACAAGTACGGCCTGCCGGAAAAACTCGTTTATCTCAATCCCGTCGACCCCTTCAACCTCTATCTCAAAGTCGCGGGAGTCGCCGGCCTCTTCGTCGCTTCGCCCTTCGTGCTTTACCAGATCTGGCTCTTCATCGCCCCCGGCCTCTATCGCCATGAGAAGCGCTACGTTTTCCCCTTCATGCTGTCGAGCGTGAGCCTGTTTCTCGCCGGCGGATATTTCGGCTACCGCGTCGTCTATCCCCAGGCGCTCAGCTTCCTGATCGACTTCGGCAAGCAGTTCCAGCCGATGATCACCATCGAGGAATACACGCAGTTGTTCGTGACCATCATCATCGGCATGGGCGCGATCTTCGAAATGCCCATCCTGGTTTTCTTCCTCGCCCTGATGGGCATCGTCAGCGCCGGCTGGATGTGGCGCAACATCCGTTATTCCATCCTCGGCATCTTCATCGTTGCCGCCATCATCACCCCGACTCCCGACGTAGTAAATATGTGCATTTTCGCCGCGCCCATGGTCGCCCTGTATGTATTAAGCATCGCCATCGCCTGGTTCGTGCATCCCACCCAGCGTAAGAAGCGCGCGCAAAAGAATGCGGAGTAGCTTTTGAGAACAGAGGAAACTCAAAGACCAATGAAGCCGCCCAAGACTGCAAAGCAAGCTTTCCTCCGTGCTCCTCTGTGTCCTCCGTGGTTAAGACTCTCTCTAGCTCTGCTGCTGACTGCATCGTCTAGCACAACGGCGTGCAGCAAGGGAACTACGCCGACTGACGCCAATCCGGCGCCTGCGGCCGAAGCGGCGATTACGAAATCCGAACCGCCCGCCGTAGTCCAGGCAGCCTCCGCCGCTCCCCTCCCGCAAATCGACGCCAAGCGCGCCTTCCAGTACACCCGCGAAGTCACCGCCTTCGGCGAGCGCTACATGGGCAATGAGAACCACAAAAAACTCGAGCGCTACATTCTCGACCACTTAAAAGGCGACCAGGTCGAAGACGACGCCTTCACCGCCGACACCGTAGAAGGGAAGTTCCCCGTCCGCAACATCATCGCCAAATTTCCCGGCAAAAAAGACGGCATCATCGCCATCCTCGGCCACTACGACACCAATTACCCGTTGCGCAACACCGGCTACGTCGGAGCCAACGACGGCGGCTCGTCCACGGCCATCCTGCTCGAATTCGCCAACCAACTCCGAGGCAAAACCCGCGACGGGTACAGCGTCTGGCTGGTCTGGACCGACGGCGAAGAAGCCGTGAAGACCTGGACTGCTACCGACAGCCTTTACGGCACGCGCCATCTCGCCGAAAAATGGGAGAAAGACGGGACGCTGAAGAAAATCAAAGCGCTCATGGTCATGGACATGATCGGCGACGCCGATCTCGACATCCAGCGCGACACCAACTCGACGCCTTGGCTGCTCGATCTGATCTATCAGGCCGCCGAGCGCGAGGGTTACCAATCTCATTTCTACGCGCTTCAAGGCCCTATGGAAGATGACCATATTCCCTTCGTGAAGCGCGGCGTCCCTTCCGCCGACGTTATCGACCTCGACTACGGCTACAACAATGTCTTCCACCACACCCCGCAAGACACCATGGACAAGCTCAGCCCCAAGAGCCTCGAAATCGTAGGCAACACCATCCTCGAAACCATCCGCCTGCTCGACCAGCGCTAGCATGTCTACGTGAGAACGCGTCTTCGTGCATCCCAGCGGAGCGAACCGCCGCTGCATCGAGCCCCGGAGGGACGACCCAATTCTCACGCACACGCTAGCGCCCCGGCGGTGAATGGTTCGCGGCCCGAAATGCCCAAAAGTTTTGCCAAAGAAAGACTTGATTTATATAATGTCTATCGTTATAGTAGACATTAAGCACCACGTTCTCTCCGCTGTGCTCCTGGAAGATCCGGCCCCGTTTTGACGAAGGATGGGGGCCGGAATCGAACCAAAGCACCAACTGACGATCGAATCGCAACCCGCTCCTTCAGGCATTCCGTTATCGCCACGAATCGCTTGCCGTAAAGTCTATCAATCAAGTAGTCTTTCATTATTGGGGGTGAGAATACCGTGCTGTCCCGCCGCAATTTCCTGAAGACCGCGTCTGCCGCTGCACTTGCCGCAGGGGCCGCCCGTCCGCTGCTGACGTGGGCGGCCGATCCCGCTATCTCCGTTCCCGGCAAGGACGGCCTCATCGTTCGCTCCTACCGCTTCCTCGATCTCGAAATGCCTGTCGAGTTCATGACCGACTGGATCACTCCGGTCAAGCACTTCTATGTTCGCAACCACATGTTCCCACCCGCCAAAATTGACGCGGGGGCATGGAAGCTGACCGTCACCGGCGAGGTCGAAAAGCCGCTCACCCTAACGCTCGCCGATCTCGCAAAAATTCCCGTCCATTCCGTAGTCAATACCATGGAGTGCGCCGGCAACGGCCGCACCCTCCAGTCGCCCAAGGTTCCCGGCGTTCAGTGGGGCAAGGGTGCAGTCGGCAACGCTGAATTCTCCGGTCCCAGCCTGAAAACGGTGCTCGAAAAAGCGGGCCTCAAAAACACCGCCAAGCACGTCCAGTTTCGCGGACTCGATCAAGTCCCGGGCAAAGTTCCTCCTTTCATCCGCAGCATCCCGATCGAGAAGGCTCTCGACGCCGATACTCTGATCGCCACCCACATGAACGGCGCGCCCATCCCCGCGCATCATGGATACCCCGCCCGCGCCCTCACTCCCGGCTGGGTCGGAGCCGCGTCCTGCAAATGGCTCACTGAAATTACGGTTCTCGACAAGCCCGCCGAAGGCAACTTCATGAGCCCCGGCTATCGCTTTCCCAACACGCCCGGCAAACCCGGCGAACCGATCAAGCCCGAAGACACGCACGCGCTCACCGCGCTCACCGTGAAGTCCACCATTGCCGCGCCCAGCGACGGCGCCAAGCTCAAGCCCGGAGCGCATGTGATTCAAGGCGCCGCCTGGGCCGGCGAAGCCGATATCACCAAAGTCGAAATCTCAACCGACGGCGGCGCCAGTTGGAACGCCGCGCAACTCGGCAAAGATCAAGCCAAATACGCCTGGCGCTTCTGGAGCTATCCGTGGAAGCCCGCCAAGAGCGGCGACTATGTAATCCTCTCTCGCGCCACCGACAATCAAGGACGCACGCAGCCCGACGCCGCCGTCTGGAACCCAAGCGGCTATCTTTACAACGCCTACGACCAGGTGAAAGTCTATGTCCAAGCCTAGCCAGATAGCGAACCACCGATACCTTCCGAGTCACGAAGCGCGTGACAGCTTTTCAGCCGCGAAGCGGCGAAAGAATGCAGCCCACGGCGTAAGCCGTGGGTGCACGAAGGAAACGAGCGAGCCCCAGAGGGGCGAAAGAAGAGTTCTCACGCACACACAAAAGAGCAGCCGGTTCTCACGAACCGCGCTCCTCAGCCTTATAAGTTCAGTAACGCTTTTGTGCGCGACCCTTCCCGCCCGCGCCCAGTCCCCAAATGCGCAGTTGCCGCCCGGCGACGTCAAAGAAAAAGCCGAAGCCGTCTGCCTGACCTGTCACGAAGCCCGCATCATCGTGCAGCAGCGCTTAAGCAAAGCGGCCTGGACAAAGGAACTCGACAAGATGATCAAGTGGGGAGCCGAAGTCGATCCCAAGGACCACGACGCGCTGGTTGACTACTTCAGCGCGAACTTCGGTCCCGACCAACCCGTCTACGAAGCGCCAAAGAGCCAAACAGAATCGAAAATGAAATCCAAGCATTAGGACTTGACACAAAGCTCGAGTTTAAGCGATTCGTTCCTGAGACCTGAGACCTGAGACCTGAGACCTGAGACCTGAGACCTGAGA
>Ga0074044_10005492_pt1 | contig 10326 bp, 13 predicted proteins | sample BogForMeECP23OM1_FD_94443 | JGI IMG/M metagenome (GOLD analysis project Ga0074044, IMG submission 94443) | Bog forest soil microbial communities from Calvert Island, British Columbia, Canada - Bog Forest MetaG ECP23OM1 | ecosystem: Environmental > Terrestrial > Soil > Wetlands ...
CGACAGTCCCGCCCATCGACTCAACGGCAAACGCTATCATGAACATTGGCTCCACAATCTCATGGCGTCCACCTCACTGATGGGCTTCAGAAACCGCCAACCTGCAATCCGGTAGAGTCAGCGATTTTATCTCCCAAGGGGGCGAAAGGGGCCACCCACGTTCCCTTGGTGCCAGAAAGTGGGTGGCGCCTTCCGCGGTTCGATGAGGTTCAGGTTGTGAGAGTGCGAAGGCAGGAACAACAGCGTGATGCCCAGCCGAGCCACCAACGGCTGCACCACGGCGTTGCGTTGATAGCGGGTCTTGTCCAGAACCAGAAGATCATTGGTGTCGGTTCAGTTTTCGTTGTAAACTCAACTGCACCAGGTGTTTTGAGGGCATTGCTGGCTGCCGGAACTCCCGTTTTCTCTACCAATCTCAACCAGTCGCGGCCCCAGCTTTTCAGGCCATTGATACTCAGTTCGGCGCGCGGCATCGACGGCGGACCCTGACGATTCACCGAGGTAGTGCTCAACGCGTGGAGCGTGAGGCGTGGGGCGAAAGGGGCCACCCACGTCTCCTTGGTGCCAGAAAGTGGGTGGCCCCTTCCGCTCTTTTGAGCCAGCGTCTCTCTGAGCCTCGTAATCAGCCCCGGACCCGTCTGCTGTGGTCGGAATAACAGGGTGAGCAGAATGGCCAGCACCGCTTGACCGAAGGCGAGGATAGCAAGACTACTGGCAAGCTGAGTCACGGGGTTCGTTGTGAAGAAGACCGCCTCGACCACGTTCATCAGACCGTTTAGCACGAACAGAAGAAGGAACCACAGGCAGGCACGCTCATGCAAGGACAGGTTCAGCCGAGAACCAAGTGGCCCCAAAGTCAGGCCCACGAGTGTGCCAGCGATGAGAGACGAGATGATGAACTGAGCCGGTTCTGGCTGACTGCCGACCGCTGGCAGAGGCAAGCCCAGAACACTCACCGTGATTCCGCCGACCAGCAACGAGAAAGTATACCCTATGCCGGCAACCAGTGACCGACCCACGAGTCCGGCAAACCGATTCGAAGACGCCAAGGAATACGGGGATTTCATCGCTCACATGCCTCTCTGATCGAAACGACTCACTCCCAGACCCCCTCGAACAGTGGCTTGATCGTTCGCTCGGACTTCTCCAAGTGCAGATCGTTGAATATCTCGGCGGTCTCCTCGTTCTTCGGGTGTGATTTCAAGTCGAGCCCCAAGTCTTCGCCGAGATCATCCCGACCACCGATCAGTACCAGTTCGGCACGTTCGTAATCCAGGAACTCGGGCGGGTCAACAGACATCCACCTGCGATCCCCGAACCTCGCCCACAACCCCCTGGGGAAATCAGGCTGACGTTCATCTTCGAGTCCGACCCCGGGCGGCGAAGTCGCCTCGGGGTTCTTCACGGCAATCACAAACCGCCCTTCCGGCTTGATGTTGAACGCCTTCTGAACCTCGCCGGGGATCAGGGGTAACTCCAGGACATAAGCCAGGTGCGTGTGGTTGCCATGGAGGAAGAGGGCATAGACACCCTCACCAGCGGGTCGGAGGTTTTCACCCTCGGAGCCAATTAGACTGGGGATTCCCGCCGCTGCTTGCCGAAGTTCCTCGGGGGTGCGGAACACGCCGTCCACGAATCCCCAATGCCGCTGGCCACCATCATCGAAACCCGGCAGCTTCTTCTTACCGATGGCGATCAACCGGAGCCGCTCTTGCCCTTGGGGATGGAGCACTATGTAAAAGCGGCGGATGTCCAGCAGTCCACCCGGCTCATACCGGTCCTCGTTGGGACGGTAAAGGAAGAAGAGGTCGCCTCGCTCCAGTACCTTGATATTCGATCGGCGCTCAGTAGCCATGATTTGCTCCTGCCGACCAGATGTTCGTCGATACCTGTCTCTATCGAACTATTGTATCAAGACGACAGAGATCACTGATAGAATGGACCTTAGAGCCATGCTGCACCCATCCACCGTGTCGGAGATCGCCGTCCATGTGGATCGACAATGACCCACGCCACGACTTCGAGCATGAAAGGGGCCACCCAAGTTTCCCGGGCGCCAGAAAGTGGGTGGCCCCTTCCGCTCTGCTATGGTTCGTCCGGCAAGATCGTTGACAGCTGTGACTCTGACACGGGCCTTCACCACGGGGAACTGGGGTTACCGGAACCGGTTCGCGAGGCCGCTTGATCGCGGAACCGGCGCACCAACTGGCGAGCGCTAGGAAAGTGTCTGCTCAGGGACAGTTTGTCAAGACAATTCCCAAAAGTCGATCGAACTTCTAGAGAATAGTGCCGGAGGCAGCCATCCGGATTACCGTCGTGCCTTGTCGTGGCTGGGTGTGAACTGGCGAAGGCGGGGTTGTTGGGGCCTGTCGATGCAGGGGCTGCTGGTACTGTGGGCCAACATGAATGCCAGGAAATGAGGTGGAATCCGACCTGTTGGCCGGTCCCATTTCTGGTTGCGGGCTTGCAGTGTCAGGGTTTGATGAAATGCCTCGCGCAGTCGGGAATCTCGCGATACAACACGTGCATGCTCTCGCTGAACGACCGGAGCTTCAAGCCAAAGGGGCGCACAACCTTCGCCAGGCTTGCTCTGGAGTAGAGAGAGACATGACCATTCCTGGGACCGGCGTACCACCAGTTCAAACCCTGCTGGTCGATATCGGCAGGCTGGAGCAGGGTCGAGAACAGGATCAACCCAGCGTCCATCAAAGAGTCGTTCATGTCCGCAAACGAGCGTGCGGGGTCGGTGGAATGCTCGACGACCTCGAAGCTGACAACGCAATCGAAGCGACCGGCCGGCTTGTCGGCGTGGCGGGGGACGAACGGGTCGTAGGTCTTCACCTGGGTAAAACTCGCGGTACGGAGCAACTCAGCCAGAGTGCCATTGCCGCCCCCATAATCGAGAATGCGCTGGGGCCTGGCGACCGAAAACAAGCTGCTCAGAAATGCGGCATTCATCCTGGGACGTGCCTCTGGATAGTCGGGATCAACCAGCAGGTATTCTTGATTGTAGATGTAACGTTGAAAATCCTCCTTGGTGAAATGGTCGAAAGTCGTTGTGAAGATGAACTGGCACACCGTGCATCGGTGGTAATAGATGGGTATTCCGGAGACATCGAGAACCCTGCGCCGGTAAATCTCGCAGTTCTTGTGGAAATCGACGACGCCGTAGAGGTAAGCCACAGCACCACAGCACTTGCACGGCGTTTCCTGCGCGCATATGGCTTGCAATCCAGAATTCATCAAGCCTCTCCGAGGGACACCGCTTACATATTCTAAGGATGCGTCTCCTTGAGACGTCGAGTTCGTGGCCAGGACGGCGTGCGCATGTGGGTCATGGCTCTTGCTGTGGTTCCTCGCTCGTCATGACCTTGAACCCGACCGGGGACCCGTTCTCCGGCTCTCCATTGTAATTGACCGTGATCTCCTCGCCTGGTGCGATATCCTGGATTGCCGTGAAGACCTTGGTCTGCCCGCGCTCGTCGTCATAGCGAGCGTTAGGCTGGAACGAGTGGTTGTAGAGCGAGCCATAGCCCAGAGCGACTGCCACCGTGCCCCGACCCCACTCGAAGCAATAGCCGGTCAAGCGTAGTGGCACGTCGCCTTTTATGATTTCACCGGCCGGCAGCACGAGCACGGGAACACGCTCGATCACCTCGCCGCTGCGAATCAAGCGGCGGGCACAGACCCCGCGACCCTTGCCTTTGATCTGTTTCACTTCAATCGCATTCGTTTGCGTGAAGCCCATACGATGCTCTAACCCTTCCCCCCAGGATTGCAGATGCTTCTCCGGCCCAGCCAGGAAGCAATAGAATATACCAAAGTCAATGATACCATGAGCAGGGACTGAACCGGTTCAGTTCCGAGGAATCGCAGGCATGAAGACCAAGACCGAGATCGTGAAAGAATGGCTGCCCCGGTACACAGGGCGTTCGCTCGACGACTTCGGGAAATACATTCTTCTGAGCAACTTTGGCAACTACGTCGAGATGTTCGCCCAGCGGTTCGGCGTCGAAGTTCTCGGTAGGAACCATCCGATGCAGTCGGCAACCGCCGAGAACCTCTCCATCCTCAACTTCGGCATGGGTAGCGCCATGGCGGCGACCGTGATGGACCTTCTTGCCGCCGTGGAACCGAAAGCCGTCCTCTTCCTGGGCAAGTGTGGGGGCTTGAAGAAGACCAAGGTCGGCGACTTCATCCTGCCCATCGCCGCGATTCGAGGCGAGGGGACGAGCAACGACTACATGCCCCCAGAGATACCTGCACTGCCGTCGTTCCGGTTGCAGAAAGCGGTGTCGGCCATGATCGTGAGGCACGGGTTTGATTACTGGACGGGGACCGTCTACACGACGAACCGGCGCGTTTGGGAGCACGACGAGAAGTTCAAGGAGTACCTGAAACAGATCCGGGCATTGGGGATTGACATGGAAACGGCCACGATTTTCATCGTGGGTTTCGTCAATCACATTCCCAAGGGAGCGCTCCTGCTGGTCTCGGACAGCCCGATGACCCCCGAGGGTGTCAAGACGACGCGTAGCGACAGGTCGGTGACCGAGAAATTCGTCCGTGAGCACCTGGAGATCGGCATCGACTCGCTGGTCGAACTACGCGATTCCGGGGAGTCGGTCAAACATCTGAGGTTCGCCTGAGGGGCGATTCTGTCTGTCCGCATTGCGCATTGTAGACGGCCGGCGAGTGGCAGATTGTCTTGCCACGCCTGTCCGACGCCGGGACGTGAGCGCACCAGGAACCGATCGGGGTCACCTGCCGGGAAATTGCACTACCGGCAGGTAACCCGATAGGTTGATCCGTAAACTCACTGGCGAGCAAACTAAGGAAACACTTGAAAGGGACGGGGCTCTGGCATCAACCGAGCTGGCTGACGATCAGTAACGCCGGCCGCCGCCACCTCCGTAACCACCGCCGCCGCCACCGCGACCGCCGCCGTAGCCGCCGCCACCGCTACGGCCGCCACCGCCACGATCCTCGCGTGGCTTGGCCTCGTTGACCGTCAGCCGGCGCCCGTCATGCTCGTGGTCGTTGAGCGCCTGGATCGCTGCCTGAGCTTGAGCTTCGGTGTCCATCTCCACGAATCCGAATCCCTTGGAGCGGTTCGTGTCCCTGTCCACAATGATTTGTGCGCTCTGCACCGTCCCGAACGGCGTGAATAACGCCTCCAGGTCGGCTTCGTTGACGTTGTAAGTCAGGTTGCCAACATACAGCTTCTTACCCACGATCGAACTCCGGAACGAAAAGCTGACGACCCTCGGAACGCTTTCAAGGTCGAGAAGAAAGGGGCTTCCATTGAAACCCATCGGCCAGGTTGGGCGAGAGAAGTCACCAATTGGCCGGTTCGAGACGAGCCGGCCGTGCTCCTCGGTCGCCAGACCCACCGACCAAAGTATAGCAAGAAATGGGGGAGATTGATAGGAATTTAAGCTGATCTTTTCCGTCTTGACCGGGGGGCGAGTGCAATCACGACATTACTGAATGGCCAAGAAGCAGCCTAGAGCCGTGGCTCACAGACGAGATCGCGAGACCCTTTTGCCTGGCCATTGGGCGAAGGCTAACGACCTGAGTTAATGGAGTCCGCGGGAATTCACGAAGCTCTCCCACCTCAACTTGGAGAAGAAAGCATGCGATATCACTTCAGGCTCATGCCGGCCCTGTCCCTGGCGATCGTAGCCGCTCTTGCGTTCCCCGCGCTCGGGGACGACGCAGGGTGAGGATGTTCGCCTGACGGGTGGACAGGACTTGCGCTCCCCGCGCCCGGGGACGGCAACTTTCGTACTGATCGAGCTCCAGATCGCCGCCGCGCCCAAGGCGTCAGCCAACCAGTCCAAACCCGTCGGGCTTCAGAACCCACTGGCCGATTTCAGCCAGGATGGCTTTGAGGTCGCCAAGGCCGCCGCCGGCAACTCCGACGATGCCAGCGGCGGTTGGGCGGTTTCTCCGGTCACGGGTGTCATTTACTGGGCGACTTTCGAGACCAAGGAAGCAGTCGGCAAGCCCGGCGGCACGGTGCTCACCTTCAAACTGCACCACAGGTTCGCGGGCAACGTTTATCAGCTCGGCCGGTTCCGCCTGTCGGTCACCCGGCAGCCCAAGCCTGGCCTGAGCCTTGCCGAGGACTTCCGGGCCGTCCTTGCCAATGCCCCCGAGGTCCGGTCCGAAGCCCAGAAGAGCCTGCTGCTGTCCTACTTCCGGAGCATGGACAAGGAACTACGCCAGAAGATTGACGCGGTCAACGCCAGCGGGGCCCCGCTGCCGGTTGATCCCCAACTCGCGACGCTGCGCAGCCTGCTCGAGCAAGCCCAGCGCCCGGTGCCCATCGATCCGATACTGCTCCAGTTGCGACACGACCTGGAGATGAGCATCCAGCAAGCGGCCACCCGCCGGCTGACGGCGGCCCAGGACATCGCCTGGGCCTTGATCAACAGCCCGGCGTTCTTGTTCAATCATTGATAAATCGCGAGTCAACGCGGGGCCGCGTAGCATGGGCGTCCCTTCCTCGATTGAAGCACGGTTGTTTTATCGGTGTGCGATTCAGAGGTTTGAGGAAGCCCAGATTCTCCTTCGATCAGATCGTACGACAGGAGCGGTCTGCCTGGCCGGTTATGGAATCGAATGTATCTTGAAATCTCTGATTCTTTCGGTCGTCGCCCCCGGTAGAACTGTTTCGGTCCTCCAGTCCCTCCGAGGTCATCGCGCCCACGACTACGAATGGTTGAGGCAACAGTATTTCGACAATCAGGGGCCGGACTTCCCTCGTGCGATCAACATGCACTTCACACTTGTTAGCGACTGGTCCACGGAGTTGAGGTACGTTGCTGGAAAAATGAAAGCGGATGACGCGGAGGATTTCTTGGCAGCCGCCAATGGGATCATCGAGTTCGCAAAGGGAAGGCTTTGAAATGACGATCAACATTTCTCGAGGCACGACAGACGGAATCCTCGAAGAGATACGGACAGTTCTGGTCTCCTGCCAGAGAGACCATCCAAGCGCAAGGATCGATCTCTATCGCCAAAACTCCGCCTCGGTTCGCGTACGCATTGTTGATTCCGATTTCAGCGGCATGAGCAAGAAGGAGCGCCACAACTTGGTATGGAAGTACCTCGATCCCATTTCAGAAGATGCTCAAGCTGACATCAGTATGCTCGTTCTGCTTGCCCCAACCGAAGTCGACAAATCGATGTCGAACCTGGAGTTTGAGGATCCAGTTCCATCGGGATTATGACAGCAACAGGCGTGCACGGGTGCTTCCCGAAAATTCTCTTTTGATCATTCCGAATTCTCTTTTTCAAAACCGCCAGAACCCCAGACCAGGAGCGACACGATGATCATCGTCCCCGGACAAGCAGGGAAGGACCTGTGTGATCCGCGGCTTGGCATGACGCGGCGCGATATTCTCCGCGTCGGTGGGTCGGGCCTGCTGGGCCTGAGTCTCGGCTCGATGCTCGAGCTGCAGGCGGTCTCGGCGCGGGCCGCGGATGTCACCAGCGGCAAAACGGGCGGTGCCCCGGGCTGGGGGAAGGCCAAGAGTATCATCATGGTCTATCTCCAGGGAGGTCCCAGCCACCTCGATCTCTGGGACCCCAAGGATAATGTCCCGGACAACGTCAAGAGCGTCTTCAAGAAGATCGCCACCAAGGTGCCGGGCGTCGATGTCACAGAAAACCTCCCGAAGCTGGCCCGGCTGACCGACAAATTCACCTTCATCCGCGCGATGAGCTATACCCCCAACGGGCTGCTCAACCACGCGGCCGCCATCTACCAGATGATGACGGGGTACACGACCGACAAGGTCAGCCCGTCCGGTCAGCTCGAGCCGCCCAGCCCCAAGGACTTTCCCAACTTTGGGTCGCAGATCATCCGGCTCCGGCCCCACAACGTTCCCATGCTGCCGTTCGTGATGCTCCCCCGCCCGCTGCAGGAAAGTGGCGTCGTTGGCAAAGGGGGGACGGCGGGATTTCTGGGCAAGGCCTTCGACCCCTACACCCTCTACCCCGAGGGTGACGACATGGACATGACCAAGATGGACCGGATCAAGGTTGACGACCTCCAGCTCCGGCCCGAGGTTTTCGCCCTGCGACTGCAACGCCGGGCCTAGCTGCGCGATGCCCTCAACGCCGGCATGAAGTCGATAGACGCGGCCGTCTCGGATTACAAGCTCAGCGAGTATTACGACCGGGCGCTCAGCCTCATCGTTTCGGGACGTGCCCGTGATGCCTTCAACCTCCAGGCCGAGCCGGTCAAGACCCGCGACCTGTACGGCCGGAACACGTTCGGCCAGAGCTGGCTGCTGGCTCGCCGACTGATCGAGGCCGGCACGAAGGTCGTCGAGGTCATCTGGCCGAAGGTTGCCAACTCGGACAACCACTCGTGGGACCACCACGTTGACCTGACCAACCGGATGCGCGACCGATCCGGCCCCATGCTTGACCAGGGTCTCTCTGGCCTGCTTTCCGATCTGGACCAGCGCGGGCTGCTGCAGGATACCCTTGTGGTTGCCGTCGGTGAGTTCGGCCGCAGTCCGCAGAAGGGGGTCAGCACGTCGGGCAACGGCAACAGCGCGGATGGCCGCGACCACTGGCCCTATTGCTATACGGCCGTGATCGCCGGCGCGGGCATCAAGCGGGGCCACGTCCACGGCCGGTCCGACAAGACCGGCTCGACGCCTCTTTCAGATCCCGTTCATCCAGGCGAGTTGCTCGCCACGATCTACCACGCCTTCGGCATCGACCCGGCCACCATGGTCTTGAACCACCTCAACCAGCCGCGTGAGCTGGTCAAGGCCGAGGCCGTGACGCGACTATTCGGGTGAGGCACGAGGCACCATGCGAGGTCACTGGCCGCGTGCTTCGGTTGCCGTCTGTCTCTGCGCAGGTCTGGCGGTCGCTCAGGGTCCTGCCAAGGAGGATCTTGAAAAGCAGCAGGGGACATGGGTCGCCGTCTCATTTCGGCGCGACGGCCAGGACACGCCCCGAGAGATCGTCCGGGCGATCACGCGAACCGTCGAAGGCGCGCATGTTGTCTGGAAGCGCGACGGCCAGAACTTCGCGGGGACGGCTCTCGTGCTCGACCCGGGACAGGACCCCAAAGCCATCGACGTGATCGCCGACGGCGGGCCCTCGCGCGGCAAGCGGGTGCTGGGAATCTACAAGATCGAGAACGACAAGCTCACGCTCTGCATCGCCGATCCCGATCAGCCCAGGCCACGGGAGTTCAAGGCCGAGAAGGGGTCCGGGCACACGCTCATGGTGTTCACGCGGCAAGAAATGCGGGCCAGGCCGTGAGAGTCACTCCCAGCCCTCGCCCCTGAGGATGGCTTTGCGACTGGGCAAGCAGCCGATCCTCGTGAACAGCCGACCGCAGCAGTTCGATGACCTGATCGAGCGCCAGTGTCTTGTATTCCTTCACCAGCGCGTGCATCACCTGAGCGCGGAGGCCGAGGAAGACATCCCCCTCGCCGTACTGCCCCGGTCCCGTCTTGAAGTAGCGAGCCGCGAAGGACGCGGCTTCGCGATTACTCAGCGCGCGCAACCGATCTTGAATCTCACGTGTGGTCATAGATCTCAGGCTCGAGGATACACTTCCAGTCCAAGGCAATGGCTTGGTAGCATGGCCCGCACCGTGGGGCAAGTCCTCTCAGGCTCCCTCTTCGTCCATGTGAAATCCGGCCGCCACCAGTTCGGCCAGGGCTGCAATCGCCTGCTCGGCGTCTGGCCCGCGCGCTTCGAGCTCAAGCGTCGTGCCACGCTCCGCGGCCAGGCTCGTCATGTCCAGGACGCTCTTGCCGTTGGCCTTTCTCCCCCCAAAATGAACCCAGACCTCCGACTGAAACGACCTTGCCAGTTTCACGAACCTGCTCGAGGGCCGCAGGTGAAGTCCGTAGGTATTGACGATCTCGACCTGGCGGCGGGCGATGCCAGCATCGTTTTCCATGATTCGCCTTCCTCGGCGGATCTCACGCCAGGTTGATGATTTTATAGTCGATCGAGAACTTCCGACCGCGGGGCGAGAGGTCCTCACGACCCGACCATCGGGCAGCTTGGCGGCCCCAGGCTCTACGAGAGCCGCGAGCTTACCGCTTTTCCGGGATCCTCAACTGTCCATCCAAGTCGTACCGGCCTCCAGTTTCGGTTGCCAGCGGGACGGTCTTCTCGCCGTAGCGAACCGTTGCCTCGCGGCCGAGCTGGGATGTGATTGGCGACAATTAGATTTCCCCTCTGACGACAATTAGAATTCCCGCCTGGGGGATAGTGTACAAGCCGCTTGGTTTGCGGTCTTCTTGAGCTCCTTCTCGCCCTCGGCGCTATCCGTGC
>Ga0074044_10005493_pt1 | contig 10323 bp, 11 predicted proteins | sample BogForMeECP23OM1_FD_94443 | JGI IMG/M metagenome (GOLD analysis project Ga0074044, IMG submission 94443) | Bog forest soil microbial communities from Calvert Island, British Columbia, Canada - Bog Forest MetaG ECP23OM1 | ecosystem: Environmental > Terrestrial > Soil > Wetlands ...
GCCATCTCGTTCGGCAGCTTCGACCATCGCCAGAGCCATCCTATCCTTGATCGAGCCGGTAGGATTCTGGTTTTCCAGCTTCACAAATAATCGACAAAGTCCAATGTCGAACCGAGTAATCTCCACCAGGGGAGTGTTTCCGATCAGCCCTAGGATGGCAGGAACCCTGGGAGCGGCGGCTTGATCATGAATCGATGCCATGAAGGAAGTCTCGATCTGGCGGATGTGGAGTCAAGGGAAGTTCGCCTGGCTCGAAAGAAACGAGAAGAAAAAATACTTGTCATCGTCTTTATACAACATTAAATGAGTAGACATTACATCCCAGGAAAGTCTGTGTACCGGCGTTATAGCAGCAGCACCGGTTCGTAAAATGCTGAGATAATCATGCAAGGCAGAAGTAAGCACCGAACGCTCAAACGCTTTGGAGAGCCCGCTAAGGCTCAGTTTCATTGGCCATGTAGCCGCAGCAGACTCGCGGCCGTATGATTCTCCAGAGTCTTCTGGGTTGGATCTGGACTTGACGATAGCGCAAGTTCCTTCGGTGACTTCTTAGCGATCAAAGCCCGGTCCCGGGTTGAAACCCCGGCCGAATCCTGCAGCCCTTTCGGGGCAACAAAAATTTATTTTTCCTCGAACATGTCTCTTCCTGAAAATTTTGGTCAGCCTGCGGACGGCAAGCCCGATTATATGGCGCCGTCGATAATTGCGAAACTCACTGATTTTCAACTCGCCTGGCTTTTGGCTCAGAGCTTGGAGCTGAAAACATCGAGAGCACAAATCCTGGGTGGAGTTGTGAGCGAATGGTTGAATCAGCATCCCCATACTCAAAGGGACCAGGTCTGGGCGGGAGATTTTATTCGTGAAGCTCTGGACAAGTTTATCGTTAGCCACGCTGCCGAGTTTATGCCGGTAGCCTTTCCGGAGTGAATCTGGAGCCAAAGCAGCTTCGAAGCGTCTTGTGGAAAAACGGCGACGGTGAAATTTTTTTGGGCTGGAAAGAAATTCGCCTTGCGATTTTTTACAAAGGCTACTAGCTAAGTAGGCAATACGTTGGGCAGGATATGGCAAGGAGAGGAGGCTAAGGCAGTGATTTTCTTTTTGGGGGAAACTCCAGATGGTTGGGGCATACCAGGTATTCACGGTATGCTGGCCGAGGACGAGCTTGACGGGTACGTTCAAGGGGCTGTCTATCTTATCCGCGGTCGAGGTGAGAATCTGTTAATCGATTCGGGCAACTGGAGTCTGCCGGAGTTCAACAACGGCATGGGTGAGTTCCTGGTGAACTTGCTCGATAAGGAGAGGAACAAACTCAAGTACATATTCCTCACGCATTTCCACTATGATCATGTCGGGAACGCCGCCCTGCTGAAAGAGCGTTATGGCGCTCAGGTTTTGTGCCACCCAACCGAGCGCCCAATCATCGAGGACCCGCTTATCGTTACGCGGCCCGAGAATGTTACCCGCTTCGGCCTGACCCCGGAACAGCTGCTCGAGGACTTCAACCTCGCGATGGGCGAGAGCCTTGGCCTTTCAGACCCGGAGATAATCCGGAAGTATTGGAACTTCCCAGTCAAAGTCGATCGGACAGTCGAGGATGGAGACGCGCTCGAAGTCGGAGGCCTCAATCTCAAGGTGGTTCATCTCCCGGGACACGCTCCGGGCCAAATCGGTCTTTGGAATCAGAACACACGGACGCTGTACGCCGCAGATTTGTTACACTACCCGACTCCTCTCGGCCCATATCCGATAGGAGATGCGAAGGCGCATTCCAGGTCGATTCAGCGGTGCCTCGATTTCGCGCCTGAAATTTTATTGGAAGGGCATGGCCTTTCGGCCTATTCGGCAGCGAGTTCGCGCCGCAGACTGCTCCACATGCAGATACAGCAGCGCGACACACGCGAGCGAATTCTATCGTTGCTCCGCCGATGGCGCAGGCCGGCGGCGATTGCTGACCTTCTTCCCGAGGTTTTGCCAATTAAGACAGATCTTGATTACGCAGTTTCGACCGGGATTGGTGAGGGTCGCGCGTACGCCAAGGCTTGCATCCAGTGCCACCTCGTCTGGCTAATCGAGGACGGCCTCGTTCAGCGCGTCAAGGAAGATGGAAAGATCACTTTCATAGCTAAGGGATGAGTACTTTGCCTCTTTCACCTACCAATCTCTAAAGAACGGAAGAATGCGAAAAAAAATTAATCCGAAGTTGTTTCCAAACTATTCCGAAAGGCGGGTTGTTGATCGCCACATGAGCGAGCTCGATACCCACGGAATATCCCGACGCGACTTTCTGAAGCTCGCTTCTGCTGGCGCTGTGGCTTCAGCTGCAAAATAGCGCACCTGATGATGACGCTGCGGCTTGAATACGTGGTAAACGCTGATGCCGGTGCGCATGGCGCTGCTGCCGCGCTGGGCTTGAATATTACCTCACTAGACGGTCAACTCGATTCCGAGCGTCAGCTCAACCAATTCGAGCAGGAAGTGACGAGTGGTGTACAGGCCGTGATGCTTCATGCACCCGGCGGCGGATCGATCAAACGAATCGCGCAGCTCGCAAACGAGAATAAAGTTTGGTTCGATAATACTTGGGGCACCCTGCCATGGTTCACGCCATTTGACGCCGGTGAATACTATACGCTTTACGCGGTGCCGGAAGAGTTTTCCGCTCATCGAGCTGTTACAGCAGAAGTGTGCAAGGCTGTTGTAGCGAAGGATGGCGGCGGTAACATCGTTGGCGTCACGGGTGTCGAAGGCAATTCGACTGATCTGATTCGGTCGCGCGGTCGTGACGACGCGCTCAAGAATTTCCCAAAGGTGAAGCTTGTCGGTGAACTCCCGGGCAAGTGGAACCGCGAGGACTCGCAGAAGGCGATGGAGGACCTTCTCGCTCGCTACAAAGACATTTTCGGTGTGGTGGCGCAGAACGACGATGTGGCGGACGGCTGCATTGCGGCGTTGCGAGCGGGTGGATTGAAGCCAGGCGAAGACGTTTTCCTGTCCGGAGCTGACGGAACCACTAATGGTGCGCAGATGATAAAGCAGGGTCGCCTCCTCGCGACGAGCGCAAATGTTCCGGCGTACATGGGCGCTCTGCTGACGACGCGACTCTACGATGTGCTTCATGGGTGGCGCCCGCGCGCGTCTGAACGACTCATGAGTTGGCGTTCGATCACGATGACCAAAACTAACGTGGACGCCTACCTGGCCCGCTATGTGAACAACGGTGACGTGCCGCCGTTCGACTACAAGAAAATGTCGAAGGTTGAGCATCCCAACGATTGGGATCCGCAGGCAGAGCTCTTCCCTCTGGATATCGATCTCGAATGGGGTGGCATTCCCAAGCCGCCGGGGTGGGCCTATCCGACTGAGTACACGAAAGCGCGCGACAGCGGAGAAGCGCTGGCCGTCAAGGAGGAATACGCAGCGCACTACAAGATCGATTTCTTTGGTCCATCGCCTTTGAGAAAAGCCTGAGCGCAGCGCCGTTCGCTGGCCGCACGCACGTTTGTTTGTGCGGCAGGCGCGTTCGGTTGCCGGTCAAAACGACGATCGCGATGATCCTATGGATCTAGCCCGCAAAAAGCAGCAGAATTTTCCGGCGCAGCCGGAGAATTCTGCTGACGCAGCCTGTATGTATCCAGATATGGGCGCTTTACCGCCAGTCCGCCTCGGACCGCCTTGAAAAACAGCCAACTGACCTGCGGCGACGCCACCTATATGCGAGACGGTACACTAAGCGATGCTGGCAACGTGAAATCGCCTCTTTTAACGGTTTCGGGGCTCACGAAACACTTCGGTCCAAACATCGCTCTGGACAGCGTTAGCTTTCGCGTTCACCGAAATGAAGTGATCGGCTTTGTGGGTGAGAACGGTGCGGGGAAGTCGACTTTGTTGAACATCCTGAGCGGTATGCTCACTCAGGATGCAGGGCAAATGTATCTCTCTGGGGAGAAGTATCAACCAAACGGATACGGCGCGGCGTGCAAGTTCGGAATCAGCAGAGTGTTTCAGGAACAGGCACTCATCCTGAACGTTCCCGTTTATGAGAACCTCGTACTTGGGCAGGAAAGTCGCTTTGTTAAAGTCGGTCTTTTCTTGGACCGGAAGCGAATGATCGCCGCTGCAGAACGAATGATCGAAGCGGCAGGGATTGATGTCGATGTTCGCCGAATTACCGGGGAGTACGATTTCTCGAGACGACAGGCGATCGAGATCGTACGAGCGTGCTTAACGCCGACTTACCTTCTGGGCATCCAACATCCCCTGGTGCTTCTCGATGAACCTACCTCGGCTCTCGATATAGAGGATGAGGCCGCTTTTTTTCGATTGGTCGATCGGCTAAAGAGGCAGGGAGCCGTCGTTTTCGTATCGCACCGGCTGTCAGAAGTCCTGGCGATTAGCGATATGATTTATGTGCTGAAGGACGGACAATTGGTTGCCGCCGTCGAACCCGCCTCTGCGAATGAAACGATCTTGCATAGTCTTATGGTAGGTCGAGAACGGGCGAGCGACTACTACCATGAAAGTCGGCAGCGCAGGTTGAAGCAAAGCCCGGCTTTGCTGGAAGTCAGAGGCTTGAACCGTCCAGGCAAATACCATGATGTTTCGATTACTGTTCACGCTGGTGAGATTGTTGGGATCGGCGGTTTGTTGGCGTCAGGTAAAGGTGCTCTTGGCAAGGGCATTGTCGGACTGGAACCGCCCGTGAGCGGGTCCGTCAGGCTCAACGGCTATGTCACAAATAAACCGGAAATCCGGCAACTTATTCGCGCCGGGATTGGCTACATTCCCGCGGAGCGGTTGACCCAGGGATTGATACCGCAGTTTCGGCTGTCTTGGAATGTATCCATGGCGAGCGGGCATGACCTTTTCGCTGCCAGATCGGGACGCTGGTTCGGTCGAAAGGAAGAACGGTTCGCTTCCGAATATGTTACCAGGCTTTCAATCAAGTCAGGAGCGCCGCACGTCTTCTGTCATCAACTATCAGGCGGTAACCAGCAGAAGGTCGTTTTGGCTCGCTGGCTTTGTCGCAAACCCAAAATGCTGGTTTTGGACAATCCGACCCGAGGAATTGATGCCGGAGCCAAGGAGGAGATCTATCGCCTTATCCGGAACCTTACGCTGGAAGATGTGGGAATTCTGTTGATCACCGACGAGCTGCTGGAGCTTATCGGACTTTCCAATCGCATCGTTATTATGCAATCCGGGCGTGTCGTTGCTCTGCTGGATGCCGCTCCAGAAACAAAACCTTCGGAACACGATCTTTTGGCATTGATGCTTCCGGCTACGCCGCAAACGCTGATGTCCTCAAAATCTTGAGACTTTGGCCGGTTCCGGCTGATCACAGATGTCCTCAAAATCACGAATCGATCGTAGCCTATGGCTACCGCTGGGAGTGGTGATCGTTTTAACGATTTTCTTTTCCCTCAGATCAACCGCATTTGCGAGCATAAGAAACTTGACGATTGTATCCGCCCAGGCCTCCACGCTTTTGATTGTGTGCATCGGGGCGACTTTCGTTGTCTTGATGGGAAGCATCGATCTGTCAGTGGGCGCCGTGGTCTTGTTAGTAGGTGCCGTCAGTGTAAAAATTCAAAATGGAACAGGAATTGGCGGATCGATTATCGTGGTCGCCGCCATCCTTGGAGGTCTACTTGGGCTGCTCAATGGAATTATCTACGCGTACGGGGCAGTGCCATCCTTTGTCGTGACGTTGGGTAGCCTCTCGATCTTCAGCGGTATCGCCTTACAGATCCTGGAAGGGAGGTCCATCAGCTTCGAGTCAGAGTCGTTGGATACCATAGCGATAGGCCAATGGATCCCTCCATTCCAAAATATAGCGCTCTGTGCAATAGCGATTTGGGGTGTTGGAGTGCTTATAGCCGAGAGGACCCGATTTGGCCGGTATATGTATCTGATCGGCGGTGGAGAAAATGTGGCCAGAAACTCGGGGATTCCCGTAAAGCGTTACAAAGTTTACGCGTTCACTTTGTCAGGGCTTGTCGCGGGTCTCGGTGGATTGCTGGCGGTGGCTCGTCTGGGTGCTGCGGGGCCCACCTTAGGGCAAGATCTTTTGTTGAACTCATTGGCGGCGATTGTCGTTGGAGGTACTTCTCTATCAGGTGGTGTTGGTGGTCCCCACCGCACGTTGCTAGGAGTGTTAATCATTGCCATCCTGGACAATGGATTGAATTTGCTCGGTGTCAGTGCGTATCCGCAATTGGTAATCAAAGGGGCGGTAGTGATCGCGGCGGTGCTGGTGAGCCAGAACCGGCGACAAAACGTGTTAATCAAATAATCCTCAACTCTTAAATTTCGTAGTTGAGCAGTGGCCCGTTTTCGCCCTGGAGAGGACGTGCGATACTTTGATTCCGATTTTTTTTCGAGACGATGTTCAGCAGAGCCCGTTCGTTTCTGACCAATGAGTCGGGCGGAACGCTCTCCATCAAAAAAACGTTTGCGCTGATAGTCGATCCAGATCCAATCACGGTCTCGCCCCCGAGGATCGTTGCGTTAGGATAGATCGTTACCCAGTCACCCACATCCGGATGACGTTTTCCACCCTTTTTGATTTTGCCTTCCTCGTCCTTCTGGAAACTGCGGGCACCCAGCGTGACCCCGTGATATAGCTTGACATGAGAACCGATGCGGCAGGTCTCGCCGATCACCACGCCGGTGCCATGATCGATAAAAAAGGAGCTTCCAATTTCGGCGCCCGGGTGGATGTCAATCCCTGTTCGGCCATGTGCCCATTCTGTCATGATTCGTGGAATGAGAGGCAGTTGGTCGCGGTAGAGGATATGAGCCAGGCGCTGGATCGCGATGGCTTCGATGCAGGGATAACTGACGATGATCTCGTCGTAACTGGTACTCGCCGGATCTCCCTCATATGCGGCTTCGACGTCGGCTTGCAGAAGTTCCCGGATCGGCTGGAGCTCTCGAATCAGGTGAAAAACAATTTGGTCAGCACGGCAACGGGGGCACTCGGGCTCCTTCAGACGTAAACTCTTGAATGCCTCCACGCGCAGTCTGTCGACAATGCTCAAAATCCGGCCCGAAGTAATTTGTTGGACTTTTTCGGTCGCTATCGGGCTTTCGTCATGGAAGCCGGGAAACAAAATCTGAAGCAAATCTTCACAGATCTGTGTAATGGCCCTTTTGGACGGCAGATTAGTGCCATCAATGTTGTTAATGCCCCCGATCTCTTGGTATGATCCAAGGATCTTCACGATGAGCGGCGTAACGCTGTCTTGCATGGCCAACGAGCGGTAGAGTAGATCAAAATCGAGTTCCGCGCGAGTTCGGAAAAATCAGTGGGCGCCGTCGCCGCTGGGCGGGCTTACAAAAGAAAGCAAAGAGATTTACACAGAAGGCCACGAAGGACGCAAAGAGATGGGGTAGGAAACACGGGCGTGTCAAAAGTTCGCTCCCGAGTTATCATTTCAGAAGCGTCGGAAACGGTTCTGGCAGTAGCCCGGTAGACCGAGCCGCGTTTGAGTTGCGTAGTAACCGCGGAGAGCTCACGCTTGCAGAAGCGACTTTCCCAATGATCGTGACAGGAACCCAATCCCTGATCGGTCTTCGTGTCCTTTGCGGCCTTCTGTGCATCTGCTCTTCCTCCACTGGGTACCGGTTGCGCGACGGTTTTCCGACGGCGTCGCGGCAGAGGGTCTTTGGCGGGTTTGTAGAGCTCGGTGCGGTAGGTCACTGTTCCGCAATCCCGAACCTATTCGCCAGCTATGCCAATGCCGCGCCTGCCTGGGTTGCCCCCTTAACCTCTTCCAGTCGCCCGGTCCTGACATTATAGATGTAACCATAGATCGGAATCCGCTTCGGAACGAGAGGGTGCTCGCGGATGCGCCGGACGTCGTCAACCACGCTTGCTCGCGCATCCTCGAACGTTAACCAATCGATGCCACGCCCGGCGGATGACCCCGGCTTGGAACCGACGTCGACCCAACCGCCGTCAGTCAACCGTGCTGTTTCCAGGCTCTTCTCGAGCAGTTCGCCCAGGGTTTCATTCGTGAATAACTCCATGCCGCAATCAGTGTGATGAATGACAAACCATTCCCGGGTTCCGAGTAGCTTGTAAGAAATGATCAGGGAGCGAATCGCATCCTCGCTGGCGCGGCCGCCGGCGTTGCGGATGACGTGGGCATCGCCTTCTGCCAAACCCGCGAACTTCGCCGGGTCAAGACGGGCGTCCATACAAGTCAGCACGGCAAAATGCCGGGTGGGTGGTATGCTCAATTTTGTTTTTTCACCGAAAGTTGCCGCGTAGCCCTGATTCGCGGAAAGGACTTCATCAAGTATTTGGCTCATATTGTGGTGAGGTGGGGATCTACCGCGGTGGGTTCTACTAAAGCGAGAACTCGCTGCGAGGTAAGACTATCTACTTAGTAGAAACTGCGGATTTCAACAACGGAAATTCAAAAATAAAAGTTGTTAACTCATACTTCTGCAGTAGCCTATGGAGTGATTCGAATGAGGCAGCTTTGGCAGCTTTCGTGTTGTCGGTCACTGATTACTTGCGCGTGTATTAACCGAGCAACAGAGTTTTCGCCGTAGTTCTCGAGGCCTTTTTCGAACGGCTTCAATCGAGGAATTGAGAGGGGGCAACCCCAGCCACGCGCTTTTCCGTTCGCGTCTAAACGGTAGAACCCGCGCTCTGCTCGGAGCGGATGGTTGGCAATGTCCATCAGGTCTAAGGCCCTCCAATTTTAGACGCCAAGAGAAATCAACTCCAATACCACTTTCACGATTATGAAGACCAATCTCCACGTTCAGGAACGTCCGCGCCAAGAGGGGTCAGAGACACCTCTAAAAAGCCACTATTCTACGCCGATATTAGGGGCAAGGGCCCTCAAGCATCCGAACTTCGGGTCGCGAGCAGCCAAGGTGCTTGGCCGCCTGGATAAGTTATCCCGGACAAGAGAACATCTGTACAGCACTCCGATATCAACAGCAGCGCATCGCAAGCTATCGCAGATTCCTCGCTACGTCTTTGTCGGCGATCAGCCGGGCGAAGCGGAAATCCGGCTTGGCATCTTAGCTGGGCTGCGCGGAGACGACAATGCGGGGCCCAAAGCTGTTGCGGCCTTCATTGATGATCTGGTGGCGTTCCCCTACCTGGGGAGCGCCTTTCGGATCTATGCTTATCCGATTGTGAATCCGGTGAGCTTCGAAACTGAGACACCTCACGCAGTCAAGCCGTTACCTCGTCAATGAGATTTGGCGCAAGACGAATTCTCCAGAAGCTTACCTGATCGAACGTGAACTCTTCGCCGTTCAATTCCAGGGGCTGATTGTTATTCATACAGCGGACGAGATTGAAGGTTTACAGGCGGGGGTTTATGGCGCCAATTTGAGTGATACTCTGGTCTCTCCGATTCTTTCCTCTCTCCGATCGTTTATTCCAACGGCTGAGAATACCGTTGTTGACTCTTCCTGGTCCTTAACGGCCGCCGCTGACCTGAAGCAGAGACCCTTTGAACTGACATTACGCATACCATCGTCAGGCTGGCAGGCCCTATATTCGATTGGGTTGCGAATCGCGCTTCACACTGCCATCGATCGTTATCGATCACATTTGGCGCAAGCGAACAATATCTAGCCTGAATCGTCACAAAATCCTGAAAGATTTGGTATCGATTCAGGCTGCGGCTCCGCTGCGTGAGCTCATTCAGATCCCGACCATGAACCAGTCTTTGTCGTGAGGCTGTTTGCCTTCTTCAGCCAGGGCAGCGACAGTTTTCAGATCAAGAACCTTGCTGATCGCCTCACGCACCTCTTTCATTACTAAGCGGATGCGGCAAGTGGCTTCATCCGGACAATCCGAGCATGGCCTGTAGGCGGTGCGGCTGACGCAGCTCACGGGCGACAGCGGACCGTCGACGACACGAATAATTTGACCGATCGTTATCTGATCAGGCGCCTCGCGAAGGAGATACCCACCTCCTTTGCCGCGTTTGCTCTCGAGAACACCATTATTCTTCAGAGTAAGAAGTATGCTCTCCAGAAACTTGCGCGAGATTCTCTCTGCGGAAGCGATTTCCTCCACGGCTGTCGGCTTTTCACCATATCGCTCGGCAAGGTATAGAATCGCGCGAATCGCATATTTCCCCTTCCGCGAGATCATTCGTCATAGACGCCAAGCCACCGGTGTCGCGCCTGTATTTCCATAGTCTATCAGAGAAGTCAAGATAAGAATGCGCGTTAAGGTCGCGTTCCCGCTTGACCTATCGGCGAGGGCGCGCGGCGAAAAGGCGAAGGTTCTCAAATATGGGCGCTTCGCTCGCGCGTTGAAAAACAGCCAACTGACCTCCGGCA
>Ga0074044_10005494_pt1 | contig 10321 bp, 7 predicted proteins | sample BogForMeECP23OM1_FD_94443 | JGI IMG/M metagenome (GOLD analysis project Ga0074044, IMG submission 94443) | Bog forest soil microbial communities from Calvert Island, British Columbia, Canada - Bog Forest MetaG ECP23OM1 | ecosystem: Environmental > Terrestrial > Soil > Wetlands ...
AAGAAGATCAAGTGCAAGCTGTGTCCGCGCGAATGCACGGTGGGAGATCGGGAACGCGGCTATTGTGGCGTGCGGGAGAATCGCGGAGGAACCTATTACACGCTGGTACACTCACGCGTGTGCGCCGCGCACATTGATCCCATCGAGAAGAAGCCTCTGTTCCACTACCTGCCGGGGACGCTTGCTTTCTCGCTGGCCACGGCGGGCTGCAACGTCAACTGCAAATTTTGTCAGAACTGGGATATTTCTCAGGTGCGTCCGGAGCAAGTTCCTGCCGACTACGCGCCTCCGAAATTGGTTGCCGAGCTAGCCAAGCAGCACGACTGTCCGACCATTGCTTACACTTACAGCGAGCCGGTGGTCTTCAGCGAGTACCTCATGGATGCAGCCGATGCCGGGCACGAAGCCGGCGTGCGAAGCGTGGTCGTGTCGAACGGTTACATGCAAGAGGAGTCGCTGAAGACGGCATACGGGAAAATGGACGCGGTCAAGATCGATCTGAAAGCGTTCTCGGAGTCCTATTATAAGGATGTAGTCGTTGCTGAGTTGAAGCCGGTCTTGGACACGCTGGTCACGCTGCGGAAGATGAACAAGTGGACCGAGATCGTGTATCTCGTGGTGCCCACGCTGAACGACAGCGATGCCGAATTCCGCGGCCTAGCGGGCTGGATCAAGACCAACCTGGGAGTGGATGTGCCGCTGCATTTCACACAATTTCATCCCGAATATCTGCTGAAGAACCTGCCCATCACGCCGGTTCCTACCTTGGAGCGTGCGAAGGCGATTGCCGACGCCGAGGGCCTGCATTACGTATACATCGGCAATGTGCCCGGACATCCTGCACAAAATACTTACTGTCCGAAGTGCCGCCACATGCTGGTGGAACGCGTAGGATTGACAGCGACGCAGATTCTGATCCGCAAGGGCAGTTGCCCATTCTGCCGGCAGCCGATCCCTGGTATTTGGCACGCATGAGAGCGCGAGAGGAGGTTTCGCATATGAATATCAAGATGCGCTCCAAAATGCATTGGCTGGTGGCCGTACTCATGGCGATCCTGGCGAATGCAGCATCGCAGAACGCGCGGGCTGCCAATCCGCAGAACATAAGACCAGCCGCGGTCGCCGGTGGCTTCTATCCGGCCGATCCTAAAATACTTTCGGCAATGATCGATGACTTGCTGGCACATGCGTCTCCGCCGCCGATCAACGACCCGATCCTCGCTGTGGTTGCACCTCATGCCGGTTATCAGTTCTCCGGCCCGGTCGCGGCCTACACTTACGCGGCTCTAAAAGGGCGCAAGTTTTCGCGAGTCGTCGTGATTGCACCGTCGCATTACGAGTCATTTGATTTCACGTCAGTCTACGACGGCGACGCCTATGCGACCCCGCTCGGGACCGTCCAGGTGGACAAAGCGTTTGCAACGCAGCTAGCCAAAATGAGTCCGACCATTAAACTCTCCAGTCGCGGACATGTTCCCACGCGGGAAGGCGCTGAGCATGCGGTTGAAGTCGAGTTGCCATGGCTGCAGCGTGTGCTCGGTGACTTCGAACTCGTGCCCATCGTCATGGGAGATCAGAGCTACGAAAACAGCCGCGCGCTGGGAGTAGCCTTGGCGAAGCTGATCCACGGCAGCGATACGCTGATCGTGGCCAGTTCTGATTTATCGCACTACCACCCCTACGACGAAGCTGTGAAGATTGACCATAAAACCTTGAATGCATTGCAGGCGTGGGATTACTTGAGCATGTCGCGGAACTTCGAGGCGCGGATATGGGAAGCCTGTGGCGGAGCTCCAATTGTAGCCGCAATGATTGCGGCCGAGCGCATGGGAGCGAACCAAGCCCTGGTGCTCAAGTACGCCAATTCCGGCGACACTACAGGTGATCACTCGCGCGTGGTCGGATACAGTGCGGACGTCTTTTTGAAAACTCCGAGCGGAAAGACAGTGGAGCCGCAATTCTCACTGAATGGCCACGAGAAAAACGAACTGCTGGCTCTGGCTCGCAAGTCGGTGGAGTACGCGGTGCGGGAGAAAAAGGAGTACGAGCCGACCGCGAGCGCAAGCGAAGTGCTGAATCAGGAGCGCGGTGCGTTCGTGACCCTGCTCAAATCGGGAGAACTGCGAGGGTGCATCGGCTATGCCTCTGCGATTAAACCTCTATACCTGACCGTGCGGGACACAGCTGCATTCGCCGCTCTGCAAGATCCTCGCTTTCCACCTGTATCGGCCTCGGAATTGCCGCGACTCGAATATGAAATCTCCGTGATGTCGCCCCTTCGGCGCGTGCTGGACATCCGACAGATCAAGGTTGGCCAGCACGGGTTGCTGATGAAGAACGGCGCGTACGAGGGCCTTTTGCTTCCGCAGGTGCCGGTGGAAGAAAGATGGGATCGACAGCGCTTCCTGGAAGAAACCTGTGGCAAAGCGGGTATGCGCTCCAATTGCTGGAAAGATGAGAACACGGACATCTTCATGTTTACAGCGGTGGTATTCGGCGAGAACAGGCCACAAGCGCTTATGCCCGAGACACCTTTGTCTCCAGGCTTACGCGCGCGGCCAGGAGAGCCGGCGCCAGGTTTACCGCCGCGCTGAGCCATGCAGTTTTCCAAAAACCAAACACCGGGATGAGGTAACCGCTCAACACAAGCGCCCCCGCGCATCCACCCAGCAGATCGATGGCGTAGAGTGTGCCCAGGCTTGATCGACCACTGCTGTCATGAAGGTAGATCTCGGTCGCGATGGGAAATTGATAGCCTCCCAGTATCCCGCAGAGAGCAGCCAAAGTGGGGAAGACAAACTGCGCAGCCAACCATGTTGTCGCCATCCCAGAAACCTTCGATAGCAGGCTAACCACAAAGATCAGCGCAGGACCAGAGAGGGCGAGCAGGAACTGGGTAATTGCAATGCTGCGGTAGGGTGGGCTATCACTGCAACGAATGCGACGTATGCCCAGCCAACTTCCGAAGGCAATGCCTGCCATGCACATGGCAACGAGGATCGCGAGTTGCTGATAAACGTAACCATAGACGGACTGGAATGCCAGTAGCAGGAAAATCTGCAGAGCCATCAGGGTGAATCCTGTCGCACCCATGCAGTATGCTGCGGCAGAACGGGCGCGTCTCTCGCGAGCGGGAACAAACGCCACAAGAACCGCCACAAACAAGGAGATCATAAGGACCAGATCGATGAGACCGCTGAAAGGGATATGGGCTGCGGCCCGGAACCAGCGGGAATAGCCCAACTTGAACTGCGTGCTCCACAGCACAACGTCGAAGTAATAGGCGATGGGCTCGAAATCGCGATTGACTGGCGTCGACGGCAGCGGCTGCAGTTGCTCGCGAACCTGTACCATGCGATCGGGCATCATGCGGAAGGGGATGAAGTATTCCCGAACATACTGTGTCTTCAGGTTCCGCTCCTGCAATCTTGCAATCAGCATTTGGGGATTGTCCGTCAGAACATCGGGTCGGGCAGCGGCGAAGAAGTGGATCGTTTCGCCGGGGATGGCAACAACGTAAGGAAAAACTTCCCGCAGGGTGTAGTGAATGCAGCGCAGGAATTCCGCCAGGTCGGGGCTGATGTAATCCTCTGACGAACGCAGTTGCAGGGCGAGCAGTCCGCCTGGTGCGAGGTGATCACGAGCCGAACGAAAGAACTCGACCGTGTAATAACGGTTCAACTGCGCAGTCTGCGGGTCGGGCACATTCAGAATGATCACGTCGAAGATATCGCCAGACATCTTGAGATAGGACCGGCCATCCGCGTAGTGCAGGTGCACGCGAGAATCTGAGACAACAGCAGCAGACTGCACGGGGAAGAACTGCCGCGCCATGTCGATGAGCGCGGGATCGAGCTCAACGTAGTCGATCCGCTCGACGGTGGGATGCCTCAGCGCCTGGGCGATGCTTCCGTTCACGCCGCCGCCAATCAGCAGAAGCTGCCTCGGCGCCGGGTGCTCCAGCAGCGCGTAGTGAACCGCCTCTTCGGCGGCGTTCTCGTCCGGGGCGCTGGCAAGGATCATACCGTTGTCATAAATGCTGCGGATATTGCCGGTTTCGATAACCGCCAGGTTGCCGTAAATCGAGTCACGCGATCCCAACAGATGGAATCCTCGCCACAGGCGCGCCTGCGCGAACCGGTCCAACGACGGCGCAGCATACATAAGGAGAACGACTGTAAGGAGAACGACCGCAAAAACCGCCACTGCCACGATTACGGCCGCAAGCTGCCTGCGGCTAATCCGGAGCAACAACACTGCTGCCATACAAAGGTTCAAGACGGCGACGAAGGTCGCGATCTGGAAGGACTCCAGAAAGCGCAGCAGCACCATGCTGGCCAGGATCCCTCCGAAGCCGGAACCAGCGGCCTCCAGCAGGTAAGCCGAGCTGGTAGCGACGCGAGCAGAAACAGCGCACTCCTGTTCGTACATCCGAGTCGCAACCACGAAAAGCGACCCTGAGACAACGCAAAACACGCTCAAACATGCCAGGGATGTAAGCAGCATCGGCCCGGGACCAACCAACTCGCCTGGCACGGTCTGAAAAAAAGTTCTGGAAGCGCGCAACGCCCAGATCGTCGGCAGCAGGCTGACGCCGAGCAGGCATTCGAGGGCGGCGACGGCCCGGCGAGCGTTGTTTCCGCCCACTGCAAAACGGCTGCTCAGGCTGCTGCCCGCCGCGGTCCAGAAGAGCCAGGTGGCTAACATAATTCCCAGCGAAATCTCATTGCCGTTGAAGACGACAATGAGTTCCCGCATGAGAACGATCTGGCCGATGACCGCACTGAATCCTATTAGCGCCAGAGCTGCGGTTACGGCAGACTCCGGTTGTTTCGCACACGACATTGTGACGGACTGCATAGATGCTGGCACTCGAACGAAATTAGAATTTAGTTGTCGTGCAAAAGCAAAGACCTCAAAGCGATAGGTTGTCGACCCGAGGCATCATACTCGACCGTCGTGAAGCATTAATCAAACTGCTTCGCCTGGGAGGAGTGGCTGCCGGGACTGCAGGCCTGGGATTCTGGCTGAGTGAACACAGCCAGCGCCCTATGCCCGAGCTGGCAATCAATTTGAAGCGCAGTCACACGGTGGCGGTTGATCCGGCTTTGCCCGAGATGGCGGTCATTCAGGGATGTGATCCCGGACAATTGGTGCGGACCGCCATCGAAGAACTGGGTGGCATTCATCGCTTCGTCTCCCGTGCCGACGTCGTGTTGGTCAAGCCGAACATCGGCTGGGATCGCACTCCGGAGCAGGCAGCCAACACCAATCCGCTGATCGTCGCAGAGATCGTCCGGCAGTGCTGGAACGCAGGGGCAAAGCGGGTCATCGTGACTGACGTGAGCTGTAACGACGCGCGCCGGTGTTTTCAGAGGTCGGGTATTGCCGAGGCATCGCATCGCGAAGGCGCCGATGTGATCTTGCCTGATCCCGCCAAATTCAAAGATGTGGACCTGCAGGGAGAGGTTCTGCGGGACTGGCCGGTTTTCGATCCCTTCCTGAATGCCGACAAGATCATCAACGTCCCAATCGCCAAACACCACAGCCTGACGGGCACGACTCTTGGGATGAAGAACTGGTACGGCATCCTGGGCGGACCGCGTCATCAGTTGCACCAGAAGATCCACGAGAGCCTGGTGGACCTCGCCGATTTCATGCGTCCGACTCTTACCATCGTCGATTGCTACCGCGTGCTCATCCGAAACGGTCCAACCGGCGGCAACCTGGAAGATGTCCTGCTCAAAAAGACACTAGTGGCCGGAACCGATCCGGTGGCGCTCGATGCTTATGTTGCAAAGGCCTACTGGAATTTGGAAGTTTCCTCTCTGCCCTATTTGAAAATGGCGTCCCAGCGCGGTTTGGGAACCTATGAGTTCGAAAGAATTCGCACGCGCGCGAGAAAGCTCGCATGATGGACCGAGATGTAGATCCGGAAACCGACGACACAGGAATTCCGCAGTGACTAAGTGAGAGAATGATAACCTCGTGGCCAAATGCAAGCTGATCGAACACTGGCGCCATTGCCTGAGGAGGTCGTTGATCACTACTTAGCGATTTTGGGACTCTTGCGAAGAGACCCCGGCCTGGAGGCTCTTCGCGAGTCGCTGGCAGCCCACCTCACCAAAATTCCCTTCGAAAATATTTCCAAACTCTATTACCGTAAGCGCCTGGGACTGGTCGAGCTTCCCGACATTCGACTGTATCTTGAGGGGATCGAGAAGTACCATTTCGGCGGCACCTGCTATTCCAACAATTACCACTTCCACCTGCTGCTTCGCAGCCTGGGATACGAAGCAAGATTGTGCGCTGCAGACATGCAGACTCCGGAGGTTCACGCGCTGAACATGATCACGACTGACGGGCGAGAGTACCTCGCGGACACGGGTTACGCCGCCCCGCTGCTGGAGCCCATTCCTCGTGACCTGGCAACAGATTATGAAACCACCTTGGGTAGGGATCGTTACGTGCTGAAGCCACAAGACGCGAGTGGGTGTTCGCGCCTTGAACTGTATCGTGATGGAGTCTTGCGCCACGGTTATCTGGCGAAGCCCACGCCCAAGACGATTGAAGATCGCTGCATCATTCTCTGCCGATGCAACGTTTCTGAATTCGGTCTTGCTGACGCGATTCTATCCGGGACGCTCTGTGCTCATTCACAATTTGACGTTGGTTGAATCGGAAGCGAACAGATCAACCATGCATGAGCTGACAAATCGCGACCAGTTGATCGACGCAATTGAAAGCCGTTTTGGCATACCTCGGGGGATCGTCAGCGAAGCTGTAGGTCAACTCGGCAATTTGCAGGATGCCTGGAGCTAGCAATTGCCTGACCTCGAAATCACCCAACTCCCGCTGGTTTTCCGCGACCTGCGGATTCAACAATCAGGCTCACGGCCGTATCTGCGGGAGCTAGATCGTTCGTCTCAACACATAAATCACCCAGGGAGCGATCTTGGTTTCGCTCACCCACGAGTATGGCTCGTCACCCTTGGCCAGCGGCTTGAAGACTTGGATGGCTTGCAGACTCGCCTGTCTATAGACGTCCCGATACGATTCGTCGGTCCAGAGGATATCTTCGACAGGCCTCCGATCTTGGTGGTCGGTAACGACGATGCGCACAACATCGCCGCTGCATGCGTCTGCGTTCTCTGGGAAGTCTTTGGTCGTGAACGAAGCCCATTCATGAGTGTAAATTTCCGGGGATGAGACAACGCTAACGATGGTTCCGGTGGGTCGCAGAAGTTTTCTGAGGTCAGAGAAAATCTGGACTTTTGCTGCACTCGGAATGTTATCGAATGTGAAAAGTGAAACTATCAGGTCGAAGGTTTCTGGCGCGAACTCAGTCAAATTATCACCAGGTACAATGCGGTAATCGCCCGATGAATCCAGGGTGCGTGCGACCCGCAGCATGTCCTCCGAAATGTCGACGCCAGTCACGTTGAACCCCAGCTTTCGCAGGAACCGCGTTGATCGGCCGGTGCCACAACCGAAATCAAGCGCCTCGGTCCCGGTCACATGCTCCGACATGATCGCCGGAAGATCACGGTAGGCGAGGTAATAGGTGTTGGCGAACTCCAGCGTGGCGTACGCATTTGCACGGCTGATATCCTCGTAGCAATTAACGAAATCCATCCCCACCTCTCAGCGCTCCTGCCGCTCTTAGGCCGGTTCGAATTCGAATGCCTGCGAGAACTCGGCCTTCAACTCGTCCTTGCCCCGAACGCAGCGGCATTCGCCACCGACAATTTATAGCCTCGAACCCGACCAGCTTTCAATGATCAAGCGCACACGCTCAAGTGGCAAAGGCGATGGGCAACAGATTTGACGGGTACGTCCGAACCCCACATCGCTAGAGCGGACTTTTTCGCTTCGAGTTTGGACGAGCAAAGTCAGAACCATCAGAACCAAAGCAAGGGAACGAGTCCGAGGGCAGCAAGACCTGTCAAGAGAGAGAGGCTCTGAGTGCCTGTCTTGCGATCCGCCAAGCTGTAGGCGTAAATCCCCTTCATCAGATTGTTGCTGGCCGCGGCGATCAGAACCGCCGCGGCCGCCACCTTCAAAGGGGTCAGCGAACCGGCGGCTTGGGTCATGCCCATGATAAAAGGATCTACGTCAGTAACACCCATGATCGCGGCAAGTATGTTGACTCCTGCTCTTCCGAGGTAAGTGACAGCCAACTGGGTGGCCACCAGCATTGCTAAGAACAGAAGAGCGAAGAGAAAAGCCGCGAGCAACTCGAGTGGATTGTTCGGCTCGAACTCCCGCTTTACCTGATCTGCCCCTACATCTGGCCGGCGCGACCAAATCCAGCCGACGCCAATCGCCAGAGCCGATAGTACAAGAAAGGGAAGCACGAGCAGGGACATCAGATGACGATTGAAAAGAGCCAGCAGAGCAGCTAGACGGAGGTACATGACTCCCGATGCGATCAAAATCCCGCCCGCGAAAAGGTGAGGGTGCTGCTCATGAGCCGCTCTTCGCGCCATAACCACCGTAGTCAAAGTTGATGAGTATGCCCCACCCAGGAAGGCTGCAAGCACAACTCCGCCGCGTTCCTTGGTGAGCTTCTGCAGGATATAACTGCCATAGGAAATCGTGCTGACGGCGGCCACGACAAGCCAAGTCTTAAAAGGATTGATGTGAAACGGCCCAAACTCCTGGTTGGGCAATATGGGTAGAATGACAGCCGTGAGCAGCAGGAACTTGGCGACCGTGAGAATCTCTCCTGGCGCTGCACGGTTGGCGAGTTTTTCCAGACCGGTCTTGAGTTCGAGCAACAGCAAGCTGGCCACGCTCAATGTAGTGGCAATCCAAAAATGCTCGTAGTACACCAGCGCGCCCACCAGGTAAGTGGCAAGGCCGGACATCTCTGAGGTGACGCCCGCAGCCTCGGAAGAAGAAAGTTTGTGCCAATAGGACAGCGAAAGAAAGCCGCCTATCACCAGGAAGCCGAGCGTCAGCGGGAGTAGTTGCGTGCCCGATAGCAGTGCGATGGAGTAGCCAATCAATCCAATCAGCGGAAAGGTGCGCACGCCCCCGAATGCGTAGTGCCCGGCCGCTGCCTTGTGCTCCTCGCGCTCCAGGCCGATGAGAAAGGACAGGAACAGAACCAGGAGAATTTTCACAGCTTCGGGCGGTAGCCACCGATAGAGTTCCACTAGCTTCTCCGATTCAAACCGTTCGCATTTTGTCACAACTCTGTGAACGGTGTGGGAAACTATCTTGCCAGGCAGTAAATTCCACAAATATCCACAGCGATTCAGAAAATTCGTGACCTAGGTCACTGCATTCCCGATTGGGGACGTTTATACTCTGCATCGTCGACGGCTGAAAGGGTTGGTCCAAATAATATTGACCACCCCGAAGTAGGCTGGGTGATTCGCTCGACGAGGCGACTCGTTGAGCCACCAAACCCGAAAAAACCGACTGCCCTGCGAGGAGCAGCTGGGGTTTGGAACCGCAAAAGCGGTAATCGCATCAGGGGCTGCGACGGTACACGCATCCACGCTACTAACTCCCTCGCAAGAGCTGGCGGCCAGAGCGTAACCAATGTTGCAGCCCTTTCCTTTTGTCCCCACTTCCCACTCTGCCGTGCTGACTCGCCGTGGCGCGCCTGGCGATTGATCAAAGCCACCATCTTTAACACGTCTCTTCCACAGAACCAGTGGCACAGTTCAAGGGCTCGGGGCTCGACCCCGTTTGGTACGATTCGCCACCGGCACGCAATCGAATGCAGCTTCCCTGACTCTTTATTGCACTAACAGAAGCTTGCCCTCGCGATCACGGAAGATGAAGGTCTCATCGCCGCGACTGATTTCCCGTGCAATGATCCCACTTTTTCCGTTCAGCCGTATCTTCGAGCCGACCACTTCAATCTGGTCACCCGGAGCGAAGCTCAGTTGCTGGCCTGCCATGATCCGCACCGGAGCCAGGTGCACCTGCAGCACTCCGTCCTTGGTCTTCAGCATCAGGTGACTGGCCAACTCACCTTCGCTTACCGGGCAGTCGAACTCCTGTACTTCTTGTACCCGGCCTCCCACCACCATCTCGTCGGCGGCGTTGTACAGTGCTGCTCCTTGAGCCGAGACCGGGCGATTGAAGCTGACACCCATGATCAATAGCAAGACGACAACCACCACTACGGCGAAAACCATTCCATACAACAAGCTGGATATTTTCATGGGCTTCTCCTTTCACATCTCGAACGTCGGGCGACTTATTCGTGTTGATACAAGCGAACCATCATCATTGGAACCGCTCAGACCCGAGGGCAACCACCATGAGGGTCGGCCTCCACTCACCTATTCTCCCCCGTTAC
>Ga0074044_10005495_pt1 | contig 10321 bp, 9 predicted proteins | sample BogForMeECP23OM1_FD_94443 | JGI IMG/M metagenome (GOLD analysis project Ga0074044, IMG submission 94443) | Bog forest soil microbial communities from Calvert Island, British Columbia, Canada - Bog Forest MetaG ECP23OM1 | ecosystem: Environmental > Terrestrial > Soil > Wetlands ...
CCAAGATCCTTTTTCGTTTACCCGCTATTGTCGTTAATCCATCCCGATGGTCACCTTCGGAAGGTTTGGTACAGTGGTGTGCATAATTCGACGCGCCGCTACGAGGAGGGAGAAACCCATTTGACTCCCTGTGCCGTTGTTTGCCTGGATTGTGCCGACAAGCGGGAAAAGTGGAGCGAGTACCGTACGATTGGCGGAAGGGCTTCGGTCTTTGACGACATTGTGGTGTTCGGCCCGCAAGGTACCAGCTTGAATGCGGAGCCGGTTTCCCGCGAAAACTGAACTGACACGGCGCAAATGTTGATCGATTTACCTAATGGGCACGCGATCGGAAATATAATCCGGAGTGCGCGGGGAACGACGCTTCCGGATGAAACGGAATTCGGCCTGAATGACTGGGAACTGCCCAACTATCGATCAGTTCGTAACCGACAGCACATACGGAGTCGATGAATTCGCGGCGATCGAAAATGTACATCGGATGGTAGGCGACGCCGCCGTTTTGCAGAGTTACGACTGAGCGGCCCTCGTGCAGGGATAATTTATTAACGAGGATGTGCTTCGGTGGACATTTGAGGCCGGAAAGAGCAGCCGAAAGCGGAGGAGATTCGACATACTGCAATGAGCCCGCAGCCAGCAAAACATCGGCGCCATCGGAGTCTTCAAATTGATTGGTGAAAGCTAACTGTTTAGTGCCTTGCTCCGCAGCGATCTGCGATCCGCAACGGGTGATTTCCGGCAAGTCGCAAACGACCCATCGCAACCCTTCGGAATAATCTACATATTCCTGGTACGCGTAAAAGTGAGTTCCGCAATGCCCACCAAAGTCAAACAGCCGAATGGGAGTGCGGAGTAGAGGCGCGAGCCAGAACAACACGGGGTAATCAAAAGAAAAGATCTTGGAGCGCCGGTCGGCGAATTCTTGCGCGTAATCCTGAGTGGCGAAGCCGAGGGGTTTGTTGCGTGGCGCGGATTCTCGCGCTTCCTTAAAACTTGAATAAACTCCGCGGAAAGATCCGTAGCCGTTTCGAGCGAACCGCCTTTCGTACAAACGCTCAAGAACCGGGCGAAGCAGCGGCCACGTCTCCATGTGGGATGCCCAGCCAGTCGTCGATTTTGCGGCGTCGTTTATAAGCCAGTCCATTTCCGGCAATGCAGGCCCATTCGCGTCGATTCAGTCAAAGTGTCCATATAATACAAGCATTGCGAAATATGGTACGAACGAATTTAGCGTACGAAGGCGACTCAGGGGAAACAGTTCAAAGACTATGAATCGACGACGGATCCTGCAGGGCGGCGTGGTGCTCGCGGCAACCGGCATTCTTGCCGCGGCAGCAGATGCATCGCTAGTGGCGCCCTTTAACGTGACAGTAAGTCGGGTTGAGGTTCCGCTGCATCGGCTCCCCGAATCTTTTGATGGCTTCACGATCGCGCAACTGAGTGATTTTCATTATGACGAACACTTCTCGGCTCCTGTCATCCGGACGGCGGTCGAGATCGCAAACCGGTTGCGACCCGACCTGACAGTGCTCACGGGAGATTTTGTTACCGAGCCCATAGCCGCTCATCGCCGACACCTCAATTTGCGCCAGGTGGCAAACGCGGCAGAACCCTGTGGCGCTCTGTTGAATAAATTGAGAGCTGAATTTGGAGTTCTGTCGGTCATCGGCAATCACGACGGCAACACCGATCCGGATCGCGTTAGAGAATTGTTGCGCAATCAAGGTCTGCCGGTTCTGTACGACGAGGCAACGGCCATCGAGCGAGGCGGCAAGCGAATCTGGATTGCCGGGCTCGACGATAACCCCGACGAAACTGATCTTCGACCTGCCTTGAAGGGCATTCCAAAGGACGAACTCGTGATCGTGCTAGCGCATGAGCCGGACGTTGCTGATTTCATTTCGAAGTATCCGGTCGATCTTCAACTTTCCGGTCATTCTCATGGTGGGCAGGTGCGGCTTCCATTCATTGGTCCTGCGTACCTGCCACCGCTCGGCAGGAAGTACCCTCAAGGATTGCGACGGATTGGGTCTCTGACGCTATACACGAACGTAGGCATAGGTACCATGGGTCTGCCGCTTCGTTTGAACTGCCCTCCCGAAGTTACGCTGCTGACGCTTCGTGCCACAGACTATCCCAGCGACAGGAAGATGAATTGAACTCATTCGACATAATCCTCTCGGGGTGCATGACGTCTGCAGCTACTCTGACATCTTTGATTTCCTACCAATGACGGGGGAGAGACTACGCCTAACCGTGATCGTGGTTTCCTGTTTTCTCTTCGTGGCGCAGGTTGTTACTTTATGGTTTGGTGTCCCCGCTGCTTTTCGTGGGCGGGCGGACTTTCGGTATCTGTATACGATGGGATCCACGGTTCGCGCGAACCAGTTGCCTCATCTGGACGACTACGAAACCAATCGCCGGTCTAAAAATGAGTTAGTCAACCGGAATGACCAGCCAATCGTGCTCAACTCGTCCGTGTATGAAGCGCTCTTATTCGCTCCGTTTTCATTCCTGACTTATCGCGCCGCATACATTGCCTTCTTTATCGCAAACGGGGCGCTCCTCGCTGTATCGATTCTGATTCTGAGGCCTTACCTCGACAAACTCGGAACAATCTGGCCCTATTTGCCGGCGGCAGTGTTAGTTTGTTTCTTCCCCATAGCACAGGCTCTCATTGAAGGACAAGACTCGATCCTTCTCTTGACGTTGATGGTGGCTTCCGCCGTCTCGTTTTACCGGGGCAGGGATGTTTATGCTGGCGTCTTCCTCGGTCTAGCGCTCTTTAAGTTTCAGTTCACGATACCGATTGCTCTGCTGTTCTTGCTCTGGCGCAGGTGGCGAATCGTGAGCGGATTTGCCGCTACGACGGCCGCGATAGCTTCGATCTCATTGTTGCTAGCGGGTGTCACTGGCCTTCGCGCCAGCCTATACCAGTTGATTCGATGGAACTCGCCGCTTACGACCGGGGAGCTTTCAGATCGAGTTGCTGCGCTGCCCACTCTCCGATGTCTGTTCCATACTCTCGCAGGTTCGATCATTTCCCGCGGCTGGGTCGATGGGGTCGCAATTGGGTGCTCGATTCTGCTGATCGCGTGGGCCGCAACCAGGACAGCGAATTTCGCTTTGGCCGTCCTGGTTGCGCTGCTGGTCAGCTCCCACGGTGTGTTCGCTGATGCTGCTCTATTGGTTATACCGGTTGCAATGGTCCTCGATGCGCGTCTCGGTGTCTCCACGGGCGCGTCGCGTTTGTGGTCAAGAAATGTCGCAAGCCTGCTGTTCGTGGCACCCTTGATATGCTTTCTGAGCGGGCTCAGCTATTGCTTCCTCGCGATATTAATGCTTGGACTTTTGATGCCTCTCCGATTTACAAGCTCGGACTCTGTTCCAAGGTATCCTGACATCAAGGAAAATCTGTTGATGTCTGGACTGACTTAACAAGCGCATCGAAAAAACTCCCATGCTCGACAATCTCCTTAATCTGGCGAAAGTGATTGCCATCGGGTTCCTATGCGTGCCCGTGCATAACTGGTTGACAAAGTACGATGCTGCGAAGCAGCGGCGTGATCTCAAACGAAAACGCAAGCCCAGCCAGCAGTCCGTGCAGACGCAGAGATGAAAAAGGTCTCTCAACTGGATGCCATTCGCGGGTTGGCGGTATTGCTCGTGTTATTACACAACACGGATATTTATCCCTCCCTGCATTTGCAATGGATCTCGGCGAATGGATGGATGGGGGTCGATCTTTTCTTCGTGCTATCTGGATTCCTGATCACGGGGATTTTGCTCGACGCAAAGCAATCAGAGAGATATTTCAGGAATTTCTACGCGCGGCGCTGTCTCCGGATCTGGCCTCTGTACTATTCGGTACTCTTTTTCATGTTCGTGGTCGTACCGGTGTTGCGCCCGTCGCAAGCGCACGCTGTGTTCGAGGCGCGTTCGTCGCCATGGTGGGCGTATCCGGTTTTTCTGCAGAATTTCCTGATTCCGATTCCATCAATGGCCATCGGGCCGCTGGGGGTCACTTGGTCGCTGGCTGTCGAGGAACAATTCTACTTATTTTGGCCGCTTGTAGTGAAAGCCTTCAACGCGAACCAGCTTTGCAAGATCGCGATCGCAGTGATTTGTGTGTCTCCGGCATTACGCTTTTATCTCGCGCTGCACGGGGTCAATATCTACTCCAACCCATTCTGCCGTTTGGACGGTCTGATGGCGGGAGCGCTTCTGGCTTTGGTTCTGCGTTCGGCGAGCTTTGTACCATCGAAGTTTGTGAATCATGCGTGGAAGATATTCCTGGTCGCGGTTCCAGTGGCCCTAATTTGCGAAGACTTTCACGCAAGATGGATTGTGCTCTCTTTGACGGCACTGGCCTCGGTCGCATTCGTGTACCTCGCTCTGTTTTCCACGCAGAGATGGTTGCAGGCTATTCTGACGACCCGGTTTCTAGTCTTCACTGGAACCATAAGTTATGGAATCTATTTGCTTCAAAAGATTCCCCTGGATGCCGTGAAAACCTTCCAACTGGATAAGCATCCATTCATGGCGCTGCCCCTTACTATCGTGGCTACCTATGCCATGGCAGCGACATCCTGGAATTATCTTGAGAAGCCGCTTCTTAAGCTGAAAAGGTTGTTCGAGCCGAAGGTGGTTTGCGCAGAAGTTGTCCCAGAGTTGGAGGCAGTCTCGTAGAATTCACGCTCGCCGGGGGGATCAGGCCAACTCACCGCTACATCGTCAACTAGCCGATGGAGTGGCGTAGGGTCATCGTTTGTTTAACCAACCTCGCCAGTGCGATCTGCCGTTTCGCGGCTGACGTCAGGGGATACGGCAGAGCGGATGGTTTGGTTTGTGACGCACGGTGGAGGTCCAGATAAGGGTCTGTGGGGGCAGCCGTCTCGAAGATCGCAGACTCGACAACTTTGCCGGCGCGCCAAGCGGAGGATAAGAACTCCGATTCCCGTATAGAAGGCGGCTAGCGGGTACATCCAATTGGCGAGTGCTGACATGGCCACATCCGAAGTCTCCAAAGGATAAACCAATGTCGGCACTCTGGTCTGTGCGGCGTATCACTGGGGACTGTGATGTCAATCACTTGCTGGTTCGCAAACAGGCGGCTGGCCGCGTTTCCGTAGCGCAGAATATGAGGATCTTGCGGCGGCCACGAACGTGAAATCAAAGCAACTGGGGAACACCGGAGTACAAATTCCGGAACTTGCACTTGGCACCTGGCAGTATGGAGGTGGCGTCGAACCGCTACGGGCCGGGATCGAGCTAGGCGCCTCCTTCATTGATACCGCGGAATTGTACGGCACAGAGCCGGTGGTTGGTGAGGCAATTCGCGGGATGCGTGATCGCGTTTTCCTCGCCAGCAAAGTTTCGCCTCGCCATTTTCGCCAACACGATGTGATTAGAGCCGCCGAGTGCAGCCTGACGCAGCTGAAGACTGACTACCTCGATCTCTACCAGTTACATTGGCCTAACTACACGGTGCCCATCGGCGAAACCATGTCGGCGATGGAGAGATTGGTAGAGATGGGCAAGGTTCGATTCATCGGTGTCAGTAACTTTACTGCCGGCGAGTTGCGCCGTGCACAATCAACTCTTTCCAAGGCGCGCATCGTCTCCAATCAGGTACGCTACAGCCTGGTGGATCGCACACCGGAAGAAGAGCTATTACAGTATTGTGACCACAACCAAGTCAGCCTTCTGGCGTTTAGTCCCCTCGCGACCGGCTTCAGCCGAGTGCGCAGTTGCGATCCTGACGACGTTCTCGGGCAGGTGGCGACGTCAGTAGGGAAAACACGCGCGCAGGTTGCTTTAAGCTGGTGCGTGTCGCATTCGTCGGTAATCGCGATTTTCAAAGCCGACAAGGTCCACCATGTGCGAGAAAACTGTGCCGCCTCTAACGGGGAGTTGTCCGCCGAGCAGCGTGAGGTCCTCGAAACGCGTATCTGTCATAACACCCGGAGTCGTGCCGAACGATTTGTGAGGCGACTGGCGCGGCGCGCTTCGCAATATGCCGGGCGGAATCTCGGAGGCGTTACCGCCATGGATCACGATCAGAACTAACACCGAAACACAGCCTTCACTCCGACGGACTGTCGGTCAATCAAGTCCTGCAGATTTACATTTCCGCCAAGGATAAGCTAGGATTCTCCCGTGCAGCCACTCGTCCGAGTTCTGATCATTGAGAAGCAGCTATTCGCTGTCTGGATGTATGTTGATCCTGGCAGTGGACTGTTGCTACTGCAGGCGATTGGCTCGGTAGTTGCGTCAGCTTCGATTATTTTCCGGCGCAAGATCTATTCGCTATTCCGCCGTAGCAACCGCCGCACCATCATCGCCTCGGATGATGTGCCGGCGTCGTCGGAGAGTCAGTCCAAAGAGTGAGCTTGGAAGCGGACAAACCGGACGCTTTTTCGACGTTTCGCGATCCGAGCGGGATTTTAACCGTCAGCGAGAATAGCTGTCTTCGATTTGTTCGGCGTGAGTATGAACAAGAAGCGCTGGATTTTTTGCGCTCCTCGCTTTACTCCTCATGGGAGAAGCGGGGAGATGTTGTAGCAACCGAGATCAGGACGGGCCAGCCTGGCCCGTTTTCTTTGTGTCTTGAGCATCCACGCATCTTCTTTCCATCCTACCCTTGGGAATGGTCACCCGCGCAGTGGCTGGCAGCAGCCGAACTGACCCTGAAGCTGTGCGACGAAGCTGTTACCGCAGGCTGGATTCTCAAAGATGCCACTCCACTGAATATCCTGTTTGACGGACCTCGTCCGGTTTTCGTTGATCTCCTGTCTTTCGCCCGGCGGAATCCTCGAAGTCCGATATGGATGGCGCAAGCTCAGTTTGTACGTACGTTTCTCCTGCCGCTGGTTGCGCATCGATGGCTGGGCTGGCCGCTCGCGAGCACGCTTCTCAGGCGCGACGGCAACGAGCCAGAAGATCTGTATCAATCTCTCGCCTGGATCCGTCGGGTCCACCCTCGGTTGCTGTGGCCGGTCACTCTGCCAGTATGGTTGAGCAAAGGCTCAACCAAGTCCGTCGCGCCTAACCCCGCCACTAAGAAGGCTGATGCTATTGAGCGTGAACCGGCCGTCGCTGGCGGAGTGTTGCATCACACTTTGGCGACGTTAAGGCGTCAAGTCCGCTATGCAGCACCTGCGCTGGCAGATTCCCGCTGGAGCGGATATCAGGATCATCTCGACCATTACAGTTCTCGCGATTCGGAAGGAAAATATCAGTTCATCGCGAACGTTCTGCTGCAGCAGAAACCAAGAACTGTGCTGGATATTGGGGCCAATACCGGCACATATTCCATGTTGGCTGCTCGCAATGGGGCGCGGGTGGTTGCGTTAGATTCGGATGTAGCAGCGATTGAGCGTCTTTGGCGAGCCGCGGTCACTGAACATCACAATATCCTGCCGATTGTCGGCAACATTGCTCGACCCACTCCTTCTGTGGGATGGGAAAACGCCGAGAGCCTTTCTCTGCTTGACCGTGCCGTGGGCAAGTTCGACATGGTCTTCCTGCTGGCGGTCATCCACCACATACTCGTCAGCGAACAGATTCCGCTATCCCGTATCGCCTCGCTGTGCCGCCGGCTCACACGGTGCTGGCTCGTAGTCGAGTGGGTGCCGCCGACCGACCCCATGTTTCAGCAGTTGATGAGGGGTCGAGACGCCCTCTACGGCTCTTTGCAAGAGCAGGACATGTTTGGGGCTTTCAACTGCCACTTTGAAGCCGTCGAGCGTCACCCACTTCCGAACGGACGTATACTTTTCCTGTTCAAGAGAAAGAACGATTGAACATCCGCACGGGGACACTCTTAGAGGGATTCAGTTATGCAGTGGGACTGTCTGCGATCCTGCTGCCAACAAATCTCATATTCATGAGATCGAGCCTGTCCCGTCAGATCTCCGCGGTGCGGCTGACATCCTTAGTTTGGGCGACTATTTTCGATCTATTGATTGTGGGAATGTTGTTTGGTGTCGTTCTTATTTTACTGCGATGCACGCGCCTTTGGCCGGTCTGGAAGCTATTCCTGGCAGCCGTGCTGGCGCCATTTCTGGTTTATCGCAGTCCGATGGTGACGCATGAGCAAGTAAGACTGGCAAGTGTGTTGCTGTTCGCAGTCGTCTGGGCTGGTTTGCTTTGTGTGGTGCATCACTATCGACCACGAATCTATAACCTCGTGATTCAATGGGGCAGGGTAATACTGGGAGGTTTCGGTATCTTCGTATTACTGACTTGTGCTCAGTTACTCCGCGCGGCGTTGTGGAACCCCGGACCCCAGGAAATTCGCACTGACAAATTCACTTTGCCCCAGTCGCCAAATGCAGCTGCGCATCCGCTTATCGTATGGGTTGTTTTTGACGAATTGTCTTTTGATCAACTTTTCGACCACCGCGCCAGTGACCTAAGGCTGCCTCAATTCGACGCGATGCGCGCGCAGAGTACGCTCTACACTCGGGTTCAACCCATCGGATATTACACTAAGACGGTGCTACCGTCCCTCTTTCTGGGCGACAGGATCAGCGAGGGAGAATTTTCTTACTCCAATCAATTGTATGTGCGCACTGAAGGGAACGGTTCATGGCACGTGTTCGATGCGCAGAAGACGATTTTTGCGGAGGCGCACACGTATGGTTGGAAAACGGCAATTGTGGGCTGGTTCAATCCTTATTGTCCCATTCTAGAGGGTGCGGTTGACAGTTGCTATTGGGTTGGGTGGGATAACTTCGACGGGCCCATGTCAACCGATGTGTCGGTCTGGCAGAACACGGTGTTCCCGCTACAGATCCTCACTGAGAAATGGTTGGCACCTAAGAAGGAGGAAAGAGACAAGGTTTCGTTCCAAGTTGAACGGCGACTCAAGTCTTATAGAGATCTTCACTCTCGGAGTCTTGCATTACTGAACAGTTCCGATGCAGATTTCATCTTTCTGCATCTACCTGTTCCTCATCCGCCAAGCATTTATGACCGGCATACTGGGGAGTTTGTACATGTCAGCGGTCAATCTTACTTAGACAGTCTGGCTTTAGCCGATCGCACGCTGGGCGACTTTATGGCGGTTCTGCAGGCTTCACCTCGATGGCCAGAAACGACTGTAATCGTGATGGGTGACCATTCCTGGCGCTTGGGGCTCTGGGAGTATCACGATGGTTGGACAGCGGAAGATGAGAGGGCCTCCGGTGGAGCCTTTGATCCACGTCCCGCGCTGCTCATTCACATGGCAGGACAAACGACCGCGGGGAGAGCTACGCAAGAGTTCTCGCTCCTGAAGTTACATGATGTGATCTCAGGCATCCTAAAGTCAGCGGCAACTGACTCGCGGAGGTGATTCGAATGTCTCTCCGATGTTGCGGTTGCAGAATCAGTGCTTATGTCAGATGATCGGACGCGACGTCCCAAGACCTTGTGGTTGAAAGCTCAGTCGGCGCCGGCATTTCCTGCCGGACGCATTGACCTATGGAGAGTGCTCCTTGACCGACCTTCGATGGAAGGTTCCGAGGAAGTTGTCTTGTCGCCAGATGAGATGGTGCGCGCTAGCGGATTTCATTTCGAGGAAGATCGGATTTACTTTACCCGGTGCCGTTCCGCCCTTAGGCGCATACTCGCCACCTACCTTGCGGTTCCTGCCGTGGAGATTCGCTTTGAGTATTTGGCCAGCGGCAAGCCACAGCTTGCGGCCCAGTTTAATCCACGCGCATTGCAATTTAACGTATCTCACTCGGCAAATACGGCATTGATCGCGGTTGGCAGTGAGCACCGGTTGGGGGTCGACATCGAGAAAATCCGCGCGGACGTCGATACCACTGTATTAGCGGAGAGATTCTTCTCGGTTCGGGAACGCGCCGGACTTGAGGCGCTACCGGATCATCTCCGGGTGCTCGGTTTTTTTGCCTGCTGGACGCGGAAGGAGGCCTTCCTCAAGGCTACCGGTGACGGGCTTTCTTTTCCACTTGCGGACTTTTCCGTCACCACAGATCCGGATGTCGATCCGGAACTTGAGGAGATCCATGGCAACGTGGAAGCGGGGAAACAGTGGTTTCTTGAGGACTTCAGCGTCGTGGAAGGCTTTCGCGCGACAGTAGCCGTCGAGTGCTCTCATCCTCATCTGGAGACGTATGCTTGGAACTAACTCGGCTACAGTCTTCTTGCAACGTCTCTCGAATCGATTAAGCTGATAGTCGGATACCTGGAACATTCGTGAACATATTTCACATTGTTGGAGCTCGTCCCAATTTCATGAAGGTTGCTCCCGTGCTCGGCGCTCTGCAGGGACGGGAAAACGTTGTGCAGACCCTCATTCACACGGGGC
>Ga0074044_10005496_pt1 | contig 10320 bp, 10 predicted proteins | sample BogForMeECP23OM1_FD_94443 | JGI IMG/M metagenome (GOLD analysis project Ga0074044, IMG submission 94443) | Bog forest soil microbial communities from Calvert Island, British Columbia, Canada - Bog Forest MetaG ECP23OM1 | ecosystem: Environmental > Terrestrial > Soil > Wetlands ...
ATCCTGAAGGACAACGGGTATGCGACTTCGTGGTTCGGCAAGGACCACAACACGCCCTTCTACGAGGCGACCCAGGCCGGACCATTCAATCAATGGCCGAACGGCATGGGATTCGAGTATTTCTATGGCTTCGTGGGCGGCGACGCCAGCCAGTGGCAGCCGAACCTGTACCGCAACACGACGGCCATCTATCCCTTCGAGGGTAAGCCGGTGGGCACCTGGAACCTGACCACGGCCATGGCCGACGAGGCGATCCAGTACATGAAAGAGTTGAAGGAGATTGCGCCCGGCAAGCCGTGGCTCGTCTATTACGTTCCGGGCGGCACGCACGCGCCGCACCACCCGACCAAGGAGTGGATCGACAAGATCGGCGCCATGCACCTCTTCGACGGCGGCTGGAACAAGCTGCGCGAGACCATCTTCGCCAATCAGAAGCGGCTGGGCATCATGCCTGCCAACGCCCAGCTGACTCCCTGGCCGAAGGACCTACCGGAGTGGGATTCGCTCGGAGATTTGGAGAAGAGGCTGTTCATCAAGCAAGCCGACGTCTACGGGGCTTACCTCGCTTACACCGACCATGAAATTGGCCGGGTCATTCAGGCGGTCGAGGATATGGGCCAGCTCGACAATACCCTGATCATTTACATCAGCGGCGACAACGGCGCGAGCGCCGAGGGCATGCTCAACGGCACGCCGAACGAGTTCACCACCTTCAATGGCGTCGAAGTGCCGGTCAAGGACCAGTTCCTCTGGTACCCGTTCTGGGGATCGGAACGGACTTTCCCGCACTTCGCGGCACCGTGGGCGTGGGCGCTCGACACGCCGTTCCAGTGGATGAAGCAGGTGGCGTCGCATTACGGCGGAACGGCGCAGGGTGTCGCCATGTCGTGGCCCGGCCACATCAACGACACTGGCGGCATCCGCCGGCAGTTCCACCACCTCATCGACATCGTTCCGACCATTCTCGAAGCGACCGGCATCCCGCCGCCGGATACGGTCAACGGCATCAAGCAGAGTCCGATCGAAGGCACGAGCATGGTTTACACGTGGGACAAGGCAAATGCCAACGCTCCGTCCCGGCACAGCACGCAATACTTCGAGATGCTCGGCAACCGCGCCATCTACCACGACGGGTGGATCGCTTGCACGACTCCGGCGACGCTGCCGTGGGAACTCACCACTAAGCCGGCGCCCGACGTAATCACCGGGTACCACTGGGAGCTCTACCACGTCGGCGATCTGCAAAGGGGGGATCCCACCGAGTTCGACGACGTGGCCGCCAGAATGCCGGACAAGCTCAAGGAGATGCAGGATCTTTTCTATGCCGAGGCGAAGAAGTATCACGTGCTGCCGCTCGACAACTCGTCGCTGACGCGCTGGAATGCGCCGAAGCCGAACCTGACGGGGGGACGAACTGTGTTTACCTACACGGGAACCTTGACCGGCGTGCCTAACAGCGGCGCTCCAAACATCCTGAACAGGGCCTACACCATCACCGCCGAGGTCACGATCCCCGAAGGTGGCGCGGAGGGCATGATAGTCACCGACGGCGGCCGCTTCGGCGGCTATGGGCTGTTCCTGAGCAAGGGCGAGTGGGGATACGACCGGGGCCACGTGGTGTTCCTGTACAACCTGCTCGACCTCAAACGCACGATATGGGAAGGGCCTGAGTTGGCTGCCGGCAAGCACACCATCGTCTTCGACTACAAGCCCGCTGAACCAGGCTTGGGCAAGGGCGGGACGGGTGTGCTGTCCGTCGACGGTCAGGCTGTTGCCACGAACTCAATGGAACACAGCACCCCGATCACGTTCCCCGAGGACGAGACCTTCGACGTCGGGAGCGACACCCGCACCGGCGTCGCGCTGGTGGAGTATCGCTACGATCCTCCATTCACGTTCACCGGCACGATCAACAAGCTCACCTTCAACCTCGGACCGCACCAGTTGACGGCAGAGGAGCAGGAGCAGTTGCACAGAGCCCTCGCGCGGGCTCGTGATAATTGATTGGTCCGGGGCAGGTGATGCAAGACGAGCGCAGCCAACCTCCGGCCGCGGCCGGCACGGTTGCCCGCGCGAATGACCGGGGGTTACCGGCGCGATGAAGCGGGTGCTGATTTTTGCCGCCGTGGCCGAAGCCCTGACAGGCGCGGCTCTCCTGATTGTTCCGTCGCTCGTTGGGCGGCTGTTGTTGGGTGAGGAACTGACCGGCATCGCCATACCCGTCGCTCGCGTGGCCGGCATCGCCCTGATCGCGTTGGCCATCGCCTGCTGGCCGGCGCCGCGGCTCGGCATGCTGACCTACGGTGCGGCCGTCACGCTGTATCTCGGCTACCTTGGTCTCGCCGGCGGCTTGGGTGGCATCCTGCTGTGGCCGGCGGTCGTCCTGCACGCGACTCTGACGGCACTTTTGGCCCGGGCATCAACAAACGACGAGAGTACGAAGACATAGAGGCAAAGACCTTGCCGGCCTAGAGAGGCCCAGAGGTCCGTTCAATCCGAGATTGCCGAGCATTTGCGGCACGCGTCGGTTGGTGTGTTGAATGCCGGCTTCGGCGGCTTTGAGGGACGACTTTCCGGAAGATCGACAGGCCGGTCGGGGTCGTGAACAGCCTTCGATCTCGTTCGAGATCTCGATCAAGGCATAAATCTCGGTCACCTCGTAACGGCGCCTTCACACCGTCGTGTCACCTACTCCTCAAGGCGACCTACGGCGTCACGATTGCGCTCGTATCGTCTCGTGAGCGGAAACGGCGGCAACCAGGATTCGCGACGGACGATCCAGCTCTCGTAGGTTGGCATCAGTTGGTCGGGAGCATCCAGGGATCCTAGGTTCACTTCGATTTCGTCGCCGCTACGTGCGAAAACGGACGAGCCGCAGCGAGGACAGAAAAATCGCCCGGCGTAGTCGCGTGTGTCGCCATCGATCGTCACCGCATCCTGAGGGAACACCGCGGAAGCGTGAAAAAGGGCTCCATGATGCTTGCGGCAGTCGAGACAGTGACAAAGGCCGACTCGGTATGGAAGTCCCGACGCCACGATCCGGACGTTGCCGCAAAGACAACCGCCTGTGAATCGGTCCATGCTGCGCCTCCTCCAAATTCAAGCGGTTGGAATCTTTACAGCGAACCACGTCGGGCGGCCACGAAAGATGCGCCAACCTTTTCGGCGGTAGGCTTTACGGCGTCAAGAAGACAAGTTCGCCTTGGCGTGCCGAATTCCTGTGAGCAAGTATGTCGAGATCGATAAAGCCGACGCCCTATCTGCCGCAATTAACATAGCCGCCGATGATGGCCGAATGCAAGGTCACGCCGGCGCGTCACCCGAGAAGACGAAGGAAAATCTTGGCACGCTAGCGGACTTGTTGCTTCAACATCGCCGCGGGCGACCGTGAAAGACGGCAGCCCGTTGGCGGGCTACTCCCGAACCCCACCCACGTGGAACGTCGCCGAGCAGCTTTGATTCTGAAAGGTGCCCCTGCTGCTAAAGCCCGTGATGTTCACGTACATTTCAAACAGATAGAAGGTGCCAGCAGTTCCATCGGTGCAGGAGTAACTTTGTGTTGGCACCTGCCCCAGGCGGCCAAATTGCTGGTACGTGCCGGAGAATGTGCAAGTCGCGCTTTGGGCGGTCCAGAGCATGGTGAATGCCGCTCCGCCTGCATGCGCGATGTTCACCGTAACCGGAACATCAAACATTCCATTTTTTGTTGCGTCGGCGCAATTCAAGACCTGCTTGAACATACCCTGGTGCGTACCGCCGTAGGAATCATAGGCAAACGTCTGGCGATAGAGGGTCTTGGTGACGACCACTCCGTTGACGGAATACGTCAGGTTGCCTTGGTACACACTGGTTCCATCAAACGTCAGCGTGCCGACCTTGGTCAGGGAAACGTTGGCAGGATTGAACAGTGCGGTCCCGAACCACGGCCCGTTCGTCTGATAGAGGTCGCCGGTCCAAATATAGTTGCCCTGCCAAATGCCCGTTGAAGAGTACCAGATAGGATTGTTGTTCTGGTCATAGACGAACACATCGTTCATATCGATCACCATGCTGTGATGATCGATCCAAAAACCTCATTTCAGGCTCATACCCCATTGGAAACACGACCCACCCTTCAGGCTCACACCCCATTGGAAGAGACTCCCACCCTTCAGGCTCACACCCCATTGGAAGAGACTGGGACTGGCCGTCGGCAGCAAAATCGCGCACACTGGCCACAACGAGGCACACCGCAATGCGCTTGACCCGCCGCAATCTGCTTGCCCTGTCGATTCTGGCCGCATCGGGCCTCCCGTTGCGGGCCAAGTTCGCCCTTGCGGCTGACATGCCGAAACGTTCAGACCGGCCATTGCGCATTCTGATTCTGGGCGGCACCGGTTTCACCGGACCGTATCAGGTGCGCTACGCGCTTTCGCGCGGACACAGCGTGACCCTGTTCAATCGCGGCAGGGAGTCGGTGGACCGGCCCCGCGAAGTCGAGCAATTGCTTGGCGATCGCAACGCCGGCGATCTGAAGGCGCTCGAAGGCCGGCAATGGGATGTGTGCATCGACAATCCCACCACGCTGCCGTTCTGGGTGCGCGACGCCGGCCGTGTACTGCACGGCAAGGTTCAGCAGTATATTTTCATCTCCACCATCTCGGTCTATGCCCAGGTCGCCACGCCGTCCGACGAGTCGGCCGCCGTGGTGAGCTATAGCGGCAAGGATGCGATGGCGGAGACGGTGGAATCGCTGCGCGCAGACCTCGGCGGACTCTACGGCCCCCTCAAGGCGGTCAGCGAGCAGGAAGCAGAGAGACAGTTTCCCGGGATGACTACCATCATCCGCCCGGGATTGATCGTCGGTCCCGGAGACGCCACGGACCGCTTCACCTACTGGCCTGTGCGCCTGTCTCGTGGCAGCCAAGTCCTGGCGCCGGGCGATGGCGCGGATCCGGTGCAGTTCATCGACGTCCGCGACCTCGCCGAGTGGACCATCCGCATGGCCGAGTCGCGCACCTTGGGCACGTTCAACGCCACCGGCCCGGAGCATGTCCTCTCGATGCACGACATGCTCGCCGGCATCACCTCGGCGATTCACGCCAACGCCCAGCTCACCTGGGTGCCCGCCGAGTTCCTCGCCGCGCAAGATGTCCAGCCGTGGAGCGACATGCCGGTATGGATACCCAGGCAGGGAGAAGGCGCAGGGTTCGCCAGGCGCAGCATCACCATGGCGCTCGCCGCGGGACTGACCTACCGTCCCCTCGCGACCACGGCCTCGGATACCCTCGACTGGTTCAAGGCGCAACCGGGGGAGCGCCAGGCAACGTTGAAAGCGGGCTTGTCAGCAGCGCGAGAAGCAGCGGTGCTGGCAAAATGGAACTCCGCTTCGCACGCTCATTGAGGCGGCGCAGGACCAACGGCGGTGCAACCCGTTCGCTGCGGATCGCTGCCGCGCCAAGCCGCGCAGGGCCCGCTGACGATCGCTTCGATGCGTGGCTACGCGGGCCGCGCTCCCTGCGACTACGACAGCAGCAACAGTGCGAGGGCGACCGCGGCGGGAACGGCCTGTATGAAAAGGATTCTGCGGATGCCCGTGGATGCCGCCCCATACACTCCAGCGATCAAGACGCAGGACAGGAAGAAGATTTTCACGCCCGAGCCCGCTGCGCCGAGGCTCAAGCCCCAGAACAGCCCCGCCGCGAGGAAGCCGTTGTACAGCCCCTGGTTCGCCGCCAGCACCTTGCTGGCGGTGGCCTCTTCCCTGGTCTGGGCGAATGTGCGCAGCCCGGCGGGCTTGTCCCAGAGGAACATTTCCAGCACCAGAATGTAGACGTGCAGGAGCGCGATCGCTGCGATGACGATGCTGGCAAGGGTGGACACAGACCTTCCTCAGGTGGCGAAGAAGCCGGCTGTCGCGCCGGCGGCGATTCGCAAGCCTGAACTTTCGGGCGAGACCCTCTCAACGGGTCGCGCCGCGAAGTCCGGGAGGAAACAGACGGGTAACAACGCCCGTGCATGAATCGACGTTGATGACGGCCGCTATCATAGGCCAAGGCCATGCATAGCAACAGCCGGCGGCTCGCCACCGCCTGCTTGCGGCCGCGGTATTGATCATCGGCATCTTCGCCTAAGGCCCGTGCGATATGAATGACGCCAGCAAGGACCTTCAACTGGACATGCGCCAGCTGATGATGGGCTTCGTCGTTTCACGCGCTCTGCAGGTCGCCGCGGAGCTCGGTTTGGCCGACGCACTGGCGGCCGGGCCGAAGGCCTGTGATGCCTTGGCCCGGGAGGTTGGCGCCCATGCGGGCACGCTGCATCGGCTGCTGCGCGCATTGGCGAGCTTGGGCGTGTTCTTGCAACTGCCCGACGGACGCTATGCCAACACGCCAAGCTCGGACTCCCTTCGCGGCGATGTGCCAGGATCGATCCGCGCACTGGCGCGCATGCACGGCGACAGCTCTCTGTGGCAGGCCTGGTCGGGGTTGGAGCACAGTGTTCGGTCCGGCGAGCCCTCCTTCGCGCACGTTCATGGAACGCCGGTATTCGACTATCTCGCGGCACATCCGGAGTCGGCGTGCCGCTTCGACGAGGCGATGGTCAACGCATCGAGCCTGATGAATAAAGCCCTTGTCGAGGCATACGAGTGGGACCGGTTCGGCACGCTGGTCGACGTCGCCGGCGGGCTGGGAGGCACCCTCGCCGCGATTCTCCGCGCCCATCCGCGCCTGCAAGGCGTGCTCTTCGATCGGCCGCACGTGATCGAGCGGGCTCGGGAGTACCTGATCGAGGAGGCCGTGGCCGAGCGGTGCCGGACGCAGCCCGGGAGCTTCTTCGAGGCGATCCCGCCCGGAGCCGACGCCTACTTCATGAAGCACATCATTCACGACTGGGACGACCAGAACTGCCTGCGCATCCTGCGCAATTGCCGGACCGCCATGCCCGATCACGCCAAGCTGCTGGTGTGCGAGAAGGTGATCCCGCCGGGCAACGAACCCAACGTCGCCAAGACCACGGATCTGGTCATGCTGGCCCTGACCGATGGCGGCAGGGAGCGCACCGAGCAGGAGTTCGGTTGCCTGTTCGACGCCGCCGGCCTGCGCTTGGCGCGCGTGGTCCCGACCCGGTCCGACAACAGCATCTTCGAGCTTGCCAGGTAAACCGTGTCTTGCCTGGGGGTTCTCAGAGATGAGACGCGAAGGGCGTATCCGCTCGATGGCTGTTAGACTTTCCAATTCCGGGAGGCGCCATGCGTAAGGCGATCGCACTCATTCTTGCCGCCGCGGCCGCTTGGGCGATGGCGGCCTCGCCGATCTACGACGAGAGCGCCGATGCGAAGGCGGCAATCCGCGGCGCGCTGAGCGACGCGCAACGCGCCAACGTCCCCGTGCTGGTGGTGTTCGGGGCCAACTGGTGCGGCGACTGCAAGGTCCTCGACATGGCATTCAAGAGCGGCGCGTCCGCCCCGCTCATCGCCCGCAATTACCGGGTCGTGAAGGTCGATGTCGGCAGGTTCGACCGCAACCTCGACATCGCCCAAGCGTACGGCGTCCCGCTCAAGAAAGGCATTCCGGCGGTGGCCGTGCTCTCGCCGCAGGGAGAGGTCCTCTACGCCACCCGCGCCGGGGAGCTCGCCGATGCGCAGGCAATGGGGGATCGAGGGATCTACGAATTTTTCGCCAAGGTAGCGCCGTCGGGCAAATGAGCCCGTCCGGCGCACGTCGCAGGCCGATGCTCCGGGCAAGCCCCGCGCCCGACGCGCAGGCTTGGCATCCGCGACCCAGCCTGGGCGGCTGCCACTAGGTTCTGCATGACTCTGCGCTACAAGGTTGCGGGCGGCATCCTGACGCTGGCGGCGGTGGCGCTGCTGTCGTTTGCTCTCGTGCTCAGTCACGACGCGGCTTGCGGGCCGGCACCTTCGCTCCCCGCCGATGCGAAGGCGATGAAGGCCATCGTCTATCGCTGCTACGGCCCGACCGACGTGCTCAAGCTCGAGGATGTCGAAAAGCCGGCCGTAAAGGCCGACGAAGTCCTGGTCAAGGTTCACGCGGCGTCGGTCAATCCACTCGACTGGCACTTCATGAGAGGCACGCCGTACATCGTGCGCATGGATACGGGCTTCGGCGCGCCCGAAAGCCCGCGACTGGGCATCGACTTTGCCGGCACGGTCGAGGCCGTCGGCGCAAACGTGACTCGATTCCGGCCGGGCGATGCGGTATTCGGCGGCAGGCGCGGGGCGTTCGCCGAGTATGTGACGGTGCGCGAGGATCGGGCGATGGCCATGAAACCCGCCAACCTGACCTTTGAACAGGCGGCCTCCGTCCCCATAGCCGCAGTCACCGCCCTGCAGGCGCTGCGCGACAAGGGCCGGATTCGCGCCGGGCAGAAAGTCCTCATCAACGGCGCGTCGGGTGGAGTGGGCACGTTTGCGGTGCAGATCGCCAAGTCATACGGCGCGGAGGTGACCGGCGTGTGCAGCACCCGGAACGTCGACATGGTCCGCTCACTCGGCGCCGATCATGTCGTCGATTACACGCAAGTCGATTTCACCCGGGGCGAGCAGCGCTACGACCTCATCCTGGACGCGGTCGGAAGCCACGGGCTGCTCGCACACAAGCGCGTGCTCCGCCCCGCAGGCGTGCTGGTCATTGTCGGCGGGCCCAGCACCGGTCAATGGATCGGGCCCATGATCACCCCGCTCAAGGCGCTGATCGTCTCGCCGTTCGTGAGCCAGACCTTCGCCCCGCTTCTCGCCGATCTGAACAAGGAAGATCTGGCCTACCTGGGCGAGCTCATGCAGGCCGGGAAGGTGACGCCGGTCATCGATCGGCGCTATCGCCTCAACGAGGTCCCGGCCGCGCTTCGCTATCTGGAACAGGGACATGCGCGCGGAAAGGTTGTAATCGACGGCGATTAGCGGGGCTCGCCGCGTCTCCGTATCGATCCACATTTCGGGCACCGAGGGTAATCCATGATCACGCTCTATCATCACCCCAGGACACGTTCGTCACGCATCATCTTCTTGCTCGAGGAACTCGAGGCGCCCTATCAGATCAGGATCGTCACGACCAGAAGCCGGGACGGCAGCGGTGCCATCGACCCCGCCAATCCCCATCCCCATGGCAAGGTCCCGGCGATTTCCGACGACGGAACCATCGTCTTCGAATCGCCGGCCATCGCGCTCTATCTGACCGACAAGTTCCCGCAGCAGCGCCTCGGCCCGCTTGCCGGCGATCCCGACCGCGGGGCCTATCTTTCGTGGCTGTGCTACTACACCGGCGTACTGGAGCCGGCTTTGATGTCCAAGTTCATGAAGGTGGAGGTGCCCCGCGGCACGGCGGGGTGGGTTGCCGTCGAAGAGGCGATGGCGGCGATCGGAGCGGCGCTCTCGCCGGGCCCCTACCTCCTGGGCGCGCGATTCAGCGCCGCCGACATCCTCTACGCGACGACCTTCGCGCTCTTCGCGCAGAGCCCGGTGCTGCCCAAATCCCCGCTCATCGACGACTACGTGCGGCGGATCGTGGCGCGTCCGGCCTTGGCACGGGCGCAGGCACGCGACAACGGCTGATGCTGCGCAGCTGGCCGGCCGATGCTATCGACTGTAGTCGCCGAATCCGGCGGCGCGGGCGAGGTCGGCCTTGACGTCCTCGCGGCTGCGCTCGTAGACGATCTCGCGCCCCCTGGCGTTGCCCACGTAAGCGGCCCCGTTGCGCGTGGGCATCAGGTCGCAGCGCACGTTGTGCACGCCCTCCCCGAGCACGACCTGGATCACGTCCAGGCGCTTGTTCAGAACGACGACTTCGAGCAACTGACCGCTGCTGGTGACACGTACCTGGATTTTTTCGTCGTTCATCTGCCCATCCGTTGCGTTGGGTCGTCAGCCGGCGGCCCGCCTGCGCGGTTCCGCCGGCCAACCCTCGCCGCCGCGTCGCCGCTCGAGCCGGGGCGCAGCCGGCCGAGACGTAGTGTACCGGGTCAGGGCCACTCGCGGCAGCCAACCCGCCGCGACCACCGGCGATGCGCGGGCGTCGCGACTCATCCGGCTGCGGCGCGGGCGAGATTGGCGAGCAGGGTCGCCATCGCGTTCACGCTCGCGTCGGTTTCCGGGCCGAGGCGATGGCGCTGCGCGAGCCACCTCGGGTCGTTGTAGGTGAGCCAGACCTTGCCTTCGGCGTCCTGCCAGGCGAGGACCTTCAAGGGCAAGTCGATGCCGATCGTCTGTTTCGACTGCATCAACGGCGTTCCCGCCTTCGGATTGCCGAAGATCAGGACCTCCGTCGGCCGCAATGGCATCGCCACCGCCGCCGCACCGGCAGCGTGGTCGATGCGCGCAAAGAC
>Ga0074044_10005497_pt1 | contig 10320 bp, 7 predicted proteins | sample BogForMeECP23OM1_FD_94443 | JGI IMG/M metagenome (GOLD analysis project Ga0074044, IMG submission 94443) | Bog forest soil microbial communities from Calvert Island, British Columbia, Canada - Bog Forest MetaG ECP23OM1 | ecosystem: Environmental > Terrestrial > Soil > Wetlands ...
GAGGTCGCGCCGCTGCTTTCGCGCTGCGGCGGGCGCTTCGCCGACCTGATCGCCGAGGAGGCGGACGCGGCCCTTGTCGCGGCGTTGCGCGCCGCCGAGACGATCGGCCGGCCGCTCGGGCCGCCGGCGTTTCTCGACCGGCTCGCGACGCTCGCCGGCCGCGATCCGCGGCCCGGGAAGCGGGGTCGCAAGCCGCGGTTCGCCGCGCAGACCGTGGGCTGACGGGCCGGACTCTGAGGCCTTAACATGGGAATTATGCATGTGTCACGGTAATACCAGGTAATACCAGGTAATACCAGGCGTCACGGTAATACCGTAATACCAGCGCGCATCGTTCATCATAAACGAGCGCGAAAGCGGCAAGTCGCCGACGGGAGCGTGTCCCTTTCGAGCCTCTCGTCGAGAGGAAAGCTCATGCGGGCCAGGCTTGCCCGTATGGCCCCTTCGGCAGGCCGAGTTTCGCGGCGATCGTCTCGGCGATGTCGGCCAGCGACGAGCGCGCCCCGATCGGCCCTGCCGGCGCGCCGGCGCCGAAGGCGACGATCGGCACGTGCTCGCGGGTGTGGTCGAAGCCCTTGAAGGTCGGATCGTTGCCGTGGTCGGCGGTGATGAGGCAATAGTCGTCCGGGCGCATCGCCGCCTCGATCTCGCCCAGGCGCTCGTCGAACGCCTCGAGACAGGCGGCAAAGCCGGGCACATCGCGGCGATGGCCGTATTCGGTGTCGAAGTCGACCAGATTGACGAAGACGAGCCCGCCGTCCGGGGTCGTCTCCAGCGCTTCGATGAGAAGGTCGACGTTGCCGTCGTTGCTTTTGCCCTTCTTTTCGGTCCCCGTGTCGCAGTGGGCGAATATGTCGCCGATCTTGCCGATCGACACGATTGCGCGGCCCGCGGCCGCGGCGCGCTGCAAAAGGTTGCCGTCGGGCGGCGGAACGGCAAAATCCTTGCGGTGGGGGGTGCGGACGAAATCCTTCGCCGTCGTTCCGACAAAGGGGCGCGCGATGACGCGGCCGATGTTGAGCGGATCGCAGAGGCGGCGCGCAATGCGGCAGAGACCGTAAAGCCGTTCGAGCCCGAAGGCGTCCTCGTGCGCGGCGATCTGCAACACGGAGTCCGCCGAGGTGTAGCAGATGGGCTTCAGCGTGCGGAGGTGCTCCTCGCCGAACTCCTCGATGATGACCGTGCCCGAGGCGTGACGATTGCCCAGAATGCCGGCAAGCCCGCCTTCGTCGATCAATGCGGCGGTGAGAGACTCGGGGAAGGCGGGAACAGTTTCAGGGAAATAGCCCCAGTCGAAGTCGACCGGGGTTCCGGCGATCTCAAGGTGGCCGGAGGGCGTATCCTTGCCGCGCGAGGTCTCGATTCCGTAACCCCACTGCCCGCTCGGGCGATCCATGGCGAAGCCGGCCGGCGCACCGCCGGTCGAGGCCTCGATCGCGTGGCCGAGGCCGAGCGCGTCGAGGCGTGGAAGGCTGAGCGGCCCGCGCCGCAGCCCGTCCCGATTGCCGAGGCCAAACGCGCAGGCCTCGGCGATATGGCCGAGCGTGTCGGCGCCCTCGTCGCCGTAAGCCCCGGCGTCTTCCGCGCCGCCGCAGCCGACCGAGTCGAGCACGATGACGATGGCGCGGGTCATAAGCGGCTCACCTCGCTAGCCTGTCATGCCCGCGAATGCGGCTGTGGAATTTACACAAGTCGCGTTCGCAACCCTTTTCATGGAGTTGCCCGGCGGGCTTGAACCAGGACGACAGCGCGTTCCGAAGGCTGCCGAGGGGGCGGGAATTTGAACGCCCTTGTCCGGCGCCTTCGTCTGCCCCGACTTCATGGACTTCGTGTCCTTCGTCGCGAACCTTTGTCACAACAAATAACTCCAAGCTACACGAATCATTACGCTTGAAGCCATTCGTCCGCGCCCCGAATCGCGACTTTTAACGAGGGCGCCTGAAGCGCCGTCCGAGTCGGCGAGCTCCCTGTTACGGCGATAACAGGGAGCTTAGTCCTCCTGTTCGGGTAACGCCGCCAACTTTCCAACTTTTACCCAACTTATTGTTATTAAAACGAACTCTCCTGCTCGGAGACCGCCGTCTCTGCCCGGCGCTCCCTGTTACCAGGGAGTATCAGGGAGAGGCGACTTGAGGTGTGAATGCCGTAGCCGCTCTCGCGGGGTGAAAGGAAAGGCGCACGACCATTCCTCACTGGCTCACGACGCCGGTCAGCGTCGCTTCGTTGGAAAAGGCCGCGGCGAACAGGGCGCGCGTATAGTCGTTTTGCGGCGCAGAAAACACCGCTTTCGCCTCCCCGCTCTCGACGACCTTGCCCCACCGCATGACGATGACCTCGCTCGCCAGCGCCCGCACGACCTTCAGATCGTGCGAGATGAAGAGATAGGCCAGTCTGCGGCGCTTCTGCAGATCGCGCAAGAGATCGACGATCTGCGCCTGGATCGACATGTCGAGGGCGGAGGTCGGCTCGTCGAGCACGACGAATTTCGGATCGAGCGCCATGGCCCGGGCGATGGCGATCCGCTGGCGCTGCCCGCCGGAGAACTCGTGCGGGTACCGGTCGAGCGTGGACGGATCGAGCCCGGTGTCGGCGAGCGCCCGCTCGGCGATGCGCCGCCGCTCGGCCGCGTTGAGCTTCGCGCCCTGCGCGATCAGGCCCTCCTCGACGATCTCGGCGACCGACATGCGGGGCGACAGCGAACCGAACGGATCCTGGAACACGATCTGCATGTCGCGCCTCAGCGGCCGCATGGCTTTGGCGTTGAGCCCCTCGATCGGACGGCCGCAATAGGCGATCGGACCCTCCGAGCGGATGAGCCTCAGCATCGCTTGGCCGAGTGTCGTCTTTCCCGAGCCGGACTCGCCGACGACGCCGACGGTCTGGCCCTCGCGCACGGCGAGCGACACGCCGTCGACCGCCTTGATGTGCCCGACGGTTCGGCGGAAGAGGCCGCGCCTGATCGGAAACCAGACCTTGAGGTTGTCCGCGCTCGCGATCGTCGGCGCGCTCGCGTCTCCGGGCGGCGCGTCGCCCTTCGGCTCCGCGGCGAGCAGCGCCTTCGTATAGGGGTGACGCGGCTTGGCGAACAATTCGGCCGTGCGTCCCGCCTCGACGATCATGCCCTGCTGCATGACGATGACGTCGTCGGCGATGCGCCGCACGACATTGAGATCGTGGGTGATGAACAGCATCGCCATGCCGATCTTCGCCTGCAGCTCCTTGAGCAGCTTGAGGATCTGCGCCTGCACGGTGACGTCGAGCGCGGTCGTCGGCTCGTCGGCGATGAGGAGGTCCGGACGGTTGGCGAGCGCCATGGCGATCATCACGCGCTGGCGCTGACCGCCCGAGAGCTGATGCGGATAGGCGCCGAGCCGCTCGGCCGGGTCGACGATGCCGACTTCGGTCAAGAGCTCGACGATGCGCGCTTTCGTCGCCGCGGCGCGCCCATGGTGGAGCGCGATGATCTCGCCGATCTGCCATGCGATGGTGTGCAGGGGGTTCAGCGAGGTCATCGGCTCCTGGAACACCATCGTGACCGCGGCGCCGCGCATTTCGCGCAGCTCCCCGTCCGACATCTTCAGAACGTCGCGGCCACGAAAGAGGATTTCGCCGGTCGGGTAGCTCGCCGCCGGCTGCGGCAGCAGGCGCACGATCGCCTGCGCCGTCACGGTCTTGCCCGAGCCCGATTCGCCGACCAGCGCCAGCGCCCTGCCCTTCTCCAGCCGGAACGAGACGCGGTCCACCACGGTCCGGCGCTCGTCCCCCTGCGCGAAGGCGATCGAGAGCTCGCGCACGTCGATGAGAGGCGCCGCCTCGCTCACGAGAAGGTCTTCCTGGGATCGAAGGCGTCGCGCACCGCCTCGCCGATGAAGATCAGAAGCGACAGCATCAGCGCGGTGACGGCGAAGGCGGAAAGGCCGATCCACGGCGCCGACAGATTGGACTTGCCCTGCAGCAGAAGTTCGCCGAGCGACGGCGAGCCCGGCGGCATGCCGAGCCCGAGAAAGTCGAGCGAGGTCAGCGTGCTGATCGACGAATTGACGATGAACGGCAGGAAGGTGAGCGCCGCCACCATGGCGTTCGGCAACACGTGCTTGACGATGATCTTGGCGTTGGAGAGGCCGAGCGCGCGCGCCGCATTGACGTATTCGAAATTGCGCGCGCGCAAAAATTCGGCCCGCACGACATGGACGAGGCTCACCCAGGAGAAGAGCAGCAGGATCGTCAGGAGCACGAAGAAGCTCGGCGCCAGGATCGCCGACAGGATGATGAGAATGTAGAGATGGGGCAGCGACGACCAGATTTCGATCACACGCTGCATCATGAGGTCGAGCCAACCGCCGAAATATCCCTGCACCGCGCCGGCGAAAACGCCGATGACCGACGAAACGCCTGCGAGAATGAGTCCGAACAGCGCCGAGATGCGGAAGCCGTAGATGAGGCGCGCGACGATGTCGTGCCCGTCCTGGTCGGAGCCGAGCCACAGCGGCTCGAGCTTCCAGCAAGGGGAGGCCGCGGTCGCCGCGTCCTTCACGCCCTGCTTTTGCAGGGCCGCGCGGCACTGGGCGTCGCTCAACATCCAGGTCGGCGGGGTGGGCAGCGGGGTCGGCGGATCGAGGATGGTGGTCGAATTGGCGAAGCGGATCGGCGGCCAGACCATCCAGCCATGCGCCTTGATCTCGTTGGCGACGAATGGATCGCGGTAGTCGGCCCGCGCCTGGAAGCCGCCGAACTTGTCCTCCGGATAGTCGACGAACACCGGAAACAGGAGCTCGCCCTGGTAGGAGGCGATCAGAGGCCGGTCGTTGGCGATGAATTCCGCGCAGAGCGAGCAGGCGAACAGCACCAGAAAGATGCGCAGCGACCAGGCCCCGCGGCGGTTGCGGCGGAAGTTGTCGAGCCGCCGGCGGTTCATCGGCGACAGATTGAACCAGGGGCGGCGGGCGGGGGCGCTGGCGCCTGCCCTCATCCGGCGCTCCGGACTCCCTTCTCCCGCAAGCGGGAGAAGGGAGTCCCCCTCTCCCGCCTGCGGGAGAGGGCCGGGGTGAGGGCCAGTGCGCTCCGCTCGATCGGTCATCACACCTCGCGCGTCTCGAAATCGATGCGCGGATCGATCCAGGTGTAGGTGAGATCGGAGATCAGATTCACGACAAGGCCGATCAGGGCGAAGATATAGAGGTTGGCGAGCACCACCGGATAATCGCGCTGAATGAGCGAATCGTAGGAAAGATACCCGAGGCCGTCGAGCGAAAACACCTGTTCGATCAGGAGCGAGCCGGTGAAAAAGGCGGCGATGAAGGCGCCGGGGAATCCCGCGATAACGATCAGCATCGCGTTGCGGAATACGTGGCCGTAGAGCACGCGCCGCTCGCTCAAGCCCTTCATGCGGGCCGTCTGCACGTAGGATTTCTTGATCTCGTCGAGAAAGGAGTTCTTGGTCAGGAGCGTCGAGGTGGCGAAGGAGCCGAGGACCAGCGCCGTCACCGGCAGGGTGATGTGCCAGAGGTAATCGAGAATCTTGTGGGGCCAGTCGAGATCGGCGAAATTGTCGGAGGTGAGGCCGCGCAGAGGAAAGATCTGCCAGAACGAGCCGCCGCAAAAGAGCACGATCAGGAGCACGGCGAACAGGAAATTCGGGATCGCGTAGCCGAAGATGACGATCGCCGAAGTCGCGGTGTCGAAGCGCGAGCCGTCCTTGACCGCCTTGCGGATGCCAAGCGGAATCGAGATGGCATAGGAGATGAACGTCATCCACATGCCGAGCGAGATCGAAACCGGCAGCTTTTCCTCGATCAGCGTCAGCACCGGCGTATCGCGATAGTAGCTCTTGCCGAAATTGAAGGTCGCGTAGTCGCGCACCAGAATCCAGAACCGCTCCCACGCCGGCTTGTCGAAGCCGTATTGCTTCTCCAGCTCCTTGATGAACTTCGGATCGAGCCCCTGCGACCCCCGATACCGCGAGGAGATGTCGCCGCCGGCCTGGGACGCGCCGGCCCCGATCTGACCGCCTCCGCCGCCGAATCCGGCGGTCGAACTCTGGTCCGCGCCCTGCAACTGCGAGATCGCGCGCTCGACCGGGCCGCCCGGGACGAACTGCACGATGGCGAAGGAGACGGCCATGATGCCGAGGATCGTCGGGATCATCAGCAGGAGGCGGCGGACGAGATAGGCGAGCATGTCAGCTTTCGGCGGCAGTCGGCAGTCGGCGATCGCGCCCCCGCCCCCCCTGTGGGGGCGGGTTGGGGTGGGGGGTCTCGCGGCGCTTTCCGATTTGGCCTTTGGGAGGACAGCCGGTAAAGCTTGGCGCGACCCCCCTCCCTAGCCCTCCCCCACAAGGGGGGAGGGAATCCGATTCCTCCCAAGCCGGCGTGTTGCGAACGAACCGCATTCGCGCGAGTTGTTCAGCCGGAAACCGCATCACGAACGCAATCCCCTTACAGGCCAATCGTCTTGGCCTTGGCTTCGTCCCACCACCAGGTGCCGGGCGCCCCAACGCCGAGCTTCGGCTGCCGCTCGGGCCGGGCGAAGGCGTCCCAATAGGCGACCCAGTAGGTGTCGCGATACCACATCGGCACCCAATAGTGGCCCGCCCGCAGGACGCGGTCGAGCGCGCGGCAGGCCGCGTTGAGGTCTTCGCGGGATTTTGCGGCGGCGATCGTCTCGACCAGCGCGTCGACGACAGGGTCGGAAATTCCCGCCAGATTGCGCGAGGCGTTCTGCGCCGCGGCGGCGGAGGTAAACGCAACCCGCAGATCGGCGCCCGGCGTCGTCGAGCCGCCCGAGGCCGTGGTGACGACGTCGAAGTCGAAGGCGTCGGTGCGGCTCTTGTACTGGGCGGCGTCGACGATGCGCATGTTCGCCTGAATCCCGAGCTTGCCGAGATTCTGGATGAACGGCATGGTGTGGGGCTGAAGGGCGCTGTTGGAGTCGAGGAACTCGATCGTCAGCGGCTTGCCGTTCGGCAGCATCATCGCTTCGCCGACGCGCTTGCATCCGGCCGCGAGCAACAGTTCGTAGGCCTGCTTGAGCAGCGTGCGGTCGAAGCCCGAGCCGTCGCTCGCAGGCGGCGTGTAGGGCTCGCCGAACACCGAGGCCGCAAGCTTGTCGCGGAACGGCTCAAGCAGCTTGAGTTCCTCCGAGCCGGGTTTGCCCTTCGCCTCCATGTCGGTGTTGGGGAAGAAGGAGACGATCCGTTTATAGGCGGAATACATCACGTTCTTGTTGGTCCATTCGAAGTCGAAGGCCAGGCCGATCGCCTCGCGAACGCGCGAGTCCTTGAACTGCTCGCGCCGGGTGTTGAGATACCAGCCCTGCGTGCGCGACGGCGAGCCGTCATGCAGCACCTCCTTCTTCACCCGCCCGTCCTTGGCGGCGGGGAAGTCGTAAGCCGTAGCCCAGAAGCGCGAGGTGAATTCCTCGTGATAGTTGATCGCGCCGGCCTTGAACGCCTCGAAGGCAACCTGCCGCTCGCGATAATATTCGAAGCGCAGCCGATCGAAATTGTTCTGGCCGAGATTGACCGGCAGCTTGGCGCCCCAATAGTCGGGCCGTCGCCCGAATTCGATGAACCGCCCCTGTTCGAAGGTCTTGACCTGATAAGGCCCAGAGCCGAGCGGCGCGTCTAGAGTGGCGGCGGTGAAGTCGCGCCCTTTCCACCATGCGGCGGAGAAGACCGGCATGCCGACGACGATGAGATGGGCGTCGCGCGAGCGGCCCTTGACAAAGCGCACGTGCACGACGTCGTCGCCCTCGGGGTCCGCGGATTCGACCTCTTTCAGCAACTGGGCGTAGATCGGGTGGCCTTTGTCTTTCAGCACGTTGAGCGAGAAGGCGACGTCGGCGGCGGTGACCTTCGATCCGTCGAAGAAACGCGCCTCGGACCTCAGCCGAAACCGATAGTCGAGCTTGTCGCCGGAGACGCGCACCGATTGAGCAAGCAGCCCATAGACCGAATCGGGCTCGTCGCCGTTGGCGGTCATCAGCGTGTCGAACGTCGCGCTCATCCCGGCTGCGCCGTTGCCCTTCCAGCTGTATATGTTGAGCGTGTCGAAGGTGTCGAAGTTCTGATTGCCGCCGGTTCCGGTGATCTGCAGCGACAGGAGCCCGCCGGTCGGCGCCTGCGGGTTGACATAGGAAAAATGCGGGAAGTCGGGCGGCAAGGCGAGGTCGCCGAAAGACGAGAGGCCGTGGGTCTCCACCGAATCGTCGGCGAAGGCGGCGAGCGGGCGGGCGAGAAGCGCCGCGAGCGCGCCGCCGGCGCCGGCCTTCAGCGCCGCCCTGCGGGTGAACATCGTGATCATGGACCATCGCCTCGTCGTTCGGCGCGATTTACCGCGCCCGCGGGCACATTGCCAGCCAGAGCGGCGAAAACGAGGCGCAGCCGAGGTCGAGATGGGGATTATTGCCGAGCGCTTCCGGCTCGCGCATAAGTCGCGGCCGAAATGACCTTCGAGCCCACAACCGCCGAACGACCCGCGCTGTCCGACTTCGCCTGGCGAACCCTCGGCGCCGCGGACGCAAGGGACGCGGCGGAGGTCATTCGCGCCGCCTTCTCAGCCCAGAGCCGCGCGACCCGTCCGCCCTCGTCGGCGCTGCGCGAGACTGCGGATTCGATCGCGGCCAAGATCGCGGCCGGCGGCGGCGCCGGGGCCTTCCACGGCGGAAGTCTCGTCGCGGTCGTGCTCTGGCAGTTGGACGGCGACGCCCTGCACGTCGGGCGCGTGTCGGTGCTTCCGCCCTTTCGAGGCCGCGGTCTTACGCGCCGTCTGATTGCGGCGTGCGAAGCGGCGGCGAGAGAGCGCGGCGCCCAGCGCATCAGGCTCAGAGTCCGGCTCGCATTGCCTGAAAACGAGCGGCTGTTCGAGCGGTTCGGTTTCGTCCGCCGCAGTCTCGAAGCGCACGAGGGCTTCGACGCGCCGACCACGGCGGTAATGGAGAAGCGGCTTTCGTGACCGACCTTGCCCTTCCCGAAAGCGCGCCCGGCCGCCTCACGATCGATCTTGCCGCGCTCGCCGACAATTGGCTGAGGCTCGCCAAGCGCGCGGCGCCCGGACGATGTGCGGCGGTGGTGAAGGCGAACGCCTATGGAATCGGCCTCGACAAGGCGGCGCCGGCGTTGTGGGCCGCGGGCGCCAGAATCTTCTTCGTCGCCCATCTCGGCGAAGGTTTTGCCGCACGGGGCGTGCTGCCCGATGAGGCGGAGATCTACATTCTCAACGGCCTGGAGGCGGGCGCCGAACCCGCCGACTACGCCGAACATCGCTTGAAGCCGGTCATCGGCAGCGAGGGAGAGCTCGAGCGCTGGTCGGCCCTGGCGAGAACGCGCGGCCGCCCCGGCGCCTGCGCCCTGCATCTCGACACCGGCATGAGCCGGCTCGGCTTCGATTCGCTCCCCATATTGCAACGGGCGATGGAGCGATACGGAGCGACGAGCGGCGCCGATCTCCTGATGAGCCATTTCGTCTCGTCGGAGCTGCCGGACGATTTTATCAACGCGGCGCAGATTTGTGGCTTCGAAGCGGCGCGGAGGGCGTTTCCGCACCTTCCCGGGTCGCTCGCCAATTCGTCCGGCATGTTCCTCGACGCGCGCCGGATCTACGATCTCGCCCGGCCGGGCTACGCCCTTTATGGCGGCAATCCGACGCCGGGCAAGCCGAACCCGATGCGCCCGGTCGTGACGCTTTCCGTCGCCGTCCAGCAGACGCGCTGGATCGAGGCCGGCGCGACCTGCGGCTACAACGCCCAATGGACGGCGCGCCGCCCAACGCGGCTTGCAACGTTGCTCGCGGGCTATGCCGATGGCCTGCCGCGCGGGGCGGGCGCGACCGAGGGCCGGCCCGGGGCCGAGGTCGTGATCGCCGGCCGCCGCTGCCCGCTCGTCGGGCGCGTCTCGATGGATCTGAGCATCGCCGACGTCACCGACCTGTCGGAGGAGGCCGTGCGGCCAGGCGTGGCGGCGGAGTTTTTCGGCGCGGCCGCCGATCTCGACGAGTTCGCCGCGCGCAGCGGCACGATCGGCTATCAGGCGCTTACGGGTCTCGGCCCGCGCTACCGGCGCGTCTACCGTGAAGGACCTGACGGTTAGGCTTCTGATACGATTTCCGGCTGATACCAGAGGCCCCGCTGGCTGACTCACGATGCCGTTTGCAAAAGCGCGGCGAGCGGCTGATGGGCGCGCGGACGGGCTGATCCAACCGGCCGGATTTGCTGGTAACAGCGGCAAAAACAGGGGATTTCGCCAAACGGGCCGCATCCGCCGCAGCTTCTCCCGCCAAAATTATTGCAAGTTCAAGGTGTTGACGGAAAATCGCCGCTGCAGGC
>Ga0074044_10005498_pt1 | contig 10319 bp, 6 predicted proteins | sample BogForMeECP23OM1_FD_94443 | JGI IMG/M metagenome (GOLD analysis project Ga0074044, IMG submission 94443) | Bog forest soil microbial communities from Calvert Island, British Columbia, Canada - Bog Forest MetaG ECP23OM1 | ecosystem: Environmental > Terrestrial > Soil > Wetlands ...
AAGGCCGGGGCCTGGAAAGAGGACATCGAGGTGCAGCGGGCAGCCGTCGAGCAGGCGCAGAGCCAGATCGACAGCATCAAGATCATGCTCGAGCGGCTGATCGTGCGGGCGCCCGTGGATGGCGAGATCCTGCAGGTCAACGTCCGCCCCGGCCAGATCGCGACCCTGGCGTGGAAAGAGCCGATGATCGTCCTGGGCGAGGTCAACCGATTGCATATCCGGGTCGATATCGACGAGAACGACCTCTATCGCTTCCGCGAGGGCATGCCGGCCTGGGCCAATGTGAAGGGACGCAAAGATCCCAGGTTCCCACTCGAGTTCGTGCGCATCGAGCCCTATGTCATCCCCAAGAAGAGCCTGACCGGCGATAACTCGGAACGCGTTGACACCCGTGCGCTCCAGGTTCTTTACGCCCTGCCCGACCAGCGTCCCGCCAAGGTCTACGTGGGACAGCAGATGGAGGTTTTCCTCGACTTGGGAGAAGACAACAAATACCTGGCCGACACCCAGCCAGCGGTTGTGCGGCCAGCCGTCGTGGTGCTCGTGCCGGCAGCCAACCCGCATGGGTCCACTTCCACGCCCGCCGATCAGCCGCGCTGAGTGAACGATCGTATCAAATCCCGAAGTCTCCGCGCGCGTAATCAACCTCCGTGCTCCAGTGCATCGACATGTGCACAGCAGACACCGCGCGTCTGGTTTCCCTGGTTTTTCCGCATTCATGTTCATGGAACTTTGGAGGCTCAGGCCTCGGCGCGAGCGCGACCACCACCAGCACGTCAACCGGTGCGAACACAGCGACAGGGCTCGGTTCGCCAAACGGCCCGGCGCTCGTGAGCGGCCTCGTGACGAGCACCTTCACGACCCCTCTGACACCAGTAACCGGCAGTGGGGGCGGCACGACTTCCCCGACTCCGGCTCCGACTCCGCCCACAAATCCCGTGGGAGGGGGTTCCGGACATCATCATCGCCCTACTTACCCAGGCAGCCGCACGGTCAAGTCGGGTAAGACCCGTGCCGAAGCCCCGGCACGGAGCCGGCACGTCCCCCAGGTCGCGGTGGCAACGAAGCTGCCGACGGCTCGCAGCCTGATGGACTGAGAAACGAAAGGCCAAGGTTGGTCGTGACACGCCGGCGTGGGCACCCTTCCACGGTGTGCACGCCGGTGCGGCGAGATCAGGGCGTCGGCGCGTCTTTATTTCATCAGAGACGTGAGGCCCGCCCACTCTCTGTGGAACTGATGGACTCGGACCTCACGGCGCAAGCTCTTCCTAATCAAGAGATTGAGAGCGACAGCCATGGAATTGCCGAGGCGTCCGAAAGGTGACGAGTACACCAAACCGGGTCGTTACCAGGAATTGCAAGCGCGGGTTCGCCGCGGTGTGGCGGGGAAAGATGTGCCCGTCCTGTTCGTCTATGCGTTCGACCGGCGGACCCGCCTGGGTCCTTACGTGTTCGTGGACAAGAAGCTCGTCCCCGGGGCCCCGCTCGCCGTTGCCTCGGCCCTGGCGGCTGCCGGCTTCGAGAACAGCCGGGTTGTGCTCCAGCAGTGGAACCCCCACATCCGGCCGAGCCAGGCCCGGATTGGCGGCAAGCCGCCGGAACTGCTGCTCGTCTCAAGCATGCAGATCCATAGTGCCTCGGCGTACCGGCTGATCGACGACGTCTACAAGCTGGGCGAGAATCGCCCGCTGATCCTGGCGGGAGGTGCCAAGGCCATTTACGAACCTTGGGATTTCTTCGGCCTGGGGCCGGATGTTCGGCGGGGAGCCGACGTGGTGGTCACGGGCGAGGAGTTCGTCCTCCTCGAGCTGCTCGACCGGCTGCTCGAATTCAAGGCCCAGCGCGAGAGCTGGCGGCAGGCGTTCGCACGCGCCAGGTCCGCGGGGGCACTCGAGGACATGCCCGGCCTGGTCTACCGCCGCGACGAGGGCGAGGGGCCAATCCGCGAGCTGATGAACACAGGAGTGCAACGGCTTGTCAGAGACCTGGATGAGCTGCCCTTACCCTTGCAGTCTCTGGGGATGTTCGAGCGGCCTCATCGCATGTCCACGCTCGATTCGCGGCCGGTTCCCGTCGACGGTCTGGGAAGGTTCGCGAAGGTCCTGGCAATCATCATGACGCACGGCTGCAAGTTTCACTGCCCGTACTGCCCGATCCACGCCTACAACCAGGGCACCTTCCGCTTCCGCAGTCCCGCGCGCCTGGTCGACGAAATCGCCGGCATGGTCGAGACAACGGGCATCGACAGCTTCTTTGGAACGGACGATAACTTCTTCAATAACCATGAAGCCGCCGAGTCGATCCTCACGGCGATGGCGCGCGGCAAGGTGGGCGGTAGGCCCTTCCGCGACGCCGTCTGGGTCGGTACCGAGGGGACGGAACACGACGTCGACCGCTGCGCCGACCTCATGCCCCTGGCGCGGCAGGGCGGGCTGCGGGCGATCTGGTTCGGTATCGAGGATATGACGGCCGAACTGGTCAAGAAAGGGCAGAGCCCGGAGAAGACCCGCAAGGTGTTCCGCGACCTGCTGTCCAATGGAATCGCCCCGATGCCGATGATGATGCACCACGACGACCAGCCCCTGGTCTCGCAGCGGGGACTGGCCGGCCTGCTCAACCAGATCCGCTATCTCAAGCGCGCCGGGGCGGTGAGCGTGCAGATCACGTTTCTGACACCGTTTGTGGGGTCGAAAGCTTACGAGCAGTCCTTCGAGGAGGGCCAGGTGATGCGCAGGGTCGGCGGCATGGACGTGGCCGACTACCTGTTCGACGGCAACCACACGATCGCCAGCCGGAGCAGGCACCCGTGGCGAAAGCAATTCAACGTCCTGGTCGCCTACGCCTCGTTCTACAATCCGTTCCGGGCCCTCAAGGCCGTGCTCACGATCGATCCGCTCTGGAAGTTCCGCATCATGTACCAGGTTCTCGGCAATCTTGGCCTGGTCCGCTCGGCCTGGGCCTCACGGGGCTGGCTGGGCCGGCTGAAGTGGGGCCGCATCGAGAAGGCGAGCGCGGCGCCGGGTCCAAAGTATCAGCTCGTTTTGCCGAGCGGCCGGAGCTTACAACCGGCCGAGCCTGACATTCGCTCTTGAGTGCCGGGACCCGCCGGGTCGCCGCGCGTTGCGTTGTTCGAACCAGAAGCCCACGATTCCCGGCTGCGTTTCCGGCGGCCGCTGCTCGCCTTGATTCGCATGTTTTCAGCGCTTCATTGCGGACGCGGGTGCGCCGTGTTATACTGAGCCCAACAATCGAGACAGTTTCTTGTCTGGTTATCCCCTCGCGAGCGAAGAACGTGCGATCGAACGAAGATCCGCTGCCGCTACTCACCGCTCTGAAGTGGAACTCGCAGTTCCGGGGACACCATACTTAATTTTTCGGAGTTAGGTATGGTGTCCCCGGAACTAATGCAGCCCGTCGCGACTTGAACCTGCTCGAGAAGGCACTGGCCGAAGCTCGAGACGAGGAAAAAACTAAAAAGATGGCCTGACCCCCATCCCCCTGTGACCCCCATCCCCCTGCGGGAAGAGCTCACTTCCTGTCGTGCGATTCTTCTGGGAAACCCCCTAGACATTCAGGATCGGCATTTTCATAATAAGGTCCCTAAACCCAAAACAAGCGAGGTCGGAGCGTTGACACAAGGCTTTTAGCTGATCAAACTCCGATAACTCGGGCAGAAAACCAAAGGAGGGAATTTGGAAACGCGCTCACCTGAAAATGAACTCCCCTTCGACTTCGCCTATCTGGAAAAGCCGGAAACACCAGGGTGATGAACCAGTCTGTCTCTCGACCCCACCTGTTTGAGTACTAGGTTGTGACATCACATCGCGGGGGAACGGCACCGTCAACGAATGGCTGCCGCGGGCTTGCAGCACCAGACGTGACGTGGCCGTATTCTCCAGCATCCGCAGCGTGACCGAGAAGGTAAACACATGACTCCGGTTCGTCGAGAGTTCTTTCCCAGGGTCAGAAGGACGGTGATTCCCCGTCCCGTGGTCAAGGAGGAGACCGATGTGCTAGGTCAGAGCGGTTGGGTGCACGCCGCAGCGGCCACTATCTATGGCCCCAACTGGTACCACGATCAGGACCAGGACCTGATCGAGATCTGGGACGCGGGGCCGGCACTGTGCTTCAGGGACGTCCTGCCCCGCAAGGATAAGTACGCCAAGGAGAACCTCTATCTGCGGCTCTCGATCGCCTACCGGACTACGCCAAACGCCTTCGCCAACATCCGCACGTTCTCCGGCAACCACGTCACCCTGCCCAACGCGACGCAAGGCGCGATGTATGAAGATACTTTCACGCGCTACTGTGTCACCGATGATTGCACGATCAACATCAACTCAATTTACCGCGACGAGCGGATCTGGCTGCAGCGCGTCGAATGGGAATGGGTCAGCCATGAGACCATTTTCCAGGACGAGCTGACCTTCCTTGAGCCGCACCTGCATCGGACCAAGGAAGAAGTCGAAGCGAGTTACGCGCAGAAGAAGATTGACGACGAAACGATCAAGGAGTTCTTGATCGACAAGATCCGCGGGGACAGCGCCTTCACCAAGCGCTGCCTGCTGCTGCTCTGTGAGGACCGACTGCTCCGAAATGACCTCGTTGCCCTCTACGGGATGCTCAACCATGTTTCAGACTCAGCTTCAGATTGACCCGGAACTGACCTTGCATGCGACGCCGACCCAGCAAAGGACCGGTCGCCGTCCGGTAAACGGAGAGCCGCCACCGGACCACGTGCAGGTCGAGGTGACCGACGAGGCCGTGATCAGTCGCGGTCCAGTAAACGGAGAGCCGCCACCGGACCCTTACCGGCTCCGGTCCCTTCCCGAGTTCGACATCTATCTCTTCAACATGGGAGAGCATCGCCGGGCCCATCGGTTCCTCGGTGCGCACCTTGCCGAGGGAGGAGTTCGCTTCGCGGTCTGGGCCCCCAACGCGCAGCACGTCGCCGTCGTGGGCAGCTTCAATGACTGGAACATCCACGCGCACGCCATGGAGCGGCGGGGGAGTACCGGGGTCTGGGAGCGCTTCGTCCCCGGCCTTCACCATGGGTTCCACTACAAGTTCGCCGTGCAGAAACCGGGAGGGCGCTGGGAGTTTCGCGTCGATCCGTTTGCGCGGTCGTTGCAAAACGACGTCAATCGCACGCCGATCTTTGGCGAGACGTACTACGAGTTCAAACACCCCAAGGTCCCGCTCCCGGACAAGTTTGGCGGACCGCTCAACATCTACGAGGTCCATCCCCTGTCGTGGCGCTTCAAGGATGGCCGACCGCTCACCTATCTGGAGCTGATCGACGAACTGGTCCCCTACGTCAAGTACATGGGGTACACGCACGTCGAACTGATGGGGATCCTCGAGCACCCCTACGTCCCCTCATGGGGCTACCAGGCGATCGGCTTCTTTGCCCCCACCTCGCGGCTGGGAACGCCCACTGACTTCAAGCGGCTCATCGACGCCTTTCACCGCGAGGGAATCGGGGTCGTCCTCGACCTGGTGCTGGTCCACTTTCCCAAGGATGCAACCGGCCTGGCCAGCTACGACAACGACGGTCACCTCTTCGAGTGCCCCATTCCCGACCGGATGTGCACACCCTGGGGCACCTACTACTTCGACTTCGCGCGCAATGAGGTGAAGAGTTTCCTGATCTCGTGCCTTTTTCACTGGGTCGAGGAATTCTACATCGACGGCTTTCGCTTCGATGCGGCCGGGCAGTTTCACTACTACGAGTTCCCTTCGGAGGAACAGCACAAGGCTTTCCTGCAAACCCACGGCAACTGTCACAACCCGGAGGGGTTTCGCTTCATGCAGTCGATGTGCCATGCGGTGAAGGAGGAGCATTCCGAGACCATCCTCATCGCCGAGGACTCAACCATCGCCAGCGGCGTCACCCGGCCCGTGGAGCACGGCGGTCACGGCTTCGACTTCAAGTGGGACCTCGGCTGCATGACGCACATGATGAAGTTCTTTCGCGCTCCCGTTGGCCGCCGAAGCGCCGTCTTCAACGAGGTGACGTTCCTGATGCTGTACCACCACACCGAGAACTTCCTCCTGCCCCTGGGGCACGACGAGGTCGTGCACATGAAGCGGACCATGGTCAACAAGACGGAAGACCTGAGCGAGTTCGAGAAATTCGCAAACGTCCGGCTGCTTTATCTGCTCCAGTTCGGCTACCCGCAGAAGAAACTCATTTTCATGGGCCAGGAGTTCGGCCAGAAGAACGAGTGGAACGCGGAGGAGCCTTTGCCCTGGGCGTCCACCTGGGATCATCTGCATGGCTCGCTGCAGTGGTTCGTCAAGCGGCTCAACGAAGTATACAACTACGTTCCGGCAATGCACGAGGGGGACAACCTGCCCAATGGCTTCGAGTGGATCGAGTGCCAGAACCACCGGCAGAACATCCTCGCCTTTGTTCGTTATGACCGGCACTACAGCGACTCCATGGTGTATTTGCTCAACTTGTCGCGAGAACACTTTCCGGAGTTCCGTCTGGGAGTGCCCTTCGCGGGGAAATACTACAAGGTTATCGACAGCGACGCGCAGGAGTATGGCGGCAACGGCCATAACTGGATCAGCGAGTACGAGACAGTGTGTCACCCTGCGTTTCATCATCGTTACAGCTTCTGCACTAGCCTGCTACCGTTACATGGAATGGTCTTCAGGTCCGTTTCGATACTTCGTTAGCGAGCCCACCAAAATACAAAGGCTATTTTGCTCTAGGCCGAGGGCGCGGAGGTCCTGTATCGGAACATCGAGATCCGAGCTCGGATCACCGCGGGAAGGTCGCCGTGAAGAAACCACCAAGCCAGTGTGCCGAACGGCCTGGCAGCGTGATCATGCGCAGGAGACAGCTTGCCGCCGAGGCGATCCGCGCCGACCCCGCCTGCTCGGATCGCTCGATCGCCCACGACCTGGGCGTCAGCCGGTATCTGGTGGCTCGCATCCGGCAGGAGCTGGCCGCGGCGGGTGAAACCGTGCTGGGCCTGCCGGTGCGGGGACGGGACGGGCTGACCTACCAGTACAAGACCCGGCACGTGTCGCGGGTCGCGGAGCTGGACCGGCTCTACCGCCGACTGTACCCCGTGGTCCGGGTGGTCGAATCGGAGGAGTTCGCGCGGACCTATCGGACCGGGTCGGAGACGCAGCGCGGGGTACTGCGTCGGATCGTCGAGCGGCTGCGGAAGCGGCTCGACGGATTGGAGGGAAAAAGGGGCATCACTGATATCGACCGTTTGAGTGGCGAAGGAGCCTCGAGGACATGCACGTAAACGCTTGATGCAGGCGGCTTAGGGGTTAAGAAAGCGCTATTCTGTGATGAGCCCTTTTCCCTCCCCCTATTCAGTGATGACTCCTTTTCCCTCCCCGAGTCTCTTCTTCCCTTCCCAAGCTTTCCTGACGCAAGGGCACCATACCGAACCCATCGCAGTTGCGTCTGGCGTCCCCGGAACTCGTGACGTGAGGGGCCCCGCGGCCGAGGGCGATCTCGTGCCCGTTGGAAACTCGGGCGGTTCCGGGTATCATGGATATGGGAATCCCAGTTGAGGACCACGGCCATGGCACCTGTCCCGGATAGCGGCGCCCGCGATCGCTGGCAGGAGGAGTTGCGCCGGGGGCCGGCGCGCGAGCAGCCGCCGACCACAATCAGCGGTCAGCCCGTCCAGCCGCTGTATACCCCGGATCTCCTCCCGGGCTTCGACTACGAATCCGACCTCGGCTACCCGGGCCAGTTCCCTTTCGCGCGCGGGGTCCACGCGGCCATGTACCGCAGTCAGTTATGGACCATGCGGCAGTTCGCCGGGTTCGGCACGCCCCGCCAGACCAACGCCCGGTTCCGCTTCCTGCTCGAGAAGGGCCAGACCGGTTTGAGCACGGCCTTCGACCTGCCCACCCTCATGGGGCTGGACAGCGACGACCCCCACGCCGAGGGCGAGGTCGGCCGGCTCGGGGTCGCGGTCGATACGATCGAGGACGTCCGGCAGCTCTACGACGGCATCGACCTCGACCAGGTCTCGGTGTCCCTGACGATCAACGCGCCGGCAATAGTCGTCATGGCCTTCGTCTTCGCCCACGCCCAGGACCAGGGCCTGGACCCGCGCCGGTTGCGGGGCACGACCCAGAACGACATCCTCAAAGAGTACCACGCCCAGAACGAGTTCATCTTCCCGCCCGAGCCCTCCGTGCGGCTGGTGGTCGACCTGATCGAGTTCTGCACCCGGCACGTGCCCCGCTGGAACCCGGTGTCGATAAGCGGCTACCACATCCGCGAGGCCGGTTCCACGGCGGTGCAGGAGCTGGCGTTCACCCTGGCCGACGGGTTCCACTACGTCGACCAGTGCCTCGCCCGCGGCCTGCGGGTCGACGACTTCGCGCCGCGGCTGAGCTTTTTCTTCAACGCGCACAACGACTTGTTCGAGGAGGTGGCGAAGTACCGGGCGGCCCGAGTGCTGTGGGCCGACGCCCTGCGGCGGCGTTACGGGGCACAGGACGAGGCGTCCTGCAGGCTTCGGTTCCACGCCCAGACGGCCGGCTGCTCGTTGCAGGCCACGCAGCCGGAGGTGAACCTGGTCCGCGTGGCCTACCAGGCCCTGGCCGCCGTCCTGGGCGGCTGCCAGTCGCTGCACACCAACAGCCTGGACGAGACGCTGGCGCTGCCGTCAGAGCACGCGGCCACCCTGGCGCTGCGCACCCAGCAGGTCTTGGCCTACGAGACCGGCGTGACGAACACCGTCGACCCGCTCGGCGGCAGCTACTTCCTCGAGGCCCTGGCGCAGCGGATGCGACGCGAGGCGACGTCTTACTTCGAGCGGATCGACCGGCTCGGGGGCATGATCGCGGCGATTGAAGCCGGCTTTTTCCGCCGCGAGATCGGCGAGGCCAGCTTTGCCTACCAGCGGGAGGTCGACGCGGGGCGCAGGGTCGTCGTGGGCGTCAACGCGTTCCAGGAGCGGGACGAGACGCCGATCGGTCTGCTCGTCGTCGACGCGGTGGAGCGGGAGCAGGTGGCGGCTCTCCGCCTCGTGAAGGAGCGGCGCGACCAGGCCGACGTGCGCCGGGTGCTGGATGAGGTCCGGCGTACCGCCTTGGGGCGCACGAACCTGATGCCGACGCTCCTGGACGCCGCCCGGGCCCGAGTCACGGTCGGCGAGGTCATGACCGCGCTGGCCGACGTGTTCGGCCGGGACAAGGGCGCCGCAATCTGGTAACCCGGGGTCGCCCCGGCCCGACCCTGCCTATATGCGGAGGACTCATGACGCTCCAACCCCAGCCCGTGCGGATCATCCTGGCCAAGGTCGGCCTCGACGGCCACGACCGGGGGATCAGGGTGGTGGCGCGGGGGCTGCGCGACGCCGGCTTCCACGTGATCTACGCCGGGCTCTGGCAAACCCCCGAGGCGGTCGTCCGCGCCGTCGCCGATGAGGACGCCGACTGGCTGGGCCTGAGCCTCCTGAGCGGCTCGCACATGACCCAGGTCCCGCGGGTGCTGGAGCTGCTCCTTCGGACGGATCTGGGGCACGTCGGCGTGATCGTCGGGGGCATCATCCCCCCCGGGGACGTCCCCAAGCTCCTGGAGCTGGGCGTCGTCCGCGTCTTCGGCCCTGGGACCCCTCTGGGCGAGATCTCGGACTTCTTGCGGGAGCAGCCGCGCCGTGTCCACGATTGAGCCGCTCCTGGAGCGATTCCGCCGGCGCGACAGGACGGCCCTGGCCCGGCTGTTAACCCTGATCGCCCGCGGCGAGCAGCGGGAGGCGATCCGGGCGGCGCTCCCCCGCGATCCGGGTTCCTCCCGGGTCGTGGCCGTCACCGGCAACGGGGGCGTAGGCAAGAGCACCCTGGTTGGTCAGTTGATCGGCGTGGTGCGCGGCTGCGGGCGGACCGTGGCGGTCCTGGCCTGTGACCCAGAGAGCCCCCTCACCGGGGGCGCCCTCCTGGGCGATCGCGTCCGCATGCCCGGGCACCCCGAGGATCCCGGCGTCTTCATCCGCAGCGTGACCGCCCCCGAGGGGCATGAGGGCATCGCCGACGATATCGACCTCATGATCCGGTCGCTCAAGGCGTTTCCCTTCGACGTGGTGCTGGTGGAGACGGCCGGGGCGGGTCAAGGGGATACGGCCGTCCGGGACTTGGTCGACGTCCTGGTCCTCCTCGTTCAGCCGGAGGCCGGAGACGAACTCCAGTGGCAGAAGGCCGGGCTCCTGGAGGTCGCCGACGTGGTCGTCGTCCACAAGGCCGACCTGCCCGGGGCGGAGCGGACCGAGTCGGAGGTCCGCGACCTGCTCAACCTCCCCGGCTGCCGCCCGGTCCCCGTGCTCCGCGCC
>Ga0074044_10005500_pt1 | contig 10317 bp, 8 predicted proteins | sample BogForMeECP23OM1_FD_94443 | JGI IMG/M metagenome (GOLD analysis project Ga0074044, IMG submission 94443) | Bog forest soil microbial communities from Calvert Island, British Columbia, Canada - Bog Forest MetaG ECP23OM1 | ecosystem: Environmental > Terrestrial > Soil > Wetlands ...
CTTTCCCTATGTCCTGCGTTTCAAGAACTCAGCGACGCGCAATGCCTGGGCGGCGATTGTCAACGCCGGATTCACGGCCGTCGAAGATGGAAAGAACGAACTGTCCACCACGTAAAGATTATTGATGTCGTGCGTCTGACACTCGGTATTCAGAACGGAGTTTGTCGGATCATTGCCGAACCGCAACGTTCCGCACTGGTGCGAATTCGTCGCGATGCCCATCCGCTGGGTTAATACGACGGGGTATCCAGCTCGCCGGAGCATCTTCCGAGCGGCAGCGATCAATCGTTCGTGTGCTCGGAGATTATTGGGCTTCCAACGCAAGCAGATGTTTCCATCCGGCTGGAGGGTAACTCGATTGTTTTTGTCGGGTAGATCTTCAGACATCACCCACCAATCCACGCTTCGGTTTGCAATGCCCCGGAGAACCGAGCGAGGCGCCAAAGGTTGGTTTGCCGTCAGCATGCCGGCCTGCAATTTCCCGAGTAATTGCAGATTGCCTAGCGGATAACACCAACCTTCCGCTCCGCGGAGGTAGAAATCGTTTATAGCCGTTGTCTTCTGAAATACCGTCGGATTTTTCCTGATGGGATGAACAGCCATGAGTGCTGTGTTGTTGTGAACCATGTAGTTCCGACCGACCAGGCCCGAGGAATTCGCCAATCCGTTAGGATGCGCAGCATTCGCCGAGCGGAGCAGCAAAATCGCCGAATTCACTGCGCCGCATGAAATAACATATCGCGAAGCGTGCAGCCGAAAAATCTCGCCGTCCCTCTCCAATTCGACGGCCGTCACCACTCCGCCTGCATCATCAGTGATCAACCGGACTGCCTTGGTCCGAGTGATGATTTCAATATTGGGAAATTCCAAAGCTGGTCGAACGGCACAGATGTCCGCCTCGCCTTTGGCATGTTCGCGGCACGGAAACCCATCACACGTGCTGCAGCGAATGCATCGACCACCTTCCCGTAGATCGATGCCCATCGGCAAAAAGAACGGATGCAAACCCTGTTTTCGCAAACGATCGCAAAGATCTTCTACGTAAGGTTCATGGGGTACCGGCGGATAAGGAAAAGGCCCGGAACGAGGCGGCTCGGTTGGATCGTCCCCACTGCTGCCGTGCACGAGGTAGATCTGCTCCGCACTGGAGTAATATGGTTCCAGGTCTTCGTACGCTATGGGCCACGCCGGCGAAATACCTTCTTCGTGCTCGATTTCACCAAAATCTTCGCAACGCAACCGAGGCAACGCCGCGCCGTACACTTTTGTGTTCCCGCCGACAAAATAATGAACGCCTGGGTGAAATGGTTTGCCCTCGGTGTCATACCATAGCTCGCCCGGCTTATATCGATTCTGGGAAAAGACGGCGGACGGCATCCAGTTCTCGGGTTCCTGCGGCAGATAGTCACCTCGTTCAATCAGTAGAATCCGCAAGCCGCTCTCTCGAAGAGCGTAGGCTAAGGTTCCTCCACCCATTCCGGTACCGACGATGACGAGATCGTATTCGCGATGTTGAAGGGCAGTCAAGGGGTCGAAGAATTCAGGAGTCAGGAGTCGGGGGTCGGGAATAAGAGATAGTCTCGCGTCGAGTTCCGCATCGCACCATTCTTGGCCTCTTGAATTCTTGGCTCCTTGGCTCCTGAATTTTACCCCCTATCCTTTCACTGATCCGGCTAGCAATCCGCGGACGAAGAATCTGCCGAGCAAGATGTAGATAAGGGCCGTCGGCAGCGCGCAAATGACTGCGCCGGCCATGACTACGTTCCAGTCGACCGAAAAGGAGCCGGAGAGGTTATTCAAGGCGACGGTGACCGGCTGGGCATTCGGATTCGGCAATATTGTCACTCCGAAAAGAAAATCGTTCCAGATGTTGGTGAACTGGAATATACCCACCACCACAAAAGCAGGAAGAGCCAGCGGCAACATCACCAAGAAAAAAATCCGAATCACGCCGGCGCCGTCGATCCGCGCAGCTTCGACCAACTCGTCCGGGATATTCGCGAAAAAATTCCGGAATATCAGAGAGCAGATGGGAAGACCGTACACTACATGCACCAAGACAAGACCCCAGATCGTCCCGTACAACTTGATCTGCTCAAGAAATTGAATCAGCGGAATCAAGATGCTCTGGTACGGAATAAACATGCCGAAGACCAAAACGGCGAAAAGAGTATTTGCTCCACGAAACTTCCACTTCGCAAAGATGTAACCGTTAGTCGCCCCGAGGATCGAAGAAATAATCGTTGCGGGGATCGTTAGTTGCAGACTGTTTCCCAGATTAGGATAGAGACGGCGCCACGCTTCAATAAAACCGCCACTAGAAAGTTGAGTCGGCAAATGCCACATCGTTGACAGGCTGACGTTCTGAGCTTGTTTGAGGCCGGTCACGACCATCACATAAATCGGCATCAGGAAGAACAACGCGCAAAGCAGAAGGAGGAGTAGAATGAGCCAATCCCAGATCGAACGCGGCAATGACTCACGAAAGCTAACAAAAGAATGCTGCATAGTTAGTGTTTCCTTAAATTGCGCCAGAGATACGGCACGATAACCATTGCCACGAGCAGCAACATCACAATAGAAGCGGCCGCGCCGAGATTGTATCGGGTGGCTTTGAAGGTCATGTCAAACACAAAGATGCCGGGCACATCGGTCGCGAAGCCCGGACCAACCCCCGTCATTGCGAAGATCAGGTCAAAGATTTTTAACGAAACGTGTCCGAGAATAATGGCGGTGCTGACAGTGACGGGTCGCAGCAACGGCAGAATAACTTTCGTATAAACTTTGAACTCGGTTGCTCCGTCAATGCGAGCAGCCTCGCGAAGTTCGGCAGGAACGGTTGCCAGCCCGGCGATGTACATCGACATGGCAAACCCTGTCAGCTGCCATGCTGCAGCCACAACCACCGGGATGAGCGCCATGGGAATTCCATATTGAACACTCAGGTGCCTTGCGGCGGGAAAAAAATGTCCGAGTGCCTCATTGACAGAGAGAAGCACGGATGGATCAGTCGTCCATCCAGGCTTCAGGGGCGCTGAGCCGATCGAGACCAACCATTTGTTAATACCCAAACCATCGAACAGAAGATTGATCCCGGTCTCCGGATTGAAAATCCACCGCCATGCAATCCCAGTCACGATGAAAGACAAAGCATAAGGAAACAGAAAAATATTTCGGAAGACGGCGTATCCAAGCAAGCGGCGATCCAGCAAAAGAGCCAGAAGAAGGCCAAATCCGATTGAACTTGATAAGAAGAGGGCGGTAAAAATGAAGATGTTCCTCAGGTCCGCGTGCCAGCGCGGCATAGCAAACATCTGCGCGTAGGCCTCGTACAAGGGATCGCGCAGACGCCAATCAATTCGCAGTGTACCCCATCGCGACAAGGAGACCCAAATCGTGATCAGGATAAAGACGTAGACGAAAGTAAAGATGGCCGCCATCGATGGCACCAAGATCAAGGGGGGCAGGAATCGCTCGCTGGAAAACTTTTTACGCGGCTTTTGAGCCGGTGCTCGGCGAGGAGGAGAAACTTGCAAGTTAGCCGTTGGCATGAGTGAGACCTCGTTCGGCCTGCCAGCGAGCGGCCGGTGGAGCGCAAAGCTCCACCTGCCGGCCCTGCGGAAGTTATTTTGTAGCCTCGGACTCTTTCGCGCCTTGCACGAGTGCATTAGCGAAATTGTCTATATTCTTATCCACGACGAAAGCGGTGACCGCATCATTCAGGGCTTGCTGAAACGCTGCCGGAGCGGCTTCGCCATGCTCAAAGCTAGGAAGCAGCTTGTCATTGGCAAACGACTTCATCGCCCACTGGTGGTATCCGTCAAACTTCGACTTATCCACGTCGGTACGAGCTGGAATTGAGCCTTTCAGCGGGTTGAAGGCCTCCTGCGCTTCCTTGCTGCCGATGCTCTTCAGCCAGGCGATCGTCGCCTCTTTGTGCGGAGCCCCCTTCGCGAGGGTAAATCCATCAGCGACGATGATGAACGATCCGTCGGTACCGGGATGGCTGACCCAGCCGAAATCTTCCATCTCCTTCTTGTTAGCTTTAATGAATTCACCGTCAGCCCAATCCCCCATGGAACTGAACGCGACTTTGCCTTCAATCAAAGCGCCAATAGCCTGGTCCCAACTCAAAGCAGAGTGATCCGGGTTCAGATAGTCCTGCATTTTCGCGAAATATTTCATCGCTTCTTTCACCTTCGGATCATCCCACTTCATCTTACCGGCGAACAAATCCACCCATCCCTGTGGACCGACAACGCCCAGAAGCGTGTTCTCAAAGAGTTGAGCTGAGGCCCAAATCCCTGAATCACCGACGCCCAGCGCAGGGATACCGGCTGCCTTTAGTTTATCGCAAGCTGCGAAGAACTCGTCGAAGGTCATCTTGTCGCCGACGGTAATACCGTTCTTCTCAAGGAGCTTTTTATTATACCAGAGGTCGTTGCCCCGATGCACGCCGGCAAGCACGCCGTATACTTTACCGTCCTTGGTCATCAGATCTACCAGACCTTTCGGAAAGGCTTTATCCCATCCGTCGCTCTTGTAGAGTTCAGTGACCGGTTCGCAATAGCCAGGCTCCACATATTGGCCCAGCAGTTCCCAACCCGGATGACTTTGCCATGTGTCCGGCGGATTGCCGCCGGCTAAACGGGTCTGGAGCACAGGCCGAGCAGCGGAACCTCCGCCACCTGCAACCGTCGCGTTGATGATTTCAACGCCTGGGTACTGTTTTTTGTAAGTATTAAACAGCGCGTCGAGCGCAGCTGCTTCACCACCGGATGTCCACCAGGAAAAAACTTCGAGTTTCTTTTCACCGGCAGCTTGAGAGCAAAGAGGCGCTTGCACCAAGGCGAAGACTGATGCGAACGCTAGCAGGGAGGAACAAAAACGCATTTTAAGATACATGATATTCTAGATTGTTTGTCTTAAGTCGATTCTATCGTTTGAGTGTTAAACAGATTTTACAGCTTTGCAGATCAATCCTTTGAGCGCTGTAGCCTCGGGCCTTGAACCTTTCGGAAAATAGAAACACATGAAAGGCGATTAACCGCCATCAAGTATAGCTTTTATGAGTGTATTGGAATTTACTAGTGTACCGATCACCTCCTTCCGACTGTCTGACCACTTCTACCCAAGGATCGCATCTAAAGCAGCAATAAAGAGTTAGTCCACTCAATCGTTCAGCGTTCGGCGTTCAATGTTCAGCGTTCGGCGTCTTTCATGTGTTTCGCGCCTTATGTCCTTAGGAGGAGGCAAAGGCTGGAGCCTTCGCTTACACCTCTTACCCCACACCTTACCCGCCGTGCCATCAACGCGGCAGCCACCAGTTCGTGCGCGGGCCCAGGTGGAGCTGAATCGTCTTCAGTTCCGTAAACTCGTCGATCGCAAATCTTCCTAGCTCGCGGCCCAGACCGCTCTCTTTGTAGCCGCCGAAAGAAAGCTCCGGGTAACCGTCCATAAACGTGTTAATCCAGATCGTCCCGGCGCGAATCGCTCGTCCGACCTGGAACGCGACGTCGACGTCTCTCGTCCAGACCGCCGCGGATAAGCCGTAGATTGTACTGTTCGCAATCCTTATCGCATCCGCCGGCGTATCGAAAGGTATCACCGAGAGAACAGGGCCGAAAATTTCCTCACGCGCAATCGACATGTCAGACTGGACCCCATCGAAAACCGTCGGTTCGATATACAGTCCGTGTTCGGCCTGCAGGCGGTTGCCGCCTAATTTCAACGTCGCCCCTTCACGCCGCCCGGCGTCGATATAGCCCAGAATCTTGCTAAATTGCTCCTGGTTAATGATTGCGCCGACCTTCGTGCTCTCTTCTAACGGATCGCCAACGACAACTTCGCGCGATTTTTCGACGATTTTCTGCACTAAATCCTCGGAGATACCCTTCTGAATGAGAAGACGGCTGCCGCTGTTGCAGCATTCGCCCATGTTGAAATAGACGCCGAAGACGACTGCATCCAGGGCGGCATCCAGATCGGCATCGGCAAAAATAATCTGTGGATTTTTGCCGCCTAATTCGAGCTCAACCTTTTTAAGGTTTGTCCTGGCCGCGGCAACAACTTCACGTCCCACATCGGTTGAGCCGGTGAACGAAATCATATCGATTCCGGGATGCTGCGCGAGCCGGGCACCGACTGGAAGACCGTAGCCGGTGATGATATTAACGACGCCAGGAGGAAAGCCGGCTGCCTCGATGAGTTTACCAAGACGCAAAGTGGTGCCCGGAGTCAATTCACTCGGCTTCACCACACAGGTGCATCCTGCAGCCAACGCGAACGGTAACTTTTGGCTTATGATCCAGAGCGGGAAATTCCACGGTGTGATCATTCCGACGACCCCGATCGGTTCCCGGAAGATGAAGCCGATCATCGAATCGCCGAGCGTGTTGTAAGTGTCGCCGTGAATGTGGCGACAAAGGGTCGCCGCATATTCCCAGAGTCCGGCGCAACCCTCCATTTCTCCGCGCGCCTGGGTAATCGGTTTGCCGCTCTCCAGTACCTCAACCAATGCCAGCGCCTCAGTGTTTGCGCGGATCGCATCTGCGACGCGCAACAAAAGCTTCGAACGTTCTGCGCCTGTCATCCGCGGCCAAGGTCCTTCATCGAAGGCCCGGCGCGCAGCGGCCACCGCAACGTCGGCATCGGCCTCTTCGGCCAGCGGATATCGTCCTACCAGCGTTTCGTGGGCGGGACTTTCGCGGGTAAACTCTTTCCCGCTGTGCGATCCGACCCAACGGCCGTCGATCCACATTGAGTATTGATAAGGTTGTTTTGGAATCATCGTTCCGTCCTGTTAATTATTTGTTCTTAGCGATAAATCCGCGCGCGATAGGCCAGGTTAATTGCCCGTGAACTTCGGCGACCGTTTTTCTCGAAAGGCGGCCAAGCCCTCGCGGGCATCCTTGGTCCCGGCGGCCGCCGCACCGCCGAGCGACTCCATGACGACCGTCAGGCCGTCGCCGCCGCCCGCATTGATCAGTTGTTTGGCTATCTGCACCGCCGTAGGGCTGTTGACGGCGATTGCGGCTGCCAGCGCTTCGGCGCGCGGCATTAGTTCATCTCGGGGCGCAATCTCGTTCACCAGACCCCAGCGTTCGGCCATATCGGCACTGATCCGGTCACCTGTGAATATCATTCGTTTGGCCCGGGCAGAACCGATCAAATCTGGTAACCGCCCTGTCCCCGCCCACCCCGGAACCGTTCCAAGTTTTACTTCGGGCATGGCGAATTCGACGTGGTCAGCCGCTAGCCGGATGTCTGCGGTTAACGCGAGTTCCAAACCTCCGCCGAATGTATAACCGTTCAGAGCGCAAATGACGGGTTGGCGAAGGTGGGCCAACCGGTCGAATACGCGATGACCGGTGCGAATCCATTCAGACCACATCTGAATCGGACTCAGAGCCGCCCAGGCGTTGATATCGGCGCCGACGCAGAAGGCGCGATCTCCGGCACCCGTAATTATGACGACGCGAACGCTGCAGTTTTGATCTAGCTGTCCGGTAATTTGCTCGAGCGTTGATAACATTTCCGGATCGAGCGCGTTCAATTTCTCCGGACGATTCAGCGTTATCATCGCGAATTGGTTTTCGATCTTCAGCTGAACTTTCGAACTCATGATCATGCCCCCTCACCCCGCTTCAAACGCTTCACAAGACGATCGGCGGCGCGATAACAAACAGCCCAGAGCGTGAGCGTCGGATTGATCCCCGGGCAGGTCGGAAAGGTTGCTCCGCTATAAACATAGAGCCCGGGCGTATCGTGCACCTCAAGATCAGGCGAGACTACCGAGCATGATGGATCGTTTCCCATCCGCGCGCCACCGAGATCATGGCTGCTCCCTACGCCGGTAAATCTTTGACCTCGCCAGGTTTTCACCGCTCCCATCACGCGAAGGATTTCCTCAGCTTTTGCCTCCATCCAATCGGCAAGCTTGTGCTCGTTCTCGCGCATGTCGTAGGTGATGCGGACGACCGGCATTCCAAGCCCGCTTTTGTCGCGATAGACCGGGTCAAGATCGAGAAAATTACTTGTATAAGAAAGTGTATCCGGTTGGATACGAACCACGCCGTAATGCTGCCAGTTGCGAACATGGTCTTTGTAAGGTTTACCCCAACGGCGGACATCCGAAGGCAACGCTTCCCGGCTAATCTGGATCGGCAGAAACTGCTGTTCAGCACCGAATGTCGCGCCTCCAATAAATCCGTGCTGCATCGAGTCGAACTCGGCGGAGAGAAAGTCGTCTATGACGACACCCTGGGCTGCGGGACCGGTGTGGCGATTGAACACCACGTCTGGGAAGTACCCGTTCACGTGCGCGAACATTTTGGTCATGAAACTTTTGCCAAGCTGGCCGGAGTTATTGCCGAGACCGCTTTGGTGCCGCGCGTCCCCCGAGAGAAACATGAGCCGCAGGCTCTCGAAAGTATAGGCACTTAGAATGACGATTCGACCACGTTGAACACGACTCGTTCCGTTCGGATCGATGTAATCGACGCCGCTCACGCGTCCGTTTCCGTCAGTCAGAATTCGGACAACGCGGCAATGAGTGCGTAGATCAAGGTTTCCCGTCGCAAGGGCTTCCGGCACCGACGACAACGAGGGATCCCACTTGTCACCGGTGTACGACCCAAAGCCGTTGCTCCAGGCGGTATAGGTGGTCGCCGGGCGACCCTGATAGGGAGTGGTGTTGATACCGACAGGTACAGGATGCGGATGGAGACCCAGTCGCGTGGTCGCATCTTTGAAGAATTCTCCAAGCCGAAACGAACGTGTTGGAGGCATCGGCAACGGCGCACTGCGACGGATAAAGGGGTTGCTCTCGTCCCCAGCGACGCCAACATGTTGCTCAAGCAACGTAAAATAAGGCTCGAGGTCCTTATAAGTCATCGGCCAATCGGTAACCTGGCAGTCCGCCGGAAGTATCTCCCCCCACCGTTCCCGAATTTGGGTTCGAGACTTGAAATGGTGCGGATGGAACCGACGCAACCAGGCCCCGTAATGAATCACGGATCCCCCCACGCTATTCATCATTCGCCCAAGGGAGAAGGTTGCCTCCTGAGTGGGCTCGTCAGCGTTCCTCCGCCAGCGCGGGATCTCACGCATGAATTTGGAGCCCATGTTTGCGCGGCAGTAATACGTCGCTCCAAGCTCGTCAGGTAAATAGTCAGAATTCGTTCGCCAGGGTCCGGTTTCAATCGCGACGACTTTTAGCCCAGCTTTCGCAAAAACCGGAGCCACAATCCCTCCCATTGCTCCTAAACCGACCAGAACAATGTCAGCAATTTCGGACGGCGGCAAAACACTCCGCTGCGGATCATATCCCTTTCGAACATCGTTGCGGCTCGGCCGCCCCGGGGAGAAATCGAGATCGGCCAACGATTGGATCTTCCCTCCCTTGGTAACAGGTTCCGAAGTAAGATTTTCCTCCGAGGAGTTCTCCAACCAGACACCCGGGTGATTTAATATTTTCCATCCAAGTTTGTTCCGGTTCCCGCCGTAGAGAGGATCGGCGAAGAGCCCTTCCTGCAAATGGGTTCGCAAAAGATCGAAGAAGGCCATGGATGCCGGTGTGACAAATTCCGGCACTTGTCCCTTCTCGAGTTCGGCGAGCAACTCATCCTGATCGGACGCCGGACAATCGGCAAAATCGGTTCCGTACCTTTGGCAGGCAACGCGCTCGAGCGCCGAAAGGCCGAGACGATACCATTCCAGCTTTTCGCCATACGGGCCCGCAAGCGCTTTATCGACATAATTGACAGCATCGATTTCAGTCGCTCCTGGACCATTCTCGTCGGCAGGAAACATTCTCTCGAAAATTATTGCGACCGTACGAGCCTCCCTCGGATTGAGGCTTACGAACTTGCGTTCTATCGATGCCGCTTCTTTCATTTTCTCAAATCCAACGAAGTCCTCAAACGACTGACCGGCGGCTCAGATCCAGACGCATTCGTTCCGGAAAGAAAATTCGCTCGTCCATTGTGCGAAGCGCCGCGCTTACCCGCAGGGGGACCTCCGCTTGACCCAGAATGTCGCGCTCCAGATCGATGCCCGGTGCAATTTCTGTAACTGTGAGCCCTTCCAGCTCCAATTTCACTACGCATCGTTCGGTGACATAAACAACACTCTGGCGCTGCTCTCTCGCCCGCCGACCGCTGAATGTGACATGTTCGACCTCGTCGACAAACTTGCGATTCTTACCTTCCTTGAGAATTCGGAGTTTTCCGCTCTCGATCCTCGCGTCGAAACTGCCCGCCGTGAAATAACCACAGAAAACGATCGAGCGCGCTCGGGTCGTGATATCAATGAAGC
>Ga0074044_10005501_pt1 | contig 10317 bp, 6 predicted proteins | sample BogForMeECP23OM1_FD_94443 | JGI IMG/M metagenome (GOLD analysis project Ga0074044, IMG submission 94443) | Bog forest soil microbial communities from Calvert Island, British Columbia, Canada - Bog Forest MetaG ECP23OM1 | ecosystem: Environmental > Terrestrial > Soil > Wetlands ...
CGTGATAGCGACCTACATCATCCTCAAGGTCATCTCGTTCATCGTGCCACTGCGTCTGGATGAGGCAACTCTGAAGGTCGGAGACGACGCGGTTCACGGCGAGACGGCCTACGCGATTGGCGTCGAGGGCGAGTAGTCGCCACCGCGCCGATGCATTGCTTGCGGGCATGATGGCCGCCCGCAAGTCTCAGGGTCCGCGTTTCAACTCCTGTCACGCGGACCCTTGGCGGCCCCAACCAACTGCGGGACCGCCTTTTTTTGTGCTCCTGGTTACCCTAGACGAGCAGGGCCAAAGTCAATTTATGCGGCCGAAGATTCTCACCTATAAGCTCTATCGCGCCACCGATGGCACCACCTCCTTTTGGAGATGGGAGGTGGTTTCTAAGAGCCGGCGTTCGTTCGTTCTGAAATCTGGAATTATCTACGGCACCAGGACTGATGCGATGCAGCATGCGGAGGCTGCAATTGCGCGTCTGTCGCTTACTGGAAAAATGCGCGCCGAAAGCAAATCTGATCGCCACGAATAGGCCGCCTCAGCGGTAAGTGCGCCCCGTTCCGTATCGATCGTTCGCGCCGGCAGGTGCCCTGCATCAAGTTCGATTGGCCGGAAAATGTCAGGTTGAAGAACAGATTGACGGCTCAGCAGCGAAGAAAAGTGTATCCGGCATGCCACACTCCTTAACAATTTGTGAAATTTTCCCCGAAAACGCATAAAAAGGCAGCATTTGCCGTAGTTTTACTCTTGGCTAAAAGCCCAGGAAATTTGAAGAATTCGGGATTGATGCTGTACTCGGCCTTGGCGAAAGTCGTCGTGCACGTACAGGGGAAAAAGGGGCTGAATATGAAAAGAGTGGCTTATACGTTGGTTGTGGCGTTGGGTCTGGCTTCTTCCTCCGCCATGGCGGCCGATATGGCCGTGAAGGCTCCGCCGGCTGCGGCAGCTCCGCCATCGCCATGGGATGTCGTCGTAACCGCCGCGCTGATGAGCGACTACAATTTCCGCGGCGTCACCCAGTCGGACCATAAGCCGTCGACGCAGGCCGGCTTCGAGCTCCGCTACAATTGGAACCCCCGCTGGCAGAGCTACGCCGGCATCTCCGGCGAGAGCATCGACTTCCCCAATGACGCCGCGGCCGAGATCGACTTCTACGGCGGCATCCGCCCGACCTTCGACAAGCTCGCGCTCGATTTCGGCGCTTGGGAATATTGGTATCCGGGCGGGAATTGCTTTGGCGGGACTGTAGGTCCCGTCGGCAATTGCTTGCTTAACGGTGGCGGCACGCCGGCCGCAGCTTTAGTGCCAGACCCGGGACTTCCAGCTGGCGTCGGCAATGTCGTCAAGAAGAACGAGAGCTTCTGGGAAGTCTATGGCAAGGCGACCTATACATTCAACGATCAGTGGGCCGCCGGCGTCCAGGAATATTACTCGCCGTCAGTGGTCAACACGGGCGCTTGGGGCTGGTACTCGACCGGCAACGTCACGTTCACCGCTCCGTCGACGTGGTTCCAGGGCGGCCTCGGCGCCTATGTGTCGGGCGACGTCGGCTACTGGGACCTCGGCACCAGCGACTCCTTTTACGGCACGGGCATCGTCGGAAATCCATTCTTCAACGGCGTGAAGTACACCAGCTACACCAACTGGGACGCCGGCCTCGGCTTCACCTACAAGGTGCTCACGCTCGATCTGCGCTACTACGACACCAATCTGACCAAGGCCGAGTGTAACGTCTTCACCAGCGCTCAAAACGCGACGTTCTCGCCGGGCAATGTTACGACGCAAAATCCCGGTGGTCTCGGCACCAACTGGTGCAGCGCGGCCTTCATCGCGAAACTCTCGGCCTCAGTCGACTTCGCTTCAAACCTCAAATAGCATCGATCGACATCGCGAAGAATTGTGGCCGGTGGCGGAAACGCCGCCGGCCGTTTCGCTTGGGTGCTCGCAATCATGAGGCCGGTTGGCCGGCGCGGCGATGACCGTCAGCCTGTTCGGCTTGATGGTCTGGGTCGGCGTGGTGATCTCGCGCGCAAAAAGGTCGAATTCGAGCCGACGCGCCCCCATCGTCAGCAGCGAATCGGGTGGGGCTATCGGCGTGATCCGGCTGCGAGAGGCGCTATGCCCGGCGAACGCAGAATTTCGTCCGACGAACTGTTGCGCCCGATTGCGCTAGAGCGGCGGATGCCTGCTCGCCGAACAACTCACCAGACGTAGACGAGGCAGATGAGCGCGAAGGGGACTGCGGCAAGACCGAGGTAGAGCCAAGTCCGGTAGCCAGCTGCGTCCTTGGGCATGTTGAAAAGCTGGATCACGAGCCAGATACAAACGGCGAACCCCAAAGCCATCCGAATAAGATCACCCGGCGTGTCGTAGGCCGTCCAGATCGTTTCGTTCTGGGGCATGCTGACGCGGAGCATGACTAGCACCAGGGTGATAATGAACACCGCCCGCAAAAGCGTGCCAGCAATTCGCAACCGGGCCGGGATATTGGAAGCCGGCAATTCCGTTTCAGGGGGTCTCACCCGCCGCGCCCATTTGCTCGCTCCAAATTGCTATCCATGCCACTGCCTCCTCCTCCTGCTTCTCCTCCATTTTGTCAGCTACGGACCCTTCCGACGCGGGGCCTCCCGACGCGCAACGGTACAAGGATTCCCCCTTGAAATATACATTTAATACCGGCTACCTCCTCGCCGATGCCGACGGACAGCCGACCGCGGAAGCCGAGGCTGTGCTGCGCGGAGGTGACGTACTGCTTTTGACTGGTAACTAAAACTCGCCGTGCTCAGCCATTAGGCATCATGCTGGCACCGAATCGGGCGATACCGCGGCTGTCTGCTTTGCCTGGCCTCGGACGGGAAGATGAGAAAGTCCAACAATAACGCCGATCAGGACCAAGAGCATGTATATCTTCATTGCTTCCATATCCTTGCCGTTTGATCCGGCGCTCGCATTTGAAGCAAGAAATATTCCATTAAAATATTCTGAACCGCGAAGCATTCAGGGGCCTCAGCGCACAGCGATTTTCCAGAATTGATTGAGGATCGGTCAGTTGATGGCGCGTCCGCAGAGCTGCGCCCGGCGGCTCGCCGAAATGGCCGATTGCGATAATTCAGGCCAGGCTCAGTGCTTGGGCCGAAACGCGCTTCCGTTGATGCCCATCCTCGCTTTTGCCGGCCCGCCTATGCCTGATGGGTTGAGAGTTGGACGGATCAGGCCCGTCCCATTGATTCTTCCATGGTTCATGGCACTGGTGATGACAAGCGGGCTTTGGCGCAGAGGCGCGATTTTTGGTTGGGCGAAGCTGCCCACCGCTCCTGCCGAGATGCCGCGGACTTCGGGAGTTGCAATCTGCGCAGGTATACCGTGACCCTCATCATAGTGCCCCGGGATGCCCTCATGGTGGGCAATTGGCAGACCTATCGCATTGCGCTCCACGGGTACGGGCGCTCCGGGAACTGGCAGGCGGTGCGGTTGAATGCTTCCGGTAACACCGCGCCTGACGATGGGCCTGCCCTCCCGAGTTTTGCCACGTGTGCCGCGCTCCTCGCTCGTGCGTTGCGACTTCGCGGACGGGCTCAACTCCCCGGCGTGGTCGCCGCTCGAAGCCGCCTCCTCGGCAAAGCCTGCATGCGTTGTCACAGCGCCGAACAGTACGACCATCAAAGAACATGCAACGATCTTCAAGCCACTCGCCTCCGGCATGATCGCGCTCACCTGCCCGCTTGCGGCGCATCCGGTTCAGCCGCGGGAGTGGCAGGACCTTCTCCGCCGAGGAAGAACATTTGCAGCGCCGGCACGACCACGAGCAACAAGATCGGCCCAATCAGCATTCCGCCCACAATGACCGTGGCGAGCGGCCGCTGCACCTGGCTGCCGATGCCGGTAGAGATGGCGGCGGGTAACAGGCCGATGCAGGCTGAAAGAGTCATCATCAATATCGGACGCATCTGCTGCTCGACGGCATGAAACATCGCCTCGGCTGGCGCCATGCCAGTCGTCGCCACCCGGTAATAACCATTGATGATGAGGATTCCGCTCATCACCGACACACCGAACAGCGAAATAAATCCGATCGCGGCTGAGATGCTGAAATCCAATCCGGTCACGTACAATCCCAAAATGCCGCCGCCAATCGCGAAGGGAAGTCCGAGGAGCGCCAAGAGGCTGTCGCGGAAGGAATTGAACAGTGTGTAGAGCAGCACCAGGATCATGACGAAAGTAATCGGGACGATGATGGAGAGCCGCTTCTTGGCTTGCTGCAGCCATTCAAACTCACCGGCCCATTCGATGCGATAACCGGTCGGCAGCTTCACGTTACGGCTGATCCGCTCCTGGGCTTCCTGTACGGCGCCGGCGAGGTCGCGGCCACGCACGCTGAACTTAATTGGCACAAATCTCTGGTTGCGCTCGCGGAAGATATAGGAGGCGCCGGTGTCGAGCGTGATCGAGGCGAGTTCGCTCAGGGGAATGTACGCGTTGCCGGAGGACGTCTGAACCCCGACTTTGAGATTGCGCACGTCGTCGATGTTTTTGCGGTATTCGGGAGCGAGCCGCACCACGATGCCGAATTGGCGGTCCGCCTCCAAGAGTGTGGTCGCCACGGTTCCGCCCAATGCAGCTTGCACGACGTTATTGACGTCGTTGACGCTGAGCCCGTAGCGCGCCGCCTTTTCGCGATCGACCCTGATATTCAAATTGGGCTGCCCGAGCACCCAGAACGCACCGAGATCGGTAATCCCTTGCACTTGCGCCATTTCGTGCATGGCGGCTCTGGCAATCTGCTCCAAGGTCGCGAGATCGGGGCCGATGATTTTGGCTGAATTGGCGCCTTTGACGCCCGATAAACCTTCTTCGACGTTGTCCTGGATGTACTGGGAGAAGTTGAAATCGATGCCGACGAATTCATTGGAAAATTCGGCCTGCAGTTCGTCAATCAGCTTGTCTTTGGTCAAGCCCACGGGCCACTGGTCAAACGGCTTTAGCGGCACGAAGAACTCCGCATTGAAGAATCCCGCTGCGTCGCTGCCGTCGTCCGGACGACCGTGCTGGGAGACCACCGTGATCACTTCGGGATGGCGAAGCAGGATTTCTCTGATTTTATTGACGATCGGCATGCCGGCTTCCAGCGATATCGTCGGCGGCATGGACGCGCGAATCCAGAGATTGCCTTCTTCAAGCGTCGGCAAGAATTCACTTCCGAGCCGCGAGCCGAGGAAGCCGGTGACAACGAGGAAGACCAAGCCAATCGCAACGGTGATCCTCCTGTTGGCCAGAGACCAACGCAGTATCGGCGTGTAGATCGAACGCAATCTCCGCACGACGAGCGTCTCCACTTCCGCGACATGCTCCGGGAGGAGCAGAGATGCGAGACACGGCGTCACCGTGAACGTCGCAATCAGCGCACCCACGAGCGCATAGGCGTAGGTCCGCGCCATCGGACCGAAAATCTGGCCTTCGACGCCTTGCATCGTGAACAATGGGATGAAGGCCGCCACGATGATTACGGTCGAGAACAACACCGCCCGGTCGACTTGCAAGGCGCTCACAAGAATGAGCCGCAATCTGTCAGTCCAGCCCGGTGAATCCGAGAAGTCGCTCCGACGTGTTGGGTCGGAACCCCACTTTCCTTCTGCCAAATGCTCAAGCAGCGATTGTCTTTCTTCCGGCTTTGCCTGGAAATTACGGTAGATATTTTCGACGACAATCACGGCGGAATCGACGATGATGCCGAAATCGATCGCACCGACCGACAGCAGGTTCGCATCTTCATTCAGCAGCACCAGCATAATGATGCTGAAGAACAGAGCGAACGGGATATTCGCGCCGACGATGATCGCGCTGCGCAGGTCGCCGAGGAACAGCCATTGGATGAAGAAAATCAGCAGGCATCCGTTGACGAGATTATGCATCACTGTCGTTGTGGTGACAGAGACGAGCTCGGTGCGGTCATAGAACGGGACCAGTTTTACTCCGAGAGGCAGGCTGCCGTCGCTGTTGATCTTCTCGATCTCCGCACGCACGCGCGCGACGACGTCATTGGTGTGCAGCGTGCGGTTCATGATGACGATTGCCGCAACCACGTCATCCTGCTGGTCGCGTCCGGCCTTGCCGAGCCGCGGCACATAGCCGACCGAGATCTTCGCGACATCTTTCACGAAGACCGGCACGCCGTTCGACTGGAACAGCATAACGTTCTCGATGTCCTGGACCTTGTAGCCTTGAGTCAAATCCGCGGCGCCGCCGTCATTCATGAGCCCGACGCCGCGAATATTCACCGACTGCTGCCCGAAATTGATGGTGCGGCCGCCGACATTGATGTTGGCGTTACCGATCGCGCTGATCACCTGCGGCAGCGTCACGTTGTAGGCGTCGAGTTTGTGCAGATCGACATCGACGTCGTATTCTTTGGTTGTGCCGCCCCAGGTATTCACCTGCACAACCCCCGGAACCGTCAGGAGGCGACGCTGCAATATCCAATCCTGGATCGTCCGGAGATTGGTCAAACCGAAATGCGGCGGTCCGACCACCTGATAGCGATAGATTTCACCGACCAGACTGCCCCCCTGGATCTGGGGCGTGACGTTATTCGGAAGACTGACGTTCTGCTGTAGGTTGATCGCGGCCTGCGTCAGAGCAAAATAATAGTCGACCCCATATTGGAATGTGACGCGCACGAAGGAGAGACCGTAGAACGAGGTCGAGCGGATGACATCGACCCCAGGCGTAGCGGCAAGGCCAACTTCGATCGGAATGGTGAAGTAGCGCTCCATCTCCTCGGCCGATTGGCCCGGGGATTGGGCCGTGATCTCCAGGATCACCGGCGCCGGATTGGGATATGCTTCGATGTTGAGTCTGGAGAAGGCGAACATGCCGGCGACGACGAACACCAGCAAGCCCGCGAGGACGAGCGGGCGACGGGTCAACACGAATTGCAGCACGCCTCGGAGCACGTTTGTCTCTCAATCCGATGTCATGTGGCTTTGTTGCCTGAAAGCTCTCAGCGCGACGCCGTGGAGAGCGTATTGCTCAGGAAGATCGCGCCGTCGGTGGCGACCAGTTCGCCGGCTTGCACGCCTTCGAGAATCTGCCAGTAGCCGTCGCGCTCTTCGCCGATCTTGACCGTCCGTTGCGTGAAACGACGGCGGTCGGCGGTGATCCAGACCGTCATTGTGCCGTCGCCCTCTCGCACCACGCCATTAAGCGGAACTGCCGGGGAATGTAACGGAGCGCCGACGTCGATGACAAAATTCGCGAACATGCCCGAGCGCAGCTCGTGCTGCGGATCCTTGATCTCGGAGCGGACCAGGACGCGCCGGGTGTTCGGGTCGACCGTCGCTCCGATGGTGGTGATCTTGCCGTCGAATACCCGGCCCGGAAACGCGCCGAGCTTGACTTTCACCTGTTGTCCGACGCGGAACGCCGGACTGTCATTCTCGGCGACATTCGCCAGCATCCACATCGTATTGATGTCGGCCACAATATAGGGAGGAGGCGGGTTGCCCGGCTGCACGAACAGCCCCGGCGCCGCGTTGCGGGCCGTGATCCGGCCGTCGATCGGGCTCGGCACGACGAGCGTCGGATCGGCGCTGCGCTCGGAGATAATGTGATCGATGTCAGCGTCGGTCTTGCCGAAGAGACGCACTGCGTCGCGCGCCGCCCGCAGATTGCCTTCGGCGGTCTGCTGATCGGACTGCCCCTGTTCCAGATCGTGCTGGGAAACCGCCCGGGTCGTATAGAGGTCGCGAAGCCGTTCCAGATTTTTGGTGGTCAGCTCCAATACACCCGCCGCGGCGATCAAGGTCGACTCGGCCTGCAGCAGGTCTGGGCTGTCGATGGTGAACAGCGTCTGACCCTTTTTTACATCGTCCCCGACCTCAGCGAACAGCGCGATGATCCGCCCCTGGTAGGGCGTAAAAACCTGCACCGACAGGTCCTCATTGAAGTCGATGCTGCCGACTGCCTCCTTCTCGACCGGAAACTCGCGTTCCGCCACCGGCTCGACCTTGACCGAGAGGAGTTGGGAGTCCGACAGATCGACGCTGTCCTGATTTTGGGAGGCTGCGCTCGGCGCGTTGGCGCTTGTCGCGGCACCGGCTTCCGGTTTCGAGCGGTTGCCGGAAGGCCACGCCCAATAAACAATTGCCGCGACGACGATGAGCGCGCCGATGACCACCGCTCTCGCCCGGCTGCTTGTCATGGGGGGAGTCATCGATAAGCCGCATCCAAAGTCGTCGGGATCGCCGCGACATGGCCATTACCCGGCTCCGCGGTCTACTGTCATTAATCACAGCGATTAGGCTGCGTGTGCGACTCATGACAGTCTATCATGGATAAACCAAGTCGCTATTTTCACCCGCGATAGCTGATCGCGCTGCTTGGCGATGCCATCCGACCGGGGCAACGACCTCCGTTGCATCTGCGCGCCGTCGATTTCTACTGTGATAGATCACAGTTCAACTTCAGCGCTGAATAAATGATAGTGTGGCCAGGCGATCACAGCCAACACGCGACAGATCGGAAATAATGCCGGTCGCCGCGATCAGGGAAGTCGCAAGGCGCTCAGTCATCGTGTTTCATTTCAAGTAGTGTCTCAGTTGCATATGTCCGTTCAGTCGGTCAGGCGGTTTTGTCCAGGCGTCACCGCTCTCGCGGCCATGATGCTCTTGACGAGTTGCGCGGTCGGCCCGGACTTCCTCCATCCCGCCGCACCCGAGGTCACCCGGTACACCACGGAGCCGCTGGCGCCGCGGACATCCTCGACCGACGCTCCGACCGGCCAGTCGCAGCATTTCGTCCAAGGCCGCGACATTCCGCAGGAATGGTGGGCGCTGTTCAAATCGCCCGCGCTCAATGCCCTGATCGAGCGGTCGCTGAAGAACAATCCTACCCTGCAATCGGCGATTTCAACGCTGCGCGCCGCGAAGGAAGCCGTCTATGCCCAGCAGGGCAAATTCTTCCCGCTGGTCCAGGCCAACTTCAACCCGACACGCAACCAGACCGCCGCTGCCTTGGCTCCAATCCCCAATTCGGGCGCCAGCGTCTACGATCTGTACACCGCGCAGGCACTGGTGTCGTACACCTTCGACATCTGGGGGCTCAATCGGCGTACGGTCGAATCGCTGCAGGCGCTGGCCGATACGCAGCGCTTCCAGGTCGAGGCGGCCTATCTCACGCTCGCAGCGAACGTGGCGGTCGCTGCCATTACAGAGGCTTCGCTGCGGGGACAGATCGACGCGACCACCGAACTCATTTCGATCAACACCAAAATGCTCGTCATCCTGCAGCATCAGCTCGACGCGGGCTACGCCAACCGCAGCGATGTGGCCGCGCAGGAAGCCGCCCTCGCCCAGGTCAGGGCGACGTTGCCGCCGCTGCGCAAGGCGCTGGCGCAGCAACGCGACCTGCTGGCGGCCCTTGCCGGCGCTTACACCAGCGAGGGACCGCGCGAGACGTTCAAGCTCGCGGATTTGCAGTTGCCAATTGATCTGCCGGTGAGCCTGCCATCACAGCTGATCGAGCAGCGCCCGGACGTGCGCGCGGCCGAGGAGCAATTGCACGCGGCGAGCGCGCAGATCGGCGTCGCCACCGCCAACATGCTCCCGAGCTTCACGATCAACGCCGATGCCGGCTATATGAATACAACGCTCGCCAACCTGCTCACGCCCGGGAACGTGTTCTGGCAATTGGCCGGCAATGCCACGCAGACGGTGTTCGACGCCGGCACGCTGCTGCATACGCTACGCGGCGCCCAGGCCACCTATGACGCGGCGGCGTGGACCTACAAGGGCACGGTGGTGGGCGCCGTGCAGAACGTCACCGACACGCTACGCGCGCTGCAAAACGATGCGGATGCGCTGAAAGCAGCGCGCGATTTTGAGCGCGCCGCCAAGATGAGTTTCGATCTCGCGCGCCAGCAGATGCAGACCGGGAATGCCAACGTGCTGCTGCTGCTCAATGCACAGCAAACCTATCTGCAGGCGGTCATTCAGGTGGTGCAGGCGCGGGCCGCGCGACTGTCCGACGCAGCGGCATTGCTTCAGGCGCTTGGCGGCGGCTGGTGGAACCGCGTCGAGCCGCCGACCGAGAAGATTCTCGACGTCGGCACGGACCAGGCCGCGACGCTGGTCGACAAGCACGACGGTCTCTGAGACAGAGATCAATATGGATCGAACGCGACCGCCTATCCAATAAATCATACTTCACGTAAGCTAGAGTGCATTCCGATCAAATTGACCCGACCCGCGGCGCCAGCTTTTGGCTGCATTGGGCAACTCCCTGCATTGCTCCGCAAATTCCCTGTAATTCCCTGCTAACGCAAAAAA
>Ga0074044_10005503_pt1 | contig 10316 bp, 10 predicted proteins | sample BogForMeECP23OM1_FD_94443 | JGI IMG/M metagenome (GOLD analysis project Ga0074044, IMG submission 94443) | Bog forest soil microbial communities from Calvert Island, British Columbia, Canada - Bog Forest MetaG ECP23OM1 | ecosystem: Environmental > Terrestrial > Soil > Wetlands ...
CGACCGGCTCGTAGATGGTCACCGTTTCCGCCTTGCCCACAACGCGCACGCGGTCGATCTCGCGCCATGCGATGCTGCGCACCGCCGCGGCTGTGTTCTCGCCGGCGATGATGCCGACCCCGTATTCCTTGGTCAGCGCCTCCAGGCGCGAGGCAAGATTGACTGCGTCGCCGAGAACGGTGTAGGCCTTCCTGAACTTCGAGCCCATGTCGCCAACGCTCATGGTGCCGGTATTGATGCCGATGCCGATGCTGATGGCAGGCCAGCCGCGGCTGGTAAATTCCTCCACCAGCGCCGGCATCTTCTGCTGCATCGCCAGCGCCGCCTCGACCGCGCCGCGGGCATGCTCCGGATTTGCCTCCGGGGCGCCCCAGAACGCCATGATCGCGTCGCCGACATACTTGTCGATCGTGCCGTGGCGATTCTCGTGGATGATTTGGGTCATCGACGTCAGGTAGGCGTTGAGCATCGCCGAAAGCTCGCGCGGAGGCAGTTTTTCCGACAGCGCGGTAAAGTTGCGAACGTCGCAGAACAGCACGGTCAGCCTGCGGCTCACCCCCTCCATGCTGAACGGCTCGCCCGATTCGCGCATCTGGGCCACCCGCTCGGGCGGAACGTATTCGCCGAACATGCTGGAGAGCTTGCGCATCGCCGCGCCCTCGCGCAGGAAGCCGTTGAGCATGTTCCACGCGAACAGGACGGCGAGCATGACCAGGGTCGCCGCGAGCGGGATCACGTAACCCCAGTGCACCCAGAGCGCCAGGTTGAGACCGACCACGGCGGCGGCGATCGCCACCACGCCGAGCGCGTTGAGCAGCGGCGCCCGGAACGGCACCGCGAACAGGGCGAGCAGTCCGGAGGCGACCATCACCAGCGCCTCGATCGCGTCGGCATCAGCGGGGATCGACCTCAGTTCGCTGTTGAGCATGCCGGCAATGAGGCTCGCGTGAATCTCGACTCCCGGAAAGTCCGAGCCAAGCGGCGTGGGGCGCAGATCTTCGAGCGCCTTAGCGCTCGTGCCGACGAGCGCGATGGCACCGCGCAGCGCGGTGGCGTCGCCGCTGTCGAGGCTGCCGTCGAGCACCTTCGCCGCGGGAACGAAGCGAAAGGTCGTCTTGGACTTGCCGCGAAACGGGATCAGTGCGGTGCCCGAATGATCGACCGGCACGGGCATTCCGCCGACGTCGAGCGAGTCTAGCTTGCCCTGGCTGTCGAAGTGAGGTTTCACCCCTTTCGCTTCGACCACCGTCTGTACCACGGCCAGCGACAGCGCCGGATAAAAGCCGCCGCCGTAGCGCTTGATCATCGGCACGCGCCGGACGAGCCTGTCGGCATCGAAAATGGGATCGATGTGTCCGCTGGCCGCGGCAGCCTGGGCAAGTTCCGGCAGGCAGGCGACGTAACCGGGCTCGGGCTCGATAAGGATGGGTGTGGCGGCGATATCGGCCTCGGTGAACAGCGGCGGCGGTAGCTGCCCTTTCGTTTCCTCCTCGCGCGGAAACGCGATTGGCAGCACCACATCCCGCCCGCGCATCGCATCGGCGAAACGGGCGTCGAAATCGAGCTGCGGCCGCAGCTGTTCGAGCGCAGCGGCAAAGCGCTTATCCGACTTCAGCTCGTGCTCGGCGAGCCGATCGAGCACCGTGACGCCGGAGGAAAGGTCGCGCTCGGCGAACAGGACATCGAAGCCGATCGCGCGCACCCCGTAGCGCTCGAAGAGTTGTGTCGTGAGCTGGGCCAGTTTGTCGCGCGACCAGGGCCAGCGGCCTTCGCGCTGCAGACTCGCCTCGTCGATGTCGATGATGACGACTTGCGGATCGCCGCTGTTGGGCAGCGTCAGCTCCAGCCGCAAATCGTAGGCGAGTCCCTCGAGCTTAGGCAGCAGCGGGAACGCACTTTCGCCAAAGTGCGACAACGGGTGGAGTAGGAAAACGCCGATGATGAGCAGGCCGGCAAGCGCCCGCGGTCCGCCAAGCAGCCGTGACCACAGCTTCGCCTGCGGCGCGCCGGCAAGCCGCTTCAGTAGGCTGCCCGGCCGCAACGCCACGCGTGGCCGTCAGCCGCGCTGCCTGCGCCGGCGCAGGTATGCGCCAGCGACCCCGGCGAGGCTAAGTGCCAGCAGCGTCAGAGCACCTTCCGACAAAGTCGGAATCGGAGCCGGCGGCGGGTCCCTGGGGCTCGCGCGCTGCGTGCTCAGGAACACGCCCTTGATGACGAACTGGTCGGCCGGCCCGGCGCTCGCCGCCGCGTGACCGCCATCGCCGCCGTAGTAGGCTTGCAGCACGAAGGTGTCGATGAGCAGGCCGGTGAGCGTGAACGTGGCGTTGCCGTTGGCATCGAGCGGCGCGCTCAAAAGAGGCGGTATGAGGCCCGGGTTCGTCCCGGGCGGTGGGGTACCGATTGGCGGTGCGCAGAATTGGCCGGTGCCGGCCACGCATAGCAGCACGTTGCCGGTCGGCACGACGCTGCCGCCACTGGCCGTCGCCAACACGGTGACCGTCTGGCCATAGACCGACGGATTGGGCTGGCTCGCAAACGAAAGCGCCACCACCGCGGGGGGCGGTGCGTTGACGACCAGCGTGGCGTCCTGCAGCGCGGCGCGCCCGCAGCCGTTGACCATGATCGAGACTGCATAGCTGCCGGTGGCCGCAGTCGTCCCGGCGATCACGCCAGTCGAGGAATTGAGCGACAACCCCTGCGGAAGCCCCATCGCAGTAAAAGTAAGGGGCGGCTTGCCGGTCGCGGTGACCGTAAAGACGTAGGGCACACCGGCGGTGACCGGAGGCAGGTCGCCGCTGGTAATCTGCGGCGCCGCGCACGGCTGGGGCTCGACCACGCGCAGGGTGTAGTTCTGGCTGACTGAAGAAGGGTCCACACAATCCGGGCATCCCGCCACGCTTGCGGTCACCGTGCAGCTGTAGGTTCCCAGCCCCTGCGCGACGCCTTGGATGGCGGCCGTCGCGTTGGAGGTCACATTGAAGGTCAGGCCAGACCCGGCAAGACACCCTGGCGAGATCTGCCAGGCAATCCCCACACCGGGAGGGAAAGGGATCGTTTGAAAGGTGATCGAATAGGGTTTGTGGATGACCGCGCCCGGCAGCAGAGCAAGGCGAGGGTCGATCCCGGTCAGCTGGGCGCTCGCCGCGGTCGCGCACAACGCCAGGGCGCAGGCGCAAAAGCGCAGCCACCGCGGCGCAGCCGCGAGTACGGCTGGCGCTGGCGTGATCAGGCGCGCGTAGTACGTGGCCATCGATGAGGGCGCTCTCAAGCCTTCAGCGCGGCCTACATTAGCACATTCCCCTGCCGCCTCGGTGACGATCGGCCGACTGCACCGGAACGCCACCGGCCGGCCGTCCCGGCCGCTCGGCTATAATCCGCGCGGTTCTTTTCGTTCCCGCGGAAGGGGTCCGAATGCTGGCAGTGCAGGATCTGGCCGCGCGGCGCGGTGACGCAGGGTTGTTCGCCGAGGTCGACTTCGCCCTTGTGGCCGGCGACGCGCTCTTCGTCCGTGGCCCCAACGGCAGCGGCAAGACGACCTTGTTGCGCATTCTTGCCGGCGTCACGCAGCCGGTCGCCGGCGAGGTGCGCTGGCGTGGCCAGGCGGTGGGTCCTTTTGCTCCGCTGTTGCGCGCCAACGCGCTCTTCATCGGCCATGCGCCGGCGCTCAAGGATGAATTGACCGCCGAGGAGAACCTGGCCTCGCTCGCGAGCCTGCATGGCGCGCGCGCCGACGGCGGCGCCGTGCGCGAAGCGCTCGGGACCTGGGCGCTGGCCCGGCAGCGCTCCTTGCCCGCGCGCGTGCTGTCGCAGGGGCAGCGGCGCCGGACGAGCCTGGCGCGGTTGCAGCTCGTGTCGCGGCCACTGTGGCTGCTCGACGAGCCAGGCACCGCGCTCGACGACGCCGGCGCAGCGACGCTCGCGAGCGCCTTGGCCGCGCATCTGACCGCCGGCGGCATCGCGGTGATCGCGACCCATCAGGATATGCCGCTTTCTGCCGGCGTCAGCCGCTGGCTGCACCTCGAATGAGCGGCGCGACAGCAGGCGATGGCGGTGTCTGGCCCGGCGTCGCGTGGTCGCTGCGGCGCGACCTGCGGCTGGCCCTGCGCTCGAAGGCGGAACTCGGAGTGCAGCTGCTGTTCTACGCCATCGTGGTCACCCTGTTCCCGCTCGGCGTCGGCGCTGACCCGACGCTGCTGAAGGCGCTGGCATCGGGCATCCTGTGGGTGGCGGCGCTGCTCGCCTCGCTGCTGTCGCTGCCACGGCTGTTTGCGATCGATTTCGCCGACGGGACTCTGGAGCAGATCACCCTGTCTCCCTACCCGCTGCCCGCCCTCATTTCGGGTAAAATAGCGGCCCATTGGCTCACTTCGGGCGCGCCCTTGGCGGTGCTGTCTCCGCTGTTAGCGCTGGAGTTCGGCCTCCAGGGTCCGGAACTCGGTGTGCTGGCGCTGGGCTTGTTGCTGGGAACCCCGACGCTGTCGCTCCTCGGCGCGGTCGGCGCAGCGCTGACGCTGGGATTGCGTGCGGGCGGCGGCGCGCTACTCGCGCTGCTGATCCTGCCGTTGTACGTTCCCATCCTGATCTTCGGCGCCGGTGCGGTGGAAGCGATTCGCGCCGGCGTTGGTGCCGGGGGAGAGCTTTCGGTGTTGGGTGCGGCGCTGCTTGCCTCGGTCGTCGGCGCGCCGTTTGCTGCAGCCGTTGCGGTTCGCATTGCACTGGATTGACATGAGCACGCGTGTGATCAACTGGTTCAAGTTCGCCTCCCCGGCGTCGTTCTTCCCGCTTGCCGGGCGGATCGCGTGGTGGTTTGCCGTGCCGGCGGCTCTGCTCGCCGTGGCGGGACTGTGGCTGGGCCTGGTCGTCGCGCCGCCGGACGCGCAGCAAGGCAATGCCTACCGCATCATCTTCATCCACGTCGCGTCGGCCTGGATGTCGATGTTCCTGTATCTGGTGATGGCAGGCTGGTGTGCCATGTCGCTCATTTTCAACGCCCGTCTGTCGGCCATGATGGCCCAGGCGGTCGCGCCGACCGGTGCCTTGTTCACCGTCATCGCCCTGTGGACCGGATCGTTCTGGGGTCGGCCCGCGTGGGGGACCTATTGGGCATGGGATGCGCGCATGACCTCCGAATTGATCCTGCTTTTCCTGTATCTGGGCTACCTGGCGCTGCGCCAGGCGATCGACGAACCGCGCCGCGCCGACCGCGCCAGCGCGGTGCTAGCCTTGGTCGGCGCGATCAACGTGCCGATCATCTATTTCTCGGTGCGCTGGTGGAACACCCTGCATCAGGGTGCGACGGTGAGCCTGACCAAGGCGCCGAAGATGGCGGCCGTGATGCTGACGGGGATGCTGCTCATGGCGCTCGCCGCCTGGTTTTATGCCATTGCCGTCACCATGATCCGGCTGCGCGCGATCATCCTTGAGCGCGAGCGGCACACGGCGTGGGTCGGCGCGTTTGCCGGAGCGGTGCGATGAGCCTCTCCGAGTTCTTCTCCATGGGCGGTTACGGCTTCTACGTCTGGGGGGCGTACGGCTTCACCGCCGTGCTCCTGACCGTGGAGATCGTGGCGGTGCGCGCGCGGCTTCGTGCCGCGAAGCGGGCGGCGCAGGCGCAGGAGGCAGGCGAATGAAACCGCGCACCCGGCGGCTGGGTTGGATCGTCGGCGGTCTTGCCGTGCTGGGCGTGGCGGCGGCGCTGGTGCTCAACGCCTTTCAGTCGAACCTGGTGTTCTTCTTCACCCCGAGCCAAGTCGCGGCACACGAGGCGCCGCAGGGCCGTCCGTTTCGCATCGGCGGCCTGGTCGAGGCTGGAAGCCTCGCCCGCGAACCCAACAGCCTCACCGTGCGCTTCCGGGTCACCGATACGGCGCAGACCATTGGCGTCACCTACACGGGGATGCTGCCCGACCTGTTCAAGGAGGGCAAGGGCGTCGTCGCGCAGGGCACGCTCGACCCGGACGGCACCTTTCACGCCAGCGAGGTGCTCGCCAAGCACGACGAGAACTACATGCCGCCGGCTGCCGCCGACGCGGTCAAGCAGGCGCAGGCCCATGAGGCAATGGTGACCAAGACGCTCGTCAAGCCCAGCGGGGGAGGCCAATGATTCCGGAGATCGGGCACTTTGCACTGATTCTTGCGCTGCTGGTGGCGATTGCGCAAAGCGCTGTGCCGCTGGTCGGCGCGGCGATGGGCGAGCCGCGGCTCATGGCGGTTGCCCGGCCCGCGGGGCAGCTGCAGTTCCTGCTGGTGGTCGTTGCGTTCGCTTGTCTGGCGGCCTCGTTCGTGGGCAACGATTTTTCGGTGCAGAACGTGGCGGCCAATTCCAACTCCGAATTGCCGCTGCGCTACCGTTTCGCTGCAACCTGGGGCTCGCACGAAGGCTCTCTGCTGCTGTGGGCGCTCATGCTCAGCGGCTGGACCTGCGCCGTGACCCTGTTCTCGCGCCACCTGCCACCGGTTTTTCTCGCCCGCGTAATCGCAGTCATGGGACTCATCAGCGTGGGATTCATGTTGTTTGTGCTGTTGACGTCCAATCCCTTCGAGCGCCTGGTGCCGCCGGCGGCTGAAGGCCGAGATCTCAATCCGCTGCTGCAGGACCCGGGCATGGTCATTCATCCGCCGATGCTCTACATGGGCTACGTCGGCTTCTCGGTCGCCTTCGCCTTTGCCATCGCGGCGCTCCTCGGCGGCCGGCTCGATGCGACCTGGGCCCGCTGGTCGCGGCCGTGGACGACAGTGGCATGGGCGTTCCTGACCATCGGCATCGCGCTGGGCAGCGGCTGGGCGTACTACACCCTCGGCTGGGGCGGCTGGTGGTTCTGGGACCCGGTCGAGAACGCTTCGTTCATGCCCTGGCTCACCGGGACCGCGCTCATCCACTCGCTGGCGGTGACCGAAAAACGCGGCGCGTTCAAGAGCTGGACCGTGCTGCTCGCCATCGTCGCGTTTTCGCTGTCGCTGCTCGGTACCTTCCTGGTCCGCTCGGGCGTGCTGACATCGGTGCACGCGTTCGCCACCGACCCGGCGCGCGGGGTTTTCATTCTCACCTTTCTCGCCATCGTCGTCGGCGGCTCGCTCGCCCTTTTTGCCTACCGCGCAGGCAAGGTTGGCCTGGGCGGGGTCTTTGGCGTGGTGTCGCGCGAATCGGCGTTGCTCGCCAACAATATCCTGCTCATCGTGGCCATGGCGAGCGTGTTGCTCGGCACGCTCTACCCGCTGTTTCTCGACGCGCTGAATCTGGGCAAGATCTCGGTGGGGCCGCCGTACTTTGATGCGGTGTTCTATCCGCTGCTCGCGCCGGCAGTGTTTCTCATGGGCATCGGCCCGCTGGCGCGCTGGAGCCAAGCATCGCTGCCGACCCTCTGGACGCGGCTGCGCTGGGCATTCGGGGTCGCGGTCGTGGCGGCTCTGCTGCTGCCGTTCACGCTTGGTCGCTGGTCGCCCTTGATCGCCGCCGGACTGTTCCTCGCCCTGTGGATCGCCACCAGCAGCGTCGTCAACTTGCGCGACCGCCTCGCGAGCTCGCACCAGACAGGCCTCTTAGCCAAGCTCGCCGCCAACTCGCCCTCTTATTACGGCATGCTTCTGGCCCATCTGGGCGTTGCCGTGTTCATCATCGGCGTGACGCTGGTCAAGGGCTACGAAGTCGAACAGGACGTGCGGCTCGACGTCGGTCAGAGCGTCCCGGTCGGCGGTTACGAATTCAGGTTCCTCGGGGTGCAGCCCGGGCCGGGACCGAACTACCGCGCGGTGATCGGAACGGTCGAGGTGCGCAAGGACGGACGCCTGATCCAAACCCTGCACCCCGAGAAACGCATCTACAACGCCTCGGGGCAGACGATGACGATTGCCGCCATCGCCGTGGGCATCGGCGGCGATCGTTACGTGTCGCTGGGCGAGCCGCTTGCCGCCGACAACCTCGGCGGCGCGTGGGCGGTGCGCATCTACCTGAAGCCTTTCATCGACTGGATCTGGGGCGGCGCGTTCCTGATGGCGATCGGCGGGCTCCTCGCCGTGTCTGACCGCCGCTACCGGATCGCGATGCGGCGCAGGGATGCGTCGCTGGCCGCCGGCTCGGCCGCGGCGGCGGCCGACTGAGGCCACGAGATGACGAAAGCCTTGCGCTGGGCGATCCCGCTCGCAATCTTCATCGTCCTGGTGGCCTTTCTCTGGGTCGGTCTGGGCCGCGATCCGCGCCAGGTTCCATCGCCGCTGATCGACAAGCCGGCGCCGGCGTTCCGCCTGTCCAAGCTGCAGACCCCGGATGAGACGCTGGCCAGCGGCGACCTCAGGGGTACGGTCTGGTTGCTCAACGTGTGGGCTTCGTGGTGCGTATCCTGCCGGGTCGAACATCCGTTGCTGGTGCAACTTGCGCAGCAGAACGTCGTTCCCGTGTATGGCCTCGACTACAAGGATCAGCCTGACGATGGCCGGGCGTGGCTCGCGCAGCACGGCAATCCGTACACGGCGTCGATCGTCGACCGCGACGGGCGGGTGGGCATCGACTACGGCGTGTACGGGGTGCCGGAGACATTCGTGATCGACAAGACCGGGATCATCCGCTACAAGCAGATTGGCCCCTTGACCGAAGAGGTGCTGCAGGGCCGCATCCTGCCGCTGGTGCGCGAGTTACAGCGATGAAGGCGCGCGTCGCGCTGGCGCTGCTGTTGCTTGCCGGCGCCGCGGCCGCCACCGAGATGAACCCGCCGCAGCAGAGCAGCGATGCGTCCGGCATGAGCGCGCTCGACCTGAGGCTCAAGCGTCTGGAAGGCGATCTGCGCTGCCTCGTGTGCCAGAATCAGACGCTCGCCGATTCGAACGCCGAGCTCGCCGCCGATCTTCGGCGCGAGGTGCGCGAGCTCGCGGTCTCGGGCAAGAGCGACGAGGAGATCAAGGCCTACCTGGTTGCGCGCTACGGTGACTTCGTGCTCTACGACCCGCCGGTCGAGCCGCTAACCTGGATGCTGTGGTTCGGGCCCTTCGCGCTCTTAGTCGTTGGGGGCACGGTGTGGTGGATCGTGCTGCGCCGGCGTGAACGCCTGGCATCGAGCGCCGCAAGTCCGAGCGGCGCGAACAGCGCCGAACAGGCGCGCAAGCTCCTCGACGACGGCGACGGCTAGAGGCTCGCGCCGCAGCGCCAGCAGAGCTCGAAATTCGCCGGATTGTCCTCGCCACAGCCGGCGCAGCGCACGCTGCCGCTCTGCCGGCGTTCTGACTGCAGCGCGGCAAGCACGCGCTCGGCGCGTGGCCGATCCACAGCCCGTTCGAGCCAGACCTGGGGTTGCGCCACGTCCGGAGGCACCTCGCCGACGATGCTCTGCACGTGCTCGTTGAAGACGTGCGCCGCGATGCCGGCATGCTGCAGCTGATGCAGCAGCAGGTAGGCGTCGAAGCGGTTGACCGCGATGTAGAAACGCTCCACGCTGTGTCGAGGGAATCTTTAGCGCGCGTTGCGCCGGCTGGTGACAATGTGTCAGGCGCGCCGGCCGGCGTCAACACCAGCGGACGACGCGGCCTGCGCGCACGATGCCGACGCAGGGATTGGCGCCGACCGCATAGGCGAGCTCCCCCGGCTCGCCGACATCCCACAGCGCCAAGTCGGCACGGGCGCCAGCCTCGAGCCGGCCGCGGTCGCCCAGGCCGAGCGCGCGGGCAGCGTTTAGCGTAACTCCTGCCAAGGCCTCGTCCAGCGTGAGCCGGAACAGGGTACAGGCCATGTTGAGCATGAGCAGGAGCGAGGTGACCGGCGAGGTGCCCGGGTTGCAATCGGTCGCAATCGCCATGGGAATAGCGTGGGCGCGCATGCGGGCAATCGGCGGCAGCCGCGTTTCGCGCAGGCAGTAGAACGCCCCCGGCAGCAGCACCGCGACCGTGCCGGCGCGCGCCATGGCGCTGATGCCGATATCGTTGGCGTGTTCCAGGTGGTCGGCCGAAAGCGCGCCGAACCGGGCGGCCAGGGCCGCCCCGTCGCTATCGGAGAGTTGATCGGCGTGCAGCTTGACAGCCAGGCCCGCCGCCCGCGCCGCAGCGAAGACCTGACAGGTCTGTGACGGCGAGAAACCGACGCGCTCGCAAAAGGCGTCGACGGCGTCGGCGAGGCCCTGTCGCGCCACCGCGGGAATCATCTGTTCACATATGAGCGCCACATAGTCGGCCGCGCGGGCGGAGAATTCCGGCGGCAGGACGTGTGCGGCAAGCAGCGTGGTGCGGACGTCAATCCCGCTCTCGGCACCCAGCCGCCGCGCGGCGCGCAGCATCTTGAGCTCGTTGGCCAGATCGAGCCCGTAGCCGGACTTGATTTCCACCGTGGCCACGCC
>Ga0074044_10005506_pt1 | contig 10314 bp, 4 predicted proteins | sample BogForMeECP23OM1_FD_94443 | JGI IMG/M metagenome (GOLD analysis project Ga0074044, IMG submission 94443) | Bog forest soil microbial communities from Calvert Island, British Columbia, Canada - Bog Forest MetaG ECP23OM1 | ecosystem: Environmental > Terrestrial > Soil > Wetlands ...
CCGGCCGCAAACTGAAGAAAGACATGTATGTCACCGTGACGGTCAAAGCGGGAAGGGTGGAAAACGCCATCGCCGTGCCGGATTCCGCGGTGCTCCGCGACGACGAGAACCAGACGTTTGTCTACGTGGCCGCCGGCGAGAATCGTTTCCGCCGCCGCACCGTCGAAATCGGGCAAAGCCAGGACGGCCGCACGCAGATCCTTCGCGGCCTTTCCGCGGGAGACAAGATCGTCGGGGACGGCAGCCTGTTTCTCCAATTTCAGAATGCCATCCAGCACTGATGCGGCGCGCCGGACGGATGGCCCGGCCACGAGGCAGCGACCGCTCGCCGGGAAGGCGGCGCTACCCGCCGCGAATGAAGCAGAAAAGAACGGGAGAGGTCGCGGGATGACGAGAACCGGGATTTCATGATTCATCGCATCGTCCAATTCGCGCTGAAGCAGAAGTTTCTGGTGCTGATGCTGACGGCCGCCATCACCATCGCGGGCGTCGTGTCCTTCCAGCGCATGCCGGTGGACGCCTATCCCGACCTCTCGCCGCCGATGGCGGAGATCATCACGCAGTGGCCCGGCCACGCCTCGGAGGAAGTGGAACGGCTGGTCACCCTGCCCATCGAAATCGAAATGAACGGCGTCCCGCGCATGGACGTGATGCGTTCCATCACGCTCTATGGGCTCTCCGACATCATCCTGACCTTCGACGAGTCCACCGACCCTTACTTCGCGCGCCAGGTGGTCTTCGAGCGGCTCTCGCAGCCCACCCTCCCCTCGGGAGTGACTCCCTCGCTGGCGCCGCTGTTCAGCCCCAGCGGCTTGGTGTACCGCTACGTGCTGGAAAGCCCGGATCGCACCCCGCAGGAACTGAAAACCTTCGAGGACTGGGTGGTGGAGCGCGCCTACCGGTCAGTGCCCGGCGTCGCGGACGACTCCGGCTTCGGCGGCACGGTGATGCAGTACCAGGTGCTGCTCGATCCCACGCGCATCTACAACTATCACATCACCGTCCCGCAGGTGATCCAGCAGCTTGCCGCGAACAATGCGAACGCCGGCGGTGGGTTCTATTCCCAGGGCGGCCAGTTTTTCTACGTCCGCGGGCTGGGGTTGGTGCGCGACACGCACGACATCGGCGAAATTATCGTCGCCTCGGTGAACGGGGCCCCCGTGCGTGTCCGCGACGTCGGCCAGGTGACCATCGGCCATGCGCCGCGGCTGGGGGAATTCGGCTTCCAGTCGAATGACGACGCGGTGGAAGGCGTCATCCTGATGCGCCGCGGCGAGCAGACGCAAACGGTGCTGGAAGGCGTCGAAGCCAAGACCCGGGAGCTGAACGAGCGCATCCTGCCGCCGGATGTGAAGGTGCATCCGTTCTACGACCGCAGCGACCTAGTGCGGCTCACCACGGACACGGTCGAGAACAATCTGCTGCGCGGGATGATCCTGGTACTCATCGTGCTCATGTTCTTCCTGGTGAGCGTGCGCGCGGCGGTGATCGTTGCGCTCACGATTCCCCTGGCGCTGCTCTTTTCCTTCATCTTCCTCCATGCGCACGACGTGGCCGCAAACCTGCTCTCCATCGGCGCCATTGATTTCGGGATCATCATTGACGGCACCCTGGTGATGGTCGAGAACATCTATCGCGAGCTGGGCCTGCGGGAAGGGACGAGTTACCACCTGCACGACGTGATCCGTGCGGCCGCGCGCGACGTGGACCGTCCCATCTTCTACTCCGTCGCCGTCATCATCGCGGGCTACATTCCCATCTATGCGCTGGGCGGGCCTTCCGGAAAGCTTTTTCATCCCATGGCGGACACCATGTCCGTGGCGCTGGTGGGCGCGCTGATTCTGACGCTCACGTTTGTGCCCGTGATGTGCTCCTACTGGTTCAAGCGCGGGGTGCGCGAAAACAGAAACCCTGGCTACGACTGGATCCGGCGGGAATATGCCCGGGAACTTCACTGGTTTCTGGACCGGCCCGCGCTCGCCCTGGTGCTGGCCACCGCTATTTTCGCCGCCAGCCTTCTGCTCATCCCCTCGATCGGCGGCGAGTTCATGCCGCACCTGGACGAGGGCGCCCTGTGGGTGCGCGCCACACTGCCTTACACGATATCGTTCGAGGAGGCCGCGAAATTCGCGCCGCAGGTGCGGAAACTTCTCATGGCTTACCCGCAGGTGACCGAGGTGGGCTCCGAGCTGGGACGCCCGGACGACGGCACCGACCCCACCGGCTTCTTCAACTGCGAATTCTACGTGGGACTCAGGTCGTACAAAGACCCCGCTTGGGGGAAGAGTTCCGCGCACAGCAAGGAAGAGTTCGTGGCGGACGTCCAGAAGAAGCTGGAATCCTTCCCCGGCGTGATTTTCAACTACACGCAGCCCGCCGAAGATGCGGTGGACGAGGCGCTGACCGGATTGAAGAGCGCCCTGGCCGTGAAAGTGTACGGGCCGGACCTGAACGTGCTCCAGGAGAAAGCGCTGGCCATCAAACGCATCCTGGAAAAGGTTCCGGGGTTCACCGAGCTGACCGTGGTGCGCGAGCTGGGCCAGCCCAGCCTGATCGTGGACGTGGACCGCGAAAAGATTGCGCGCTACGGCGTGAACGTGGCGGACGTGGAAGCCATTGTGCAGGCCGCCGTGGGCGGCCAGGCGGCCACCCAGGTGATCCAGGGTGAAAAATTGTTCGACCTCGTCGTGCGCATGGAGCCGCGGTACCGCGAGAGCGCGCAGCAGATCAGCAATTTGCTGGTGGGCACGCCTTCCGGCCAGCAAATCCCGCTCGCACAGCTCGCCACCATCCGCCAGGGCAACGGCGCTTCGTTCATCTACCGCGAAAACAACTCGCGCTACATCGGCGTGCAATACAGCATCGAGGGCCGCGATCTGGCGCGCGCCGTGGACGATGCCCAGAAGGCCGTCCGCAAGGCCGTCAGCCTTCCGCAGGGCTACCGGATGGCCTGGGGCGGGGAATACAGCGAGTTCCTGGAGGCTCGGCGGCAGCTCAACGTAATCGGCCCGCTCACGGTGATGCTGATTTTCCTGATCCTGTTCGCCCTCTACGGCAACTTCAAATTTCCTTTCATCGTGGTACTCAGCGTGGTGATTACCGAGCCCGTGGGCGCGCTGGTGGCGCTCAAGCTCACCGGTACACCCTTCAGTGTCTCTTCGGTGCTGGGACTCCTGGTCCTGCTGGGCGTCTCCGCGGAAACCGCCGTGATCGACGTTTCCTACATCAACAAGCTCCGGCTCGAGGGCCAGGAGATTCGCGAAGCCACGTTCGAGGGATCGCTCATCCGCCTGCGGCCCATCATGATGACCGCGCTGGTGGCCTGCCTGGGACTGTTACCCGCCGCTCTTTCCACGGGCATCGGCTCCGATTCGCAGAAGCCGTTCGCGATCGTGGTGGTGGCGGGACTGATCTCCCGGCTCTTCCTGGGACGAATCGTGAGCCCGGTGATGTACCAGATGGTGGCGCGGGAAGGCGACGTGCTTCAGGTGTAGGTAACCAGTTGGATTGAGCTCGCTTGGCTGGCCCTGCGAACGGTGGTACGTTTCGGAGAAGCAGACGCAGTAACGGAATCGGCTGCATCCCCCAAGGGCCGCGTAACCACAGGGGGCTGGGCGGCGTCGAAGTTGTCATAGGGTGGACCAGCGTGCCTAACGGGAACACCGGAAAACCGCTCCGCGGGAACGCCGTAAGGCTTCTGGCGCTGGCTCTCTGCGTCTTCACCGTCTTTTTTGTTGTCATTTCCACCAGCCACATCCACCCGAACGGCCAGGATGATGGGGCTTGCCAGCTTTGCCAGGCGGCCCACATCGGAATTGCTACCGCGCTGGCGGCCCAGGCTCTTCCGGTCCCTGTGGTCGAGCGCGCCGAGGTCCAGAACTTTGTCCCGTTCCTTCATTCCGAGCTGTTTCTCCCCAGCGGTTCTCCCCGGGCTCCCCCCTCCGCGTAGTTTATTTTCCCTAATCTGACCGGGAAATTCGCGCACCGACGATTCGGCCTGTCGGTGGCTCCGCCTATTCGAGGGCGATTCCCAACACACCCATGCAGCCGGCTACCCCGCGAGGGGATGGAGGGGACATGAAGAGGGGCTTTGGAGTCATTTCGATTCTTGTTTTCATTTTTGCGGTTTGCTGGATCGCCCCGCCTGCGTGGGCTCAGGCGGGAAATTCGGGGACCATCGAGGGCACGGTGAAAGATCCCACGGGTGCCACCGTGCCGGGTGCCGCAGTGGAGATTGCCAATCCGGTGAGCGAGTATCGCCGCGCGGTGACGACGGGACAGGACGGGTCTTTTCGTTTCACCAACGTGCCGTTCAATCCCTACCATCTGACAGTCAAAGCCACGGGCTTTGCCGCGTATACCCAGGACGTGGACGTGCGCTCGGGTGTTCCCCTGACCGTGGCGATCGCGTTGAAGCTGGCCACGGCCAGCTCGACTGTGGTGGTGGAGGAGAATGGGGGCGACCTGATTGAAAACGACTCCACCTTTCACACCGACGTGGACCGGAAGCTGTTCGACCGGCTGCCGCTGGAGAGCCAGTCGTCGTCGGTGAGCTCGCTGGTCACCCTGGCCACGCCGGGCGTGGCCGCAGACTCGAACGGCCTGTTCCACGGCCTGGGGGATCATGCCGAGAACTCGTTCTCGGTGGACGGCCAGCCCATTACGGACCAGCAGAGCAAAGTCTTCTCCAATCAGATTCCCGCGGACTCCATCCAGTCACTGGAAGTGATCTCCGGCGCGCCGCCCGCGGAATACGGCGACAAAACCAGCCTGGTCATCAACGTGACCACCCGCTCGGGCCTGGGAGTGAACCAGCCGACAGGGAGCGTTTACAGCTCCTATGGGAGCTTCGGCAGCGCCAACGCGGGCGTCGATCTGGCCTACGGCGGAAAGAATTGGGGCAACTTCGTTTCCATCAGCGGACTCAACACCGGCCGCTTCCTGGACCCACCGCAGTTCAGCGTCATCCACGACAAAGGCAACGAGGAAAACGTATTCGACCGCGTGGACTACGCGATCAACTCCAAGGACACTGTGCACCTGAACCTGGGCTACACGCGCTCGTGGTTCCAGACTCCGAATTCGTTCGACAACCTCCAGGCGGGCATTCTGGACCCCTTCGGGAATCCCGTGCCGGCCACGGACCAGCGCTCCAAAATCGGGACCTTCAACATTGCGCCTTCCTGGACGCACCTGTTCAATTCCTCGACCCTGTTCACGTTCACCGGGTTCGTGCGCCGCGACGCGTACAACTACTATCCCAGCGCCGACCCCTTCTCGGACCTGGCGCCGGCGAGCATCGAGCCCGTGGCGCCAAATGTGAATCTGCCGAACCTGCAAAATGAAACCGTATCCCAGAACCGGTCCCTGCTCAACGCCGGCGCGCGCGCAGACATCTCCTACGTCAAGGGAATCCACAACATCAAGGGCGGCGTCACTTACGAGCAGACGTTTCTGGACGAACATGACCGGCTGGGCATCGTCAATCAATACCTCAACTCGCCCTGCCTGGACGCCACCGGAATGTTTCCCTCGCCCGCCTTTGTGGGCGGGGTGCTGGTGAACGATCCGGCGCAATGCGCCGGGCTGGGGTTCGAGCCGAACACGGCGGCAAATCTCAACAACCCCAGCCTGATGCCCTTTAACCCGGCCCTGGCCTGCTTGGACCTGACCCGTCCCACGCCCGCGGCCTCCAGCCTGTGCGCCAACAGCGCGGCGGCCCTGTTTCCGTTCAACGGCCACACGGACGTGAAGGAGCTGGCGCTCTATCTTCAGGACACCATCACGGTGAAGAATTGGTCGTTCAATCTGGGGATGCGCGGAGATTTCTATAACGGCCTGACCGTCCATCGGGAACCAGAACCGCGCCTCGGCGCGGCTTACAACATCAAAGGCACCAACACCGTGCTGCGCGTTTCCTACGCGCGCATTCTGGAGACGCCCTTCAATGAAAACCTGGTGCTCTCCAACAGCGGGTGCGCCTCTCCGGTGCTGAACCCGCTGCTGCTTTGCGCCACCCCCGTGGGGCAGATCACGCCGTTTAGCCCGGGCTGGCGGAACGAATTTCACGTCGGACTGCAGCAGGCCTTTGGGCGCTACCTGGTGGTAGACGGCGAGTACATCTGGAAGTACACGCACAACGCCTACGACTTCAGCGTGCTGGGCAACACGCCGATTACGTTTCCCATCGAGTGGCACAGCTCGAAGATCCCCGGGGTTATGGGACGCATTAGCATGCCCAACTTCCACGGTTTTTCCGCGTTCGTAGTCATGTCCAGCGTGGCGGCGCGATTCTTCAACCCCCAGCTCGGCGGGGCCGGTGCAACTCCCGGGGGGCCGGTGGGGTCGGTGTTCCGCATCGACCACGACGAGCACTTCAACGAGACCACGCACCTGCAATATCAGCCGTGGAAGCTGGGGCCCTGGTTCGGCTTCAACTGGCGGTACGACAGTGGGCTGGTGGCCGGCGCGGTGCCCTTCGCCACTGATACCACTACCCCGGTGGACCTGACCGGGCTGAGCGCGGCCCAGCAGATCGAGGCAGGACTTTTCTGCGGCACGCAGAAGCCGACGCTGGCCGTACCGCTCACCAGCTGCGCGCCGAACCTGTACGGCTCCTCGCTGGTCAAGATTCCCGCGCCGGGAACTGAGAACGACGATCACAACCCGCCGCGCATCGCCCCGCGCCACCTGTTTGATGCCGCGGTCGGGCACGACAACCTCTTCCGCGGCGACCGCTACAAGTGGAGCCTGCGGTTCAGCGTCATCAACCTGACGAACAAGGTGGCGCTCTACAACTTCCTCTCCACGTTCAGCGGGACGCACTACGTCACGCCGCGGACGGAAACCATCGAGCTCGGCTTTCACTTCTGAGGCCGCGTCCGCGCGTTCCCAGGGGTTGAGCCAATGCGCAGGGGCGCGCTCTGCTAGAATGGCGCACCGGCCATTGCCGAGCTCCCTACCATGCGAATCCTCTTCATCGGCGACATTGTGGGCGCGCCCGGCCGCCAGATCGTCCGCGAGGACCTCGAGGCGGCGCGGGCCGAGCATCGAGTGGACCTCGTCCTCGCCAATTGCGAAAACGCGGCCTCGGGCTTCGGCATCACGCCGAAGCTCGCCCAGGATTTGCTCGCCGCGGGCATTGAAGTGCTCTCCGGCGGAAACCACATCTACGACCGCAAGGAAATCCTGGATTATTTCCCCACGCAGCCGCGCCTGCTGCGGCCCGCGAATTTCGCTCCGGCAGCCCCGGGCAGCGGCATGTTTGTGGGCCGGGCAAAGAGCGGCGTGCCGTTTGCCCTGTTGAACCTCCAGGGCCGCGTCTTCATGACCCCCAACGATTGCCCCTTCCGCACGGCGGACCGCGAACTCGAGCGCCTGGCGAAACTCGGCCCGATTGACGGCGCCGGACCGGTGAAGATCGTCATCGTGGATTTCCACGCGGAAGCCACCAGCGAAAAACAGGCCATGGGCTGGTATCTGGACGGGCGCGTGACCGCCATGATTGGGACTCACACCCACGTGGCCACCGCCGATGAGCGGGTGCTGCCCAAGGGCATGGCCTACATCACCGACGTCGGCATGACCGGCCCGCACGATTCCGTGATCGGCATGGAGAAGCAAGCCATGGTCCGGCGATTCCTGGACGGCTTGCCGGCGCGCTTCGAAGTCGGGGAAGGCGACGTGCGGCTCAATGCCGTGCTGCTCGATGCGGATGAGGACACCGGCCTGGCGCGCTCGATCTCGCGGCTTCGCCTGGGGCTCACCTGACCGCTCACCTCTCTCCGGGCAACCCCGCGACGCATGCGGAGTCTCCTACAGTTCTACCGAACATGCTCCCTCGATCCGCGCGCGCGATCGGCAACGTGGCCCGGGCGGCTGCGGCCGCCGCGGTGATTTTTTCCGCCGCGCTCTCCGCCGCTGGGACGTTGGATACGGATCTCATCGCACGGGCGCGCGTCTTCCCTTCCGTGGGCAAGGGGGTCACCGCGATTCACCGCGACCACGCCGGCCGCTACGTTGTCCTGACGGAACGCGGCGGCGTCCAAATCTTTGACGCCAAGGGCCAGCCCGCCGGCCATGCTCCCGCCGATCCTTCTCCTTCCGCGGCCATCGCCTACGGCGCGGATCTGGATCTCGACGACCAGGGGCGCATCTACGTGGCCGACCAAGAGCGGAACGCCATCAGGGTTTTTTCCGGCGATGGGCGCCAGGAGCGGCAGATCAACATTGCCGGACCTACCGCGGTGGCCACCCTGGCGGGCGGAGAGCTGGCCGTGGCCAGCCTGCGCTCCCCGAAGCTGGTCACCGTGTTTGGTCCGGAAGGGCAGGTGGTGCGCGAATTCGGCGAGCCCGAGCAAATTTCCGGGCGCCAGGAACTAAACCGCTACGCCAACATCGGCCGCCTCTGCCGCGACTCCGCCGGGCGGCTCTATTATTCGTTCACCTATCTGCCCGAGCCCACCGTGCGCCGCTACGACCGCTTCGGCTATTCGGACTTCCAGCTCATCCTGAACTCGGACGAGTATGCCGCCTCCTCGATGTCCGCGCGGAAGGCCATCTTCCGGGAAGAAGAGCAAGGCAAACCGGCCCTGCACGTCGTGCTCGGGCCGGTGGCCGTGGATCCCTCGAGTGGCGAGATCTGGCTGGCCATCGCGGGCCGCCTGCTGCGGTTCGGTCCCGACGGCTCGGAGCGAGGCTCCTTCCTGATCTTCACGCCGGAGGAGTTGCGCATCGAAGCGAGCGCGATTCTCTTTGAGCCCGGACGCATCCTGGTGGCCTCAAGCCAACAGGGTGTGTTCGACCTGCCGCGGCCGGCGGCCTGGAGCCAGTGAGCGCGCCGCGCCTGCGTTCGAGCAAATTCCAACGTTAGATATCCACAGCTCTGCCGCGTTTCGTTTTTCTCCTGCGCCGTCGTTCGCGCGGCAAACACAAAAGAAGCTGGATTTTAGCGCCCGCTTGCTATGCGCACATTTTTCGCTCCCGCTGTGGAAAAACTGTGCACGCGCTGTGCGAAACGTCCCCAGCCTTCGCACAATTTTCTCTTGCCCGCACGCCGGGAGTTGTGCAGAATCACCCCTCGCGTTGGTCCCGCCCCGAAGCTTCGGGACGGGGTCGGCACGGCCCGGGGCCGACGGTTGCCCCGGGGCGGCGACCCAGTGGAACAGGGGACGTTCCACAATAAGGTTTCAACCGAAAGCCCAGACACAAGCCCTTGCGCGGAGGGGCTTAATTTCCACACTATTTCCACAGCTGTGGAAATTGGCGGCGGGACGTTTTCCTGACCGCCCCGCGCAGACTGGAAAGCCTCGGGGTACGAATGGTTTCCTGGGAAAAAATTCTGCAGCACGTCGAGAAGCGCGTCAATCCGCACGCCTTCAGTTCCTGGTTCCGGCCCACGGAGCAGGAGGAGGCGCCGAACGCGGAGTCGAAAATCCGCGTCCGCGTGCCCTCCGCCATCCACCGCAAACGCCTCACCGAGACGTACAAGGGCGTTCTGGAGGCCGCGTTGCACGAGCTGAATGTGCCCGACGCGCAGATCGAATTCGTCTGCCCGGAGGCGCCCCCGCGCCCGGGTGTGGTCGTCTCCACCTCGCAGGCCAAGCTGGACTTCGATTCCGCCGACCACCAGCTCAGCGCCAAGTACACGTTTGACACCTTCGTGGTGGGCGCCTGCAACCAGTTTGCCCACGCTGCGGCGCAGGCCGTGGCGGAGCAGCCCTCCAAGGCCTACAACCCCCTTTTCCTGTACGGCGGCGTGGGCATGGGCAAGACCCACCTGATGCAGGCCATCGGTCACCTGATCAAGAAGCGCGCTCCGTCCATGCGGCTCTGTTACAGCAGCGCGGAAAAGTTCACCAACGACGTGATCAATTCGCTGCGCTTCGACCGCATGATCAGCTTCCGCGACCGCTTCCGCACCGTGGACACGCTGCTCGTGGACGACATCCAGTTCATCGCCGGCAAGGAGCGCACCCAGGAGGAGTTCTTCCACACCTTCAATGCGCTCTACGACCAAGGCAAGCAAATCGTCATTTCCTCCGATTGCCCGCCGAAAGAGATCAACTCGATCGAGGAGCGGCTGCGCTCGCGCTTTGAATGGGGCCTGATCGCGGACATCCAGCCGCCCGACCTGGAAACAAAGATGGCCATCCTCCACAAGAAGGCGGAAAACGAGCGGGTGGCCCTGCCGGACGAAGTCATCGAGTACATGGCTCGCTCCATCAAATCGAACATCCGCGAGCTCGAGGGCGCCCTCACCCGCCTGATCGCCTATACGCAGCTCACCGGCGCCACCATCTCGCTGGCCACCAC